>Ga0164294_10001344_pt1 | contig 22864 bp, 16 predicted proteins | sample GEODES005metaG_FD_111479 | JGI IMG/M metagenome (GOLD analysis project Ga0164294, IMG submission 111479) | Oligotrophic lake water microbial communities from Sparkling Lake, Wisconsin, USA - GEODES005 metaG | ecosystem: Environmental > Aquatic > Freshwater > Lake | place: USA: Sparkling Lake...
AGGATCCCAGGCCTTGGACTGAGCTTAGTGTATTAGAAAATCCTGAAGAATTTAATAAGATTCCTTGCACTGTGGATGTCAGGGACAAAGTGGATATATAGCCAGAGGATCCTAGGCCTGATACGGAGCTTACTAATGAATTTACAGATGTTGTAGTATTAATAATCCCTTGAACTGTGGATGTGAGGGAAAGCGTCGACACATATCCTGATGATCCTAGGCCTATTATAGAAGATACATCATTTATAGATGTCGTATTCAGAATTCCTTGGACTGTAGATGTTAGAGATAGCGTGGATATATATGCCGATGATCCTAGACCTTTGACTGTGGATACTATATTACCTGACAAGACTCCTCCAGAATTGGCAGTGAGGACCGCAAAACCATTTACGTACATATTGGTTGCAGCATTTACTGTGCCGTTTACATCAAGAGTATAGGCGGGCAAATTACAATTAATTCCTAGAGAAGAGACCACATTCAATGTAGATGTAAGAATTCCTTTCAAGTTTGTTATAGAGCTGGTTACAAGAGATGAAACATTTAAGGAATTTATAGAACCACTATTCGCCGAGAAGCCATTCAAGCTTGTAAATCCCCCTATAGCCGCATTTCCAAGAGTTGACAGATTTCCACCTACCGTCAAACTTGATACTGTGCTAACAGGGCCAAAGAGTAGAGTAGATCCCTGAACATGTAAGAAAGTCCCTGCAGTTATACTTGATAGAGAAGAAATCGATTGCCCTGCGACAAGATTTCCTAAAATATTCAGATTTGTAAATGTGGTATTCTGATTAGTTGTATAAAGATTTCCTTCTACTGTTAAATCTCCTTGTATTACCGCATTACAAGAAACAAATAAACTACTTGTCGTGCTTATATTCCCTAAGACAAAGAGACTACTAAAGAGTCTTGTATCCTGAGTAACTGTCAAGCTACTCGCAGTAGAAATACTTCCACCTACGACCAGATTTGTAGCAACATTCACCTGAGAGTTAAAATTCGCATTATCTTGTACGGCGAATGAACTAAGGAACTGTGCTTCTCTTCCAACTCCCAGAGTTCCTGAAGTGGACAATCCTCCTAAATTATTAAAAGATCCTTGAACAATAAAAGAATTGTTTACAGTTAAATTACATCCTATTACTACACTGCCAAGTGTCGATATATTTCCGCCAATTTCAATACCGCCCAGGCTTGAAATATTTCCCGCAACTTGTATTCCACCTGCAACATTCAAAGAAATCCCTGTAGAAAAGGTAAGTTCTGCATAAGGAACACGCAGAGTGCTTGTAATATTTGCAACAGGTGTGCTAATAAAATTTTGTGCATAAAAGTATTGCGCATTCAAAGTGCTAGCAGATAAAAAATTATAAGAACCAGCTTGAGCAATTGTAGAATTGGTAGACAATATATTTATAAAAGCATTTGATGCAATCAGATTTTGTGTATTTGTAGAAGTAATATTTGCATTCTGTATAATTGCAGTGCTTATATTTGCAGTATTTGCCGTAATTGAATTCACTTGTGCTGCCGAATTTTGTTCAGGGAATGCAAAAGTATTTACGACTCCCCAGATACTTGGTGTAGTAGGGGTTACGGTCAAATATCCATAGGGCTGGGTAATTGTGTAGGCATTACAATTGATATTGTCTAGAAAATGTAATCCATATGTCGTGCTTACTATAACACCCCTATTCGTGGATGCATTTCCATAACTGTCTCGGATAGTTATAAGTGCACCAGGAGATATGATACTTGAAAGTAGAACAACGGCGTTATTAGGATACACCAACTGAGAAGTATCGACCTGGACCAGGGTCGTACTTTGGTTAACATAGATTGGAGCGGCCATTCTAACAAAGGGATCATAAAGTTGTATAGTATGAAGCGCAGAAGAAATTATAGGGACATAAGCAAAAACTCTATTCTTATATAGATGCAAAACACGAATTCAAGATTTATTGTTAATATTGTCCCTCTGCAAAATGTTATATCCAATACTTCAGGCCTTGATGCTACAGCACAACTCTCAAATGCCGTTGGAAATATTCAGCAGATGATTAATTTTGATCAAAAGACAGTATATACAAATTATTTAAGTGCTTATACTGAAGGAAATAGTATAGAAGTTCTCAGTCCTCTAAATTTATGCAATGTAGGTATAACAAGTAATAATATACCGATAGTTGGAGGAGGAGGAACCACTTCTAACACAACAAGCAATGAACTTACATCTCCATCAGGAAATACATTTATACGCTTATATGATACCTCTTTTGCATCAAGTCCTGCAATTTCAATGGGCGTGAGTACACACCAAGTCTTTCAAATAGGGGGAACAGGGAATGGATTGTTTTATGACGCAACCATGGGTGCCAAAGAATTTCGTGTAAGCAGTATGATTTTTGCAGCAGACTTTGCAAGTATAAGCACAGTTGTCGTCGGAGGCACGTGTTATGCCCAAAACTTTGTCACTTTATCAGATGAAACCACAAAATATGATGTGCAAGCTCTGCTAGATATGAGTAGTATAACAGAAAAATTCAAAAACATAAATCCTTATTCTTTCAAATATTTAGAAAAAAATACGAAGGAAATAGGTCTTTTAGCACAGGAGCTAGAGGCCGACTTTCCTGAATGTATTGACGCAGATTCTGAAAAAAAATATGTGAAATATAATTCTGTTGTTGCACTTTTATTAGGCGCCGTGCGTTCTTTGAATGAGCGTGTAAAGGCCTTAGAATCCGGTTCTAAGAGACCCTCTGGTCCCGAAACTTCTAAGGGACCATAGGGGGCCGCGTATAAAGATCTAAACCCAAAATATGACTGAGGCTCAGAATGTCCGCACCCATAGTAAATGATTTAAATGTATTTCCAGGAATGGTAAGATATAGTGATGATGGGTCACGAGCAAAACAAAGCGTAGTTCCTTATGCAAATATTGCAGGTCTAAGTGATATTATTCAGAGAAATACGGTCCTTTTAGCAACCGCCGTGATTACTGAAGAAAATCTATTTAGTAACGGGCTCTTTCAGAATATCTATGTATTATATCGTATGTTTGAGTCTATGGGATGCCTTCCTCTTTTGGTCGTAAATAAGAGACCGGAAAACATGGAAAAAGTTCCTGATTATATGAAGAATCTTCGTCTTATTAGCGTGGACGAATTATCTAGAACTCCTATACCTGTAAAAGTGTATGTTGAAATTGGTATGAGCGTCGATTCAAGTATGCGCAGATATTTGAAAATGTGCGGAGCCAGAATTTGCAAATTATACTTAGGAAATATCTTAAACATTGATGTAGAAACTCCGATTTTCTATCCTTCCATGTATTTTGCGCACCATGTTATAGGTGATTTGGACGAGATCTGGGTCTCTCCTCATTATACGCAGCATGCCGAATATGCTCGGGCCTTGAACCATGTAGATCTGGATAAGAAAGAGCCGATCGTAGTTCCCTATGTCTGGGATTCCCAGATTCTTACACGTGACGGTCAACGGAATTTTAAATGGCACTCACCCGCCAAAGTAGAAGACGATGTATTTTTAATTGTAGAACCGAATATCAGTTTCCAGAAAACATCTTTAATGCCGTTAATGATTTTGGAAGCGTGGTTCCGCAGAAATCCGAGCTGGAAAGGCGAAGTAGTCGTGGTAAATGGTGAACGCCTCATGTTAATCCCTTTTTTCCGTGAAACGATTTTGAAAGATATGGAATTGATGAAAGCAGGCCGTATTACTTTCAAGGGGCGTATGGATATTCTTTCAATTCTGAATACATACCCCTCAGCAATCCCCATCTGTCACCAATGGAACAATGAATATAATTACATGACTCTTGAATATTTTACTTCAGGTTATCCTGTTTTGCACAATTCTTCCGATTGGTCCAACTACGGATATTACTATAAGGGCTCCGATATTCAAGGGGCATCGCAACTCATTGACAAGATACGCTCCAGTCATAGTGACAATTATGAAGTGTATAGAGCCCATGCTCGTGCTCTTACTTGGAGACATTCTCCCCATAATCCTGAAGTTCAGAGCCGATGGGCGGAAATTGTTTTCCCGCGTTCGTAACCTAAAAGAATGTTCCAAAGAACGATAAGCAAATGCGCATTGGTATAACCGTTCAATTTCAGTTTTCATTCTTCAGTGCTGGCTCACCACAGACAGCACTGTCGGCTGCTGAAACTTATAGATTAAAAGGGCATGAAGTAACATTTATTAATGTGGGTGATGTGAAGGAAGTCACTTGGTGGGATGATGTAAAAGGAGTTCGTTCGGATTGGAAGATTGTTCATGCGAGTGACTTGCCCGATAATGCTGAGTATGATCTGTGTATTGAAATCGGTAGCCATATTCTCAAGCCTGCGGGTCGCAAGGCTTTTAAGAAGTGTGTCTGGCTTTCTCGCAAACCAATGCTGTATAGCGATATTGAATCTTCCCTTTTCCCTATTACACATGCGCAACGAAATTTGGACGGTGTTTCGGAAATCTGGCTTCTGAAAGAATTTACCACATCCGATGATATTCAGTATGCAGAGCTCTTATTCAGATTACCTGTAAGAGTCTTGCCTTACATGTGGACTTCTTCAGCTGTGGAATTTCATCGTCAAGAGAATAAGTGCCCTGTGTGGCACCAAGTTTCTGAGATGAACGAAGTGAAGGGTAAACCTTGGTCCATTCATATTTGCGAAACGAACACAAGTTCTGCAAGTAGTTGCACAGTGCCTTTGTTTATCATGCGTGAAATCAAGAAGAAGTGCGACATCCCTTTGTCACCCATGATAAAAATCCACAATGCGGACAATATTAAGCAGAGTCAGTTTTTTCGGTATAATATTCTAGGCCATACGTTCTCAGATATTCAAGATATGAGCGGAACTTTTGTAGGTCGCCAGAGAATTATTGATTTTGTCTATGACCCAATGTCAATTATTGTTTCTCATTCACGTTTTATGAATATTCGTGCTTATTTACTCGATTGTATTTGGGTAGGAATTCCTCTCATACATAATAGCACGGTGTTAAAGGAGTTAGGTGGTTATTTGGCGGAGGGTTATTATCATGACAATTGTATTCGTGAAGCGAAATCTGCCTTTGAACGTATTACGAAATATGCAAAGGGGGCTAGTGTTGACGAATTGATTGCCATGCGTAAGAAGATAATTGACCGTTTTACACCGTTTTCTGAGAGTTTGTCTGTAGAGTGGAATGCAGCAGCAAGTGAAGTTGGGCAGGGTCGTATGATGTTTTTTGAAAAGGTTGTTGCTCCTACTTTATCACCTATTCCTGTTTCTGCTTCTGCTGTGCCTTCTGCTGTGCCTTCTGCTGCGCCTTCTGCTGCGCTGGCGCTGGCGCCGGCAAACCAACAAAAGAAATCGCTAACTGTGGGATTTAGTGATATGTGGGTAGGATTCAATCCTGAGTATAACCAATTCCTTTTAATGATGCGTGAAATGGGTAAACATTTACAGAGTGGTGAGCGTGATGTTATAGGAGTAGATGCAAAGGCTGTAAAAGAGGATATGATGGATCTAGTCATCTTCGGACCCTTTGGTGATGATTGGAAGGCGATTTCTAAGACGATTCCCAAGATTCATTATACAGGTGAGAATACACCGCCTATAGAACGGGAAGATGTGCGCTTAAATCTTGGTTATGAACATCGGGTTTTCAATGACGGATCTTATTTACGCCTTCCTTTGTGGATGTTGGAAATCAACTGGTTCCAGGGCGATACAGAGCGTATTGGAAATCCGAAACCCATTCCAATTGATCGCTGTTGCAAAGTAAATGAAAAAGAACTGTATATGAAAGAGAAGTTCTGTGCCTTTGTTGTAACAAATCCTTGCCAGCCTATGCGTAATTCTGCTTTTCAGTGGTTGAATAATTATAAGAATGTAGATTCTGCGGGTCGTTTATTCAATAATATGGGTGACAAGATCTTTGCCGGCTTGGGTGGTGGTGGTGGCGAACTGAAAAAGTTGGAATTCTTGAAAGAGTATAAGTTCTGCCTGGCGTATGAAAATGCTTCTTCACCTGGATACACGACTGAGAAACTCTTACATGCAAAGGCCGCTGGCTGTATTCCTATTTACTGGGGCGACCCTAGGGTGGAGCGTGACTTTGACACCTCGGGTTTTATTGACGCACGAAATGTATTAACTTCAGGAGAATTGGTAAGACTTGTGAAAGAGGTAGATACAAATTATTCAGAGTGGATAAAGATGTTTCGCAAACCGGCCCTTGACGAGGTGCGCAGAGATCAAACACGCCGCACCTTGGCGGAGTGTGCAAAGCGTATGTGGTTATTGGCCCTGAAGGATGAGAAAGAGTTCAGCAAGGCCCCTTCAATGATTGGATATACGGAGGATTTGCCTTTGCCTTTGCCTTTGGTTAAGGCCATAGCCACAGAGACCAAGACTATAACCCCCCCTTTAACAAAACCTAAGCCTGTAATTGAAGAAACCATATTTATCACTGCTTGCAATGGAAAATTCCTCCCTTCTCTACAAATTATGTTGCAGATGCTCTCTCAGCATTCAAAGAATATCCGCATGATCGTATATTTTATGGCCGATATTCCTGTAGATATTGAACAGAAGTTTATAGAAACTTTCCCTTTTACTGAAATTCGTAGATTTCCTACGGAAGTCCCTGGAGATTTCCAAGATCTCTGGGCTCCTGAACACTTCGCCTGGAAGATTTGGTTAATGAAAGAGGCAGTGAATAATTCAGCATTTTCTGGAAAGATTATATTCTATATGGATGCTGGTGCAACAATGGTTCGTTGGCCACAAGGATGGGTGAGTGCAGTCGCCGAGTATGGAATCTGTGTCTTAGAGGATCCTCGTGAATTTAATAAGTATAGGTGTCATAGGGAGTTTGTGAAAGCGATGAGTTTGACTACAGAAGAATTAGATGCGAATCAGATCTGGGCAGGATCCATGGCCTTTGTTTCAGGGCATACCCTTGCTTCCAAGATTTTGAACGAGGCGTGGACATGGGCACAGAAACGGCCTGTGATTGTTGGGGCAAAGTGGACGGGTCAGAATATGGATGGGCACTTCATAGGTCATCGTCATGATCAGAGTATTTTATCAGTCTTGTGTAAAAGGAATAAATGCGCTGCTTTACCCTTGGACGAAATTTACTGTGATGTGAGTCTGCACAATACGTATGTAAAAGGAAAGTTCCTCTATGTTCATCGTGGAATGTTCAAAGTCCATGAACCCATTGTGGCTGGTATTGACGAGGCGTGGGTAATTAATTTAGATCGTCGTGCAGATCGGCTTGCAAAGTTCAAGGAAGGCCACAAAGATTTGGCGGATCGTTTGATGCGTCTACCTGCTTTCGAAGGGACGAAACTGAAGTTGACACCGAATATTGCTCGTTTATTCAAGCCGCACGATTTCAATTGGAAGAAGCCTGTGATGGGTTGTGCTCTGAGTCATTTGGCGGTATGGTTACAACTTTCCATTGAGAGACCTGAGATAAATACGTATTTGATTTTGGAGGATGATGCACGCCTAGATCCGAAATGGCGCCAAGCTTGGGAGAAGGTTGAGCAAGAAAAGGCGTTTCCTGCCGACTGGGATGTCATATATCTTGGTGGTATTTTGCCGCCAAATCGTCAAGGATTTGAAGACATGTGTGTAGAAATGGTGAATGACTATGTGGGCCGTGTTCGCAAGAATTCTGTCTTTGGCCAGAATCCGCCAAATCGCTACTTCCATTTTTGTGCATATGCCTATGTATTAACTAAGAAGGGGGCGCAGAAGATTCTAGATGTTCTTAAGGCGAAGGATGGCTATTGGACGAGTGCTGATCATATGATTTGTAATATTGGAGAAGTGCTGAACATTTACTTCTTACACCCTCTTATAGCTGGTTGTTATCAGGATGACGACCCTGTATATCAGAAGAGTTTGTTCAATGATTTTTCTCGTGTAGATAATTTCGATAGTGATTTGTGGAATAATAAGGAGCATTTTTCAAAGGAGGAAGTTGCGAAGATTCTTGATGGGGCGGCTCCTCTAGATATTTTAGGAGCTTTAGAAGATGCACGGAATTCACAGATCTCGGCACCTGCATCTGTGCCTGCAGAAAAGGCAAGGGCCCCTGAACCTATGCCAGAATCCAAACCTGCACCTCTTGTTGAAACATCGGCAAAGCGCAGAATTATAAGTATCGGATTCAAGACGGATAGCAGTATATGGCATGAATATGCGTGGCTGAAGCAAATCTTATTTGAGAATGCAGGAATTTCTATGAATGTGGAAATGTTAGAGAATGATGTGCCTCCTCCTAAGGATGAGCCGATTGTCTATATTCAGCGTCCTCATGGAGAAAATACTCGTAAGACTTTGATGCGCTGGACAGCAATGGGAGCAAAGTTCTATGTATTACATGTGAGTGATGAATATGGCACAGATCCTGTAGACTTTTACGAGTGGCCTTCTTGTCTAGGAGTTCTGCGCAATTATGTGCGCCCTGATGTGCAAGAATCAGATCGTGTTCGTATTTTACCTCTTGGATTTCATTGGGCAATTACGAATGGACTACCTCTAGCTCGCACACCTCGTCCTCCTTTCCGTGAATATGTATGGTCATTTATTGGAACAGGGTGGAATGGACGAGGTGCCAAACTAGAAGCTCTGAATTCTCTTCCTGTTGAAAAACGCTGTGTGTTACAGGAGGATTGGAATTCTCCTAAGATGCTGGGACGTGAAGAAACTCTTTCCGTTATGCTGAATTCTTGGTGTATTCCTTGCCCTGCTGGTCAGAATTCTGAGACCTATCGTTTCTATGAAGCGTTAGAAGCCGGTGCTGTGCCCATCTTAGTCAAAGGTGATGTAACAGAAGTTTATTTACAGTATTTGCAAAAGTGGTTGCCTCTTTTAACGGCGGATAATTGGGGACATGCTGCACAATTGATTTTTACGTTGAAAAATACACCCGAAGTATATGAACAATATCGTAACCACATCTTGAATGCGTGGGAGAATATGAAGAATGATGTTCGTGGATTTGTAAAAGGTGTGTATCGTGTATAGGGATTAAGGCCTAAGGATTGACCATTATATTGTGAATAGAATCTATGGCATCTTCACAGCCTGATTATTTGAAGAATTTACAGAATATTATTAATGCTTCTCTAAATTCTGGTCCTGGCTCTGCTCCTGCTCCTGCTCCTGCTCCTGCCCCTGCATCAAACCCTGATTATTTGAAGAATTTGCAAAATATTATTAATTCTTCAGCGGTTGCTTCACCTGCTCCTGCTCCTGCTCCTGCTTCGCCTGCCCCTACGAAGCCGCAGCAGAGTCTCGGAACTTCTCGTGAAATCACCCCTCAAGTATTTGCGCCTATGACTAAGAAGCTAAAGTTCATGATGGTAAGCACTCACTGCCACCAGTATACGGGTTATAGCAAAGTAAGTTACGGAATCCTTCGTCAGCTTGCGCAGTGCCCGTGGCTTGATGTAACACACTTTGGTTTCCAGAAGTTTCCTCAACAGCAGTTTGCTGATGGATACCGTCCTTATCCCCACAACATTAATGTGATCGATGCTTGTGCAAATGAGAAGCCGTTTGAGCAGGGGTTCGGCTACAAGCAGTTGCCGGATGCGATTCGTCAGGTGAAGCCTGATGTAGTGATGATCTTCAATGATATGAGCGTGGTGGGCCGTTTCCTTGGAGAGATTGATAAGTCTGGAATTCCTCGCAACTTCAAGACATGGATTTACTGCGATCAAGTCTATACCACACAGATGCAGGGTTATCTGGACATGTTGAACATGAAGGCAGAGCGTGTTTTTGTATTCACTCCGTATTGGAAGCAGTGCTTGAAGGATCAGGGTGTAAATCGCCCAATTGATGTGATTCAGCACGGTTTTGACGTAGATATGTATAAGCCTCTGCCTCGCAATGACATTCGCAAGAATATGAAGATTCCTGAGGATGCTTTTGTATTTTTGAATGTAAATCGTAACCAGCCTCGTAAGCGTTATGATCTGTTGCTGATTGCGTTTGTGGAATTGGTTGTGAAGTATCCCACGAAGCCGATTTGCTTGATGTGCATTTGCGACAAGGGTGAAAAAGGGGGTTGGTGGTTGTTTGAGATCTTCCAGCGTGAACTCAAGCTTCGTGGAGTAAGTGTGGACCAGTTCGCCAATCGCCTCATGATCAGCAGTCAGGATATGGTATTCAAGGATGAGGATATTAATGTATTTTATAATTTGGCGGATGCAGGTGTGAATGCGGCTGATGGAGAAGGTTGGGGCCTGTGCAACTTTGAGCAGATGGGTGTAGGTATTCCGCAGGTAGTGCCGAATATTGGTGGATTCAAGCAGTTCTGCACTCCTCAGAACTCGGTTTTAGTGGAGGCAAAGCAGCGTTATTATCTGCCAATGGTCTATTCTCCTGTAGGCGGTGAGGCATGTGCAATGGATCCTCACGATCTGTGTATAGGTATGGAGGAGTATGTGCTGAATTCTGAGAAGAAGAAGGCGCATGGCGAGGCGGCACGCAAGACAGTTCTTGGTTATACTTGGGAAAAGGCCTCCGAGGCTTTGATACGCCGTTTGAAGCAAGAGAAGGAGGATCTTGAGGCAGAGTCCTAAAGTAACATTTATTCTACTAAATCATATGAGTGCGAATATGTCTCTTTGTAAAAAAAGTTTTCTTGAACGACATGGAATTATTGAGATTATTTATTTAACACAACCAAACTCTGTAGATCCGATATATAAGAGATGGATTCAGCGTATTATTTCCATTTTTTCCGATTTATGGACATTCGAACACCGAATTGAAAATATTACTGTGAATTTGAAGAATAAAATCTATAATGAATAAAAAAAGATATAAATAGATGGCTGCGTCTGCGAATAACACAACCGCAAACGCAAACAACAATCGTAAAACACGTAAAAATCTATCACGGAAGGCGTTAGAATTCTTAACTCGTCTTTCTGAAACTGCTCCAAATTATGATGATATTGTAAAACGGCTAGATCGTCTTGAAGGAGAAATAAAGAGATGCTCTGAGCGTGCTCCCGTTGTAGCAAATGCTGGTGTGGTTGCAAATGCTGTTGTAAATGCTACTGCTCCTGCGGTTGCAAATGCTCCTGCGGTTGCAAATGCTCCTGCGGTTGCAAATGCTCCTGCGGTTGCAAATGCTCCTGCAAATGCTGCTGCTCCTGTGAATATTATAGCAAATGCTGCTAATATTCGTGCAAGAATGAATGCACAAGCCGCTGAGAATGCTGCGAATAAAAATGTAAAGGCTGCTGAAATCAAATCTTTGATAAATAAACAAACAGCCAATAATGTTCGTGAAAGAATGAATGCACAGGCCGCTGAGAATGCTGCGAATAAAAATGTAAAGGCTGCTGAAATCAAAGCTTTGATAAATAATAAAACGGCTAAGAATGTTCGTGCAAAAATGAATGCGCAGGAAGCCAAGAATGCTGCGAATAAAAATGTAAAGGCTGCTGAAATCAAAGCTTTGATAAATAAACAAACAGCCAATAATGTTCGTGAAAGAATGAATGCACAAGCCGCTCAGAATGCTGCGAATAAAAATGTAAAGGCTGCTGAAATCAAATCTTTGATAAATAATCAAACGGCTAAGAATGTTCGTGCGAAAATGAATGCGCAGGAAGCTCAGAATGCTGCGAATAAAAATGTAAAGGCTGCTGAAATAAAAGGTTTGATAAATAATAAAACGGCTAAGAATGTTCGTGCAAAAATGAATGCCCAAGAAGCCAAGAATGCTGCGAATAAAAATGTAAAGGCTGCTGAAATCAAAGCTTTGTTAAATAATAAAACGGCTAAGAATGTTCGTGCAAAAATGAATGCCCAAGAAGCCAAGAATGCTGCGAATAAAAATGTAAAGGCTGCTGAAATCAAAGCTTTGTTAAATAAACCAGCCCCTATAATAAATCCTGAAGCCGATGCGTCATTAGATTCTGCATTAGGAAATCCTAAAAATGCAAATGGAAATGTAAAGCCTAATTTGAGTAACTCTGCTTATTCAAATATTGAAATGCCGAAAACAAATAATTCAAATATGCCGAATTTGAGTAACCCTGCTTATTCAAATATTGAAATGCCGAAAAGAAATAATAATGCTAATAAAAACTGGCGTGAATGGGCAAGAAAGGGACTTGATCCGTTACAAGGTCGCAAGTCAAAACAAACGCCTCGCCTTACCAAAAAACCTGGCAGCAGAAAGCTCGTGCCAAAAAATCGCCGTTAAATTAGATTAAAGATGCGTGATTGTGGATGTGGACTCAGACTTTCAGGAGGAGGAAAAGGAAAACGTAAGACCCGGTCCAAGAAATCAAAGAAGTCCAAGAAGACGCGCCGTTCATTGCGTTAAAACTAAGTAACTATAAGTAATGACTCCTATAAGAAAAACACAATGAGTTCTTGGAATAAAAGTATTCATCGTGTTCAAAGTCCTCGTAATAAAGATACGTATGTTAGTGTAATGCTACAAGGTGGACTTGGAAATCGTATATTTCAAATCTTCGCTGGGCAACACTTTGCTGAAAAAACCGGCAGAAAGTTTGTCGTTCATAAAGATTATATTCACGACAATTCTCATGAAACATCTGAAGATACTATGAATCAACTCATGCAACTCTTCCCTTCTTTAACATTCTATACTGGAAATCCTATTGAGTGGACTATGATTGAAGAAGAAGTTTTTATGACGTTTCAATATCAACCTGATATTTTCAAAAGATTCCCTGGAAGAAATATTCTCTTAAAAGGATATTTCCAGAATTCAAATTATTTCCCAAAAGAAATTCCTTTTTTCCAGAATTCGGATCGTTATTCAAACTATTTTCTACATATTCGTCTAGGAGATTATGTAAATACCAGTTTAGATATTGATCTTCGCAACTATTATAAATCATGTATATCAAAAATACTCAAAGATAATACAACGAGTCAATTCCTTATATTTTCCGATGAACCCGAAATTGCCGATACATACTTAAAATCATTGAATCTTCCTTTCAGATATTCATTCTCTTCTGCAAAGTCTTCATTAGATGTGTTAAAGGAAATGGCAGCATGTTCAGGAGGAATTTGTGCGAATTCTAGTTTAAGTTGGTTAGGTGGTTTTTTCCAAAAACCCCGTGGACAGATTTTTATGCCCAGTGAATGGATGAAAGGTATGAATAAAAATCAATTAAATGGATTCCATCCTTTATGGGCTACTGTTATGGAAACGAGAGCACCCACTCCTAGATTCTAATATATAAAATATAGACTCTAAATAAAATGGCCAGCCCTGGACTTACTTTAGAAAATCTGAATTCAGCCTTTCTAAAGAAAGCAAATAAAGACGAAACGGATATGAGATCTTTAGGACCTGTTCGTAGTGTAAAAGAAATTACAAACATTCTCAAAAGCCACGATCTAGAATTTGAACGTATGTTTACTTCTGCAGGTATGGGGAAATTACCTGGAAATACAAAGGATTCTCCAAACAATGATTGTTTAATCCAAGCTTTTTTAATAGCAACTTGTCCGAATTTCCGCAAATTATCTCAGGCAGATAAAGACGTATTTGCGAGTTCATTTCGCAGAAGACATTTCTTAATTGCCTTTCAGAGGACCGCAACATTTGAAAAGATTCTTACAAATACATTAAAAGAAGAGAGTATTAAAGTTATTAGTGGTAAACGTTTTTTAAGTGATCTACATTTGAAAGCCTTATGTGAAATATTTCATATAAAAGTATTAGTATTTGAAGCTATAGGAGGAAGTTATTCCTATAATATGGTTGGAACAACCGATACTGATACTCCTCAAGAGAAAGTATATATAATACATAATCCCGATGGTATTCATTTTGAACCTTTACGAAAGAAGGGTGTTATAGGTGGATATACTATATCTTATGCCCTTGCTGAGGAAATTAGTAAAGGTATTACAAATGCACGAAATAGTAGAGTTGGGTGTGCTTTTAATGTAGGAGATGAAGTCTTATACAAAGCTAAGAAGTATTATGTAGTGACTCGCAGACTGAAAACAAATTCTACAGAATGTGATACATATGGATTATCTGAAAATCCCGAGCATCCTCGTGAAATAATAGAACTTTGGGCAAGTCGGCAATCAGGTCAAGCTGAAAGAAAAGAAATAGAATACGCAGCAATTACTGCAAATTCAAAAAATGTTAGTAAATCTTCGTAAATATATTGTAAAAGGGAATATAGTCACAAGTAGATGATGACTGTATATCGTGCTCCTATACAAACTGAAGAAGTAGTCATAGGTAAAGAAGAAGAAAATACAAAACCAAGGACACGCTGTGGATATCTTGTTCCCGAAGCTTATTCTTGTTATGAAGCGGCTCTCGCTGAGACGGGTGCCGTTGCTAGTGGAAAAGCCCTACACTTTGCCGCCGATATTGTTTGCAGTGGTGGCCTAGATATCTGGATTCGTGGAGCATATTCGTATGCTATTCAGCATATTAGTTTAGCAAATCCTCGTATTTTTGTATATTTGAAACAGAGGATTCAAGAACTTGATAGTTTTTCTACACGTTTACCACAAGAAGCCTTCTACAGTAATCAAGATGTGCAGAATAATATTGCAGAAGTTGTTTTAATTCTACAACTTTGTCCGAAACGAACGAAACTTGTATGGCCGAAGATTGATCCGAATACGAAACGTCAAGGATGGTTACGTGGAGTAGCGGGCTCTCCTGAAACGAAGGCTACACGCTCAGTCTGGACTTCGGATGGAGATACGCCTCCCTTGTATTTGGTGGCGAATGAACTTTGTAAGGCGATCACTGAAGGTGGAAGTGAGTCTGCTTTATTCTGGATACGATGGGTGTTAGAGGAGGATGCTCGGGTTCGCAAAGAAACAAAGGGTCATGGATTGAGCACGAAAGAACGAGGGCCGGCAACTCTGCCTGTGAAACAACGGAGTGAGGCGGGGCATTTTGTAGCCGAAGTCTTAGGTGCCATTTACAAAGATCTGGCTTCGCAAAATTTAGTGCGCATGCATGAAGAATTCGGAGAACTCATGAGACTTTGGCGAGGTGGAGAAACACGAATGGCTGCTCGTCTTCGCCGTGATTGTCTTGGAATTATGTGTTTAATTGTTTGTGAAGTGCCTCGGTGGAAAGTGCCTGCAACTCCTTCCTTAGTCTCAGATCCTGTGCGCCTTTCTCGTGCAGTAGCACATGGCACAGGGTTTTTCAACGAAGTTCTGGCACATAAGGCTTTGAGTGCAGGACGACAATTGAAACCTACAATGACTCGGGCTCGTAAAGAAAAAGTATCGGGTGCTGCAACAGAAAAAGAGAAGAAGCAATTATCTTTAGAGGAACATTTTGATGCCTATGATGCCGCCATGGAAGCGTATTTGAATAGGAAATAATTCTTACTGACGTTACGGATCTATAAAAATTGAACTGGGTGGCTTTATAAAGTGAAAGCCCCTTATATTATTATATACAGAATGGCTTGGTTTGCGAAACTTTCTACAGATGAATTGGTAGCATCTTTGCAAAAGGCAAATTGGTCTTATCACAATACATCTGAAAGTTTGATGAGCGATGATGATTATGATCGTGGTCTAGAAGAGTTAAAGAAACGCAGTCCTTCTCATCCTTTTCTTAGCCTTATAGGAGCTTCTTCTTCTAACACGGTAATCCTACCTGTGCCTATGGGCTCACAAGACAAAGTTCGGGATGGTGAACCAGGTTTGGAGCGTTGGCTAAAAAGACAGGGACAGGGCACAAAGCGTTATATTGTCAGTGAAAAGCTGGATGGTCTCTCAGCTTTGTTTGTTATTAGGGGATCCTCAACGGATCCAAAGAGGTCTAAGAAAAGCCTATACTTACGTGGTGATGGTGTTAAAGGGGTTGATGTGAGTTGGGCTTGTCACTGGCTTATGGGCACACAGGGACCAAGGGGCACACAGGGACCAAGGGGCACACAGGCTAAAGAAGAAACTGGTGATTGTATTGTGCGTGGTGAACTTCTTCTTCGCCGAGATGATACGCCTGCAGGGAGTATTGGGCGCTCTTTGGTAAATGGCTGGATTCATAGAGGTTCAGGAGATGTTGAAGCTCATGCAGGTCTTTCCAAGGTTCGTTTTGTAGCCTATCAAGTCCTCGAACCTGCGGGCCTTGCACGGGGCGCACAACTTTCTTGGTTATCCTCAAAAGGGTTTGAAGTTCCTTGGTATCAGGGCTGGCCTTCTATGGCATTAGTAGTCGGCGGGTTCTTGAAGAAATCTTTGATTGATAGGAAGGAGAAGAGTCCATATCCTCTAGATGGTTTAGTCATTGGCACTGACACCGTCCCTGTTGGTTTAGGAGGCGGTGAGGCTCGTAATCCTCCAGATAGTGTGGCGTTCAAGGCATCTCTAGATGAACAGAAGGCTCAGACTACCGTTATCGGAGTAGAATGGAAACTGAATCGTCAGGAAATATGGTATCCTCGTATTCAGATTGAGCCTGTAGAGATTGGTGGAGCGACTATACAATGGCTAAGTGGTCATAATGCGGGAATGATTGCGGAACATCGGCTAGGCCCTGGATCCGTGATTATTGTGCGACGAAGTGGTGACGTAATTCCGACTCTGGATTCGGTGATTCAAGCGACTGAGGCACAGATGCCGGAAGCCGGGACTTGGGTATGGGATGAACGTAGAGTTCATGCTTTGGCTTCAGGTTCAGCCTCAGCCTCAGTTTTGGGAGTAGGAGAGGGGGCCCAGAGTTTGCTCCATACTTTCCAGACTCTTGGAGTGGAAGGGATTGGTCCAGGACTTGTGCAAAAGATGGTTGAGGGTGGCTTTACAACTATGAGAAAGGTATGGGATGCTAATGAGGCACATCTGGCAGACTGTATTGGTTCTGGACGCGCCCCAGCCTTCATGAAATCATTGAAAGAGCGGAGGGCGAATGCTTCTATCGGAACACTTGTAGTGGCAAGTAATCGTCTTCCACGGGGTATTGGAGAACGGAAACTCCGTGCTGTCTTTGATAAAGAGTCAGATCCCGCAAAGTGGTCTATGAGTCTATACCCTGTGGAAGGATGGTCGGCGGAGACGTTTCAGGAACTCTTGGATAAGGTGCCCAAAGTCTTGGATTGGATTCGTGAAAGTTTTCCTGGGCCTTTGCCTTTGCCTTTGGCTCCTACTCTTGCTGCTTCGTTAGCAACACCAATGAAATTCGTAGTCTTCAGTGGAGTCCGAGATAAGGTGTTAGAGGGTAAGTTGGCGGCTGCTGGCTGGGCCATGGAAGATTCCGTAACCAAGAAGACAACGGCACTCGTAGTTCCAGAAGATGCAAAGGAAACAGGGAAACTCAAGAAAGCCCGTGATCTGGGAATCCAGATTCTTACGCTAGCCGCTTTTCAAAAAAGTCTTCACTAAAACAGTATGGAGGTGGTAAGGTTATTTCAAAAATCACTTGTCGCATCTTTTTCAAGTCCAGAGCCCGACTTTATAGCCGGGAAAGTCGTTGCAATAATTTTGCTCATGTTGATTGTTGTAGGAGTCTGTATTTATATTTTGATTGAAGTCGGGAGAAATTCATCCAAAGACCCACGTGTAGCCCCGCCCAATGTAGCTCTCACAAAGACAAGCCAGGCAACTTATTTGAGCGCAGCAGCAGCTCGTGGTGAAGGGTTCGTAGATCTTAGTTCCCAGGGGTCTCTCTATAACTCTTTACTAAGCACCATTGATCCTTCAGAACAATATCTGATAAACCTGTGTCCTCTTACCGCAAGTATAGGAGGTTATATTGGACCCACCATAAGTGGTGTGTTTGACCCAGACTACTATGTGCAGCAGGCCCTCCGAGCTGGAATTCGTGCTTTTGTCTTGCCAATCAGTGTCTATCATGACGATAACAAGAAGCCGCCCGAGTGGCCTTATTCTGGAAAACCCGCCGTCGTCTGCAGAAACGCAGCGGGTAAGATTCTCAGTTTGAACGGCATGTCCATCCGCAAATTCTGCAAGTCCCTCGTCACTTATATGTCAATTAATTCAGCACAAGCGAATGAGCCTATCATACTCTATCTGGATGCCACTCCTGGACATATACCTGACATCTTAAAAGCCGAGAAAGAATATGTGCAATTTACCAGCGATATTGCAGAAGAACTAAAACCTTTAGATCCGTATCGCCTTTTAACGATCAGTAGTTATGGATCGGCAACAGGAGGTGTGAATCAAATGAATATCCTCACACAAATCCCTTTAACAGAATTCCAAAATAAGATCCTAATTTTCACAAATTTCAATATCACGGCAGGCACAAAAGATGCTTATTCTTCCATACGCCCACTTTTGTATGAGTATGTGAATTTTGTCTATTCTCCTGTTACTGCCACTACGATAGGAGTCACCAAGGCAAATAACTGTGTCAGTGTTCATTTAATGGACGTCAGCGGAAGCCTAGTAAATTGGACAGATCAGGCTGTGACAACTTGGATGTTTGTCGGCCAAGACGATTTTACGCAACTTCCTGATACCGGGGCGATTCAAGCTGCAACATCAACAGGTATTCAATCCGTTCCAGTTCCCTTCTTTTTCGTAGATCCTTCCAAAACTAAGGCTATTTGGAAACAATGGTCGGGATATGCGTGGAAAATGAAAGCGCCAGCTACTCGTTATACCAAACCTGCACCCATCACCCCTATGACACCTACTACAGCTTTGAATGCTCGTGTATCCGATTCTTTACAGCCGGGACAGACCTTGATAAAAGTATAAGGTTATAGTAAATGGAAGAAGATAGTCGTGAAATTATGAGTCCGTTGCTTGAAAAGCCCCTGATTCAGAAACAATTTGAATACCTTGAAAAGGTTGTGGAAGAAGCACAGAAGCGTGTAGATTATACTGTGGCGCACGATTCCGATTTGTTAAAAGCCATAAGTGTCGTTGAACGTTTTTTACGGAAACGGCATCGAGTTTGTTACGGCGGCCAAGCCATTAATGCTTTATTACCGAAACAACGGCAATTCTATGACCAAAATTTAACAGTTCCGGACTATGACTTCTTTTCTCCTTCCGTAGATGCAGATGTTGATGAATTGATTGCCACATTAGAAAAAGAAGGATTTACAGATGTTTCTAAGAGAGGCGGAGTTCATGAAGGAACTATGAAAATTTACGTAAATTACATTGCCGTTGCGGATATTTCAGAAATGCATCCGCAACTCTTTCGTATTATTCAAAAACGTGCAAAAGTGATAAATGGAATATATTACTGTGATCCCGATTTCTTACGAATGCTCATGTATTTAGAACTGAGCCGTCCTCGTGGAGAAGTATCACGATGGAAAAAAGTATATGAACGATTAATACTTTTAAACGAATCATTCCCTTCATCACCTTGTGAAGAAGAGATCATTACAGAGTCAATACCGAGAGAAGATCGTGCGATAGTTTTAGATTTCTGTGTAAAACATAAACGTGTGGTAGTTGCTCCTGAATTTATTGAATTGTATGAAAAACAACAAGGTAAGAAACACTTTGAAACTCTTGTAAAACGGGGTGGACCGGTCCTTTTTTTCAGTCATCAGGCATCCGTGGATGCAGATGATATTAAAGATATGCTTAGCAAAGATCTCGGGCCTATTAAAATTCATAAACATGCGGCATTAACGGATCAGCTTTTCAGTTATTACGCAGTAAAGCGTGTTCGTGATTCTATGCCGATTGCACTTATATTTCAAGAGGATGCTTGTCATTCGTATACAGTTTTGCGCTTAGATGAAGGTGCAGAAATACGTTTAGCTACGCCAGACTTGTATTTGCATTTGTATTATAGTTTACTCCTTTTTGGAAAGAAGGAAAAGGCCTTTTTCCAGACACCCATTGAATGTTTAATTAATAAGTTGTATACGGTGTTAAAGATTGCAAGGACGAAACCTACATCTTTCTTACCTGCTTTTGGTTTACGGTGTAGTGGCCGGCAAAAGGGTATATCTACACTTTTGCGTGAGCGTGTTGAGAGAGCAGAAGTTGCGAAAAATAAAGCAAAGACGAATTCTAAGACTCGGAAGATTAGGAAAGGGCTGTTACAGGACCAGTCATCGTAAGTGTGCCGGATTGAATTGCCTTTTGTTGAGCTTTCAAATAGTTTGCTGACTTTGTGGCATTTTTAATATGTTCATGGATCGGGGATTTAGGATCAATAGAGTTGGATACTAAGATGGAATTCTTTGTAACCAACAGCGCTTTTAAGGCCGAAGTAATAGCAGGGCGAATTTGATCGGGAGTCAGATTTTCGGGAAGGGTGCATGAAGCTTCTTCGTTGTTGTCTCGCTTTTTGCTTGCAATTCTCGGAGGACAGACATTTATAAAGGGTTCTTGGGTCGTTGAAGGCGAAGGCGGTGTTATAGGAGGTAGAGTCGGGATAGGCACATTTCCTGAAAGTGCTGTCTGCAATTGTGTGGCTATTGAAGTAATTTCCGTGTCAGCGTAACGAGCCATGAGGACTACCCGGGCACCAAAGTCTTGGGGAATGGATTGAACAAAGGAAAGCCATTCAAGATCGGTGGAATCAGAAGAAGGATACTTTACAAGAGGACAAGGTAATGCTCCACCAGGAACCTTGGATTGTAGAGTTGCTTCTACACGTTTTGAAATTTCAGCATCATCCAATTTCTGTCCTGCTCCTTCATTCTTTGCAAGAGTTTCACGAACAAGTGTAAAAAGGGTGCAGAGTTGTTCACCATCAGTAGTTCCAGATCCGAATTTTGTGCCATCCGGGCTTGTATAGAATGCTAGGGAATCCAGAGTTGCATGGACTTCGGCTTCCGTTGAACTTGCATTTTTGAATCCTTCTTTGCTTCCTTTGCTTCCTTTGTTTGTGGTGGAATTCAGAAAGTTCATCCCGAAGACAACGATGAAAAATATGAAGATGAGGACTCCAAGTAAGATAGAAAGTCCATCCATTTCTCTACCTACACGAAGAAGAGAGCCGAATGCCGTTGAATGGTGCAGCGGCGAATACGGAAGGTGGAAGACTTCAAAGAATAATTGCGAAACAGGCTCATTATCAAGCACCTTTCCCTCTTCAGGGAAATCCTACGTCATGTGTATCTTGCATTCCTACTCGTTCCGCACAACCGAATATAACACCGGCGGAGAGCAGTCGTATTGCTGTGCTAACTGCAACGAATAATGGGACATTGATTAATGGTGGCTGTGTTACGCAAGATCGGGCGCGGCAGCTTTTAGCTCGGGTATTTCCGCAAGGTTCAGCCCCTGATCCTATAACGGGTCTGCCGCCTGTAGGATTGTTTAATTATGAATCGGAAGGAGTTCGTATTGCGGCTTTACAACAGGCTGTTCTCAATGCTGCGGCTTCTAATGCGGCCGTATACAGCCCGCCGATTATTTTACCTTGTTTTACTCCTTTACCACCCCCGCCTGCACCTCCACTTTCTGCATGTTATCCTTTAACAAAGAATATGAAATTAGGAGGCATGTAATTTTTTTAGATGGCTGGAGTAGAAATGCCGTGCACAAACCGTGATGCTTCTTTACTGACTAAGAAAAGACGTGGAGTAGCCGAGTTTTCTTATTATAATGACTGGAGAGCAAACACGGTGAATAACAACAGTGGGTTTACGAATCAAGCTGTAATTGCCCCTGCTCGCACAAGTGCGGAAGTCATAGGTGAAATAAAACTAGGGTGCCAGTCAGCCTATGCTTTCAACAATCGTCTAGTGCAAAATGGAAATACTTCAGCAAGTGCTGCTACGGGTTTCCCTGGAGCGCAAGTTGACTCAAATGTTGCTTTGTATCCTCCTAATCTAAGTGCGGGCGGTGCGCCTGGCCTGACTGGAAGCAGTTAAAGGAGTTTATGTTTTTACAAGTATTCTTTTTATGTTGTTACAAACATCGTAAAAAGAAAAGGAAATAATATAATATGCGCCCAGCGGTAATCGAAACCGCGTTACAGGAATGGAAATCCTGTATTCTACCACTAAATTATGAGCGCGCGTAGGGTATATATGGTGAAGAATAATCGGAAAAGTTAACCGATGCTGTTAATACAACTTATGTTAATTACTTACCCCCCATCCCCCCAAGTTGTATTCACCACTATATCTTTAGACCATTTTTCATTATAAATGAGCGTTTGCGCACGGGTCTCTTATTAGACCCACGGGTATTTTAGACCAATGAATATTTCAAATCAGCAGTTATCTGAGTTAAATGATATTTGATACATTCATTGTGATGATTACATATTTTATCACTTTTTTCATAAGTCTTTTCCAAGACAATACTACTATACTCTATTTTATATTTTTTATATAAATCTTTATATTTTTTTATATATTCTCTTCCATAATAGAATGTATAATAGTCAAGATAATCGTCTGTATTTTTTTCTTTAATTGCCATTTTTTCGGCAATTATTACTGCATAATTATGCGCCTCTAAGTGCGCTTTGGGATGAGCATATTTTGTATACAACTCATTTTCTGCCTCAATACATAGTAGACATTCTGTAGGTGTATTATCTTTATCTATATCTCGTTCATACCACATTATTTCTCCACATTCAGCTGTTGGATCATTAATATTGACGTATCTATCTCCATAAAACTCATAATCCTTGAAAGGCCAAGACATTTTTGATTTAGTTGTTAAATATTATTATAAAATTTCCGTTTTTCAATTTTTACTGCCGGTTTGAAATGTTTGGTGGTCTAAATGGGCACTTTATTCATCAATATCAATTATATATGTGGGAATAGTTCTTTTGTTTTCTAAATATGTAGCAATAATACGATGAGCACCATCCAGCAAAGTATATTCTCCTTTTTTAAATGCTATCC
>Ga0164294_10001346_pt1 | contig 22856 bp, 16 predicted proteins | sample GEODES005metaG_FD_111479 | JGI IMG/M metagenome (GOLD analysis project Ga0164294, IMG submission 111479) | Oligotrophic lake water microbial communities from Sparkling Lake, Wisconsin, USA - GEODES005 metaG | ecosystem: Environmental > Aquatic > Freshwater > Lake | place: USA: Sparkling Lake...
GATTCTCGCGCGCAGCGCGCAAGTCAATGCCGCTATCTGGGCGCAGCGACTGAAAGTCATCACCGGTAAGAACGATGTTAAGGTCGATACGAATGGTGATGTCACTACCATTGCACCGGTTCTTCCTGAACCTCTCATCATCACTCCCATTCCCGGCAGCTACCCCGGTCGTTCCATTGGTAATCCACCTCCTGCATTTGCTTTAGACACGGCCTATCTCGGCGGTATGTATGCCGGACATATTTTTATTGAGGGTACGGAAGAAGGCTTAGGTACGCGTAACTTAGGCACGTTTAAAGCCAATCAAGAATTCACGCTCAGTGCCAATGGCTGGCTCGATGTTAAAGGCAGTATCAGCGCACCGACACTAACACTTGAATCTAAACAGTTAACCAACCGTGGATTAATTACCGGTCAAACCGTATCGGTCTCCAGCCCCGACATTAAGAACGTGGGGACAGGTCGACTGTATGGCGACCAACTCGCGCTGCAAGCAGACACGATTGTTAATGCACCCGAAACGGTGAATGGCATCACCACGGCACCGGTGATTGCTGCGCGCGACCGGTTAGTGATTGGCACCGGTACATTAGAGAACCGTGATGGTGCATTGATCTTAAGTGGAGGTACTGCGGTCATTGGTCGCAGGGTTGAAGCTAGCAATAATTCCAATGACAATTCCAACACTGGTAGTCCCACCCTAACCGCTACAGGCACAGCCACAACGATCACCAACGACTCCGCCACCATCGATATGGCATGACACTTTGCCGTATTACGTTCGAGAACATGGCATAGCACTTCTCATGAAGTTTCTTGAACATATTCGACATCGGGATTACATGCCGTTACGAGATGATGAAGTTAATGTGGAAGAATTAACATTTCCTTGATTGGCGGTCGCAGTAACCTTAGCAATTACCGGCGGTGATGGCTTTTTCAGCAAGGGTGACGTGATGAATCATATGAAATTGTTATTTAAGCGCGGGACATCATTTCCTAGCCATGAACAGACAGAAGTTGGACGCTGGGATCATCGTGATTTGTGCGAAGAAAAATTTGATTTTCCCGTTGCTGATGACATGTATTACGCATGGGTAGACCCTGACCACTGGGATTACGACCCACACTGCGTGCTGTACACAAAAGAAGAGTTTATGACTTTGTTTGAGGATTGCTGTCGAAATTATGTAGCAGCACATCCCGATCGAGCAGAAGAATTTGGCGCAGCGTTAGCGGCGAATGGAATGTCGTTGAAAAGCACAGCCTTCAGTTAAGACCATCAACTCAGTCATCCGAAGCGGGATCCATCCCAGGAAACAGCACCTCAGTAAAGCCAAACTGACTGAAATCCGTAATGCGCATCGGGTACAGCACACCAATCAAATGATCACACTCGTGCTGCACTACACGCGCATGAAAACCATCAACCTCGCGGTCAATCACATTTCCAAATTGATCAACGCCTTGATACCGCAGTCGCGTATGACGCGACACCATACCGCGTAAACCCGGCACTGACAAACACCCTTCCCAGCCGCCCTCCATTTCATCAGACAACGGTGTTATTACTGGATTCAGCAGCACTGTTTCAGGTACAGCGGGCGCATCGGGATAGCGCTCGTTATTACTAAAACCAAAAATAACTAATTGACGATTCACGCCTATCTGAGGCGCGGCTAAACCAGCACCATTCGCCGCGTGCATAGTTTCAAACATATCAGCGATCAATGCGTGTAATTCGGGCGTATCAAAGTCAGTGATAGGTTCTGCCTGACGCAGCAAGCGTAGGTCACCCATTTTTAGAATGTCATGCACGGCCATCGTGATCTCCAAAAAACTTAATCGTGGCGATGAGCTAGCCATTCAGAAAAGGCGGCCCCTGTTTCAGGATGCTGCAAACCCATTTCAACGGATGCCTGCAAATATCCCAACTTAGATCCACAATCAAAACGGCGACCCATGTAGCGGTAAGACAGTACGGTCTCGTACTGCATCAAGGCTTCGATGCCATCGGTGAGTTGTATCTCGCCGCCCGCACCTTTACCTAATTTTTCTAAGCAGGTAAAAATTCGATTAGTCAGCACATAGCGCCCCACAACAGCCAAGGTGGACGGCGCTTTTTCTGGTGCGGGCTTTTCGATAATGCCTTTCACTTTTTCTAAGCGTTCAGCAAATTTCTCGGTGCTGACTATGCCGTACTGTTTGGTGTTTTCACGCGGCACATCCTGCACGGCTAACAGGCTCGCTTGTTCACGCTGAAACTGCGCTGTCATTTGCGCCATGACACCAGGACCGCCTTGCTCGCCCTGCATAAAATCATCAGCCAACAATACGGCAAAGGGATCTTCACCGACGATAGGTCGTGCGCACAACACGGCGTGCCCTAAACCCAATGCTTGAGTCTGGCGTATGTACATGCAATTGACATACGACGGTATAACTTCACGAACCAGTTGTAGTAATTGCTGTTTGTTCGCTGCCTCAAGTTCAGCTTCTAATTCATAGGCTTTATCAAAGTGATCTTCAATGGCACGTTTGTTACGACCCGTAATAAAGATCATGTCAGTAATGCCAGCTTCGACCGCTTCTTCCACCGCGTATTGAATCAGTGGCTTATCAACGATAGGAAGCATTTCTTTGGGTTGCGCTTTGGTCGCCGGTAAAAAACGGCTACCCAAGCCGGCCACAGGAAACACGGCTTTGGTGATTTTGCTCATGAATCAGACTCCAATAATTTTAATAATTGTTCTTCATCCAGAATCGCAACGCCTAATTCTTCAGCGCGCGTTAACTTGCTGCCAGCCTCTTCACCAGCAACGACGTAACTTGTTTTTTTCGAGACCGAGCCGGCTACTTTTCCACCGGCGGCTTCGATCTTTGCGCGCGCATCATCACGACTTAAAGTGGGCAAGGTGCCCGTCAATACAAAAGTTTTTCCTGCCAGCAGATCAGAGCTCTGCTCTGGCTCGCCCTCTTCCCAATGGATACCTGCAGCACGCAGTTGATCTATTAACTGACGATTTAAAGGATCGGCAAAAAAACGTAAGATCGATTGTGCAACGACTGGCCCAATATCATTCACACTCACTATGTGATTTTCATCACTGGCCAGCAAGGCATCTAGACTACCAAAATGCTTCGCTAAGGATTTGGCCGTAGATTCACCCACATGACGAATACCTAACGAATAAATAAAGCGCGCTAAGCTTGTTGTCTTGGATTTTTCTAAAGCGTCGAGTACATTCTGTGCTGATTTTTTTGCCATTCGTTCCAGATTGGCCAGTGTCTCTAAATTCAAGGTATAAAAATCTGCCGGCGTTGTTACCAATCCACGATCAACTAACTGTTCGACCAGTTGCTCACCCAAGCCTTCTATGTCCATGGCACGACGCGAGACAAAATGCAAAAGCCCGCCTTTACGTTGCGCAGCACAGGTTAACCAACCGCCTGAGCAACGCGCGACGGCTTCTTCCTCAAGGCGCACAATCGCTGATCCACACACAGGGCAAGCTGAGGGCATGACAAATTCTTGCGCATCACTAGGGCGTCGCTCAGGCACATTGGCAACGACTTCTGGAATCACATCGCCAGCACGTCGCACGATCACGCAATCGCCAATACGTATATCTTTGCGACGCACTTCATCTTCATTATGCAAAGTCGCATTAGTGACCGTAACACCACCCACAGCTACCGGAGACAAGCGAGCTACCGGTGTCAATGCACCTGTGCGTCCGACTTGAATTTCAATATCCAACACGGTGGTGGTGGCCTCTTCAGCGGGGAATTTATGCGCAATCGCAAAGCGCGGCGCTCGCGAAACAAAGCCCAGCTGCTTTTGTTGTGCGATGTCGTCTACTTTATAAACGACACCATCAATGTCATAGGGGAGTTGTGAACGACGCTGCCCAATATCGCTAAAAAATATCAGCAAGCCCTGAGCATCATTGACCACTGTCCGTTCTGCGCAAACGGGAATACCCAAGGACTGGTACCAATCCAGCAGCGCTGAGTGTCGTGTCGGCATAGCGGCGCCCTCAAGGCTACCTATTCCATATGCAAAGAATCGTAAACTACGCTGCGCTGTGATACGCGAATCCAATTGGCGCAAACTACCTGCCGCGGCATTGCGCGGATTAGCAAATTCTTTTTGATTGGCTTCACGCTGACGCTGATTGAGTTTGGCAAAATCAGCTTTAAACATCAGTACTTCGCCGCGCACTTCAATTAATGCCGGTGGATTGCTGGTTTGTAGTTTTAACGGTATCGATCGGATAGTTCGGATGTTGACCGTGACGTCTTCACCAGTGAACCCATCGCCACGCGTAGATGCTAAAACCAATACGCCATTTTCATAGCGCAAATTGATCGCTAGTCCATCAAACTTTAATTCGCAGGCATAGTCAACAGCACGATTACTTTCCAGACCTTCATGAGTACGTCGATCAAAATTGTGAACGTCTTCTTCAGAAAATCCATTATTGATCGACAGCATAGGGACGTCATGCTGCACCTGATTAAATTCAGGTAGGGGCTCGCCACCAACTCTTTGAGTGGGCGAATCAGGAAAAATCAGATCAGGATGTTGTTCCTCGAGCTGTTGTAGCTCGCGAAACAGCTGGTCGTATTCCGCATCGGGGCTAGAGGGTTTATCAAGAACGTAGTAGGCATGCGAATGACGATTGAGCTCATCACGTAACCATTCGGCTCGTGCTCGTCCATCACCAGCATCAGGCGATGCCGACGCAGCGCCGAATAAATCATTCTGACCCATTAGGCAAACAGACGTTGCGCCCTGACTGAGCCGGGCGAAATACCCGTTTGCTCCATGGCCTCATAGAATGAACGGATTTGCTGCTCAATCGCTTCCAGTGATGCATCGGCAAGCGGCTCGCCCGCATCATCCACCACCACACCGGAAAGTCGCGTCGCCAGTGATTTTGCAAACGCACTCATGGATTTAAACGCTTCGCGCTCAGGAGCGACGGTTGCAACGGGTAATAACAAAGTGATTAAGGTGCTGGTGTCATCGGCTGGATTCGCGTTCATCAGCGCCGCAAACAAAATACCGCCATCGCCATCTGCCATAATGAATCGACCATCTGGGCGCAGCTCAAGGCCTTGACGCTGTAGCGCAGGGCGCAATGTCGACAACATCCAAGGTTCGTTTTTGGATCGCACATTGATCGATAGCTGAACATCAAATTCATGGATTAACTGCGACAAGCGCTTGGCCAAGCCCATGATTTCTGCCATATCGGGTAAATCAGGCGTCGCATCTAAATCATCTGACAGCAAATCCAAACCCGTCACAAGCTCGGAGTACTCAAGCTCCGACAGTGGGCCATGACGATTCGCGAGTTGCACTCCCACTTGCAGGTTGTGATAACCGCCACCCACAGCGATCTTCTCCCAATCGCCTTTCTCGGTTTCACCGATCACCTCAACATGCTTGTTACCTACCAAGCGCAGTTGATGAAATGCAGCGGTGATTTTTTCTCCGCGCAGTGGATGTTCAAGCGCGATCGGAATAATGCAGTCAATGAAGGTATCGAGTGGAAAAGGTTTACTCACCGTTTCGATGAAGGCTTCCGTTTGTCCTGCCGATGATTGAGGATAGTGATCGTCACCATCGGAATCGGCGCCACTTTGCAAAGAACCTAGAACCGGCTCTTGGCGTTCCGCCAGTGGCCTACCACCCATCAGCACATCCTCCTCAAGCGGAGAAAATGCCTTATCAACGGATTTTTTTGCGCGCCATTCCTGCCACTTGTTGTATGACACGACGCCCACCACGATAGCTCCGCCGATGGCAATCAGGCTTCCCTGCAACTCTGTCATTGAATGTTCTCCGGCTGCAATAGAAAAAAAGGCGGCATTGCGTCTCAACCTTAGTGAAATACCTCAAAACGTTATTGTAAAAGAAGGCCGCCCTCGGTCTGCAAACATTCTGCAAGACAACGACATTCCCCACTCATTGCCGTCCCTCTTTCAGTATCTGTGCTCTTGCTCTAACTCACTATTGACGGATATCAAGATCACAAAAAAATATTGTCATTACGATAACCGGCAGTCACCAAGCCCATAAGGAGTCCACATCATGCGCGAGACCACTGACATCAAGTTACATACATTGACCATGCTTTCTCTACGACCCCTGGTACGCAGACTGCGTCACTGGTGGTTACGGCGAGCAGAGGAACATTACTTAATTTGCGCATCGGTAGAGCACGCCCGTGCACGAGAGGCCGAAGAAAACGAAGCTTACTACCAGAAGCGCGCAGCAATGGCTCGTTATGCACAGCTATGGGACTAATAAACATGACAGACCAACCCAAAGTTTTGCGCCAATCGAAAGCACGTAAGCACGTAGCAAGTTTGGGTTGGTCAGCCAACTACTAATTAGGCTGCTTGAACGTCGGAGACTAAATTAGCCGCCGATTCCATGTCCACCGCAACAATTCGCGACACACCCTGCTCTTGCATCGTGACGCCGATCAGCTGATTCGCCATCTCCATCGCCAGTTTATTGTGTGAGATGAACAAGAACTGGGTCTGAGTCGCCATCCGTTTAACCATCGTACAAAAACGAATGGTGTTCGCATCATCCAACGGTGCATCGACCTCATCGAGCAAACAGAAAGGAGCAGGATTGAGCTGGAATATGGAAAATACCAGTGCTGTCGCCGTCAATGCCTTTTCTCCGCCAGAGAGCAAATGAATCGTCGCGTTTTTCTTGCCAGGTGGCTGGGCCATCACTTGAACGCCCGAATCCAAAATCTCTTCACCCGTCATCACCAACTTCGCATTGCCGCCACCGAACAACTCGGGGAACAACTGACCAAAGTGATGATTGACCTTATCAAAGGTATCTTGCAACAGATCGCGCGTCTCTTTATCGATCTTGTGAATAGCGTCTTCCAAAGTCGTGATCGCTTCAGTCAAGTCAGCATTCTGCGCATCCAGGAAATTCTTACGCTCAGACGCTTGTGCCAATTCATCCAGTGCCGCCATGTTGACCGGGCCCAGAGCATTAATCTGGTTAGTTAGACGTGTGACCTCACCTTGCAAGTACGACGGACGCATGTCCGGAGTGAGTTTCTCTGCCAATGCCACTTCGTCAACTTGAGCTTCAGCTAGCTGCTGAGCATATTGTTCCTGACTCAAACGAACGGCCTGCTCTTTGAGTTGTAATTCAACGATGCGATCACGCATAGGTTGCAACTCGCGATCTGCTGCCAACTTCGATTCATCTTGGCCACGCAAACGCTGAGTCAGTTGATCAAGTTCATGACGTGCATTGCTGAGCACTGCTTCCTGCTCACTGCGACGCTCTAGCAATGACTGCAATCCAGCCTGTGCCGCCTGATCATCCAGCGACTCGAGCTCAAGCTGACCTTGCTCCATGCTGGCATATAGTTGTGCTGATTGTTCTTGCGCGGTACCGATGCTGCGTTTGAGTTCTTGTACGCGATTCTCGTGCGATTTGAGCGCAAACTCTGCCTGTTGCGCCGCTAAGCCCAACTCACGCAAGGTTTCACGCGAAAGATTTAAACGGGCTTCATGCTCGAGATAAACCGTCTGACCATCTTCATGCTTTTCTTGCACTTCACCCAACTCACCATCGAGCTGTTCAAGCGCCAGTTCGGCAGCTTGCATGATTTGATTTTGTTCAGCTTCTTGAGCAGATATTTCCGACAAATCTGTTTCAATCTGTGTGCTGCGCTGACTAAAGCGCTCCAACACTTCATTTCTGCGTAACAGATCCATCTGCAAACTATGTAGAGCATCGGTTAATTCAGAGACATCGCGCGTGAGTTGTTCGAGACGCAGTGTGCCCTGTGTATACGCCGCATCAGCTTGCACAGAACGATGACGTGCTTCATCAGCCAATAACTGCTGAGCACGTACTTGGCGAACTAAATTATCAATCTCCTGCTGACGCGCCAACATACCATCTTGCTCAGAGTCGGCCGCATAAAAACGCACAGAAAGTTTACTAATCACGTGACCCTGACGGGTCACAAAACAACCACCCGCAGGAAGCTTAGAACGATCTGCTAATGCCGCAGCGGCATCGTCAGCTACATACACATCGTGCAACCAATCTTGCATTAGCGCGCGCAAACCGGTATCGCTGATTTGCATCATCGAGATCAGTGGCTTTAGCCCAGCGGGTGAGGTATCAGTATTGTTAGCCGTTCCAGACAGCGAGAACAGCGACAATTTAGCCGGCGGCGAATCAGTAAAAAAGGCTTTGGCCCAATCTAAATTCGATACTTCCAACGCACCCGTGCGCTCTCGCAGCACCGATTCAAGTGACGTTTCCCAACCTGCTTCAATGTTTAGTTTTTGCCACAGACGTGGCAATTTGCCCAACTCATGTTTTTGCAACCATGGCGCGACCTTGCCTTCGGTTTGCAATTTGTCTTGTAATTGCTTGAGTGTGGCTAAGCGTGACTCTAATTGCGCGTGATTGGCGTTTTGCGCAATCGTCTGATCTTGCGCATCGCGGCGGCCTTTTTCAAGCTCGGGTTGGCGTATGCGTGCTGCCTGCAAATCGGTATTGGCTTGCTCAAGCACATCCTGCTTTTCCTGCACTTGCGCTTTAAGCTCTTGCAGGTGGCTAGTGTCTGGTTGTGACAAACCACTTTTTTCTTGAGTCAGTCGCTCGCGACGCAAGGTCAAACCAGAAAGAATGCTCGACGCATTGCGTTGATGTGCCGATTCCAATTCAATCCGCTGTTGCACTTGCATAATGCGCGAACGCGATTCTGTAGTCGCCAATTGCGATGAACGCCAGGCTTCTTCAAGCGCCGGCATCTCTGCTTCTTTAAGCTGCACAGCCTCTTGCGCTTGCGCGACATTGCCAGCATGCGTTTCTAATTCAACTTCAGAGTGCGCCAGCTCTTCTTGAAATTGCGTGCCTTGACGCTGCCACTGTTCACGCTGTGCTGAAAGCGAATTGAGTTGCGTTTGCAGACGCGAACGCGATTCGATCACAAACTTAATTTGCGCTTCAAGACTACCGATTTCCGAATTTGTTTGATACAACGCACCCTGCGCCTGATGCATGCGGTCGCCTGCTGCATAATGCGCTTGTCGCATATGTTCTAGCTCAGTCTCGATGTGGCGTAATTTCGCTGTTTGCCCTTCGAGATCGGTTTGCGCTTTTTCTATATCGCGCGTAAATTTTTCTTGCTCTTGCAGAGCTTCATTTTTTCTCAGTAGCCAAAGCAACTTTTGCTTTTCTTCTTGCTCGCCTTGCAGCACATTAAATTTTTGTGCAACGTCAGCCTGACTCTGTAGTTTTTCGAGGTTGGCATTTAATTCGCGCAGAATATCGTCTACACGCTGGAGATTTTCGCGCGTGTCCTGTAAACGGTTTTCAGTTTCGCGACGACGTTCTTTGTATTTCGATACACCCGCAGCTTCTTCCAGGAAGATGCGCAGCTCTTCAGGACGCGACTCAATGATGCGCGAAATCATGCCCTGACCAATGATGGCGTAGGCGCGAGGTCCTAAACCGGTACCGAGGAAAATATCTTGCACGTCACGTCGACGCACTGCCTGATTATTGATGTAATAGGTCGAGGTGCCGTCACGTGTCAGTGTGCGTTTTACCGATATTTCAGCAAACGTACTCCACTGTCCTGCCGCCTTGCCCAAGCTGTTATCAAATAAAAGCTCAACCGACGCACGACCCGCAGGCTTGCGACTCGTCGTTCCATTAAAAATAACGTCCTGCATGGATTCACCACGCAACTCTGAAGCCTTGGATTCACCAAGCACCCATCGAACCGCGTCAATGATGTTGGACTTACCGCAACCGTTCGGCCCAACCACGCCCACTAGCTGACCGGGAACTTGGAAGTTAGTCGGATCAACAAAAGATTTGAATCCGGAGAGTTTTAAAGAAGTTAACCGCACGTGATCGACTTGTTAGCGTAAATACATCAGATATTTTCGGGAACAACCTACTTCGTCTAGCACTCAGCCAGAGCAAAGACGTTGATGGCAGGCCGCTTACACACGAAACCACATAGAGTAAAACGGCTCTTAAAACAGAAACCGGACAGTGAATGCCCGGCCATCTCTTCAAGAAGGTAATCATAACATTGGAAGCCCTCGCGACAGACCAAAACCAGGCATCAACGTTCTTATATGAAAACCCAAATCGATCGTCATGCAGGCCTCTGGCTTAATAAATTGCTTCACTGTCTGGGTGTGTTCCGTCGGGATAAGGATCGGGGCCAATACAAATCAACGACTTATGAGCAAGCTGTTAGCAAAAAGCTTTCTTCTGTCGTTTTAAGCCTTTGCCAGTGGCGGTAATCGTTAGGACGGTATAATCCGCACGCCTGAGACATCACTCTGCCACAACATCAACATCACAAAGCGCCAGCCGTGAATCCCTTACTGGAAAAGCTACAACCGTATCCTTTTGAAAAATTACGGCGCTTATTCGCCGATGTATCGCCTAATCGCGAGCGTCGACCGATCAGCCTGGGAATTGGAGAACCCAAACACCCAACGCCGGCATTTATACAAAAGGCACTCGCTGATAATTTAGCTGGCTTAGCTAGCTATCCCACTACCGCTGGTTCCGACGCGCTACGCGCGGCCATCTGCGGCTGGTTAGAGCAACGGTATCGCCTGCCGCGACTCGATCCATCTTGCGAAGTATTGCCAGTCAATGGCTCGCGTGAAGGATTGTTCGCGCTAGCGCAAGCCGTAATTGATCCCTATGCAAAAGCCGTGGTGGTCTGCCCGAATCCGTTTTATCAAATTTATGAAGGCGCCGCCTATCTCGCCGGTGCCGAGCCATTTTTTGCGAATTCGGATCCCACGAAAAATTTTGCGCCTGATTTCTCTTCGGTGCCAGCCGATGTGTGGCCGCGCGTTCAGTTACTGTTTGTGTGCACGCCGGGTAATCCTACTGGTGCCGTTCTTTCGCTAGACGAATGGAAAGCCTTGTTCGCGCTATCAGACAAACATGGCTTTGTGATCGCATCGGATGAATGCTATTCAGAGATTTATTTTGGTAATGAGCGTCCTTTAGGTGCTCTAGAAGCCGCTCACAAACTGGGTCGTAAATACGACCGACTGATTACCTTCTCGAGTTTGTCCAAACGCTCCAACGTACCTGGAATGCGCTCAGGCTTTGTAGCAGGTGATGCAGGTATTTTGCAAAAGTTTTTGTTGTATCGAACCTATCACGGCAGCGCCATGAGTCCATCGATACAGTCTGCCTCCATCGCGGCCTGGAGTGATGAATCGCATGTCGAAGAAAATCGCACTAAGTACATACAAAAATTTAATCAGGTCACACCCATGCTGGCCGAAGTACTGGATGTGGCGTTGCCAGATGCAGGTTTTTACCTATGGGCCAAGGTCGACAAGCTCGCTAAAATCAGCGATACCGAATTCGCGAAGCGTCTTTACGCCGAATATAATGTGACTGTTTTACCGGGTAGCTATGTCGCACGCGAAGCGCACGGCATTAACCCCGGTGCTAATCGCATTCGCATGGCCTTAGTCGCTGAAGTGGATGAGTGTCTTGAAGCAGCACAGCGCATCGTCGAATTTACCCGCAAGCTTACTAATTGAATTTCTTAGATTAATTAAATAAAAATCATGAGCCAACAACTACAAACCCTCATCGACAACGCATGGGAAGAGCGCACCAATTTTTCACCTAAATCGGCTCCCGCCGATGTACGTCAGGCAGTTGCCGATGTCCTCGAACAATTGAATGCTGGATCACTACGCGTCGCGCAAAAAGACAGCGGCCAGTGGGTGGTTAATCAATGGGTTAAAAAAGCAGTGCTGCTTTCTTTCCGTTTGGAAGACAACATCGCCATTCCGGGCGGCGGCGGTATGCAGTTCTATGACAAAGTGCCGACCAAGTTTGCCAATTACACCTCCGACGATTTTGCCAAAGGTGGATTTCGCGTCGTACCTCCTGCAGTGGCGCGTCGTGGCAGCTTCATCGGTAAAAACGTCGTTCTGATGCCTTCGTATGTGAACATCGGTGCGTATGTCGATGAAGGCACCATGGTAGACACCTGGGCTACCGTCGGTTCGTGCGCACAAATCGGTAAAAACGTTCACCTCTCCGGTGGTGTAGGCATTGGTGGCGTACTCGAGCCCATGCAAGCCAACCCCACCATCATTGAAGATAACTGCTTTATTGGTGCACGCTCAGAAGTCGTTGAAGGTGTGATCGTTGAAGCTAACTCGGTTATCTCTATGGGCGTTTACATCGGCCAATCGACTAAAATTTATGATCGCGCCACGGGTGAAGTTACCTATGGCCGCATTCCTGAAGGCTCGGTGGTTGTGTCAGGCAATCTGCCATCCGCTGATGGCAAATACAGTTTGTATTGCGCTGTGATCGTCAAACGCGTTGATGAAAAAACCCGCGCAAAAACCAGCATTAACGAATTACTTCGCGACTAAATTGAGGTCTGGGTGGTTGGGTAACCGCCACCCAAAATTCATAACTAGATCATGCCTATCACCGTCTACGGCATCCCCAACTGCGGCAGCGTACAAAAAGCACGAGCTTGGCTTGATGGCCAGGGGCTCGCCTACGAATTTCACGATTTCAAAAAAGCCGGCCTCAGCAAAGACATCATAGCTACATGGCTGAAAGTCGTTTCGTGGGAAATACTCGTCAATAAAAAGGAACCACTTGGCGCGGCTTACCCGATGCAACCAAAGCATCGATCACCACCGCCGCCAGTGCAACGCAGTTAATGTTGGACAATCCCAGTGTCATCAAACGCCCCGTGCTGTGCCAAGGTAAAACTGTGCTAGTCGGTTTTGATGAATCCACCTACCAAGAACAACTACGCTAATGAGTAAGACACTCGCACTCACCGAAGAACTTATTTCACTGCATTCCGTGACTCCCGCCGATGGTGGCTGTCAGTTAAAAATGGCTGAACGTCTTGCGCCCTTAGGCTTTACGTGCGAGACCATTTCCTCCGGTGACGTCACTAATTTGTGGGCACGCCGTGGTACGGCACAACCCTTACTCGTCTTTGCAGGGCATACCGATGTGGTACCTACTGGCCCCTTAGATCAATGGTCATCTGATCCATTCACGCCAACGCATCGCGATGGCAAGCTCTATGGTCGTGGAGCAGCCGATATGAAAACCTCACTCGCGGCGATGATAGTCGCGGTGGAAGAATTTGTAGCCAGCCATCCGAATCACCAAGGATCTATCGGTTTTTTAATCACCAGTGATGAAGAAGGCCCCGCGATTGATGGCACGGTTATTGTGTGTAACTTGCTTAAAGCACGCGGTGAACAACTCGACTACTGCATCGTTGGCGAACCCACCTCGGTGAAACACATCGGTGACATGATTAAAAACGGTCGTCGTGGAACGATGTCGGGCAAGTTAATCATCAAGGGAATACAAGGTCACATTGCTTACCCACACATGGCTAAAAATCCTATTCATCTCGCTATCCCGGCACTGGCTGAATTAGCGGCGGTGCAATGGGATACAGGCAATGAATATTACTTACCTACGTCGTGGCAAATATCGAATATTCATGCCGGTACCGGCGCATCGAATGTCATACCTGGTCAGTGTGTTGTTGATTTTAATTTTCGTTTTTCTACTGCAAGCACTGCTGAAGGTTTGCAGCAACGCGTACACGCCCTGCTCGATCAGTATGGGTTTGAATACGATCTGAAATGGACAGTCGGTGGATTGCCTTTCCTCACACCCGTGGGAAAGCTAAGTAACGCTATTACAGCCGCCATCAAAAGTGAAACCGGACTCGATACCGAGCTATCCACCACAGGCGGAACCTCTGACGGTCGCTTCATTGCGCAAATCTGTCCGCAAGTCGTTGAATGCGGACCTACCAATGCCAGCATTCATAAAATTGATGAACATGTCGCAGTGAAAGAAATTGACCCTCTGAAAAATATCTATCGACGCACCTTAGAAAATTTACTGCTGTAACTTTTGTTCGTCTCTCATTTAACAAACCGGTAGGAACCCCACTGCAACGTTTGTTACCGAGCTTCTTTCACTGTTTATTGAAAGGAGCTCACATGAGCCTGCCACCAGTAACAACTGCTCAACAACCGAACGCTCTCATAACTACAACGGCAGTTAACCTAACGAATTCAAATCAAACTTCACCTCCTGCACTGCGCACTCGCCCTACAGGATGGCATGCAAAATCATTTGGCTTCGACTGGAATAAACGCTCAGATCACCACAAATACTTAGTCAAAAGTGGTTTGCCCGAGGTTCATGCAGCTATCGTGAATGACGACTGGGATTTGGCGTTAGAACTTATCGGCCCAGATGATTTCGGTTTGGTTTGGTTACCGCCAGCATCACAACGGCAGCCCCAAAATGGCGGTACGGATTTAGATGCGTCGACTTGGACCGTTGACCTACTGAATAAGAATGAAAACATACGTGACGATGCCATACTACGAATGGCGCTACACATTAATCACGTAACCAGCCAAGATAACAGCATCTTTTACGGGGCAAATCTGTTGACTTTATGTTTGTCAAAACCCGCTCGGCCAGATGTCCTGCAGTACGTCATCACGCTAGCGGCAAAGCAAGCACCTCAATATTTGAATCTACCAGATGCCATGGGTCGCACTCCACTGTGGGTCGCTATAGAAAATCAAAATCAGGCCAACATGCAGCGACTCCTTAAAGCCGGCGCTGATCCGCTACAGGCTTGTAAGTTTTCTGAACAAGGCGAACCAAAATCACTTTTATTCTTAGCTGCAAAATATGCCAACAAAGAAATTTTCCGTGATTTGCTACTCGCCACGCTAGAACACCTAGAAAGCATTTCACCTTACGACAAATTCGGCGTAGACCCTTTTTATCTAAAGCAGTGGATATCAGTTCATTCCTCACAGGATGTGTTGTGGCTGGCAGATCAGGTTCAAGCCCTCAGAGGCCCTATACTCTGCTGCAAAGACAAATCTGGCAGTAGCTACTTCTATCGGTCGATCATCGATGGATCATTAGATGCCAAGCTTAAGAATGGTAATGAAGATTTAATTGAATGGTTGAAAAGTCTTGATATTTCTATAGTGTTATCTGACGACACCGAGTCATCTCCTCTGTATGCAGCAGCATCGAAAGCGACAATACTTACTTATTACAAATTAAATGATTTTTTTTCACAAATAAATAGCGCAGCATTGTCCAACATAAAAAAGCATGAAGTTCACAAGAAAATTGAAGAGCAATTTTTTCTTAGTCGGACTTCGAAAGATTTTGATCACTACTTAGATCATTTCCCAAAGCCGCAAAACGCATTAAAATCAACGCAGAAAAAAATTCTGATGGAGATGCAATATCACGCGCTTTTACTTTATCAAAAAGAAATTAATTTTAATGATTACGCTCGTATAGTAAAAAATGTTTGGCCATTTATTTCTGACTATGAAAAAAATAAATTATTTTTAGATGCAGCATTAAAATCTGACGACCGAATGGAATTAGTCTTTAGTCTGCTCGACTGCTCACTATATCTTTCCACAATAGAAGCGATGATGCATTATGCAAGCACCACTAGAAAAAAAACGGCATTTGAATTTGCCGCGGATCGATCGTTTGAGATGGGTGAGGTGCTTAAATCACTCAGGGCTGGAATCGACGAAGGCAATGGAATGTTTCATATGGCTTTATCTGTTGGTAGCCTAAAGTGGGTGGAGCAATTAATAGCTGCAGGACTTAACCGACAAAAAACCATTGCTGAATCATCTACTTATATGAGTATGCTGGCTGACCTTGACCCTCAAGGCTTATCAGAAAAATTAAAAGGGCTTAACTACAAAATCACTCAGCTGACGATAGACCATGCTTGTACCGAGGCAGGTAAACAAGCATTGACAGCTCTAATCAATAAAGCAAAAAATAATAGTTGAGCTTAGAAAGCACTGAACAAATCAACATTTTTCTAGGCTGATTAGACATACGACAGTAATTGTCATAGTAGCGCGGCAGTTGTGTCGCGCTACAGTTTTTTTGTTAGGAACTACGTTACCTCTTTTTGTTACCGAGCTTCTTTCACTTTTCATTGAAAGGAGCTCACATGAGCGTGCCACTGGGACGACTATGCTCGTGCAGTAAAAAGTGTTTGGCCATTTATATCAGACGACGAAAAGAATGTTCTGATTAAAGAAGCTGTATTCATATCGAATGACCATAAGGAATTTGTATTAAGTCTGCTCGATTGCGAACTAAAAGAGTCGACGTTAGATGAGATCTTAAAATCATCAGGCCGCAAACGAAATAAAATGGCATTTGAGTTTGCCGCAGAACGTTCCATTTGGAGTCCTATGTTACTCGAGGGACTCAGGCAGGGGAAGGACGTCGGACATGAGATGTTTCTCTGGGCTGTATATGCCGGCAGTCTAACGTGGATAGAAAAATTAATAGCCGCAGGCTTTGACCTACAAGTTATAGCTGACCGCCCCGGTTTAATCGCTCAGCTGGCCGACATTGACCCCCAAGGATTAGCCAAAAAATTAAAAGGTCTGGATTACAAAATCACCTCGCACATGCTTGAACAAACCAAGACCGAAGCGGGTCAACAAGCATTGACGGCGCTAATGACCAAAGCAAATAATCACGGCTGATACAGTCTTTGCAATGAAAAATACCGTAATTGCCATAACTGTACGGCAATTCCGGTATCCTTACGGATTGATTGCTTTCTATTCCCGCTTAAGCGGGCGCCGTAATGACCCATCCTTACCACACCCTGCGCGATTTGCTACGCCATGCCGTTACTCGCTTTATGACCGAAGGTCTATTTTTTGGTCATGGCAGCAGCAGCGCCTATGATGAAGCGGCGTATCTGATTCTGCATACGCTCAAACTACCACTCGACAAACTGGATCCTTTTTTGGATGCCAGACTGCTGCCCGAGGAAATCACCGCCGTTTTAGCTATCATCGATCGTCGCACTTCAGAACGACTGCCTGCGGCTTATCTAACGAATGAAGCTTGGCTTACAGACTATCGGTTTTATGTTGACCAACGCGTGATTGTTCCGCGATCCTACATTGCTGAACTCATACCGGAGCATTTTCAGCCCTGGATAGGCGATGCATGGAATGTTCATAACGTACTGGAGCTGTGCACAGGCTCGGGCTGTTTGGCCATCATGCTGGCTGATGCCTTTCCCAACGCTCAGGTTGATGCGGTTGATCTATCAACCGATGCACTCGAGGTTGCCAAGCGCAATGTTGAAGACTATCAGTTAGAAAAGCGTGTACATCTGATTCACTCGGATCTGTATGAAAAAGTACCGGCTAAAAAATATGATTTGATTATTTCAAACCCACCGTATGTGAACAGCACCGCGATGGCGTCTTTGCCCGCAGAATATCGTCACGAACCAAACATGGCATTAGCTGGTGGCAAAGATGGTATGGATTTAGTGCGTCGCATAGTAAAGGAAGCAAAGCATAGACTCACCGCTAAGGGCATGTTGATTGTGGAAATCGGTAATGAATTTGCCCACGCCGAAACCGCCTTTCATGATCTGGGCCTGACTTGGTTGTCCACTAGCGCGGGCGATGCCTCGGTCTTTTTACTCACAGCTGATCAGCTGTGATCTTTATTCACTCTCTTACCGCGGCTTTTAGTCTGCTTAGTTTCACATGATTCGTCTTCAGCAATTGTCTCTCATGCGTGGCACCAAGTCTCTGTTTGAGGCCGTCGATCTTACGCTTAATCCTGGCGAAAAAATTGGCCTCATCGGCGCCAATGGCTCAGGTAAATCTACCTTGTTTGCCATGCTGCGCGATGAACTGCATCCGGATTTGGGAAGTATTGATTTTCCGCGAAGCTGGCGTGTATCTCACGTCGCTCAAGAAACACCCGCACTGGATAGACCTGCCATCGAATATGCGATTGATGGCGATGTTGGTTTACGCGCGCTTGAACATGAACTCGAGTTACTCGAACAACAAGGTGATGCCGCTGACGGCAATCATATTGGTGAGCTCCATAGCAAATTAGCGGATGCCGATGCTTACACCATACGTTCACGCGCTGAGCAATTGTTGAATGGATTAGGTTTTTCATTGGCGCAAATGGACATGCCGGTCGCGAGTTTTTCCGGTGGCTGGCGCATGCGATTAAATTTAGCTCAGGCGCTGATTTGCCCTTCTGATCTTTTACTGCTCGATGAACCGACCAATCACCTTGATTTAGATGCCATTCTTTGGATGGAAGAATGGCTAAAACGCTATCCCGGAACATTACTCATAATTTCGCACGATAGAGATTTTCTTGACGGCGTTTCGAACGTGACTGTGCATGTGGATGATCGCAAGCTTAAACGCTATAGCGGCAATTACAGTGCCTTTGAGCGCCAACGCGCGGCGCATCTCGAATTAATGGAAGCGGCATTAGATAAGCAGCAGCGTAAGCGAGCTCACCTGACCTCCTTCATTGAACGATTCAAAGCGAAAGCCTCGAAAGCCAAACAAGCACAAAGCCGTGTAAAAGCCTTAGCACGCATGGAAGAGCTAGCGCCCTTACGTGCTGCAGCTGAATTTTCTTTTGAGTTTCGTGAGCCTCAGCGAGCACCTAATCCCTTGCTGGTGCTGGAAGATGTAGATGCAGGCTATCGCAGTAGTGGCGGTGAAGAAAAATGTATAGTCGCAGGCATTAATTTTTCTTTAACGCCAGGCCAGCGCATAGGATTATTGGGTGTGAATGGCGCAGGTAAATCGACATTTATCAAAACAATCGCCGGTGATATCGAGCCTTTGCATGGTGTAGCAAGATTCGGCAAAGGGCTCGTCATTGGTTACTTTGCACAGCACCAACTAGAAATGCTGCGTCCCGATGATTCACCCCTGATGCATCTGGCACGCATAGCCCCAGATGTACGCGAACAGGAATTACGTAATTTTTTAGGGCGATTCAATTTCCCTGGCGAGATGGTCAGGAGCCCAATAGCGCCGTTTTCTGGCGGTGAAAAATCACGACTCGCGTTGGCTTTGATTGTTTGGCAGCGCCCTAACTTATTGCTACTTGATGAACCAACCAATCATCTGGATCTTGAAACGCGTGAAGCACTGACCGAGGCCTTGGCACAATTCGAAGGCACGATGTTGCTAGTCTCGCATGATCGTCACCTGTTACGCGCCACTTCAGATGAATTTGTGATTGTTGCCGATGGAAAAATGACTCCCTTCGATGGTGATCTGGATGATTACCGCGACTGGATGATGAAATCTAAGCTGGCTGCACAGAATACTGCACGGAATACATCAACACCGGCAACAGCGCCGATAGCAATTACACCGACGAAAGTTGAACGCAGCGACCAGAAAAAACTAAGCCCACACGAACGACAAAGGCTAGCCACGCTTAAAAAACCTCTAGTCGCAAAGCTAGCCAAGCTTGAAAAAGAAATGGGTTCCATCAATAAAGAATTAGAACGGATTGAAAACTCAATGGCTGATACAACAATTTACGATGCTTCGCGAAAAGATGAGTTGAAATTATTACTAGACACACAAGTTAGCAGCAAACGAAAATTAGAACACTTTGAATCGGAGTGGCTACAATTAAACGAAGAAATTGAGCAATTAGACACTGAATAAAATAAAGTAAAACTCTTCGGAACAGAATATCGCTGGGTGCCACTCAGCTGGGGCTATTCATCCTTCATTGGCCCTTTTAATTTTTTTCTGTTCCCCCATGATCCCCAAATTCAATTTTGCTTTCCAGCGATTGCCGCTTGATTTCCTGTCGACTACTTCACAAGTAACGCAATTTAAAAATGCGACTAACCATCTAATCAATGCTGTGGCCTATGCGAATGCCAATGAAATGGCTATGCTGGTCGATCGTGCCATCAGTGAAGGGGCAAAAATAAATTTTTACGATTCGTATGAAAACCACTTGCTAGTTATTGCTGTTCGTAAGAGGCAGGCGCATGCTATACCTATCTTACTGGCGCGCGGAATTGGAATACCAGACGTTCCAAAAAATGGCATTGATATGCTAATGATAGCCGCAGCAGCAGGAAGTGAAGATCTAATAGATCCGCTTATCAAGCTCGCAGAGATTGATGTATTTTCGTGCGACGCCGACGGAAAAACGGCATTGCATCATGCAGTCATCGGTGGATCAGCAAAAATTATTGGCATACTTTTAGAGTATGGCGCCAAACCAAATGTAAACACCACAAAAATGGATGATAGTGAGCTGTGCTCGGTATTTGGTGATAATCATCAGTTGACCGGTGCAATGATCACGCCGCTCATGCTTGCAGCGGCTGCAGGCAATCATGAAATTGCATCCATATTGTTAGCCGGCGGCGCCGATCCAACTCATGGCGAATGCCTTCCTCTCTCGCTCGCTTGCACAAAAGGGGACGCCCCAACAATTAAGCTGCTATTAGCACATCAAACCCATTTAAAATTTTCGAATAATGATGAGTATGCGATTCTTGCAATCGCTTTAGAAAACGGAGTCAGTCTGGAATGCCTGAGGTTGATCACTCCTCATCACTGTTTTGATCGCGACGATGGAACAATCAATTCCCCTTTGGGCTTAGCTATAAAAACTAAACAAGCATCGAATGTCGCGCTGTTATTGGCCAGTGGCTCACCCATAGAAAAATATAATGCCACAGAAAATACGCTTTGGGATGATGCTTTTATTTACGAAAAAAAACCATGGGAGTTACTCGACTTACTCGTAACAACTTGCCCCTTGTGCAATTTTTCATCGGCAGACTATTCAAAAGAAAACTTCTTAATTAATTTTTTTGAAAATTGCGAAAACCCAATACCACTAGCTACTCTAGGTTTTTATCCGTCGGTCGTCGAATCGTCGCGCGATGAGCTACAGAGTTTACATACGAATGAATTGTCACTAGCCAAGATGGAAAAACAGTTATTGACTGCCTTTGTCTTATCTAGCCATCTTAAGAAACTATCCAATCATACTTTTATAGTGACAGAAAACTTTGAACATACAGAACCTGATCGCCAGTGGATAAAACTGACTCATGAAAAACAACACGAACAAAAAGCTGAGCTGTTAAAGGAAACCACTCGTTTTAGTAATGAAAAGTTTACTCAGCTTAGGCATTCGCTTAGCCTGAAATTTTTTATTGAATGCAACAATCTATGTCCAATAAAACATAGCCTAAAAAATTTCATGGTGAATAAATTAATTGCCGATATCGGCATCCCTTTTCACATTAGCGAATCTATCGCCACAATCTGGAGTCAAGCCGCCCAGTGGTGTGTGGAGTGGCATGTAGCTCCTTATTCACTCAGTGAGGCGAATCGGTTTCTCACTCATCTCGCCAAAAATTTATTCCATAAAAAATTTACTTCATCTGACGCAAATGAAGCTATTAAAGCGAGCTTAGACAGTTACTGCATTGCTTTAATCGTTGACGAATTAGGTAATACAACAAATCCTTTAAGCACTTTTTGCAAAAATCCTGTCGCTTGGTTAAGGAAATTCGAGAATCGCAGTAATCTGCGAGCGGTTCTTGTCGACGAGCTAGCTAATTCATTACAAATAGAACTCGGCCTTCATATCTCAACCTGTCAGGCCATCAGCACCGCATGGCCTACAACGATTACCTTGGTCAGACAATCACGGCAATGGAAAAATTCAGTCGAACTCGATAAATTGTTAGCCATAGCACTCGCCCCTCAGATGGAAAACTGTATTCATGAGGAATTTGCGCAGCGTATAGTGCCAGAGCACGATCAAGAAAAATTATCGCGATGGGTCGAGAGCATAAATAATCAAACTATCCAGGTTGACCCCACATTGAGTGGACTCAAACGCCCACCAACGGGTGACCCAGAAGGTACGCCACCTGCAAAAGAAGCACGAGTCTAAAGTAAAGCATGCCGCGCTACTTGGAGCAGCGCGGCATGGTCGTATACTTTCCGTTGAAAATAGAACTGCGTTGAATCAATAACGCGTAATCAGCATGACTCTAAATGTTCGTGATTCTATGGGGTGAAATACGCGATATGGGCCATTGATGTTCGAAGTTCCACCAACACCAGTGTAAGAGTCAACGGCATAATCAATCGCCGAGCTTTGGGTATTAAGTAAATTAAAACCAATAAACTCGATTTTTGTATCTTTGTTGACTCGATATCCTACCTTGCCATTGAGGGTTGTAGTCGAATCCGAACGCATAGAATTATCTTCAGTTAGCGGACGTGGTCCAAAATAGCGCAGCTGCAACGAGCCGCTGTAGGGGCCTTGGTTATCAATGATTGCTGCGACAGATGCCACACCCTCAACCGCACCTTCAATATACTTGCCGCCGCCAGCATCTCTGAATCGTGCTTTAGCATAAGCAAAATCAGCGTCTAAGGTCAGCCATTTCGTGGCTTTGAAGTAGTTATTAAACTCAACGCCTGTACGGCGGGTTCGGCGACCAGAATCTTCTGTCAAACCTGCATCGCCCACATACACAATCTCTGACGCATTATCGAGTTGAAAAAGCGCCAGCGTGGTTTGTAAACCTTCTATGATTTCGGTTCGAATACCTACTTCCTGACCAAAGGTTTTAACAAGACCTTGCGATCGAGTTCCCGATCCTATCGTTACCCCACGTGCATCATTGGAATGGTAGCCATTGCCAACACTGTAGTAATACTCTGTTTTAGCCCATGGCCCAAAGACCACATTGAGTTTAGGACTGGTAATGAAGTCAGTTACCGTATCAGTGTTGTTATCACCCGTTGAACTAGTAAAGCCTCGATTCGCAAATCTAAAGTAATCCCCACGCGCCCCAGCTACGGTACGAAACCAATCGTTCCAATGC
>Ga0164294_10001347_pt1 | contig 22846 bp, 14 predicted proteins | sample GEODES005metaG_FD_111479 | JGI IMG/M metagenome (GOLD analysis project Ga0164294, IMG submission 111479) | Oligotrophic lake water microbial communities from Sparkling Lake, Wisconsin, USA - GEODES005 metaG | ecosystem: Environmental > Aquatic > Freshwater > Lake | place: USA: Sparkling Lake...
CCAAAGGGTATTTTGGCTTCTGGATCCGCGCGGATCAATTCCGACAAGTATTTTTTTAACGTGGCGCTCCGTTTTTTGGTCAATTGGAGAGACGACCCGCTCTTTTCCGTTTCGTGCACACGTACATAGTCGGTTTTCCCGTAATTGGCCAAATTCGACGTTTCTTGCGTGGCCATGATTCGATTGATGGTGACGCGGATTTGGTCAAAGAGTTCGTCGTTCTCTTGACGCCTTTTTACCAAGAGATCGAGAGAAGGAGAAACACCCGGTTGAATGACATTCGTATCGAACGAATGAACCCCGGCGCATTTGTCGAGGATCAAGTGTTGCGACATGGTTCCCATCAACGTCGCGATCCACTGTTCAATACGTTGGTTGGGATCCTGTGTGTCTTCCACCAAATAGGCAGTTATCTCTCGATTCTCCCAGAGACAGACATGGATTTGTTGAATCGAGAGAACGCTTTTGTATAAACGGTACATGGCATCGGGGGCCACTTTTCTAGAAACGATTTGCCGGCCGACGCGTTCCATATCACAAATCTCTCGAATCTGTTTTCGGAAAGCCTCCATTTGGTCGTACGATTCGAGCATGAGCGCCGTCGCCGCGTATTCTTTCTCTAGCCAGATCTCGTCAAACGTGGGGTTCACCAATTGCTGGTAAAATCGTCTCTTGCCCAACGCCGAACAACACTTGTTCAAATGGGCCGCGACTGACCGAAACTGTCCCGATTCCAGGGTTCCGTCATCAATGATGTTCAGCTGTTTCAGCGTATGATTTGCCAAGACCACGTTGGTGGATGCATTGTAAAAGACGGGGAGCTCGATTTTCTTCACCAAGGCGGGGCTATGCTCCTGCAAGAAATGGAGCAAGTAGCAGAAGGCCCGCGTGGCAGTTGGATAGGTATAAAATTCTTGGCAAATATCGTAAGTGTCTTCCTTGTAGAAAACCGAGAGAAGGTGTTGCACATATTTCTGCTCCGCACACCTTGATGCTTGCTCGTCGGCTGAAATACGGATAATATGTACCGACCTACACTTTACACCCCCATATTGGAGGATCAGGTTTGCCTGGGGGTCGTCCAGATCCGAGAGGAAAATGACTTCGCTCGGCGCATGGACGGATACGGCGCGTTCTAGATCATCCAAGGAGGAGGGTGTGATTTCGAAGGCGGTTTCGTATTCGAATATTTCCGATTTCCCCGTGAAAATATTGACGACGGCGAGCCCGCATACCAAAATGCCGCCGTGTTTTTCCGCGCAAATACACATTATATTGTTGGTGGTGGGCAAATCAGAGTCGGCGGAGAGAAAGGTGCCCGGCGAAAAGACATTCGCCTGTTCTCTCACAAACTTGTTGCCGCGTTTGATTTGGTTATAGACCACCACCGTATAACACGCATCCATCATTTTCTGTACGTGTTTGTCTAGTGTATAATCGCGGAATCCGCCCATCAAGACCTGGCCCTTCCCATAGGCCGTCTTTTTTTCCGAAATGGCGAGGCCGCCACACGCTAAACATACCTCTACGATGGGGGAACGCGTGACGGTTCCATCCGGCTCTTTTACGCCGTATATTTCATAAAAGGCGCCCACTTGCATAAATAGGACCGTCTTGGGTCCGTATTTCTCTTGCGATTCGCGCGTGATGCGAAAATATTCGGTGTAAATGGAAGAATCTGGATCCATGGCGAATATTGAGAAGTCGTTAAATAATATAGAGAAGAATGTTTATGTCGATATTTATCCATCATTCAAGTAATTATAGAGCAAGTTCTCTGCGTTATGGTTTTGAATATCTCCGCACATGAGTTTGGCGGATTCGTACATTTTTCGCAAGACATCATTGGGGGTCGTCGATCCGACGCGAATGAGTCCGGTTTTTACAAGGTATTTTCTCACATCTTCGATGGAGGTTTCCTTTAATTTTTGGCAATGGCTCTGGATCTGGTTTCGGATCGTGCGGTTGGAGACGAGAACGGAAACACGCGGATGCACTTTGGATTTCCCGACGCGATAGGTACGGCGCAACGTGCGTTTCTGGGTTTGTTGGAATACCGGACGTTTCGCCTCTCTCATTGCGCGTTTTTCTTCCCGTTTTTTCTGGAAAAACTGGCGTAGTTCGGCGCGGTTTTCGGAAGCAGTCAAGGGGGGCGGATTATTCTTCTGGGTTTGATTTACCCAATTTCGAAACGTGGGCAATTTCCCGCCCTTTAGACACCCATATTGGGGTTTGGCCAGTTGCAAGAGGGGGTCCGAAGAGACGGTCGGCTCGACCATGGTTTCGATCGCGGGCATGGAAAACAAATGGTCGGGGGCAAAGATCTGGACGTTCTCATCGAGAAGCGTGGGGCGTTGTTTGATGGTCTGATTTTTCGGATTGCGAACCACGTTTTCCAAGAAAGCGAGAGATTCTTCAAACGCAGTTTTTGGCTCCGGATCGGTTCGTTGTGGGGGGTCCGGTTTCACAAGACGCTTATAATTGGCCTCTTGTTGGCGACGTATATAATTGAGCATTTTCCGTTTGGTCGTTTTCGTATTATCGACCGAAGAGGGGGTTTTGAATTGAATCGCCTTTTCTGGCCGTTTTTTCCGTGTTTTTTCGCTCCGGTGGAATCGCAAGAAATCGGGGTTGATTTGAATGGTCTTTCTCGATTCGCCCGATGGATTCATGGTATAGTGTTTAGGTGTAAATTGTGTTGCCAGTCGGCAACGTAATTTGGCCGGCAACGTAATTTTGCGGGGAAAATTAGACATACATGGACGAAATAATCTCTCGACGCAGATCTTCCTTCTCCGTCTTTTTCTTGTTTTTCAAAAACATGGCCCGACCCGCCTCCATATCCTCCTTCGTGATTCTCCGATGCATGTCTTTCGACAACCCAAACACCCTTCTGGAATGCGATATTTTCGCATAGAAAAAGAGACGCTCCATATCTCGGCCATAATGCTGGAAATGCGTCTTGTTTTTGTCAAACCAATCGGGGGAGATTGGATCCAATTCCCACCCCGCATCTCTCGCCTTCTTGGCAAAAATATCCTTCAATTCGGTCGGCGTGTACTTGTCGATCGTGAATCGCCAAATGAATCGGCTTTCCAATCCCTGATTGGCACCGAAAAAATGCTTCTCCAGTTCCGCCTCATACCCCGCGACAATGACCATGAGAGAATCTTTATGGTCACTCAATGCTTCGCACAAAGTGTCGATGCATTCTCTCGAGAAACTGTCATTGTCATTCGCATTTCCTAAAGCATAGGCTTCGTCGATAAAGAGCACGCCACCAAGAGATTCCTGGATCACCGTCTTGGTCTTGATGGCCGTTTGGCCTAAATAACCCGCCACCAAGTCGCTCCGAGTAACTTTTTTGAAAATGTTTTTGGAGCTCAAGACACCTATTTTGCTGTACATTTTTCCAATGAGTTTCGCAATCTCGGTTTTCCCTGTACCCGGTGGACCGTAAATGACGGTGTGTTTAAAGTCGGAACAAGTCGATTTCACCGGTTCGGGGGCGGCTTTCGCCAAATCCGCCGAGAGAAGGACAAATCCCTTAATTAAGTCGGCCGTAGAAAGTTTCGACAAATCTTTCGTCATAATTTTGGAAGTTTCTTCCGATTTTTCTACCGGCGTGATGGGAGCAGTTTCGGCAGGAACATCCTTGTGAAAATTCTGGATAAAATACAACAATTGGTCCACTACATTGCATTTTAATTGATGCATTCCAATCATGGCGTTGATTTGGGCGAGTTCTTCGCGGATGGAGGAGAGAAGACGCAGGTCAATATTGTAACGAACGCCGTCTTCATAGGGATGGTCGTCAATGATTTGCAACAAATGAGAGATGTTTTCCACCTTCCCCACTTCAATGTGTTTCTCTATGATGGGCTTGGGTTCTTCTTCTTCTTCATCGGCCGAAATATTCAGTCGAGTAATGGAAGAGATAGGAGTGGAATGGAGAGGAAGGGAATGGATGGAGGAGGAGGACGTACGTGGCGTTTTCCCTACATACGAGCGACTTCCGTAATCCGATCGATTATATTCCAAATGAATCATATTGAATAGGGTGTAGTACTGGTAAAATCCCGTCTCTTGCTTCTGGAAAGAATCGAGGTATTCGACGAATTTTGACGGACAAGAAGATTCCGCCATAGGCGTCTGTTATAGAATCCAGAGATCGAAATTTTACACAGTTTTTTTATCTACCCTTTTTGCGTAAAAATTGAACGAAACATCTCGCTCGAATAGACATCTTACAAAACGATATAAACCTTATTTGCACTACTACATAACCCTTTTATCACCATGTCGCTCGAATTTTCCTCGGAAAAGGTGTTCCCCATCATTGAAAAGTCCATGATTCGCTATGGCGAAAAGTTTACGGTCAAGATCCCCGTTCGTACGCGTGAATCCAATCCCTCGAATGTCGAGGGAGATTCGTACGAGCACATCCAAGAATTCAAAAAACAAATCCAAAAAGAGATGGATGCTGGGAGCAGCGAAGATTCGGGGAAACACGTGCTCGATCATTTGGCGCCTTATACGGAGGAGCCATTTGTGATTTTGGATTCGTATTTCAATTCGCAGCATTTGGAGCGTTTGGTAAGACACCAAATTGAGTCGTACAACCATTTCGTCAATTTCCAAATCTGGCGTACGATCCAAATGTTCAACGAGGGAATCCACATCCGTTCCGACAAACACTATATTCCCGAGCAAGACGTTCATACGCTGGAGACGTCCATCACGTTTGAGAATTTCAAGATGTATCCTCCGCAGATTCATGAGAACAATGGCGCGACCAAAATTATGTTGCCCCAAGAGGCGAAACTCCGGAATTTCACCTATGCGTCGAGCATGACCATCGACGTGCATGTGAAATACACGATTCGCGACGGGGAAAATTTGCAAGTCCCGCGCATCATTGAAAAGACGCTCCCGAAAATCAATATTGGCAAGATGCCCATCATGTTAAAAGCGTCCAACTGTGTCTTGACCCAGAACAAGCATGTGCATTCGATGCATACGGGAGAATGCCCGATGGATTGCGGCGGGTATTTCATCATCAAGGGGTCGGAGAAGACGGTTCTTGGCCAGGAGCGCGCGGCGGAGAATCGGATTTACTGCTTTGATGGCAAGAACACGACGAAATGGTCTTGGTTTGCCGAGATCAAATCCGTGCCCGATTACAAGTGTATCTCGCCCAAACAGGTGGACATGATGATTGCGTCGAAAAACAATGGGTTTGGGCACGGTATTTATGTGACCGTTCCTCGGTTCAAGCACCCCATTGAATTGTTCGTCTTGTATCGGGCATTGGGCGTGATTAGCGACAAGGAGATTTGCGAGTATATTCTGCTCAGCCATCAAGAGACGGAACTGCTCCAGTGTTTGCAGGCGTCCATCATTGACGGGAACAAGTACATGACACAGGAAGATGCACTCAGACACATTGTCAGCATGGTCGCTTTCACCCCCATCAACATGGACAAGGAAACGGGTGCCAAGAAGAAGCGCGAATTTGCGATTGAAGTGCTCCAGACGGATTTCCTGCCGCATTGCAAGACGCTTCCCCAGAAGTTGTATTTGCTCGGTACCATGGCAAAGAAGTTGATTCAGACGAGTCTGGGCTGGATTGCGCCCGACGATCGTGATTCGTATTCGAACAAGCGCATTGAGTTGACGGGGACGTTGTTAAACAACCTTTTCCGGAACTATTTCAACAAGTTAGTGAAGGAGATGCAGAAAAAGGTGTTGAGCGAAATCAATACGGGGTCGTGGCGTACATCGGACGACTATGAAAACATTATCAACATGACGAATATCTACAAAATCATGAAATCGACCACGATTGAAAACGGAATCAATCGCGCGCTTTCTACTGGCGATTTCAGCGTAAAGCAGTCGAACAGTAGCAAAGTGGGTGTAGCGCAAGTACTCAATCGCCTCACCTATTTGGCAACGATGAGCCATTTGCGCCGTATCAATACGCCGGTGGAGAAGAGCGGCGAGTTGATTGAGCCACGCAAATTGCATAATACCACGTGGGGCTTTCTTTGCCCGGCGGAGACGCCGGAAGGTCAGAGTATTGGTATTGTGAAAAACATTAGTTATATGGCACACATTACGATCCCCACCAATAGTTCCTCTTTGTACGAATATGTGGAGCCGATGATTACGCGCGTGGACGACGTGAAACCGGCCGATTTGTACGACAAAGTGAAGGTCTTTGTGAATGGTACTTGGTTGGGTGTAACGGACGACCCGGTTGCCTTGTACGAGGACATGAAAGACAAGAAGTGCCGCGGAATCATCAACATTTACACGTCCGTCATTTTCGATTACAAGCGGATGGAAATCCGGATTTGCAATGACGGCGGACGGTTGACCCGACCCGTTCTGAGGGTAAAGAACGACTGCGTCTTGTTGACCCGTGATATCATTGAGAAGGTGGCGTCGAAGGAATTGTCGTGGAACGATTTGCTCACCAATTGCCGGATCCCAGAATCGGTGATTGAATACGTGGACCCGGAAGAGCAGAATTACGCGATGATTGCCATGCGGTCAAAACACAGCTATTTGCAAGACATGAAAATCACGTATACGCATTGCGAGATTCATCCGTCGACGATATTTGGCGTGTTGGCTTCGTGCATCCCGTTCCCGGAACACAACCAGGCACCGAGGAATACGTACCAGTGCCTGCATCCAGATACACTAGTTTGGATGGGGGATTTGACCCAAAAGCCAATTAAAGACGTTCATGTAGGCGAATCTGTATTTACGTTCGACCCAAAAACGATGAACACATCAATCACTAAGGTTACGAATCAATTTGTACAAGAAAGTAATCATCAAATGTACAAAATAACTACCATAAGCGGAAGACAAATTGTGGCAACCGAAGATCACGAGTTTATGACATCAGATGGATGGAAAACAGTGGAAGACCTGATTTCATGTAGTTCCATTAAAATTGGCATAAATACAAATAATCGTAGCGTATCGATTTCCCAAACTGAGTCAACCAAATGTATATTATCGGTCGATGAGTTTGTTGAAAAAATGCGAATCCTCAACGTAGAAGAAACCAACAATCGAAAGATAAACAAGATATTCAAGTATGTAAATCAATTATCAAGTTCCGGACTATTGCCTCTCATGGAAAACAATCCAAAACTTGCAATCTTATCGAGAATCATTGGATTTGTTAATTCAGACGGCATGTTAAACGTATATGACAAAAATTCCGGCGAACATACGGTGAAAACATTTCAATGTGGAGTGGATTTCGCTACATACGCAGATGCATCAGAGTTTCATTACGATTTATCTTTGTGTGGATTTTACAGTTCCAATAAAATAACGGAAGGTACTCGACAATTTACTCGCAAAGAAGACGGTCGAACGCAAACCAGACATACATATACTATACTTTATTCGGGAGCATTCCCTGCCTTCCTAATAAGTATTGGAGCAATGTTTGGGAAAAAAACTGAAACTGCACGATTGCCAATACCGGATTGGATTGTTTCCAATCTAGAATATAGTCGACAATACTTGAAAGGCCTTCAAGGTGGAGACGGTTGTAAAATTACATGGGATAAACCAACTACTCAATATTACTCTCGGATAAGTATGCATGGAACCACTCAACAGATTCGGCCAGATTTAAAAGAGAGTTTAATTCGTTATATGAATCAGTGTGTTGACATTCTATCTCGTCTTAATATTGAATCGTATACATTCCCGGAAAAATCATATTCTGACAATCGAACCATTTGCGGATTTCAGGTAAGACAATCGGAAGACAACCTAATAAAATATTTCAATTCCGTTGGTTATGCATATTGTGAAAAGAAAACGTTCCATTCATTTAAAACGGTAGAATATTTAAGGTCGAAAATTATTCATAAAACATCCCATTCCACAAAATTCATAAATGCATCTGACTGGGTAGACCGCGAAATGATTGAGAATAATAATTGCATATTTGAATCGATTATGTCAATCACGAAAGAACCTCACGGTCTAGTGTCTTGTATTGAAACCGAAAGTGAGAATCACAGTTTCATTGCAGGAGAAGGATTCCTCAGTCACAATTGCGCCATGTCAAAACAGTCCATCGGGATTTATTCGACCAATTTCGACCAGCGTATGGACAAGACTGCCTACATTCTGGCGTATCCTTCACGCCCCCTAGTCGACACACGCCTCATGAATTTCATCCAGCTCAACAAGATCCCCTCCGGTCAGCAAATCCACGTGGCAATCATGACACATACCGGCTACAATCAAGAGGATAGTGTCTTGATCAACAAGGGGTCGATCGACCGCGGTCTCTTCATGGCCACGATTTACCACACGGAAAAGGACGAAGACAACAACATTGTCCGCGACGAGATTATTCGATGCAAACCGGACAAGCAAAAGACGAAAGGCATCAAGTACGGAAACTACGAGAAACTGAATTCGGACGGGTTTATTCCGGAAAACACCAAGGTAGAAAACCGCGACATTATCATTTCGAAAATCATTCCCATCAAGGGCAACCGCAATGATCCGACGAAAACCGTCAAGTACGAGGACCAGAGCAAGACGTTCCGTACCCACGAAGACACGTATATCGATAAAAACTACACGGGTCGCAATGGGGACGGTTATAATTTCGCGAAAGTCCGTGTGCGGACACTAAGAAAACCGGTGTTGGGAGACAAGTTCTGCGCGCTTCCGACCCAGCAAGTACTCACCGACAAGGGCTGGGTAACCATGCTGGAACTGGACCCCGCGGTCCATAAGGTCTGCACCCTAGACGAAAATGGCCACATGATGTACGAAACACCCAGTGCCAAGTTCGAGTACGACCACGATTCTATCGACGGCGACGATTTGCCTCTTTGTTCGTTCCAAAACAAACAGTTGGAATTCGTCTGTACCCAGAACCACAAGTTGTATGTGGAGAGACGGCGCAAGACATCTACTGGCTATGAATTGATAGAAGCGGGAACCATCATGCGAGAGAAAAAGATGGTCCGGTTCCAAAAGACCATGACCAATGCATACCCCGACCAAGAAACGATCCAAATCGGGGACCAGACGTATAACATGGACGCGTGGTTGCAATTGCTGGGCATGTTTATCAGTGACGGGTGTACACATAAAAACAATTCAAACCTATTTATCACGGCACTTAAAGAAAGGAAAGTTCTCTTCTTGAAAGAAATATTGGATAAATTATCAATTTCGTATAAAATACATGCAGATGGGAACCATGTGATTTCATCGAAAACATATCCAAATGTATATGCAAATTTATCAGCACTTTCCGTTGGCGCATTGAACAAACGCTTGCCCGAATATGTCTGGTCTTTATCCCAGCGCCAATCGAACGTCTTGCTCGACGCCTTATTACAAGGCGATGGACACACCATGGAATACAAGGGCAAATCCGGGTTCAGTCGCTACGGCACAATCAGTGTGCAATTGGCCGACGATATAACACGTCTTGCCCTTCATTGTGGGTTGTCCGGTATTGTCAAGTTGGCCGAAGAACCCACGGGCGTTGCGCGAGTCGGAGTCAGAAATCTAGGGTCGAGAGCCGGACAAGAAGTGTCCATTACCCAAAAACATAATTATTACAAGGTCAGCATCATTCGCGAACAGAACCAGCCGTGGATCTACAAGAAAGACAATGCGTCCAATATCGAATCATTCGTCGACTACAAGGGCAAGGTCTATTGCATCGAGATGCCGACGTCCCATGTCTACTATATGCGCGAAACACAAACCAGTCCTTGTTTGATTATTGGTAACTCATCGCGGCATGGACAGAAAGGGACCTGCGGTAACATCATTCCCGAGTGCGACATGCCGTTCACGAAAGACGGCCTGAAACCGGATATTATTATTAACCCGCATGCGATTCCTTCGCGCATGACGATTGCGCAGCTGAAAGAGACGCTTTTAGGGAAGGTGTTGATTGAGCTGGGGATTTTCGGCGACGGCACGAGTTTCGGCAATTTGGACATCAAGACGATTGCGCAGGAATTGCAGAAGACGGGCTACGAGAGTTACGGGAACGAGATTATGTACGACGGTCTTTCGGGGGAGCAGATGGAGACGGCGATCTTCATTGGTCCGGTGTTTTACCAGCGATTGAAACACATGGTCAATGACAAGCAGCATAGTCGCGCGATTGGTCCGATGGTGAACTTGACGCGTCAGCCAGCAGAAGGGCGATCGAGAGATGGCGGCTTCCGTATTGGCGAGATGGAGCGTGATGTCATGATTGCGCACGGAATGGCGTCGTTTTGCAAGGAGCGTCTGTACGATGTATCGGACAAGTATAGCGCGTATGTGTGTAGGAAATGCGGGATGCTGGCGGCGTACAATGACGGGAAAAAACCGGGGTCGTCGGATTTCACGATCCATCGGTGTTATACATGCGACAACATGACGGATTTTGCCAAGGTGGACATACCGTATGCGTACAAGTTGTTGTCGCAGGAATTGCAGACGATCAATGTGGTGCCGAGATTGATGGTGGAATAATATGAGGTAAGAAGAGATAAAACTAATTATATGTGGAACGTATATACCACCATGCAACTACAGCATTATAAAGATATTGCATCCCTTGGCATTTGCACCGTATCTCTGATTGCATGTATTTTACACCATTACCAAAAAGCCGCTGAACTATTTCGTACATTTCCGTTATGTATGGGTGTCTATTTTATCGGAGATTTAGCAGTGAACCGAATCGTCCAATATCGTATACACCATATTGCATCCGTCGGTATTATATTCTACACTTATTATTACCAAGTCGACGCGAAAGAGGTCGAGACCATTATTTATCATTTTATAAAGACGGAATTATCCACGTTTTTTCTCTTGTTTCGGAACTACTTGCCAAAAGGTACATATGTGTATCATCTAAACAATTACGTATTTTATGCGACGTTTACCAAAGTACGGATTGTCGATTTATACATTAACATTATTCAGCCCAATTCGCAAATATATACGTCTATCCAAAACTATACCCCGGATAATTATGTTGGAACCAGTATATTGCTTGCAAGTTGCTATATATTGTATGCACTGAACTGGTATTGGTTTTGTATCATGAATCGACACCTATATGTTCAGTTAAAGGGAATTATGGAATAGGATCGCAAGTATTATGGAATGCACATGGAATAGGATTACAAGTATTATGGAATGAACAAGGAATAGGATTACAAGTATTATGGAATGCACATGGAATAGGATCGCAAGTATTATGGAATGAACATGGAATAGGATCGCAAGTATTATGGAATGAACATGGAATAGGATCGCAAGTATTATGGAATGCACATGGAATAGGATCGCAAGTATTATGGAATGCACATGGAATAGGATTACAAATATTATAGAATGAATAATATTTGTAAGAAACCCCTGATATCTTACGGGGCTATTTACGATTGTACCAATCTCTCCAAAAACCCCTGTGGGTTCTCGTAATTCGACACATACATATTCACGATTTCCGCAGGAGAGTATTTTTTATCGTGGATCTTATCCAATATCTCTTCGGGCAACGTCTCCCCGTAATAATACGAATACATGTCTCCCACCGTTTCCCTCGATGCATTGTCCAATTTCATCGTGATATCAATCCGTCCTGGTCTCACCAAGGCCGAGTCCAATTTCTCGTAGTAGTTCGACGAAATCACCATGATTCTCCCCGAATTCTCGCGAATCCCGTCCCACATGTTCAGAATATCGTCCAACGTCAAATTGTCCGATCCCGCATGCGGATTCAACACCGTTGGTTTCATGTACCCGTCCTCGTCATCGTCTCTCGACGACTTTTTCAGCAAACCGCGCACTTCGTTCATAATATCCGTTCGCAAATCCCCTCCCACCCCTTGGTCGGAATTCTGTGTTTTGATCGCGGCGGGTTCACGCTGCAAGACCACTTTCCCCGCACAATCAATGTCTTCCAACACAATAATCTTTTGCCCAAACCCAATCTTATCCGTGTTCTTCTCCCCGTACTTTTCCTCGTAAAAAAAGTCGTACAATTGTGTCTTGGTCTTGATCAACTTGAGAGACAACACCACCACATGTCTACCCGTATGCGAAGCGAGCGCCTTGATGAAACTCGTCTTTCCCGTTCCTGGTGGACCACATAGACCAATTCCCAGCGTATAGGGGATCCCATAGCGATCATACCATGCCTTGTTCTGCAAAAAGAAATCAATCTTTTTCAAGACTTCCTTCTTGCCCTCAAAGAAAATATTCTGGAACGTCTTGGCCGAATCGTGCAAACTCTCTTGCCAGCAATCATACCGGTCATCTTCCCTGTCCGATATGGCTTTCGCCAAAGTATACACATACAACTTATCGCGCCGGCTATTCTCAATCTTTTTCACATACTCGCGCCGGATGGTTTCCAAGAACTCGCGGATTTCCGTCACTTTCGACAGGTAAGAAAACAGCTGGATGGTATATTTCACCATACGCGCATTCATTTTGGCGTCTTGTTGCACGTCCGTGTTTTCCGTTATCAAACAGTAAATATCGCGCGCCTTATCCAAGAGGAAGGGCGTCGTTTGAAACACCGAAAAAGCCGTCTTGGTTTCGGTAATACTGGGTTTCTCCCCATACTCATCGTTCTTTCCTGTGCCAAGACTCAAAAGAGTAAACTCTTTCAGTTCTCTCACATCTTGGAGCCCGTCAATGTTATCCACCACGTATTGCAAGATTGATTTGAAATGCTCGGAAAACATGCTGACCACATTCACTAATTTCGTGTTGTATACACTAATGGCAGTGGACTGTTTTCCCTCCAACTTGACCACGTGTTTTTTCGACCAGATTGATTTCCAGCTGAATTTGAGAAACACAAACATTTTCCGGTTTTCCACGACATTTTCGTACACCACTGCCCCCAATAAAAACAAGAGTCCAAACACCATCATTTCCTTGGGCGGCAACGACTGGCTATGAATATTCTGGATAAGCGAGAGGCGGATATGATCCACCAAAAGAGTTTTCAATGTATTCACGAAATCCGACATGATTGCATATTGTAGTTGGTGTATTTTACACCCATGTATTTATGTCACTTTCGTAAATACAGACCGACATAATTTACATATAGACCATATACATGAGCACCGAAATTGATGATCTAAGATCCGCGGCACAGTTCAAAGACACCACTTTTTCCGGGTTCAAAAAGACGGAAGTACGCAAACAAATGCTGGAAAACATGATCAAGGGGCGTATCGAGCACGCATGTTATTGGTGCGCCGAGCTCATTTGCGCAGGCCAGTTCCTCGACGCCTGGGAAAACATTTTCCATTTCTTGGGAAAACATGTCCATTTAGGTAATCCGAAAATGGCCATTTACGTCGAGATGCGTTACGCCGTGTTCCGCAATATCATGGGGCAAGGACTCTATACGTCGGAAATCCAGGTGAGAAACAAGCCCGAGATACGCCGCCTCTTTGCCGAAGTCATTTGCAATCTGACTCTTTCCCCCCGAAAACCGAGTTTCGAGCCCGTCAAGATAAAGCGCGCGGAAGAGTTCGACATGACACAAATGCGCGAGAGATTGAAGGCGACTTCCACCGAGTTTGGATCGCCCCTTTTCCTGGAAAAAGACCCCCAAGAATTATTCGTCGCCATCAACGAGTTCGCCTATTCTCTCTCCATCAAAAACATGAGTATGTGTTGCTATTGGATCGAATGGATGATTGAGTTCGAAATGGCGTGCAAAAGCCGGAAACAGCCGACAAGGTGTGTGTCCCGCGATTATCCCGTCGAAAACCGGTTTCGGCAAGACCCCATCTGGCTCGTGTGGGACGCGATTTTCAAGGCATGCCCGTCGACCGAATCCTTTACTCGGAAAGTCATGCAGTCCATTCTCTCGATTTTCTGTAGCAAATACACCACCGCCACTTCGAAAAAACGGCGTTATCTCTTGTACATGGCCGTAGAAATGTTGACGGAACCCGTACAAACCTCGACCGAAATTGTCGCCAACAAAGAGATGTTGTCCAGCGTCGTCTCTCAAATCGACCATGTCTACAAACAGGTGAAAAAGAACGAGCAAGGAACCAAGACCGACTACTTGTTTGGAAAAACCGAACAAGAAGCAAATTTCCAACGCACTGTGCAAAAACTCAACATGATGGACTCGATGGAACGAGTCTGATATCCATGGGATGATCCGTTCTCGCCGGGGATAAAAACACATTCCCTTGAATAAAATTGTTGTATGGAACGCCATGATCCATACACCAATTCATACATTTGATGAGGTTTTGCCGCATCAATTGATCGGATTTGTAGGTTTTCAAGTTATATACCATGGATATGGTGTAGTAAATATTCTCCATTTGCTGCTGTCCAAATACCGAGTTGGAATCCTCGATTTTCGACACAAACAGCCGCGGAATGGGGCAGTTCAAACATCTCGCCATGTAATTGGAGCAGTTCGCCATGTCCACAAACGTGTCTCTCACTTTTTGCAAAAAGTCGCGGTTGGAAGCATGCCGAAATCCCTTGCATACCACATACTTTTCCGAATTCCCGATCCGGCTTGTGTGCAATTTTGTCACATACACTTCCGAATAAAAGGCGGACAATACATACAAAAAATCAATGGTATGCCGGTAAAAACTGTCGAAAATTTTCAAGACAAAATGCCCCCCCTTCTTTTGCAATGCCAAGGCATAACATATTTGTCCCCATAACAATTTGGCAATACTCTGCTCCTGCTTGTTGAAATTCTTGGAAAAATCAAACCCGCCATCGGCCGTAATCAAATTCATGGACGACCCATACTTCTTGCAACAATGGTCGAAATTGTCCAGATGCAAGAGATTTCCCGTGCCATCTTCCCCCGTTTCAATGTGAATGTTCGGGTGGGAGTGCAAGAAATACTCGCTCTTTTTCCAGGCGGGGACATTGTCGTCCGTCTCGTCTTCCAGAATCGTCATGCCATAATAGACATCTCGCGGATTCATTCGACTGTTACAAACGGCTTCGATGAATCCCCCCGGTCCCTCCGCCAAATGAAACGTCGTGATGGGCGCGACTTCTTGGTGAATCAATTTGAATTCTTGCATGATTTCAATCATTTTAAAATACGAGCGAGAGATGGGTTTGTATTTGGAAACCGACTTTTTCTTGAAAGGTACTACCGTGTGGATGTATTCATACGGATTGGTGTATTTCTTGTAAATGTCCCATTCCTTTTCTCTCGACGCAATCAATTCCTTGATTTCGCCTAAATATTTACAGAGACTCGACGAGATCGATTCACTGGGGGGTGTCTCTGACGACTGATACGACAAAAACGTATATATGTCTGGATTTACATGAGGAAGTAAAAAATTCATGTTAATTTGCGCTACTACTTACCTGGCAAAACGTTTATATCATTTCCAAGTCCTTGATCTTCCAATATTCCGACCCCCCATTATTGAGAGGCCGACGCAGAATAAAGGGGATTTTTTTCTGCTCCAATTCGGCCAAGGCAATCAGATACCCGTCTATGATGGCCGGGTTGGTTTCCGTAAACGGTTTGGCGCCCCCATTGATTTGTTTCGCCCGTTCCCCCAAAACACGTGTTCTCTCGTATTTGGTCAAGAAGGGAAGCGTTCGATGCAAGGGGTCTATAATGATGCCGCGCGCATCTCGTGTCACTTGACTAAGTGCCTCCACCTCGGCGTAATTATGCACCAAAATTTCGGGGTGGTGTGTGGCAATCAATTGTTCCTTCACTTGTTGGTCGAATCGGTGCGTGTATTTGGCGCCGTCTTCGTCGTCCTCTTCATCGTCCTCTTCGTCCGAATAATCGCTCAAATGCAATTCGTCTACGCTATTTGTATCCTCCGGCTGCTGCTTCTTTTTCGCCGTCTTTTTTGTAAGGGGGGGATCCAACGGCTCGTTCTCTCCATCTACGGGCTCGTTCTCCATATCGTCGAGATCGTCATCGTCAAGATCGTCATCGTCCGACAAAGGTACATCAGACCCCTCTTCCGATTCGGCTTCCGATTCGCTGCCCGATGCTTCTTCGTCATCCGACGCCTTTTCCGTCTTTTTCTTTTTTGCAATCACGGCTTTCTTGGGGAATTCGTCTTCCGTTTCCGAAGAACTCGGGTATTCTTGTTCTGAATCAGACATGGTGTATATAATGGTTTGCGATACTTTCTAAATAGGTTTGTAGCAAAGTCTTGAATCAATTTTCCCTCCAAACGAATAAAAAATACATAGATTGGGGGGATTTTCTTTACCTGTTAGACTCCTTTTCGGTCGTCCGTCTTCCATATCTTGTCGCATTCCACACAAATATACAAATACTTCATGTTCTCTTCGTCGTATCTCATGTAAATGATTTCGGACGGTTTTTCGGCAGGTTCGGTATTCGTTTTGCATCCCAAGTTGGGGCACTTCATGTTGTAAATCCTCGGCAAGGTGGGGTCCAATTTCGTATACCGGTTGATGATATGGTTAAACTGCTGTTCTCCGCGCTTCAATTGGGTGTTGAGTATACACGCCCCCTCCATGTGTTTATCCACGAATTTGCAATTCCGACAATAATACGTGAGAGAATTGGCGTCCGTCTCCGAGAGACTCATGTATAACATATTCGAGCAATGTTCGCAAAACCTCATTTTCAACTTCTATAGATGGTATGCCCATTTATATTTATGCTATTTTGGGGTTCAATTTTCTAAGAAAATTGAACCGGGATTCCTAGAATTGGATGAAACCAGTTAAAAGTACATCTCCTTATATATTAGAATTTCAATCCAATGAGTAAAACGTATTCCAACCTGTCTGCGTTCATTCAATCGCACTATCGAGAGAAAGACTCGACTTTGCCACAAACCAATACACGTATTCGCGACGACAAATATGGTGTAAAGGGAGGATCGTATTCCATCCAAGAGGAAGAGTATCCCCAGTTCTTGGAATTGTATGGGAAAGACATTGTCATGAAGGGCGAATCCGAATATCTGACTGAGCTTCAATTGCCGAGCGACGGGCCGATTCTCATCGATTTGGACCTCCACTACCCCTACGAATGCGAAACCCGTCATTATACGAAAGATCATCTCGATGATTTTGTAGGCGCTTGTTTAGAAAAAGTAAAGACCATGTATCAGTTTGATGCCGAAACGAAATTCCGTGTATTCTTGCTGGAAAAAGACGCCATCAATCGCGTCCAAGAAAAAAACATTACGAAAGACGGGATTCACATCGTCGTTGGGATCAGTGTAGAGAGAAAGGTGCAGATCTTGTTGCGCCAAAAAATGCTCGAGGTCCTCCCCGAAATGTGGGGATCTAGCTTGCCCGTCATCAACAAGTGGGAAGACGTCTATGATAATTCCATCACGACGGGGCAGACGGGCTGGCAATTGTACGGGTCTAGAAAACCGGGCCACGAGCCCTATAAACTGACCTATATCTACGAGGTCGGCTACGACCCCGATGACCAAGAACTCATTATCGATTGCAAGCCGGCGCCGGCGAACAAACTCGCACTTTTGCCCGAATTGTCTGCGCGTTACAAGAAACACCCGCGTTTCTTCTACAAGACGAGTTTTATCAAGGAACTCGAAGCCATCGCCGACCCGTCTCCCAGAAAACAGGTCATTCGCGGGGCGACCCCCCGGACGCCCGGTCAAAACACGCCCAATTATTTGCACATAAAAAACGCGGAAGATTTGAAGAATGCCGTCGACGAATTTTACGCTAGTCTGAAAGAATCCGAGTACGAGTTGCTGGAAACCTGCGAGTACACCATGGCGTTGCCCGCGTCCTATTACGAAACGGGGTCTTACGCAAAGTGGATCCGAGTCGGCATGGCTCTCAGTAATACGGACGCACGACTCTTCATCGTATGGCTCGATTTCAGCGCAAAATCGTCCACGTTTTCCTTTTCCAGCATTAGCGACTTGTATGAAAAATGGCAAAACTTTCTCGGCTACAACCGGCAACAGGGTCTTTCCGATCGCTCGATTGCCTATTGGTGCAGATCCGAATGCAACGCCCTCTACCGGGAAATCCGGCTAAAAAGTACGAATTCCAAACTAAATTACGTGATTGGGAATTGCGACGACATTGACCTGGAGGCGAAAGTGGACCGCAAGGGAACGACCGATTACGATATCGCAACCATTCTACACCACATGCATCGCGACATGTACAAGTGTGTTTCCATCACCAACAATATTTGGTATCGCTACGAAGAACCCAACTGGGTCTTGGTGGATTCGGGAACTACGCTACGAAAATCGATTTCGACCGAGTTGCGCGCCATTTATACCTCCTTGGCAAATAAATGCATGGAAAAACAGATGGCGTTGGCCACCGAAAAAGACGACACGTTCAAATTCAAGAAACAGCAGAAACAGACGGAAAAAGTTCTGGGTGTTTGCGCACGTTTGGGTTCGACGAACGACAAGAAAAACATCATGGTGGAAGCGAAAGAGCTCTTTTACGACGACAAGTTTGTGGAGAAATTGGATTCGAACCCGCATTTGCTGTGTTTCAAGAACGGCGTGGTCGATTTCAAAGAGAAGCGTTTCCGTCGCGCGTATCCCGAGGATTACCTGACCAAATGCACCAACACGAACTACCGACCCACCGACTCCGTCCAGGATGCCGTCGTGATGAAAGAAATCACCGATTTCATGCACCAACTGTTCCCGGAGAAAGACGTGCATGATTACATGTGGGAACATTTGGCCTCGACCCTCATTGGTGTCTTGCCCAACCAGACGTGGAACATGTACATTGGCGATGGTCAGAACGGCAAATCGATGCTCGTCGAAATCATGGAACACATCTTGGGCAACTACAAGGGAACGGTCGCAACCAATTTGATCACCGATCGCCGCACCAAAATCGGCGGCGCTTGCCCCGAAATCATTGGACTCAAAGGCCTCCGTTATGCGGTCATGCAAGAGACCCAGAAGGGCGATCGTGTGAACGAGGGTGTCATGAAACAGCTGACTAGCGGGATGGATACGATTGAAGGCCGTGGGCTATACATGCCGAAAGTGGAGGTGTTTTACCCCCAGTTCAAGATGGTCCTCTGTTCCAACTACTTGATGGATATCAAATCGAACGACCACGGTACATGGCGCCGTATTCGCGTCGTCCCATTCAAGTCGCTCTTTACCGACAACCCAGTGAACGATGACCCGGAGAAACCCTACCAATTCAAGATTGACCACGGATTGAGAGATAAATGCAAGGGATGGACCGAAGTCTTTACTTCCATGTTGGTCGATATTGCCTTCCAAACCCAGGGATTCGTGAAGGACTGCGACGCGGTATTGGCGGCATCCAACGCGTATCGCCAGAGCCAGGATTACATTGCGGAATTCATTAGCGACCGCATGGTGGCTGACCCACAGGGATCCCTCACCAAGACGGAATTGAGCGTCGAGTTCAAGTCTTGGTACGAGACTACTTATGGCCGCGGATCGCCCAACATCAAGGAAGTCCAGGCACACATGGACAAGAAATACAAGAAATGTACGAAGCGCAAGGTATGGTTAGGCGTCCGGATTTCCTACGATATGCATTCCGCACAAATCGAGGAACCAGACGAAATTTATATGGAAAACACATAAAGAGTACACGGGTATTTTTTTATTCGATATCCATGTCGCGTGTTGCATTGATTACGGGGATCACGGGGCAAGACGGGTCTTATTTGGCCGAATTATTGCTGGAAAAAGGGTACGAGGTATGGGGCATCATTCGCCGATCTTCCGTGATGAATACTTCGCGTATAGATGCCGTATTTGATCGTTTGGTTTTGCGGTACGGAGATTTGACGGAAAACGGGTCGTTGTCCAACGTTTTATCGGAGATTGGTCAAAAGCGCGTCGGCGACCAATTGGAGAGATTGGAAGTGTATAACTTGGCCGCCATGAGTCATGTGAAGATTTCGTTTGATATGCCCGAGTACACGGGACAAGTCGATGCGCTCGGCACCTTGCGTGTCCTTGAATCCATCCGTGTATGCGAGATTCCCAAGGAGAAGATCCGGTTTTACCAAGCGTCCACGTCGGAGCTCTACGGCAAAGTGCAAGAGGTGCCTCAAACCGAGACGACGCCTTTTTATCCGCGTTCGCCTTATGGCGTGGCCAAATTATACGCCTATTGGATCACGAAAAACTACCGGGAATCATACGGGATCTTTGCCTGCTCCGGCATACTCTTTAACCACGAGAGCCCCCGCCGAGGCCACAATTTCGTCACACGGAAAATAACGATTGCGCTAGGGAACATACTCCGAGGCAAACAAGACCGCTTGGTATTGGGGAATTTAGATGCGTTGAGAGATTGGGGGCATGCGAAAGACTATTGCGAGGGGATGTGGCGGATTCTGCAACACGATACCCCGGAAGACTATGTCTTGTCAACGAACGAGTACCATAGTGTGAGGGATTTTGTGGAGCGCGCATTTTGGTTGAAAGGGATCGAGATTCAGTGGAAGGGCAAGGGGCTTGACGAAGTCGGGTACGATGTAAAAACGGGAAAGGAATGGGTCTTTGTATCGCCCAAATATTTTCGTCCGGCGGAAGTGGAAGAATTGCTAGGGGACAGTCGTCGCGCGAGAGAGGAACTTGGATGGACCCCCAAGTATACGTTTGACGAATTGGTCAAGGAAATGGTAGAGGCGGATTGTGATTAGACTAACGCAAAATATAAATAGGACGATCCTATTTATTTGCATTACCATGCAAATGTCAATCATTTACATGAAGTGAATAACGGCGTAAATCACCCGAAGGATTTTATTCACCCGTAACTTTCTAGAATCGGTTGAATGAACAGTGGGTTCGATTCGCTGCATGGATGGCAATAAAAATATTATTTACTGAATAATATTTGTAAAGACTGAACGAAACGCCTGTAACTACTCGGATGATTTACGCCATTACGGACTTACTTGTATAAATGTGCAAAGGTGTAAAAATGAATATTATCTTAGTACACATATTTCAAACGGTATAATATAGTTGCAAATTAATGGTCAAACATAATCGAGACAAACAATATTATTGGTTTTTAGCATCTTTTTCGGTTTTATCTTTTGTTGCGCTGTTTTTAGTTAGTCAATTTTCCATTCATTATTCGGTGCATGACGCACTGTATTCTTCTGTTGTGATTTCATTGATAGGGTGTATAGTGATTATGGCAATGGAACCACGTGGGTTTTATAACATGTATATAGAAACCGCAATTCGTATCGTTGAACGTATTGGACTCCGGACCATACTACCCTACATCAACCTAACGTCATTCAATATAGCGGCTTTGTTATTTCATGTCATTCCCGTCGTTGCGTTTTACGGGGTTTATTATCTGGGCGATCCGTTGATATGGATGATCCTATACTTGGTATTGTTTGGACCCTATTTAGATAAAATATACCCAATTCGGCAAATGCAGTTTATTGGTTTAGGTCTCATACTCATACTAGGGTTGTATGTTTATCGATTGTTATCGCGGGTTTCTAACCGAGAATCGTTCCCGGAATACGATAATTCTGAAATAGTCAGCAGTCTGAATCGAGAGAAGAGTGGGGCTGGATTTTATTGTCGTATATTTTATATATTTAACCATTATTTATACTGCAAAATTCATAAAATCAATTTTTCAATTGATTCTTACAATTGGATATTTTCTTCGGAAAACGGATGGACAGATTATTTTGAAGATATTCGATTGCAGTATTATGAAACGGATAAACGTATTGACAAGCATTTACATGAGACCTTGGATGATTATACATTGAAAGAATACCGCGACATTATACCAGAAGTATATCGATATAACAATAAAACCAAAAAACAAATTGAAAATACAAGAAATCGGTTTGAATTAACTGATGGAAATTATGACTCTATTTTTATTCGGAGAGGAGATAAATTAGGAGCAGAGAGCAAATTTATTCCCGAACAAAGATATTTAGATTTGATACTGGTAAAAAACCCCAATTGTAAAACCATTTTTTTACAAACCGATGATTATAATTGTTATTTGGAATTAAAACGTATCATCGATGAACAAAAATTGGATATACGTATAATTACTTTGTGTGATAAAACGAGTGTGGGTGTAATTGTGAACAATTCGGAAAAAATAACCTTGAATGAATCAGCTAAAACAAATGAAAATAACAAACAATATTTATCTACCATAATTGATCGTTTGAATGATACAAAAGCAGTCGCCGACATGAATGGCGAAGAAATTTATAAACATGTGATTGATATGGTTGTTGGTGTAGATATTGTATGTCATTCAAACATTTGCGTGTTAGATTACCAATCAAACGTGTCTCGATTTATAAAATTATATCATGTAAGGCCTGAACACGTATATGAAATAAATACTCCCGACGGCGATATAGACTATGATAAAAAGGTCAATCCGGCTTATGGGTTTTGAACGGCGAATACAATTGATTATTCGTATTATTGATTATTATGGTGTATTATATATTATCATTCATATCATTATATAATGAAACCAAACAGACAAATTATCATTTTGTTATTATTGGTCATTTGTATTAAGGTAAGTACAAAATGGTTGGGCGTTACGTTTTCGCAAGGGCCGAGAGACGTGTATGTCCCTGAGCAATTCAATTTGTAAGTTACTATAATAAAGTATTTTCGGTTTTTTTGAGGATAGTGAGTCCGTTATTGTTTATGTATTTATCGACAAGTGTCCATTCGGGGTTCGATTCTAAAAATTCGCTGATGGCTCTTCCCAGTCCAACTATAACTTCCTCACGGGTAAAATCATA
>Ga0164294_10001348_pt1 | contig 22836 bp, 21 predicted proteins | sample GEODES005metaG_FD_111479 | JGI IMG/M metagenome (GOLD analysis project Ga0164294, IMG submission 111479) | Oligotrophic lake water microbial communities from Sparkling Lake, Wisconsin, USA - GEODES005 metaG | ecosystem: Environmental > Aquatic > Freshwater > Lake | place: USA: Sparkling Lake...
ACGCTTGGCCCAGGCTGGCGGATTGGGCGCCGAGCTGAAAACAAGTTACCGGGACGGGCGCAGCCGTTAGCCTTCGCGCGGGGCAGGCCAGAGACGCACCGCCTTCAAATCATGCGCTCGAAAATCAAGACGCCGAAAAAGCCCAAGCCCGCCAGTACCGTCCATTTGAGGGTGACCAGGCCCCAGCGCTTGTAGCGTATGTCGCCGGTGATGGCGTACAAAGCGAAACACACGCCGGCTAACAGCAATAAAAAATAAATCAGGCCCCGAACAATCTGCATATTAACTACCAGGCCGGCGCCAGCCGGGCCAGGCCACGCGGCGCTTGAAGCTCGTCTGCAAAGCTGACAATTTCATAGCTGTCGGGCTGCGCCAGCAAAGCGCGCAGCAGCTTGTTGTTGAGCGCATGACCGGAGCGAAAAGCGCTGTAGGCGGCCAGCAAAGGATTGCCCAGCAAAAACAAGTCGCCCATGGCGTCCAGGATTTTGTGTTTAACGAACTCGTCGTTGTAGCGCAAGCCTTCGTTGTTGAGCACCTTGTAGTCGTCCATCACGATGGCGTTGTCCAAGCCACCACCCAGGGCCAGGCCATTGGCTCGCATCATTTCGACGTCTTTGGTAAAGCCAAAGGTGCGGGCACGCGCTATGTCGCGCACATACGAGCCTGAGCCCATGTCGAACTCGACCCGCTGGCCGGTGGAGTCCACCGCCGGATGGTCAAAATCGATTTCAAAACTGAGCTTGTAGCCATCGTAAGGCGCCAGCCGCGCCCATTTGGTGGCGGCGCCTTCGCCCTCGCGAACCTCGACGGTTTGCAGCAGACGAACAAATTTTTTCGGTGTTTTCTGAAGTTCGATACCGGCCGACTGCAACAAAAACACAAACGAGGCGGCCGAACCGTCCAGAATGGGCACTTCCTCGGCAGTGATGTCGATGTAAAGATTGTCAATGCCAAGACCCGCACATGCAGACATCAGGTGCTCGACAGTGAACACCTTGGTGCTGCCATTCGAGATGGTCGAAGCCAGGCGCGTGTCGGTGACGGCCAGCGCCGAAACGGCAATGTCCACCGTTTGCGGTAAATCCACCCGCCTGAAAACAATGCCGGTGTCGGCGGGGGCCGGGCGCAGCGTGAGTTCCACCCGCTGACCGCTGTGCAGGCCAACGCCGACCGCACGGGTCAGGGATTTGAGGGTTCTTTGCGCGAGCATGCTTCTAGTTTAAATGGCTTGAACCATGCTCGCGCAATGACCCGTGGCGTCAGCTGCCTTTTTGACGTACCCCTTAATCAGCCTGCTTGCGCAAAAAGGCCGGTATGTCCAGGTCGTCCATTCCGCCGGAAGCCAGCGCATCGACTTTAGCGGCAGCTTGGGTGCGGTTGTTGCGCCACACGCTAGGGGTGGCCATGTTGCCGTAGTCCGGTTGCGCCGGGGTGATCGACTGCACATTGGTGCTGCCGTCGCTGAAACTGGCCGGCTGCATCATATGGCCCACCGCAACGTTGAGCACCGGCAGGTTGTCGGTACCGGTACGCAGCACCTGCAAGGGCGGCGCCGCACGGCGCACCGGCGAACGGCTCAGGCCGGTAGCCACCACTGTCACACGGATTTCCTCACCCAGCGTGTCGTCGTAGGCCGTGCCGTAGATCACGTGCGCGTCCGGTGAAGCGTAAGCGCGGATGGTGTTCATGGCCATCTTGGACTCGCTGAGCTTGAGCGAACCCTTGGCCGCCGTGATCAAGACCAACACGCCTTTAGCGCCAGACAGGTCAATGCCTTCGAGCAGCGGGCAGGCTACAGCCTGCTCAGCGGCGATGCGGGCGCGGTCCGGGCCGCTGGACAGGGCGGTGCCCATCATGGCCTTGCCGGGCTCACCCATGACGGTGCGCACATCTTCAAAGTCAACGTTCACATGCCCGGGGACATTGATGATCTCGGCAATGCCGCCAACAGCGTTTTTCAACACATCGTTGGCGTGGGCAAAGGCCTGGTCTTGCGTCACGTCATCGCCCAGCACGTCCAGTAATTTTTCGTTCAACACGACGATCAGTGAGTCGACGTTGGCCTCAAGTTCGGCCAGACCGTTGTCGGCGTTGCTCATGCGTTTCGGGCCTTCAAAGTCAAACGGCTTGGTGATCACGCCGACCGTCAAAATGCCCATCTCTTTGGCCACACGGGCAATCACGGGTGCAGCCCCGGTGCCGGTACCACCGCCCATGCCGGCGGTGATGAACAGCATGTGTGCGCCGGCAATCGCTTCACGGATGTCGTCAACCGCCATTTCAGCGGCTTCGCGGCCTTTGTCAGGCTTGCTGCCGGCGCCCAGCCCGCTGCCGCCGAGCTGAATGGTTTTGTGGGGCGTGCCCCGGCCCAGCGCCTGGGCATCGGTGTTGGCACAAATGAACTCGACGCCTTGCACGCCGGACTGGATCATGTGCTCAACCGCGTTGCCGCCGCCGCCGCCTACGCCGATCACCTTGATTTGGGTGCCTTGGTTGAACTCTTCGGTTTCAATCATTTCGATGCTCATGGAGCCTCCTATGTACGTTGCAGTTGCTTGATTTTTCGGGATCTGTTTTTTCTTATGTGTCGCGGCAAGTTCAGCCGGGCGGATCGGCCCCGCCCGAATGCGTGGGACACGATGATGCACAGCGTTGAGTGATTGAATAAGTCATCAGAAATTCCCCACCAGCCAGTCTTTAACCCGACCGAAAGCGTTGTGAACGCTGCCGGCTTTTTGCGAAACTTTGTAACCACGCATGCGGGCCATGCGGGCTTCTTCGAGCAGGCCCATCACGGTGGCGGCACGCGCTTGCGCGACCATGTCGGAGAGCGCGCTGGAGTAGCGCGGTATGCCGCGCCGCACCGGCTTCAAAAAGATGTCCTCGCCCAGCTCAACCATGCCCGGCATAACAGCACTGCCGCCCGTGATGACGATGCCGGAGGACAGCACTTCCTCGCAACCGGAGTCGCGTATGACCTGCTGCACCAGCGAAAAAATTTCTTCGATGCGCGGCTCAATCACACCCGCTAAGGCCTGGCGGCTGAGCATGCGCGGGCCGCGGTCACCCAGCCCCGGCACTTCAACCTGGCGCTCGGGATCGGCCAGCAACTGTTTGGCGTAGCCGTTTTCAACCTTGATGTCTTCGGCGTCCTTGGTCGGTGTGCGCAGCGCCATGGCGATGTCACTGGTGATCAAGTCGCCGGCGATCGGTATGACGGCGGTGTGGCGGATCGCACCGTTGGTAAAGATCGCCACATCGGTGGTGCCGGCGCCGATATCGACCATGGCCACGCCGAGTTCGCGCTCGTCTTGTGTCAGCACCGACAAGCTGGAGGCCAGCGGATTGAGCATGAGCTGGTCAACTTCCAGGCCGCAACGCCGCACGCACTTGATGATGTTCTCGGCCGCGCTTTGGGCGCCAGTGACGATATGCACTTTGGCCTCGAGCCGGATACCGCTCATGCCGATGGGTTCGCGAACGTCCTGCCCGTCAATCACAAACTCCTGCGGCTCCACCAGCAGCAGGCGCTGGTCGGTTGAAATATTGATGGCTTTGGCGGTTTCAATCACGCGGGCCACATCGGCCTGGCTGACTTCTTTGTCCTTGACAGCGACCATGCCGCTGGAGTTGATACCGCGGATATGGCTGCCGGTGATGCCGGTGTAAACCCGTCCAATCTTGCAATCGGCCATGAGTTCGGCCTCTTTCAAGGCCTGCTGAATGCTTTGCACAGTCGCGTCAATGTTGACAACGACGCCGCGCTTGAGACCGCTGCTGGCCGCAATGCCCAGACCGGCGAGTTTGAGCTCGCCGCCCTGCAACACTTCGGCCACCACCACCATCACTTTGCTGGTACCGATGTCGAGGCCGACAACCAGTTCTTTGTATTCTTTGGCCATAGTTCTTCTACCCTTATTTCCTGTCTTTTTTTCCGTCGCCGACTGTGGTGACACCGCGTAACTTCAATGCATAGCCGTTTTCATAACGCAAATCTGCCGACTCCAGGTCGCGTCCGAACTTGGACGAGGTCTGACTCACCGTGGCCACAAAGCGCTGCATGCGCGCCTGAATGTCTGCCGGCTCTCCCTGGCCCATTTCGATGACCGCACCACTTTCGAGTCTGGCGCGCCAGGAGCCGCGTCCCGTGAGCTCCAGCTGGCTCACACTGGTATCGAGTTTTTCAACCAGCGGTGTCACCAGGCGATAGCCTTGCAGCACCCGTGCAGCCTGACCCTGGGGTCCGTTGAGCAAGGGCAGGTCATCGGCTTCCACATCGCCCTGGTTGACTTCAAAAACTTCGCCCTCACTGTTGATCAGGCGCGTATCCGCTTCATCGCCCCAGAAGGCTACCGCTTGATGCTCTTGCACCAGCACGCGCAAACGGTCTGGAAACTGGCGCCGCACCACCGCATGGCGAACCCAGGGAATCGATTCAAAGGCAGCACGTGTGCGCGCCAGATCCACTGAAAAGAAGTTGCCGGCCAGCTTGGGGGCCACATTGGCGCGCAAGGTGACAGCGTTGTTGTGCACCAGCTCGTTGTCGATGTAAATCGCCTTCAGACTGAACACTGGCTGACGTGCCAACCAGGACAACAAGGCCGCCAGTACCATGCCAGCGAAGAACACCATCAAAACCACGGAGCCGTTGTTCATCAGCCGGATGTCCAGCGGTAACGGTGGCGGATTAAAAACGGGCACCGGGCGTTTCATGTGCGCTCTCCAGGCGAGGAGGCGACTGCCTTTTGCACCGGGTAGTCCAATGCGGCACTTTGCAAGACTTTCAGGCACAGCGCCTCATAGCTCAAACCCGCGGCCCTGGCCGACATCGGCACCAGCGAATGGCTGGTCATGCCGGGTGATGTGTTGATCTCCAGCAGGTAGGGTTGGCGCGTGGCAGCGTCAATCATCACGTCAATACGGCCCCAGCCACGGCAGCCCAACACACGATAGGCTTTGAGGACCAGTGCTTGAATAAATTCCTCCTCGCCTTGCGGGAGTCCTGCCGGCACAAGGTAGTGGGTATCCTCAGTGAAATACTTGTTCTTGTAGTCGTAATTGCCGTCTGGTGCCACGATGCGAATGACCGGCAATGCTCGTGCATTGCTGCCCTCACCAATGATGGGGCAGGTGACCTCGTCGCCCTCAATGCATTCTTCGCAAAGAATATCGGGATCCAGACTGCCCGCCAGAGCCACAGCGGCAGCAATGTCAGAGTAGCCTATGGCTTTGGTAACACCAATGGACGAGCCCTCGCGTGCGGGTTTGACAATCACTGGCAAGCCCAGTTCGTCGGGCAATGCGAGGACATCGCTCCTTTCATATGTCCCTTTGTGCAACACCGTGTAATTGGGTGTTGGAATTCCCTCGGCTAGCCAGACGCGCTTGGTCATGACCTTATCGATGGCAATGCTCGAGGCCATGACGCCGGAGCCGGTGTAGGGAATGCCCAGCAATTCCAGCGCACCTTGCACCGTGCCGTCTTCACCAAAGCGGCCATGCAGTGCAATGAAGCAGCGGACAAAGCCTTCACTCTTGAGATCGCTCAGCGGTCGTTGGGCCGGATCAAAAGCGTGAGCATCGATGCCCTGCGCAAGCAGGGCTGTCAGCACGCCGCCACCGGACATGAGCGAGATTTCGCGTTCGGCCGACTGCCCGCCCATGAGCACGGCCACCTTGCCCATGGCTTGCGCTGGGGTCATATCAGCCGGCATACTGAACTCCCAGGGTGAGCACCTTGGCGGGCACCAGCCCGATGGAGCCGGCGCCCATGCACATCACCACATCACCATCTCGTGCGTTATCGAGAATCGCTTGCGGCATGGACTCGATGGCGTCGACAAACACCGGCTCGAGCTTGCCGGCCACACGCAAGGCGCGGGCCAGATCGCGGCCGGTCGCTGCAACGATCGGTGCTTCGCCGGCGGCATACACCTCACTCAAAAGCACGGCATCGGCCAGGCCGATGACTTTGACGAAATCTTCAAAGCAGTCGCGGGTGCGGCTGTAGCGGTGCGGCTGAAAGGCCAGTACCAGACGTCGCCCGGGAAATGCACCGCGTGCTGCTGCCAAGGTCGCCGCCATCTCGACCGGGTGGTGGCCGTAATCATCGATCACGGTGCAGCTGCCGCCTGACTTAAGCTGGACTTGGCCATAGGACTGAAAGCGCCGGCCGACGCCGCGAAACTCTGCCAGCGCTTTTTGCACGGCCGCATCCGGAATATCCAGCTCGACTGCAATGGCCACGGCGGCCAGTGCATTGAGCACGTTGTGCTCGCCAGGCAGGTTCAGCACCAGCGGCAGGTCCGGCAAAGTCACGCCGTTGCGCCGCTGCACGGTGAAATGCATCTGCCCGTTGACGTGACGCAGATTGACAGCGCGCACCTGCGCCTCTTCCCCCAGTCCGTAGCGTGTGATCGGGCAAGACACCTGCGGCATGATCTCGCGCACAGCCGCATCATCCGAGCACAAAATGGCTGTGCCGTAAAAAGGCATGCGGTGCAGAAAATCGACAAACGCGGCTTTGAGCCGGTTGAAATCATGGCCGTAAGTTTCCATGTGGTCGGCGTCAATATTGGTGACCACCGCCATCACGGGCAACAAATTGAGAAACGAGGCGTCGGACTCATCGGCTTCCACCACGATGTAGTCACCCGCACCCAGCTTGGCATTGGCGCCGGCGCTGTTCAGGCGTCCGCCGATCACAAAGGTCGGGTCCATGCCGGCCTCAGCCAGAACACAGGCGACCAGGCTGGTGGTGGTGGTTTTGCCGTGTGTGCCGGCAATTGCAATGCCGCGCTTGAGCCGCATCAGCTCGGCCAGCATGAGCGCGCGCGGCACCACGGGGATGCCTTTGCTGCGGGCGGCCAGCACTTCCGGGTTGTCAGCGCGCACAGCGGTTGATGTCACCACAGCGTCCACGCTGGCCAGGTTGGCCGCAGCATGGCCCACAAAGGTCTTGATGCCCAAACCTGCCAGCCGGCGCAGCGTAGCGCTGTCTGCCAGATCAGAGCCGGAGATCACGTAGCCCAGGTTGTGCAGCACCTCGGCGATGCCGGACATACCGGAGCCACCCAGGCCGATGAAATGAATGTTGTTGACTGCGTGCTTCACGACGCCAACTCCTCGCAGGCTGCAACGACGCTGGCCGTGGCATGGATTTGTTTCAGGCGGGCAGCCGCTTGCGCACGTTCGAGCAAGCCGCTGCGGTCCATGCCTTGCAACAGGCTGGCCAGCGCCTCAGGGGTCAGACCGGCTTGCGGCATCAACCAGCCACCGCCGGCTTCAACCAGAAAACGGGCGTTGACAGTTTGGTGGTCATCCACAGCGGCAGGGAAAGGCACGAACACAGCGGCAGCGCCCACTGCGGCCAGTTCGGTCACCGTGCTGGCACCGGCACGGCAAATCAGCACATCGGCATCGGCAAAAGCCTGCGCCGTGTCATCGATGAAAGGCGTGAGTTCGGCACGGATGCCGGCGGTGGCGTAATGCGCACGCAAGGCCTCAATTTGCGCTGCGCCGCTTTGATGTGTGACCTGCGGCCTTTGCTCAGGATGGATCAGGGCCAATGCCTTGGGCACCAGCTCGTTGAGCGCGCGTGCGCCCAGACTGCCACCGACCACCAGCAATTTCAGCGGGCCGCTGCGACCGGCAAAGCGCTCAGCGGCAGCCGGCTGCTGCGTGAAGGCGGGTCGCAATGGATTACCCACCCATTGCGCGTTCCTGAGAACATGGGGAAAGGCGGTAAACACCCGGTCAGCTACTTCCGCCAGCACGCGGTTGGCCATGCCGACCACCGAGTTTTGCTCATGCAAGATCAGTGGCTTGCCCAGCAGCACGCTCATCATGCCGCCCGGAAAGGTGATGTAGCCACCCAGACCGAGCACCACATCCGGGCGCACGCGGCGCAGCACCTGAATGCTTTGCCAGAAGGCGTGCAGCAGTCGCATGGGCAGCAAGGCCAGCGTCAGAGGGCCCTTACCGCGCACACCGGAGAAATCTATCGCCTCAAAAGCAATGCCATGCGCCGGCACCAGCTGGCTTTCCATGCTGGGCTGACCGGGTCGGCCTTTGCCGCCCAGCCAATGCACGTTCCAGCCGCGCTCGCGCAAGGCCTGGGCCACGGCCAAGCCCGGAAAAATATGACCGCCTGTACCGCCGGCCATGATCAATGCTGTGCGAGCCGGCTGCATTAACGCCCTCCCCGCTGCATCAAAATACGGTTTTCATGGTCAATGCGCAGCACCACGGCCAAGGCCACCATGTTCATCAAAATAGCAGAGCCGCCGTAACTCATCAGCGGCAAGGTCAGACCCTTGGTAGGCAGGGCGCCCAGGTTCACACCCATGTTGATGAAGGCTTGAAAGCCGATCCAGATGCCCACGCCCTGGGCCACTAGACCGGGGAACAAGCGGTCCAGCGCAATTGACTGACGGCCGATATGAATAATGCGGCGCGTCAGCCACATGAAAAGCCCCAGCAGAACAAGCACGCCGACCAGACCGAATTCCTCACCGATCACAGCCAGCAAAAAGTCGGTGTGTGCTTCCGGCAGCCAGTGCAATTTTTCAACACTGCCGCCCAGCCCCACGCCAAATATTTCGCCGCGTCCGAAGGCGATCAAGGAATGAGATAACTGAAACCCCTTACCAAGCGCATGCTTGGCATCCCAAGGGTCCAGGTAGGCAAAAATCCGCTCGCGCCGCCAGTCGCTGAGCACCACCATCAAAGCAAATGCGATCACCACCACCGTTGAAATGGCAAAAAACATACGTGCGTTCACGCCGCCCAGAAACAAAATGCCCATGGCAATCACCGAGATCACCATGAAGGCACCCATGTCGGGCTCGGCCAGCAGTAAAACGCCGACGATCGCCACCGCAGCAGCCATGGGCAACACAGCGCGAAAAAACCGTTCCTTGACATCCATCTTGCGCACCATGTAATCGGCGGCATAAAGCAAGACGGCAAATTTGGCTAGCTCGGAAGGCTGAAAGTTCATAAAGCCCAGCGAAATCCAGCGCCGCGCGCCGTTCACGCTTTTACCCACAAAAGGCAGCAAGACCAAGACCAGCAACACCAGCGAAGCAATGAACAACCAGGGCGCCATCTTTTCCCAGACAGCCAGTGGCACCTGAAAAACCAACACTGCCACCACCAGGGCCAGGCCCAGCGATATCAAATGCCGCATCAAAAAATGACTGTGCTGGTACTGTGAAAACTTCGGGTTGTCGGGCATGGCAATCGAAGCGGAGTACACCATCACCAAGCCCCAGATCAACAAAGCCAGCGTTACGCCGACCAGCGCCTGATCAAAGCCAAGCAGGCGCACCGGCGTTGCGTTGCTGACGCGGCCCATGCTGGTTCGCACAGGCAGTGCGTCCGGGTCAGCCGCACCAGCGCCGAACCAGGACACCAGACGCTGCGCAACACTCATAGCGTGACCCCCTCGTCAAGTGCAAGTGCCTGCACCGCATCACAAAACACCTGTGCGCGGTGGCCATAGTTGTCAAACATATCGAAGCTGGCGCAGGCCGGGGACATCAGCACCGCATCGCCGGTCTGCGCCCGGTCGGCCGCCAGCGCCACCGCAGTCGCCATGCTCTCAGCCGCCAGCAATTCAACACCTGTGCTTTCCAGGACGGCGCGGATCAAGGGCGCATCCCGACCGATCAGCACCACGGCACGCACATAGCGCGACACTGGCGCCGCCAGCGGTGTGAAATCCTGGCCTTTGCCCTCGCCGCCCAGGATCAGCACCAGGCGGCGCTCGGGACCCAAACCATGCAGGGCTGCCGCAGTGGCACCGACATTGGTGCCCTTGCTGTCATCAAAATACTCGACCCCGCGCACCACCAAGACCGAAGCCATGCGGTGCGGCTCGCCGCGGTACTCACGCAGACCATGCAACATCGGCGCCAGTGAGCAACCGGCGGCTGCAGCCAGCCCCAAAGCGGCCAGGGCATTGGCGGCATTGTGCAGACCGCGTATGCGCAATGCGTCAACCGGCATCAAGCGCTGCACATACAGCGGAGTTTCTTCTTCATGGCGGCGCTTGATGGTTTCATCTGCTTGACTGGCGCGCACCAGCCAGGCCATGCCATTGACACTCTCAATGCCGTAGTCACCTGGCTGGGTCGGCATGTCCGTGCCGAAGGTGTGCACTTTGCGCGCCGGCACACGGTTTTTAGCGGATGATTTGCCAAATGCCTTGGTGGCAGCTTTTTCAACGGCCGGTAGCGCCACCATCACCAGCGGGTCTTGCCGGTTGAGCAGCATCACGCCATGCTGACCGTACACCGCCGACTTGGCGCGCACATAAGCGTCCATGCTGCCGTGCCAGTCCAGATGGTCCTGGCTGATGTTGAGCACGCTGGCGACGGTGGGCTCAAAGTCCGTCACACCTTCCAGCTGAAAACTCGACAGCTCCAGCACCCAAACATCGGGCAAGGAATCGTTGTCCATGCAGTCCGACAAGGTGTCCAGCAATGTCGGGCCGATGTTGCCGGCCACGGCCACCTTTTTGCCGGCACGCTGAACCAGCTGGCCCGTCAGTGCAGTCACGGTGGTCTTGCCGTTGGTGCCGGTAATCGCAATCACCTGGGGACGGTAAGCCAGCGAGACAGGTGGCGGCAGCAGGAACACCGGCGCGATTTCATCATCCTCGGGCAGCACTTCGTCTGTGGGCTGCACTGATTCTTCTTGCTGCGCAGAATCTATTGGTATTTCTAAGGCGTTGACTGCAGTCTCAGCTGCCGGCGCAGTCTCATGCGGTGCAGGAACTTGCGGCTCAGGCTCCTGGCCCAGTTCGCGCAAGGCCTGTCCAAACAAGCTCAACTCATTGCCCCAGGCCGTCGCTTTGTCTTGGCTTGCCAGCAGCACGGGCGCAATGTCATGAGGCGACAAGCCGGGGCTGCGCAAAATCAAATCAAAGGTTTCTCCACCGGCCATGAGTGCCGCAAAGTCACCGGCCACAAAGCGCACGCCGGGCAACTGCTCTAAGGCAGTCAACTGTGGCGGCGCACTGCGCGTGTCGGCCACGGTCACAGTGCTGCCATGGCGCACGCACCAGCGCGCCAGCGCCAGGCCGGACGCGCCGAGCCCGAGCACCAGAACCTGTTGACCGGCTAGATTTTTCATCGCAACTTCAAGGTCGATAAACCGACCAGACACAGCAGCATGGTGATGATCCAGAAACGTACAACCACTTGCGTTTCTTTCCAGCCGCTTTTCTCAAAATGGTGATGCAGCGGCGCCATTTTCAAAATGCGCCGGCCACTGCCGTATTTTTGTTTGGTGTATTTGAAATACAGCACCTGCAGCATGACCGACAAGGCCTCAGCCACAAAAATGCCGCCCATGATGGCCAGCACAATTTCCTGGCGCACGATCACGGCAATCGTGCCCAAGGCAGCACCCAGCGCCAGCGCACCCACATCGCCCATGAAGACCTGGGCCGGGTGGGTGTTGAACCATAAAAAGGCGAGGCCCGCACCAGCCATGGCGGCGCAAAAAATCAGCAGCTCGCCAGCGCCCGGAATGTGCGGCAAAAACAGGTAGCGCGAAAACACCGCACTGCCGGTGACATAAGCAAAAACGCCAAGCGCCGAACCCACCATCACGACCGGCATGATCGCCAGGCCGTCCAGGCCGTCGGTCAAATTCACCGCGTTGCTGGAGCCGACGATCACCAGGTAAGTCAGGATCACAAAGCCAAAGACGCCCAGGGGGTAGCTGACTTCCTTGAAAAACGGCAGCAAAAGACCGGCCTTGGGCGGCAGGTTGACATCAAAACCCGATTGCACCCAGCTCAAGAAAAGTTCCAGCACCCGCAGGTTGGAGCTCTCAGAAATACTGAACACCAGGTACAGCGCAGCCAGCAGGCCAACCAGTGACTGCCATAAATACTTGTCGCGCGAGCGCATGCCCTCGGGATCTTTGTGAACCACTTTGCGCCAGTCATCGGCCCAACCGATAGCGCCGAAGCCCAGCGTGACCAGCATCACAATCCACACGAAACGGTTGCTCAGATCGGCCCACAGCAAGGTGGCAATGGCAATCGCCAGCAGCACCAGCACGCCGCCCATGGTGGGTGTGCCGCTCTTGCTCAGGTGCGTTTGCATGGCGTACTCGCGGATCGGCTGGCCGATCTTCAGCGCCACCAGGCGCCGGATCACGAAAGGCCCGGCGATCAAACCGATCAGCAAGGCCGTCAGCGCCGCCATGACGGCCCGGAAGGTCAGGTACTGGAACACCCGGAAAAAACCGAATTCAGGCGACAGGGTTTGCAGCCACTGGGCCAGGTTGATCAGCATGCTTTTTCCTTTGGGGCAGATGAAAGCGGCTGTGATGCAGCCGCCGCTTGTTGCTGCATGTCCTCAAGCACACGCTCCATCTTCATGAAGCGCGATCCCTTGACCAGCGCGCTGGCGCAGCCCGGCAGGTGTTGCCTGACGTCTTGCAGCAGCGCGTCGAAATCTGTGTGATGGCGCGCGCCCGGGCAGGCCGCGGCGGCGTGCTGCATCAGCACACCCGTGCAGACCAGCTGCTCGATACCGCATGCCTTTGCATAGGCCCCGATCTCCGCATGAAACTCAGGGCCGTGCTCGCCCACTTCACCCATGTCGCCCAGAACCAGCAGGCGGGGCCCCGGCAGCTCGCTGAGCACCTGGATGGCAGCCCGCACCGAATCGGGATTGGCGTTGTAGCTGTCGTCCACCACCGTCAGCGGCTGGCCGGCCAGCGACAGTTGCCATGCGCGTGAACGGCCCTTGACGGGTACAAATGCCGTCAGCCCGGCGGTAATCGCTGCCAGGGGTACACCTGCGGCCAGCGCACAGGCCGCTGCAGCCAAGGCATTTTTGACGTTGTGGCGACCGGCCACGTTCAGCGCAAAGACCAGGGCGCCTGCGGGTGTTGTAGCTTTCACTTGCCAGCTGCGCCCGGTCCAGCTGGCGCTGCCGCTGAGGTCTGCAGCGCTGTCCAGGGCAAAGGTAATGGTGCGACGCGCACCGGCCAGTGCACGCCAGATCGGCGTGTGCGCATCGTCGGCCGGGAAAACTGCTACGCCGTCTTCGGCCAGGGCGCTGATAACGGCACCGTTTTCACGCGCCACCGCTTCTACGGTGACCATGAACTCCAGATGCTCACGCTGGGCATTGTTGACCAGCGCCACGGTGGCTTGCGTCATGGCGGCCAATTCGGCAATTTCGCCGGGGTGGTTCATGCCAAGCTCGACCACACCCGCCTGGTGCGAGGCGCGCAAGCGCAACAGCGTCAGCGGCACGCCGATGTCGTTGTTGAAATTGCCTTCGGTGGCAAAGGCCTGCTCGCCCCTGAAGTTGCGCAGGATGGCAGCGATCATTTGCGTGACGGTGGTCTTGCCGTTGCTGCCGGTGACTGCCACCAGCGGCAGCGTGAACTGCGCGCGCCAACCGGCAGCCAGCTGGCCCAGCGCCGCTTTGCTGTTGGCCACCTGCAAGCCCGGCAAGCCGGCCTCCATCAGTCCGTGTTCGGCAAGCGCGGCGACAGCACCACTGGCGCGGGCTTGCGCCAGAAAATCATGCGCATCAAAGCGCTCGCCCTTGAGCGCTACAAACAAGTCACCGGTGCGCAGGCTGCGCGTGTCCGTGTGAACGCGCGCAAATTGCAAGCGGGCGTCGCCCACCAGCTGCGCACCCGGCAGCATGGCTTGAGCCTGGGCCAGCGTCATCATGCGCCTGCCCCAGCGTCTTGCGGGTTGTAGCAGGCCAGCGCTGCTTGAGCCACCGCACGGTCGGAAAACGGCAGTTTCTGCCCCCGGATTTCCTGGTAGTTCTCATGACCTTTGCCCGCAATCAACACCACATCCTGCGCACCGGCTTGTTGCAGTGCTGAGGCAATGGCGATGGCCCGGTCGGCTTGCACCTGCGCTGATGCCGAAGCCGGCAAGCCGGTCAGTATGTCGGCCATGATGGCGCCGGCGTCCTCGCTGCGCGGGTTGTCACTGGTGATCACCAGATGGTCTGCGCCAGCTGCTGCAGCGGCGGCCATCAGCGGGCGCTTGCTGGCGTCGCGGTCACCGCCGCAACCGAACACGCAGCTGAGCCGGCCGCCCCGCTGGTGCGTCAGCGGCCGCAGTGCTTGCAGCACTTTGGCCAAGGCGTCCGGTGTGTGGGCGTAATCAATCACCACCAAGGGCCGACCTTCGATCGCCAATGTCTCCATGCGACCGGGTACCGGGCTCAGGCCAGCGCAACTGTCAGCAATCTTTTGCAGCGGCAGACCCAGGCTGCGCAAGGCTGCAATCACGCCCAGCAAATTGGCCAGGTTGTAGTCGCCGACCAAAGGCGCTTGGATCTGACAAACTGACTGGCCTTCGTGTACTTCAAAGCTCATGGAGTTCAGGCCATAGCGGATCGCATCTGCCCTCAACCGCGCTGGACCGCTGGCCGACACCGTCCAGAGGTCCAGGCCGCGCGTCTTCAACTTCTCAACCAGGCCCAGGCCGTGCGCATCATCGATGTTAATGACCGCTGCCTTCAGGCCGGGCCAGTCAAACAGCTTGGCTTTGGCCGCCCAGTAGGCCTGCATAGAGCCGTGATAGTCCAAATGGTCTTGGGTGAAATTGGTAAAGATGGCGGTGTGCACCTGCGTAGCGTCAAGACGGTGCTCAGCCAGGCCGATGGAAGAGGCCTCTACAGCGCACGCCGCATAAGCTTCGTCCACCAGACGACGCAAAGCTTGCTGAAAAATCACCGGGTCCGGCGTCGTCAGTCCGTTGAAAACTACAGCGCCCGGCTCGCCAATACCCAAGGTACCCACCACCGCACAGCGCTGGCCCAAGCGGCTCAGGGCCTGCGCCAGCCACCACGCGCTTGAGGTCTTGCCGTTGGTGCCGGTGACTGCCAGCACCGACAAGTGTTCGCTGGGCTGACCAAAGTAGGCGGCAGCGATGGGAGCGGCATCCCGCTTGAGGCCGGCGTAAGTGGCCACACGCGCATCACGCCAGTCGTAGGTCTGCGCACCGTCGGCCTCTACCAGGCAGGCAGCAGCGCCTTCGGCCAGCACATCGGCCACGTAACGCCGCGCATCGGTGGCCGCGCCCGGCCAGGCCAGAAAACCGTCGCCACGGCGCACATGGCGGCTGTCAGAGCGCAGCGTGCCGGTGATGTGCTGCTGCAGCCAGCTGGCGGCCGCTTGCGGTGTCGCCAAGGCCTGCGTGGATGATGACGCGTTCACAGCGACTCCTCCACCGGGTTGGCCACGATTTGCGGCTTGACCGTCACATCGGGTTGCACATTCATCAGGCGCAGCGTTTGCTGCACCACTTCACTGAAAACAGGTGCCGCCACCACCCCGCCGAAATACTGCCCGTTGCTGGGCTCGTCAATCATCACGGCCACAATGATGCGCGGCGTGTCGATGGGTGCCATGCCGGTGAACCAGGCGCGATATTTGTCACTGGCGTAGCCCTTACCAACTTGCTTGTGCGCAGTGCCTGACTTACCGCCCACCGAATAACCCACCGTCTGCGCCAGCTGACCGGTACCGCCGGGGGCTGCCGCCATTTGCAGCATGCGCCGCACCGCCTGGGCGTTTTCAGGTGAGAAGACCTTCACACCCACCGCCGGCTCTGTGCTCTTGAGCATGGTCAGCGGAATGATGCGCCCGTCATGCGCAAAGGCCGTGTACGAATGCGCCATCTGAAACAGCGAGGCCGACAAGCCGTAACCGTAAGACATGGTGGCCTGCTCGACAGGACGCCAGGTTTTCCAGGGCCGTACCCGGCCGGTGACAGCGCCGCGAAACTGAATCTGCGGTTTTTGCCCGTAACCCAATGCGGTGAAGGTGTCCCACATTTCATGCGGACTCATTTTTTGTGCAATCTTGAGCGCACCCACATTGCTGGATTTTTGAATCACACCCTCGACCGTCAGCGTGCCGTAGTTGTGCGTATCGGTGATGTTGAAGCCGCCAATTGCATAGCGGCCCGGCCCGGTGTCGATGAGCGTTTGTGGCGTGACGCGGCCGGCTTCCAGTGCCATGGCCACGGTGATCGGCTTCATGGTCGAGCCCGGCTCAAAGGTGTCCGTCACAGCACGGTTGCGCAACTGCTCACCCGTGAGGTTTTTGCGTTTGTCAGGCATGTAGCTGGGGTAATTGGCCAGCGCCAGCACTTCGCCGGTGACGGCGTCGAGCACCACCACGCTGCCGCCCTTGGCTTTTTGCGCAGTCACGGTCTCTCGCAGTTTTTGATAAGCAAAAAACTGTACCTTGCTGTCCAGCGAGAGTTGCAGGTCCTTGCCATCGACAGGTGGCACTTTGTCGCGGATGTCCTCCACCACGCGGCCTTTACCGTCTTTGATCACGCGCCTGGAGCCCGAGCGTCCGAGCAAGTGCTTCTCAAAAGTCAGCTCCATGCCATCGAGGCCGGTGTTTTCAATGTTGGTAAAGCCGATCACGTGCGCCGTGGCTTCGCCATCCGGGTACTGGCGCTTGAATCCGCTGTCCTGGTGAATGCCTTTGAGACCGAGCTCGGTGATGCGCTTGGCCACCGGCTCTTCGACCTGGCGCTTGAGCCAGACAAAGCTCTTGTCTTCATTGCCCAGCTTGCTGCTCAGCTCTGTCAGGGGAATCTCCAGCAGCTGGGCCAGCTCTTTGAGCTGCGCCGGCGTGGCATTGACGTCTTCGGGAATCGCCCAGATGCTGGCGGCCGGAATGTTGGAAGCCAGGATCAAACCATTGCGGTCCATGATGCGACCGCGGCTGGCTGGAAGCTCCAGCGTGCGCACAAAGCGCACCTCGCCCTGGCGCTGAAAAAATGCATTGCCGAAAATCTGCACATGCGCCGCCCGGGCAGCCAGCACCGCAAACCCCAGCGCAATAGCGGCCACGATGAACTTGCTGCGCCATACCGGCGTTTTGCTGGCCAGTAGGGGACTGGAGCTGTAACGTACGCTGCGGCTCATGGTTTAGCCGGTGCAGGTACCGCTGCCGCATCACGCAAGGCCACATACTGGGTGATCGCCGGTGTGGCCGGCTGCATCTGCAATTTTTCTTTGGCCAGTTTGTCCACCCGCATGGGCGTGGCCTGCGCGCGTTTTTCGGCCAGCGCACTTTCGCTGTCCATCTCCAGCTTGCGCATTTGCAAAGCCGCTTTTTCAAGCTCCACAAACAAGCGGCGCGATTCGTACTGGATGTGCACCAGGTACAGCGCGCTCAACACCACTGCCACCAGCAGCAACACATTGACGCGGATCATGCCGGCACTCCGGTACGCTCGGCCAGGCGCATGACAGCACTGCGCGAGCGCGGGTTGTCGGCAATTTCTGAATCGGATGGTTTGATGCGACCCAAGGCATTCAGGTGCATGGCTTTGGGTGCGGCAAAAGGGGCGCGGCGATCGAACACCTCGCGCGAATGTTCGGCGATAAATTGCTTGACGATGCGGTCTTCCAAAGAATGAAAACTTATGACCACCAGCCGACCTCCGGTTTGAAGTACCTTAAGTGAAGCACTCAGCGCCTGTTGCAATTCTTCAAGCTCGGCGTTGATGAAAATCCGAAAAGCTTGAAATGTGCGCGTTGCAGGGTCCTTACCCGGCTCGCGGGTTTTGACCGCGCCAGCCACGACCTCGGCCAGTTCAGCGGTGCTTCCAAGAGGGCCCCGCTCCTGCCGCCGACGATCAATCGCCTTTGCAATCTGCCCAGCAAACCGTTCTTCGCCATAGTCACGAATGACCTCCGTCATGCTTTCGATAGATGCGTCGGCCAGCCACTGGGCCACACTCTGGCCGCGCGTGGTGTCCATGCGCATGTCCAGCGGGCCATTGCCGCGAAATGAAAATCCGCGCGCCGCGTTGTCGATCTGCGGCGAGCTCACACCCAGGTCCATCAATATGCCTGCGGCGCTGCCCGCAGGCAGTTGAGCCATGTGACTGAAGCCCTCGTGGCGAATCGCAAAACGTGCGTCGGCAATGGTGGCTGCCTCGGCCATGGCATCGAGGTCTTTGTCGAAGGCTGTCAGCCGGCCCTGCGGCGAGAGCTGCGACAAGATCAGCCGCGAGTGACCGCCACGACCGAAAGTCGCGTCGATGTAATGCCCGTCGGGGTTGAGATGCAGTGCCTGGACTGCTTCGTTCAACAAGACGGTGCGGTGTGTCCATGTGTCAGGCACCGTCATCAATCAGAACGAAAAGTCCTTGAAGACGTCCGGCATTTCGCCCTTCATCTGCTCGGCTTCGTGGGCCGCATAGGTGGCGGCATCCCACAATTCAAAATAACTGCCCATGCCGAGCAGCACCGTGTCTTTGCTGATGCCGGCAGATGCACGCAACTCCGGCGAGACCAGCACGCGGCCGGTGGCATCGAGTTCGGCGTCCATGGCGTTGCCCAGAAAAATACGTTTCCACCACTGCGCCTGCATGGGCAGCGAGGCTATGCGCTCACGGAATTTTTCCCACTCGTTGCGGGGAAAAATCATCAAACAGCCATGCGGATGCTTGGTGATGGTGATCTGACTGGCCGCGGTGGCACTGAGCACATCGCGGTGCCGTGTCGGCACCGACAAGCGACCCTTGGCATCGAGAGCAATGGAAGAAGCACCTTGAAACACGGATTCAGACCTTTGAAAACACTTTTAACCACAAAAATGCACTTTTCCCCACTTTAGCAGGAATATCTGCCGATGCAAATGCCTTTAGGTAGTTTTTTTCAATGAAATCAATGACTTAGAGCGACCTTCCAGACAATTTATAAAATAAAGTTGTTCAAAATTAAGCACTTAGCGCAGGCTGTGAAAGTGCTTTCTCAGAGTGATCGCGCCCACCTAGGTTAGCCGGCCAAATGCCCCAACAAGCCCCGCTCAGTCAATAGCGTGCAAACACAGCGCCATGCCGCGAGTAAACGCATGGCCGGGCAAGCAAGGGGTGGGGGCGAAAAAGCCGCGCTATGAGGACGCAGTCACGGCAAGACCGGCGCGCAGCGACAGGAAAGACAAGTGCGAAGGGGATCGTGGCAGATACCCCCGCGGAGCGCCATGCGCCCGCTTAACGCACGGGCGCAGCGCTCACAAGCTCAGTCACCAAACATTTTTTGCTTGAGCTCGCGGCGCTGCTGCGCCTCCAGGGACAAGCTGGCGGTGGGCCGGGCGATCAAGCGGCCGACACCGATGGCTTCGCCGGTTTCGTCGCAGTAACCGTAATCACCGGCGTCAATGCGGCTTATCGACTGTTCGATTTTCTTGAGCAGCTTGCGCTCGCGGTCACGCGTGCGCAACTCCAGAGCATGCTCCTCCTCGATGGTGGCACGGTCAGCAGGATCCGGAACAACCACCGTGTCTTCGCGCAGGTGCTCAGTGGTCTCGCCGGCGCTGGCATGGATTTCCTGCTTGAGCAGAGACAGCTTGTGGCGAAAGAAAGCCAGCTGCTTGTCGTTCATGTACTCGGAATCCGGCATGGCCTTAACTTCTTCATCGCTCAGGGCTGTGGCGTCTTTGTTTTTCCAGTTGTTGGCCAGTTTCGGGTCTTTTTTTGCAGCCACATGCGGTGGCGGAGATATCACACGCTCTGTGATGGTCGAATAGCTGGCCTTGGCTGCATCTGGCGCATGGGTAGGCACCATCGGGGCGGGCGGCGGCATGTGGGCAGTAGCGCGGGCTGAGCTGCGGCGGCCGGGTTTGAGTGCAGGAGGTGGCGTGAGCATGTTGGCTTTGGCAGAGGGGTTGGGCGGCACAGGCGCAGGCGGCATGGTCTTGGCTTTCGCAGAAGCGGGTCCAGATTTGCCGACGGCAGCCTTGACAGGCGACTTGGGAGCCGCCGCCGGCCGGGTGGATTTAGAGGCTGCTTTGGGCGCAGTTTTAACAGCAGATATTTTCGCTTTGATGACGGACTTGGCTTTTACAGCAGGCTTGGCTTTGGCTACCAACTTGGTCTTCAAGGCCACCTTGGTTTTGACAACCGGCTTGGCCTTCACAACGGCCTTGGCTTTCACCACGGGCTTGGCTTTTGTGACCGCCTTAGCGGCGGGCTTGGCAAGCGCTTTGGCCTTGGTCACCGTTTTGAGCGGCGCTTTGACGGGTTTCTTCAGAGCGATTTTTTTGACGACGGCCTTGGCCGGCGCAGGCTTACGGGCGGGTACCTTGGCCTTGGCGGATTTGCTGGCTGGCTTGACGCTCGCCTTCGCGTTCGTCTTGTTTTTCTTGGCGGTGGCTTTCACTGCTTGTCTCCTCTGGGTACTGGCCTGTGGGGTCAACCTCGAAGGCCTCGCGCCCGTACAGGCAATGAGGCCGGCATGTTAGATCGGCGCGCGATTCTAGCGGGTGAGCCTGACTGCAAGGCAGCGCAGGGGTCAAAGTTGCAAAAAAAGAACGGAAAAAATGATTTCAGACTTAAACCGGACATGCCAAAGCACTTTCGCGGCAAGTGGGAGAGCCTAACTCAAACCAGGCTTTGCTCCAGGCCCTGGAGAAAAATATCTTTGGGCAGATCAATTCCGATGAAAACCATCTTGCTGGTGCGTACCTCGCCCGCCGCCCAGGCGGGGCCCAGATCGCTGCCCATCAACTGATGCACGCCCTGAAAGATGACCTTGCGCTCCGTGCCTTCCATGTTCAGCACGCCTTTGTAACGCAGCATGCGCGGACCGTAAATGTTGACAATGGCGCCCAGAAAGTCTTCGAGCTTGGTCGGGCTGAAGGCGCGATCTGAGCGAAACACAAAGCTTTTGACGTCATCGTCGTGATGATGGTGATGCCCGCCCTCGCCCGCTGACGCATGCGAAGGATGGTCGCAATGCTCGCCGTGCACATGGTCGTGGTCGTGGTCGTGGTCGGCGTGGTCGTGCGCGTCGTCTTTCAGGAAATCGGGGTCAATGTCGAGCTTGGCGTTGAGGTTGAAGCCGCGCAGGTCAAACACCTCGCTCAGCGCTACTTCACCGAAATGCACGGCCCGCTGCGGTGCGCGCGGGTTCATGTGCGTCAGGCGATGCATCAGCGCATGCACTTCATCTTCGGCCACCAGGTCGGTCTTGCTGATGAAGATCTGGTCGGCAAAGCCGACCTGCCGGCGCGCTTCCTGCCGCTCGTTGAGCTGGGTGGCAGCATGCTTGGCGTCCACCAGGGTGAGGATGGAGTCCAACAGGTACTGCTCGGCGATTTCCTCGTCCATGAAAAAGGTCTGCGCCACCGGGCCGGGGTCGGCCAGGCCGGTGGTCTCGATCACCACGCGCTCAAAATCCAGCAGGCCCTGGCGCTTTTTGGAGGCCAGCAGCTGCAGCGTTTCGCGCAAGTCTTCGCGGATCGAGCAGCAGATGCAGCCGTTGTTCATCTGGATGATGTTCTCGTTGGTGTCGTTCACCAGAATCTCGTTGTCAATGTTTTCTTCACCGAACTCGTTTTCGATCACGGCAATTTTCTGGCCGTGGGCTTCGGTGAGCACGCGCTTGAGCAAGGTGGTTTTACCGGAACCCAGAAAGCCGGTCAGGATGGTGACGGGAATCAAACTCATGGTGCGCCTTACAAGACAGGAGAAGAGCTAAAAAAAACAATAGCCGCAGAGTTTAGCGGTCGCAGTCTGCAGCAGGACTGGGGCGCAGGGTCTACAGCTTGCGCACCAGCACAAGGCCCTTGAGGTACTCGCCCTCAGGGAAAGTCACCGTCATGGGATGATCGGGCGCGCCGCCCAGGCGCTCGGTGATGAAGGCGTCTACGCCGGCGTCGGTGCCTGCAGAAGCCACGATCTTGTGAAACAAGTCTGCGCTGATGCCGCCCGAGCAAGAGTAGGTGAACAGCGTGCCGCCCGGCTCCAGAATCGACAGCGCCAGGCGGTTGATGTCTTTGTAGGCGCGCGCCGCGCGCTCAGCGTGGGCAACGGTGGGCGCGAACTTGGGCGGGTCCAAAACGATGGCGTCGAACGTGCGCCCTTCCAAGATGTACTGGCGCAGCATGGCGTTCACATCGGCGTCGAGCATGTCGCAGCGCGCCGCCTCAAAACCGTTGAGCGCCACATTGGCACGCGCCTTCTCCAAAGCCGGGCCGGAGGAATCGATCGAGGTCACATGCGCGGCACCGCCGGCCAGCGCCGCCACCGTGAAGCCGCCGGTATAGCAGTAACAGTTGAGCACGCGCTTGAACTGCCGGCGCCGCGCCTGCAGGGCAAACTTCTGGCGGCTGTCGCGCTGGTCCAGGTAAAAGCCTGTCTTGTGACCTTCGGCGATGTTCAGGCTCAATTGCCAGTCATGTTCGCGGATGACGATCTCGGTGCCGGCGCTGCCGTCGGCGGGCGCGCCGCTGAGCCAGCCAGTGGCTTCGGGCAGGCCTTCGAGGCCGCGCACACTGGCGTCCGATCGTTCATACAAACGCGTTAAGCCGGTTTGCGCGAGCAGCGCTTCGACAATCACGCCCTTCCAGCGCTCCACGCCGCAGCTGGAAAACTGCGCCACCAGCGTGTCGGCGTAGCGGTCCACCACCAGGCCGGGCAGGCCGTCGGACTCGCCGTGCACCAGACGCATGCCATTGCTTTGAATGTCAAAGAGCGTGCGGGCCTTGAGCGCGGCAGCGATGCGCGCGCTGAAAAAAGCCGCGTCAATGCGCTGGCTTTCCTCAAAACTCCAGACGCGTGCGCGTATCTTGGAGCTCGGGCTGAACGCGGCCCAGCCCAGAAAACGTCCCTCATGGCTTTCAATCTTGACAGTTTCGCCGGCGTCGCCGCTGCCCTTGGCGATAGCGCCGTCAAACACCCACGGGTGGCGGCGCTGCAAAGAGCGCTCCTTGCCTTCTCGAAGCCGAATTGATTTCATACGCCCATTGTCGCGGCTCGCCGCCCAAGGGTGCAGCGCGTCAGGATGATGTGTCTGAACC
>Ga0164294_10001349_pt1 | contig 22835 bp, 20 predicted proteins | sample GEODES005metaG_FD_111479 | JGI IMG/M metagenome (GOLD analysis project Ga0164294, IMG submission 111479) | Oligotrophic lake water microbial communities from Sparkling Lake, Wisconsin, USA - GEODES005 metaG | ecosystem: Environmental > Aquatic > Freshwater > Lake | place: USA: Sparkling Lake...
GCACGCGCTCCACCCAGTCGCGGCCAATCACCAGCGGGGGCAGGTCGGGGTCGGGGAAGTAGCGGTAGTCGGCGGCGTCTTCCTTGGTGCGCATGGCGCGGGTCTCGCCGGTGTCGGGGTTGAACAGCACCGTGGCTTGCTGGATGGCGCGCCCGTCCTCAATCTCTTCAATCTGCCAGCGCACCTCGTAGTCAATCGCCTGCTGCATGAACTTGAAGCTGTTGAGGTTTTTGATCTCCCGGCGCGTGCCCAAAGCGGCACCGGGCTTGCGCACAGACACATTGGCGTCGCAGCGGAAGCTGCCCTCTTGCATATTGCCGTCGCAAATGCCAATCCAGGTCACGATCTCGTGAAGCTTTTTGGCGTAGGCCACTGCCTCGTCGCTAGAGCGCATGTCGGGCTCTGTCACGATCTCTAAAAGCGGCGTACCGGCGCGGTTCAGGTCAATGCCGCTTTGCCCAATAAAGTCCTCGTGCAGCGACTTGCCGGCGTCCTCTTCCAGGTGCGCACGCACCAGGCGCACGGTCTTTTTCTCGTCGCCTAGCATGAAGCTCACCTCGCCGCCCTGCACCACCGGAATCTCAAACTGGCTGATCTGGTAGCCCTTGGGCAGGTCGGGGTAGAAGTAGTTTTTGCGGGCAAACACGCTGCGCTCGGCAATGTGCGAGCCCAGCGCCAAGCCGAGTTCGATGGCGCGCTCGACCGCGCCCAGGTTCATCACCGGCAGCGTGCCGGGCAGCGCCAGGTCCACGGCGCAGGCCTGCGTGTTGGGCTCTTTTCCGAATTCGGTGGATGCACGGCTGAAGATTTTGCTTTGTGTGGAGAGTTGGGCGTGGGTCTCGAAGCCGATCACCACTTCGTAGCCCTGAACCAGTTTGGCGCTCATGCTGCGGCTCCCGGTTGTTGTGTATGGTGCTCGGTGGCCAATTGGAACTGGTGCGCCACGTTCAGTAACTTGGCCTCTTGCAAGTAGTTGCCGATCAGCTGCAGTCCCACTGGCAGGCCGCCGTCGCCCAAGCCGACTGGCAGACTCATGCAGGGCAAACCGGCCAGCGATGCGGGCAGGGTGAAGATGTCGGCCAGGTAGCTGGCCACTGGGTCGTCGGCCTTGTCGCCCAGCTTCCAGGCGGTGGTGGGCGCCACCGGCCCGGCGATCACGTCGCAGCTCGCAAACGCGCTTTGGAAGTCGTCGGCAATCATGCGGCGGATTTTTTGGGCTTGCAGGTAGTAGGCGTCGTAGTAGCCGTGCGAGAGCACATAGGCGCCGGTCATGATGCGGCGTTTGACCTCTTGGCCAAAGCCCTCGGCACGGGTCTTTTTGTACATATCGTTCAGGTCGGCAAAGTCGGCGGCGCGGTGGCCGAACTTGACGCCGTCAAAGCGGCTGAGGTTGGAGCTGGCTTCGGCCGGAGCAATGATGTAATAGACCGGAATCGACAGCTCGGTGCGTGGCAGGCCAATGGGCACCAGCGTGGCGCCCAGGGCTTGCAATTGTTTGAGCGCAGCCTCAATGGCTCGGCGCACATCGGCAGCTAGTCCATCACCAAAAAACTCGGCGGGCACGCCCACGCGAAGGCCTTGGAGGCTGTGGCCCAGGGTGGCAGAAAAGTTCTCTTGCGCTACATCCAGCGACGTCGAATCCCGGTCCAAATCCGGCGCGCACATGGCGCTGAGCAAGAGCGCGCAATCTTCGGCGCTGCGCGCCATAGGCCCGGCCTGGTCTAAGCTCGAAGCGTAGGCAACCATGCCGTAGCGGCTGGCGCGGCCATAGGTCGGTTTGATGCCGGTGATGCCGCAAAACGCGGCGGGTTGGCGGATGGAGCCGCCGGTGTCGGTGCCCGTGGCCGCAGGCGTCAGGCGTGCCGCCACGGCCGCAGCGCTGCCGCCCGACGATCCGCCGGGCACATGCGCAGGGTTCCAGGGGTTGCTGACAGCACCATAGGCCGAGTTTTCGTTGGCAGAACCCATAGCAAACTCGTCGCAGTTGAGCTTGCCCAAAGTCACCATGCCGGCCTGGCGCAGGCGCGCGACCACGGTGGCGTCAAAGGGCGAGCGGTAGCCGTTCAATATGCGCGAGCCAGCGGTGGTGACCAGGTCTTTGGTGACAAATACGTCTTTGTGGGCGATGGGCACGCCTTCGAGCGGGCCGGCGGTGCCATTGGCGAGCTTGGCGTCGGATTCACGGGCTTGGGCCAGCGTGACTTCGCTGTCGATGTCCAAAAACGCGTTGTGCGGGTTGCCGCCCAAGCGGGCCAAAAAGCGGGTGGCAACTTCGACCGCGCTAACTTGTTTGCTTTGGAGCAGGGCGGCGAGTTCGGCCACGCCCAGATGGTGCAGTTCGGTCATGGCTTATTCAATCACTTTCGGAACCAAAAACAGGCCGCGTTCAACGGCCGGAGCGCTGCGCTGGTTAGCCTCGCGATCGTTGGGCTCGCTGGCCACGTCGGGGCGCAGGCGCAGATGGATGGGCGGCATGGTCGGCATGGCGTCCAGCGGGTGGGCCATGGGCAGCACGCCGCTGGTGTCGACCCGGCTGATTTGCGTGACGATGTCAAAAAACGCGTTGATCTGGTCGAGCATGCGCGCACTTTCTTCGGCCTGGAGCTCCAGCCGGGCCAGGTTGGCGATGCGGGCAATGTCTGTGGTGGTGAGGGACATGTTGGGTGTGAGTTTGGCGGACAAATGGCGTGTAACCAGGCGGTAAAGCGGGGGCCCTCACAAGCGCTTTATAAGGGTAAATAGCAGGTGATGGGGTATTATCCCGCCTTTGGCCGGCACCGTAAGTGTGCATTGCGCGCACCGCCCCATCAGCGCTTTTTACCCCATAAACCGTGGCGACACAGGGCGCAAACGCCCTATGTGCCTAACAGGACTTGCAATGTTCGGAGCTTTCACCCGTTATTTTTCTACTGACCTGGCCATCGACCTGGGTACGGCAAACACCCTGATATATGTGCGCGACAAGGGCATTGTGCTGGACGAACCCTCGGTGGTCGCCATCCGCCACGAAGGCGGCCCACAAGGCAAGAAGTCCATCCAGGCCGTGGGCAAAGAAGCCAAAGCGATGTTGGGCAAAGTGCCCGGCAACATTGAAGCCATTCGCCCCATGAAAGACGGCGTGATCGCCGACTTCACCGTCACCGAGCAAATGCTCAAGCAGTTCATCAAGATGGTGCACCCGCGCAGCGTGTTTCGCCCCAGCCCGCGCATCATCATTTGCGTGCCCTGCGGCTCCACTCAGGTGGAGCGCCGCGCCATTCGCGAGTCCGCCTTGGGTGCCGGCGCCAGCGACGTGTATTTGATCGAAGAGCCGATGGCTGCGGCCATTGGCGCCGGTTTGCCGGTCAGCGAAGCCTGTGGCTCCATGGTGGTGGACATCGGCGGTGGCACCACCGAAGTCGGCGTGATCTCGCTGGGCGGCATGGTTTACAAAGGCAGCGTGCGCGTGGGCGGCGACAAGTTTGACGAGGCCATCATCAACTACATCCGGCGCAACTACGGCATGCTGATTGGCGAGCCCACGGCCGAGGCCATCAAAAAGAAAATCGGTTCGGCCTTCCCCGGCTCCGAAGTCAAAGAAATGGAAGTGCGCGGGCGCAACCTCTCTGAAGGCGTGCCGCGCAGCTTTACTATCTCTAGCAACGAGATTTTGGAAGCGCTCACTGACCCGCTCAATAACATCGTCTCGGCCGTGAAAAACGCGCTTGAGCAAACCCCGCCCGAGCTGGGCGCCGACATTGCCGACCGCGGCATGATGCTCACCGGTGGTGGCGCGCTCTTGCGTGACCTGGACCGCCTGCTCGCCGAAGAAACCGGCCTGCCGGTGCTGGTGGCCGAGGACCCGCTGACCTGCGTGGTGCGCGGTTGCGGCATTGCGCTGGAGCAGATGGAACGCCTGGGTTCGATCTTCACCAGCGAATAAGCGCGCAAGGCAGCGATGGCACTGGCTTCGCTGGGCAGAGCCCCCCCCCCTTTTTTTAGACAAGGGCCATCGGCTTTTTCGCGGCTGCTGGTCTTTAGTGCCCTGGCTTTGCTTGTGATGGTGGCGGACGCGCGCTTCCAAATGATGCAGCCGGTGCGCTCCGTCATCGCCAGCGTGCTGTATCCGTTACAGTGGCTGGCCATGCAGCCGCTGGCGCTAACGCAAGCAGCCCGCAACCGGCTGGCGTCATTCACGGCCGACGAGTCGGCATGGGCCCAGTTGCAGCAAAAACTCTCTGAGCAGTCGCTGCGCGCCAACCAGGTTGACCAACTGCAGCTCGAAAACAAACGCCTTCGGGATTTGCTGGCACTTCGGCAACGTTTGGAGCAAACCGCCCTGGCCGCGCAAGTGCTGTACGACGCGGCCGACCCCTATCGCCGCAAAGTGATTGTGGACAAAGGGCTTGTGCAGGGTTTGCGCTTAGGCGCGCCGGTACTCGACGAGCGCGGCGTGCTCGGACAGGTTACTCGCATCTTTCCCTTGGTGAGCGAAGTGACCTTGATTACCGACCGCGACCATGCGACGCCGGTGGTTAACGCCCGCACTGGAGCGCGCGGTGTGGCTTACGGTGAGACCTCGGGCTATGCAGATGCCATGGAGTTGCGCTTTATGGCCGCCAATGCGGATGTGGCCGTGGGTGATTTGCTGACCACCAGTGGGGTAGATGGTGTGTACCCAGCGGGCTTGCCGGTGGCACGCATTGAAAAGATTGAGCGCCGCACGGATGCCGTGTTTGCGCGGATTTACTGCGTCCCTTTGGCCTTGGTATCCGGGGCGGGCCATGTGTTGGTGCTGGACCAGGCGGCCAGTAACGAGCTTGGGCGCCCAGTGCCTGAGGTGGAGCCCAAACCAGACAAGATCGGAGGCCGCCGATGATTATGCGACCCGGCCAGCGTCTGCTGATGCCGGTGAACCCGACTTTTTTGTGGCTGACTTTGCTGTTTGCGCTGCTGGCCAATATGCTGGCCAATATGCTGCTTTGGGGGCGTGCAGCCTGGGCGCCCGATGTCTTGTCCATCGTGCTGGTGTTTTGGACCGTGCACCAAACTTTGCGGGTGGGGATGGCAGTAGCGTTTGTGGCCGGGCTGCTGGTAGACGTGCACCAAGGCGGTTTGCTGGGGCAGCACGCTATGGCTTACACGGCGATGAGTTACTTTGCCATCATGGCGCATCGCCGATTGTTGTGGTTCACCTTGCCCGACCAGGCGGTACAGGTGTTTCCTTTGTTTGCATTGGCACACGCTGTGGAACTCGTGCTCAACGCCACCGTTGGAGGCGCCTTTCCAGGGTGGTCGGTGGTGCTGGCGCCAGTGGCCGAGGCGCTGTTGTGGCCGGTGGTGAGTTGGATGCTGCTTGCCCCCCAGCGCCGGGCGCCCGACCCGGACGAAAACCGCCCCTTGTAGCGCAGACCTGAACCATGGAGTTGCGCAACGTTGAAGCGGACCTGTACCGGTTTCGCACCCGGATTTTGGTGTTCACGGGTCTGGTGTTAGTTTGTTTCTTCTTGCTGTTTTCGCGCCTGGTGTATTTGCAGGTGTGGCGCCACGCCGATCTGCGCGCGCAGGCCGAGAGCAACCGCACGGCCGTCGTTCCCATCGTGCCCAACCGCGGCTTGATCGTTGACCGCAACGGAATTGTGTTGGCCAGCAACTACTCGGCCTATACGCTGGAGATCACGCCCTCCAAAAGCGACGAGCTTGAACCCACCATAGACGCTTTGGCCGAAGTGGTTGACATCACGCCACGCGACCGCCGGCGCTTTAAGAAGTTACTCGAAGAATCCAAAAGCTTTGAGTCGCTGCCCATTCGTAACCGCCTGACTGACGCCGAGGTGGCGCGTTTTGCGGCGCAACGTTTTCGCTTTCCTGGTGTCGAGATCAAGGCGCGGCTGTTTCGCAGCTACCCCTACGGCGAACTTGCCAGCCACGTGATTGGTTACATCGGGCGCATTAACGTCAGCGAAAAAGAAAAGATCGACAACGACGATGAACAGGCCAACTACCGGGGAACCGAGTACATCGGCAAGCTCGGCGTAGAACAAAGCTTTGAGCGCCAGCTCCACGGCATCACGGGGGTCGAGCACATCGAAACCTCGGCCGGCGGTCGGGCCGTGCGCCGCCTCTCCAGCAGTGCGGCCACGCCGGGGGACACGGTGGCACTGGCCATCGACATCAAGCTGCAGCACCTGGTAGAGCAAATGTTTGGCGAGCGCAGGGGCGCTCTGGTGGCCCTGGACCCAAAAACCGGGGAAGTGCTGGCTTTTGTCAGCAAGCCGACCTTTGATTCCAATCTATTTGTCGAAGGCATTGACCAAGACAACTGGCAAATGCTCAACGAGTCGCCCGATCGCCCGCTGCTGAACCGGGCATTGCGGGGGACCTATCCGCCGGGCTCGACCTACAAGCCATTTCTGGCTCTGGCCGCGCTGGAGACGGGCACCCGAAGTGCCGCTACATTGATCAACGATCCCGGTTTTTATATGTTTGGCGGCCACCGCTTTGGCAGCCCGGAGAACGAGCGCGGCGGCATCATGGACATGCGCCGGGCGATTGTCGAGTCGAGCAACGCCTATTTCTATTCACTGGCCAACGAGCTGGGGGTGGACACCATGCACGATTTCATGAAGCAGCTGGGCTTTGGCCAGATCACCGGCATTGACGTTCTGGGCGAGGTGCGCGGCGTGCTACCCAGCCAGGAATGGAAGCGCAATTACTACAAGCGTCCGGAGCAAAAGAAGTGGTACGCCGGCGAGACCATCTCGTTGGGTATTGGCCAGGGCTATAACAGCTTCACCATGCTGCAACTGGCCCAGGCCACTGCAACCGTGGCCAACCGTGGAATCAAAAACCGCCCTCGCTTGGTCATCGCCACCCAAGACGCCAGCAGCCATGTGCGCACGGAAGTGGCGCCGCAGACGTCGCAGGATTTGGGCTTCAAGACGGAAAACATCGATGTGGTGGTCAATGCCATGGTGGGCGTCACGCAAGAAGGCACATCCACGCGCGTGTTCCTTGGCGCGCCCTACCTAAGCGGCGGCAAGACTGGCACCGCGCAGGCGGTAAGCCTGGGCAAAAACGAGAAATACAACGCAGCTCGTATGGAAGAGCGCCAACGTGACCACTCCCTTTACGTGGCATTTGCCCCGGCCAAAGACCCCGAAATCGCCTTGGCGGTGATCGTGGAAAACGCGGGCTTTGGCGCAACATCGGCCGCGCCTATTGCCAGGCGGGTATTTGATTATTGGCTGCTCGGGCAGTACCCCAGCGCGGAAGACATCGTTGCGGTCAGCAAAGGCCAGGCGGCGGCACCCCTGGGCCAGGCTCGGCGGGCCGCCGATGTGCCGTGGCCGCCGCCGGGGACCAGGCCTTAGCGCGCGCGGTTCAGCGAAACGACCTTACCGCAAATATGCGTCCCAGCCGGTCTTGAGAATCAGCGCGCTGACCACGAGCAAAAAGCCCTTGCGTACAAAACCGGTGCCGTATTTCAACGCTAAATACGTGCCTCCCAGACTGCCCACCATATTGGCCAGCGCCATGGCCAGCACAAAATGCCACCAGACATGGCCTTTGAGCGCAAACAGCGCCAATGCCGCGAGGTTGCTGGCGGTGTTGAGCAGTTTGGCGCTTGCCGAGGCGTTTAAGAAATCGTAGCCCGCCACGCGAACCAGCAAAAAGACCAAAAAACTGCCCGTTCCCGGCCCAAAAAAGCCGTCATACAGGCCAATACAGGCGCCGATTGCGCATAAAACAACCGTCTGCGCACGCCCGGAAAATCGCGGCAGGTGGCTGCGTCCCAGGTCTTTTTTGGCCAGCGTATAGGCCAGCAAAACCACCAGCAAAAAAGGCAGGGCCTTGCGCAAAAATGCAGGATCTATTTGTGTAACCAGCCAAGCTCCGGCCAGCGACGCGGCTAAAGCTGCGGCACACGCAGGAGTCAGTGCCTTCCAAGGCAACTGCACTTTGCGGCTGTATTGCAGCGTAGCCAAGGCCGTGCCCCACACTGAAGCCCCTTTGTTGGTGCCAAAAAGTGTCGCTGGCGCAGCGCTGGGGAAGGTGGCAAACAGTGCCGGCATCAAAATCAGCCCGCCGCCACCCACGATAGAGTCCACAAATCCCGCGGCCAGGGACGCTACGGTTACAACAACCAAGTCCATCATGGCGCGGCGCTTTCCATCTGGGTCGGCATTACGTGAAAAGCGGGCATGTAAAGCGTGATGGAGGTTTGGGGGCTTGCGCTGACTCGGCCTCTGTCCGAGATCATCGTGCAGGCGGCCCGGTAGCAACAGCTGGATTTTAGGCTCGCCCCAAAAGCGTACCCGCGCCGATGGCGGACCGTCTATGGCTCAAAATTTGCTTGAATATGGTGCAAAAATCAATACGCAATAGAAATTGCACCAACATAAAGCATATTTACTATGGAACCAGGTATCGGCGCACTAAAACAAGGCATGGATGCCCTGTTCATCTTGTTGGGAGCCGTCATGGTGCTCGCCATGCACGCGGGATTCGCATTCCTAGAGCTCGGCACCGTGCGCCGTAAGAACCAGGTCAACGCCCTGGTGAAAATTCTGGTGGATTTTTCGGTGTCGACGGTCGTCTACTTTTTGCTTGGCTATTCGGTGGCGTATGGCAGCAGCTTTTTTGTCGGTGCTGAGCAGCTTGCGGCGAAGAATGGTTATGAGCTGGTGAAATTCTTCTTTCTCCTCACCTTTGCCGCCGCGATTCCAGCCATTGTTTCGGGTGGTATCGCCGAACGCGCCAAGTTTTGGCCCCAACTTATTGCAACTGCCGTGATCGTCGGTCTGGTGTACCCGGTTTTTGAGGGTATCGTATGGAACCAGCACTTCGGCGTGCAAGCATGGATCCGTGAGCGCACGGGCGCCGAGTTTCACGATTTCGCTGGCAGCGTCGTGGTTCACGCAGTGGGTGGGTGGATTGCCTTAACTGCGGTTTTGTTGCTTGGCGCGCGCAGCAACCGGTACCGAAAAGACGGCGCCATTTCTGCGCATCCACCATCGAGCATTCCATTTTTGGCGCTCGGGGCATGGATTTTGACGATCGGCTGGTTTGGCTTTAATGTGATGAGCGCCCAAACGCTGGACAAGATTTCCGGCTTGGTCGCCGTGAATTCGCTGATGGCCATGGTCGGGGGCACTTTGGTTGCCTTGGTATTAGGAAAAAATGACCCTGGTTTTTTGCACAACGGCCCACTGGCTGGTTTGGTGGCCGTTTGCGCTGGCTCGGACCTGATGCACCCGCTGGGAGCCTTGGTTGTGGGGTGCATAGCCGGGGCCATTTTTGTGGTGATGTTCACTCTGACTCAAAACCGCTGGAAGATTGACGATGTACTGGGCGTGTGGCCCTTGCATGGATTGTGCGGCACCTGGGGAGGGGTGGCGGCAGGCCTGTTTGGCTCGCAATCGCTCGGCGGACTGGGCGGCGTAAGCCTTGGTGCGCAATTGTTGGGTACCGCGTTGGGCGTGGTCTGGGCTTTGGTCGGCGGCTTTGTCGTTTACGGCGTACTCAAAGCCAGCGTCGGACTGCGCATGAGCCAGGAAGAGGAATTTGACGGTGCCGACTTGAGCACCCACAAAATCAGCGCTTCACCGGACCGCGAATCCAACTGGTGAGCCAAAACGGCAGCCCAAGGCGGAAAAAATGCCAACAAAGTCCGCAAAAAAGACCAAAAATGGACATTTCTAAAAATAAAAAGTGCAAATGCATACATTTAGCGCATAATGGCCCCGCTTTGCCGGAGGATCGGCCAAGCAAGTTTGCGGTGTATGGTCAGTTTCGCGTCTGCTCTAAGTCTTTATTGGTTTGTTGATTGCGGTTTTGGACTCCATCGCGTTTTGAGTTATTTTGAGGAGTCCCCGCATGGGCAACAAACTTTACGTAGGCAACCTGCCTTATTCTTTCCGTGATGAAGATCTGCAACAAGCTTTTGCAGCACACGGTTCTGTCTCCAGCGCAAAAGTCATGATGGAACGCGACACGGGCCGCTCCAAAGGCTTTGGCTTTGTGGAAATGGGCAGCGACGCGGAAGCACAAGCAGCTATCAGCGGCATGAACGGCCAACAATTTGGTGGTCGTGGTCTGGTGGTCAATGAAGCCCGTCCGATGGAGCCACGTCCTCCCCGCACTGGCGGCGGCGGCTTCGGTGGCGGTGCTGGCGGCGGCGGATACGGCGGCGGCGCTGGTGGCGGACGCAGCGGTGGCGGCGGATATGGTGGCGGTGCTGGTGGTGGTGGCGGACGCAGCGGCGGCGGCGGATACGGCGGCGGTGCTGGCGGCGGCGGCGGTGGATACGGCGGTGGCCGTAGCGGCGGCGGTGGCTACTAATCCCTCCACTGCGGCGCAGGAATTGGCCTAGTGCCAAGTTAAAAAGGGCCCCAACGGGCCCTTTTTTGTTGCGCAACGCACCGGCGAAAGTGCTAGCCGCCCCGGTGCTTGCGCGGCTGGGTGGCCATCACCCGGTCCAACACGGCATTGGGGAGCAAACGCAACAAAGTGGCTACCCAGCCCATTTGCCAGGGAATGACGCGGTAGCTGGTTCCTGCATCAATCGCGCCAAACGCACGCTGCGCAAACGCTGTTGCAGTCATGAGAAATGGCATCGGGTAGCGGTTTTTTTGCGTCAGCGGCGTATCGATATAGCCCGGAGCAATCGTGACCACTCGCACGCCCGTGTCGCGAAGCTCCCCCCGCAGTGACTCGCAGTAACTAATGGCGGCTGCCTTGCTCGCGCAGTAGGCGCCGTGGCCGGGAAGTCCGCGAATGCCGGCTACGCTGGCAATGCCCACCAGGGTGCCCCTGCGGCGTGAACGCATGGGCCCAATAAAAGGGTGAAAGGTGGCTGCCATGCCCGTGTTGTTGGTCGCAAACACCCGCGTCATGGCATCAAGGTCTTCGCGTTGGGCTGAATCGACGCCGATGCTGATACCTGCATTGGCAATCACAACATCCGGCAGGCCTTGCAATTGCAGACACTGCTGGCCTGCTGCGACGATGCTGTTGATATCCGTTACGTCGGCTGCATAAACCTGATAACGGGCTGCATCGAGCGACTCCGTCTGGGCCCACGCTGCGATTGCGTGGGCGCGCCTGGCTACCAATGCCAGGCGATAGCCCGCATCGTAGTACTGCTTGGCCAGCGCCTGTCCGATGCCACTGGATGCGCCTGTGATGAAGACTAAGGGCAGCATGGCACTCAATTAGCGTGCCTCGGGCCTGGGAATCAGGGTCGCACGCACCTTGCCGGTGAGTTGCAGTATTTGCGTGACGTTGTCGTATTCCAATGCGTTGCCACTAAATTGGTGCGTGCCGTGGCGGATATCAACTGGCATGTGCGACCGAACGAGCTCCGGCTTTGCAAACACATGCAAAAACTCGCTGCGGTACTCAAAACGCTCGGATGCTGCGGGAGCTCCCTTGGCATGCGCTTCCCTGATGACGGTGGCATTTCCTATAAGCTGTACCTCGGAGGCATCCTCATTGGTCAGGCCACGCAGCGCGGTGGCGGTAGTCAGACGGCCTTGGAGGTCGACGGATCGGATGCTGATGGCGTCCACTTCTGTTGAAAGGGTGTCGGCGTAGTGGCGTCCTGTTTTGCCGCGCAGGTCGGCGTGCAACCGGCCATTGCGGTCAAAATTGCGAACCGAAAAATCGTCCATAAAGTAGTCAGGCGTATGCGCTGGGCCTTGCTCAAGCGCCATCTGGGGTGGCGGTGGAGCACTGCGGACCATCCAGTAGCTGGTCAGGGCGAATACAGCCATCAGCGCCAAGGGCAAATACAGTAGGAAACGGTCCCACAGTGCGGGGAATAGACCCCTCATGTGGCGTATTCCGACAGGTAGTCCCGGTAGCGCCCAGTAGCGGTGAGCAGCAGGTCGCACACCTCCCGAACCGCGCCGTGTCCGCCGTGCAAGCGGCTCACAAAGTGTGCTCGCGCCAACACCTCGGGATGGGCGTTTGCAGGAGCGCAGGCCAGTGCTGCACAGGTCATCATCGGCAGATCCGGCCAATCGTCTCCCATGGCCGCAGCCTGGCGCCAGTCCAGCCCCAATGCGTCGAGCGTGCTTTGCGCCGCAGGGCGCTTGTCCTCGGTGCCGAAATGGGCGTGCGTGATACCCAGGGCAGTCAGCCGGGTGCGCAAAGGCGCTGAGTCGCGCCCGGTCACCACCGCGGGTGTGATGCCTGCCTTTTGCAGCATCTTGAGCCCGTGGCCGTCCAAAGTGCTAAAGCGTTTGATTGTCTCGCCGGTTTGGCAAAAAAACAGGCCCCCATCGGTCAAGACACCGTCGACGTCGAAAAAAACCACCTTCACTGGTTGGGCGCGGCGCAGCAGCTCTTTTGTGAATGGGAGAACATCGAGCATCAAATCACCTTCGCACGCAACAAGTCATTGGTGTTGACCGCGCCGCACAAGTGCCCCGCAGCGTCGAGCACCAATACGCTGGTAATTTGCTTGCGCTCCATCAGCTCTGCCGCATCCACTGCCAGCGCATCCACACCAATGGTGGTGGGGTTGGCGTGCATGACATCACCGGCTTTTTTGTCTCGCAAGTCCAGGCCGCGTTCGACGCAGCGGCGCAGATCGCCATCGGTGAAGATACCCAACACGCTGCCCTCTGCGTCTACCACTGCGGCGGCACCAAGCCCTTTGGCACTCATTTCACGCATCAAAGAGCTAAAGCTCGCGGCTACCAGCACGCGGGGCACAGCGTCACCCGAACGCATCACGTCGATCACCCTCGTCCACAGTTTGCGACCCAGGGCCCCGCCGGGGTGGGAGCGCGCAAAGTCCTCGGCTTTAAACCCCCGTGCGTCCAGCAGCGCAACTGCCAGGGCATCGCCCATGGCCAGTTGAGCCGTGGTGCTGGCTGTGGGCGCCAAATTCAGTGGGCAGGCCTCTTTGTCCACGGCGGTGTTGAGCCAAACGCTGGCATAGTGCGCCATGCTGGAGTGAGCGTTGCCAGTCATAGCGACCAGGGGCGCCCCCAGGCGCTTGAGAACAGGAACGATGGCGCTGATCTCTTCGGACTCGCCGCTATTGGAGATCATCAGCACCAGGTCTTGTGCGGTGACCATCCCCAGGTCGCCATGGCTAGCCTCGGCCGGGTGCACAAACAGTGCCGGCGTACCGGTAGACGCCAGTGTTGCTGCGATCTTGCGTCCCACATGCCCGCTTTTGCCCATGCCCATGACCACAACCCGGCCGGTGACAGACAGTATCAACCCCACCGCCTGGGCAAACGAGTCGCCTAAGCGCTCCTTGAGCCCCAAGATGGCTGCGGCTTCGATATCAAAGGTGGCATGGGCCAAGTCCGCTGCGCGCTGGGCGGCACGGGGGGACAGGGCGCATAAGGGGACAGTCATAGAGACATTTTATAGACGCCCCAGCCCGTTTCCGTGTCTTTGCCATACACGCCATGCGATGCGTGCGCAGACGACCGCTATTTGCCGATACAAAAGCTGGAAAAAATCACGCCCAGCAAATCGTCTGAACTGAATGCGCCGGTAATCTCATTCAAGGCGTTTTGCGCCAGGCGAAGCTCTTCTGCCAGCAGGTCCAGCGCCTGGGCGCTTTGGGACAAATGGGCTGCCGCTTCCATTAAATGCGCGTTGACCGAGCGCAGCGCCTGAACATGGCGCTCGCGGGCCATGAACACGCCGCCGGCCGGAGCTTGCCAGCCTGCCGCCTGCAGCAAGGCGGCACGCAGCCCGCCCAACCCGGCGCCGGTTTTGGCCGATAGGCGGATGCCCGGCGCTGGCTTGGGTGCTTCAGCCACCGCGTCGGCCTTGTTCCACACATCGATGATGGGCACTTGCCGGCCGATTTTTTGCGCCAATTGGGATGCAATTTGCGCGTCGTCGTCGGCGTAGTCGGAACCGTCGCAGCGCGTCAGGTCGTGTAAAAAAAGCACGGCGTCGGCGCCTTCAATCGCCGCCCAAGCCCGTTCGATACCGATTTTTTCGACGGCGTCGAGGCTCTCGCGTAGGCCAGCAGTGTCTACCACATGCACCGGAACGCCTTCGATTTGGATGGTTTGCTCCACCTTGTCGCGCGTCGTGCCAGCGATCGGCGTGACGATGGCCAGCTCCGCCCCGGCCAAGGCGTTGAGTAATGAGGACTTGCCCGCATTGGGTTGGCCGGCAATCACTACCTGAATGCCTTCGCGCAAGAGCGCGCCTTGGGTGGCTTGCTGTTGCAGCGCCTGCAAGGCCGCTTGCAAGCGCTCGAGCTGGCCCTGGGCGTCGGCCTTTTGCAAAAAGTCGATTTCTTCTTCTGGAAAATCCAACGTGGCTTCGACCAGCATACGCAGGCGTATCAAGGCGTCGCGCAAAGTGTGGACCTGTTTGGAAAACGCACCCGAGAGAGAGGCCGTGGCGCTGCGGGCAGCAGCTTCGGTGCTGGCGTCGATCAGGTCGGCAATGGCCTCGGCCTGGGCCAGGTCGATCTTGTCGTTCAAAAATGCCCGCTCGGTGAATTCACCGGGCTGCGCTATGCGCAGCCGGGGCAACAAGGGTAGACCGCCCGCCGCCCCGCCCTCTTGCGCGATGGTCAGACAGCGCGCCACCAGAAGTTGCAGCACCACTGGGCCGCCATGGGCTTGCAGTTCCAGCACGTCTTCCCCAGTAAAGGAGTGCGGTGCTGGGAAAAACAGCGCCAGACCCTGGTCGATGGGCGCGCCATCGGCATCGGGGAAGGGCATGTAAGTCGCTTCGCGCGCGCGCAGATCGCGGCCCAGCCAGTTGCGCACCAGTGGAGCCAGGTTCGTGCCGCTGACCCGGACGATGCCCACCGCGCCGCGCCCCGCAGCGGTGGCAATGGCGATGATAGGGTCGTGGTGGCGGCTGAGCATGGTTACAAAAGCAGTGTGCGGGTTATACAGGCAACACACGCAATAAGGGCCGCTTGCGCGGCCCCCGACTTGGCAACCCGCAAACTGCGCTTATTTAAATGAAGGCAGGTTGAACTGCGGTGGCACGCCCATGCGGGTGTTGATCAGCCACTGCTGTGCGATCGACAGGACGTTATTGGTAATCCAGTAGACCACCAGGCCCGACGGAAAAAAGAAGAACATCACGCTGAAGGCCAGCGGCATGAACCACATCATTTTGGCTTGCAGAGGGTCCGGCGGGGCGGGGTTGAGCGCGGTTTGCAGCATTGTGGTCAGCGTCATGATGACGGGCAATATGTAGTACGGGTCTGGCGCCGACAGGTCATGGATCCAGCCCATCCAGGGAGCGTTACGCATTTCCACGCTCGACAGCAGCACCCAGTACAAGGCAATAAACACCGGAATTTGGACCATGATAGGGAAGCAGCCACCCATCGGGTTCACTTTTTCTTCCCGGTAAATGCGCATCATCTCCTGCTGCATTTGCTGCGGATTGTCTTTGAGCCGCTCGCGCATTTCGGTGATCTTGGGGCCGACCGCCTTCATCTTGGCCATGCTGGAATAGGCCTTGGCGTTGAGCCAGTAGAAGGCAATTTTTAGCAGCAGCACCAGGCCGACGATGGCCCAACCCCAGTTCTGGATCACGCTGTGGATGTAGTCCAGCAAAAAGTACAAGGGTTTGGCCAGAATGGTGAGCCAGCCATAGTCTTTGACCAGCTCCAAGCCAGGGGCCAGGGCTTCGAGCATCTTTTCCTCTTGGGGCCCAACGAAGAAGGTGGTTTCTATGGTGCGCGTGGTGCCAGGTGCGATGGCTTCGAGGGGCGCCACCATGGCGGCGCGGTAGCAACAATCGGGCAATCCACCGCCGAGTTCAACCGGGTCGAGCGAAATGGTGCGGTTCATCCCCTGGGACAGGATCCAGGCGCTGGCGAAATAGTGCTGCACCATAGCCACGTAGCCAGTGGTAGATTGTTTCTCGTACGTTGCGCTCTTTTCCTTGATGTCTGCGAACTCGACCTTTTGGTACTTTTGAGCCTCGGTATAAACCGCTGGACCGGTAAAGGTGGAATAGAAAGCTGATTCGCCTGCGGGCTTATTGCCGTCGCGTACCAGCTGCACATACAGCTGCGGCGCAATCGACGCACCGGTCGTGTTGGTCAAGGCATGGCTGACGCCCACAGCGTAGGAGCCCCGTTTCAGCGTGTAAGTCTTGACCAGCTTGATACCGCCAACATCGGCCGACTCAAACCGAATTTGCAGACTCTGGGCGTCGTCCTTGAGTTCGCGCGCACCGCTGACGGTCATTGGCGTCTTGTGTGTGGGAAACGCGCCGGGCACTGCGCCTGATACCACTCCCGACTGGGCCAGATAAATCCGGTCTTTGCTGTCGTCAAGCAGCACAAAGTGCTTGTCCTGGTCCAAGGTGTCGCCGTACTTCAGGAATTCGGAGCCAACCAAGGAGCCTCCTTGGGTGTCAAAACGCAGGCTTAAGACGTCGGTGTTTACTGTGAATCGTTCACTTGGAGCGCTGGGCGACCCACCATCAGCCACCGTAGCGCCACTGGCGGGCAGGGCGGCGCTCGCGCCGATCGCCGATGCGGGCACGCTGGCGTCGGACGCCGCAGGCTTGACCCCAGCAGTCGGAGCAGCGGATTCAACCTTGGCTGGTTGGCCCGGGAAAAAAGTGGCTTTGTGCCCGTTGTAAATCTGCCATTGATCCCATAGCAGCACCATGGAGAAGCCAAAGATCACCCACAAAATGGTGCGGCGAATATCGTTCATGAAGTTTTCTTTTCGGAAGAGGGACAGATCAGGCGGCTAAAGGGCCGGGATTTTTCAGGCGGGACCGGGTCGTGGCCCCCAGCGCACCAGGGTTGGCAGCGAGCTAGCCGGGATAAAACCAGGTAACTGCCAGCGGCTGCACCGTATTTTTCCAAAGCCTCCAGTGCATACGCAGAGCATGTGGGCTCAAAACGGCACGCCGTGCCCAACCAAGGGCTAAGCAATAACCGGTAAGCCCGGACGATGGCAAGCAAAAGGGCTTGAACCATGGTCAGTTGCGCGCCCGCATGGTGGTGGCACGCGCAAAAAGGTCCAACAACTCAGCGCGTACTGCGGCTTTGAGTACTTCGGAAGTAGCGCTGATGAACTCTTTGCGATCGAACGCCGCGCGCAGGCGGACCACGTGCGCGCGAGGCGCTAAAGTGGGGCTCAATTGCGAACTCACGGCGTAAATTTGTCGTTTTATGGTGTTGCGGGTCACTGCGCGTTTAGCCCAGCGTTTGGGCACCATAGCGCCCAAAACAGGCTGCGAAGAGGCAAATTCCGCCAGGGTGCACCCTATCTGCTGCTCTCCACCTCCAGCCGGAGCAAGCGCCTCAAAGGGGCAGCTGTGTAGCACAAAATGTGCGGTGCGCGCTCCAACACCTCCAGCCAACGCTGCTTGAAATTGGGGCCTGGTTCGCAGCCGCTGCACGTTCAGGCCGAGGCGTTGGCCGGGCCTGCTTAGACCGCCAGGCGTTTGCGGCCTTTGGCACGGCGCGCGTTGATCACCGCACGGCCGCCACGGGTTTTCATGCGAACCAAAAATCCGTGGGTCCGGGCGCGGCGAATTTTCGAGGGTTGGTAAGTACGTTTCATTTGGAATTCCTGTCAATGCGGTGCTGACACGGGCGCCCTATTTCGAGTGCGCCCAGCCGGTAGTTTCCCCGTCGTCGTACAGGGTAGCCTACCATTATGGCAAATTTTTCGTGAACCGGCAAAAATAACGCTCCTGAGTCGTCTGAGCGGTTATCCGGGAGTGACCCGGTAGCTCGCTCGCCGATCAAGTTTTGTTGTGGGCGCCGCAGAAGCGGTTAGCATGCGCCTCGCACAGCCGCCGAAAAATTGTGGATAAGTGCTTGATAATACGCGATTCGGTATCCATTTTCCAGATTCTATCCACAGACAGATTACCTGCCATGCCCCACTCCATTTTTCCGTTGTCAGGCGATGCCCCTACGCAAGACCCGGGAGCGGGTATGTGGCAATCCTGCCTTGAGCAACTGGCTATGGAACTGCCAGAGCAGCAGTTCAACACCTGGATCAAGCCTTTAAGCGCTCAGGTTTCAGAAGATATGAGCAAGGTGGTGGTGTTTGTGGCCAACCGTTTCAAGTTGGACTGGATCCGGGCGCAGTACAGCCAACCCATCGCCAAGCTTTTGGAAAAAATCTGCGGCCAGCCGGTGCAGCTTGAGCTGGCTATTGCGCCGCGCGAAGTGCCGCCGCGTACGGCAAGCGACCAGGCCGCCGCGCCGCCCCCGAACCGCGCAATCGTTGTGGGTGAGGTGCTTGCTCCCGAGCCCCCAAAACACCGTCTCAACAGCATGTTGACCTTTGACACCTTGGTCGAGGGAACTGCCAACCGCATGGCGCGCGCCGCCGCGATGCACGTGGCCACAGTGCCGGGCCACCTGTACAACCCCTTATTCATTTATGGGGGCGTTGGCTTGGGGAAAACCCATTTGATGCACGCTGCGGGCAACCGCCTGCTGGCCGACAAGCCCAGCGCCAAAGTGCTATACATCCATGCTGAGCAGTTCGTCTCGGACGTGGTGAAAGCCTACCAGCGCAAGACCTTTGACGAATTCAAGGACAAGTACCACTCACTGGACTTGTTGCTGATTGACGACGTGCAATTTATTGCCAACAAGGAGCGCACGCAGGAGGAGTTCTTTAACGCTTTTGAGGCGCTGCTGGCGAAAAAGTCGCACATCGTCATGACCAGCGACACCTACCCAAAAGGCCTGACCGACATCCATGAGCGGCTGGTGTCGCGCTTTGACTCGGGTCTTACGGTTGCCATTGAGCCGCCGGAATTGGAGATGCGGGTTGCTATTTTGATCAACAAAGCCCGTGCCGAAGGCTCTGATATGCCCGAAGAAGTGGCCTTTTTTGTCGCCAAAAATGTGCGCTCCAACGTGCGCGAGCTCGAAGGCGCCTTGCGAAAATGCTTGGCGTATTCGCGCTTTAACCAAAAGGATATTTCAATTCCTTTGGCGCGTGAGGCACTGCGTGATCTACTGTCGATTCAAAACCGCCAGATCTCTGTGGAAAACATTCAAAAAACGGTCGCCGACTATTACAAAATCAAAGTCGCAGACATGTATTCCAAAAAACGTCCGGCCAGTATCGCCCGGCCGCGGCAAATTGCGATGTATTTAGCCAAAGAACTGACACAAAAGAGCCTGCCAGAAATAGGGGAACTGTTTGGCGGGCGCGACCACACGACGGTTTTGCATGCGGTGCGCAAGATTGGTGGCGAACGCCAGCAGGCAACCGAGCTCAACCAACAGCTGCACGTTTTGGAGCAAACGCTCAAGGGCTAGCAGAAAAAGGGGCCGCTGCCGCCGGTAAATGGGAATAAAACGACGAAAATGGCAGCTCTGCGCGGCTCGGGTCAGTAAAGTAAAAAAGTTTAAAAACGGAGATAAACATGATCGTATTGAAAGCAACACAAGACCAGCTGTTGTCCGTATTGCAATCGGTCGCTGGCATTGTGGAGCGCCGCCACACCCTGCCCATTTTGGCCAACGTGCTGGTACATAAATCTGGTGATGCCGTGCAGTTCACCACCAGCGACCTGGAAATTCAAATCCGTACCAGCGCCACGCTGGGGGGCGACGCCGGTGATTTCAGCACCACCATAGGAGCGCGCAAACTAATCGACATTTTGCGCACCATGCCGGCCGACCAGACCGTTTCGCTGGAGTCGAGTCAAAACAAGATGATCCTCAAAGGTGGCAAAAGCAAGTTCACCTTGCAAACCCTGGCGGCTGAAGACTTTCCGCTGGTGCAGGAGTCGGCCAGCTTTGGCCCCGTTTTTAGCGTGCCACAAAAAACCCTGAAAAGTTTGCTCGGTCAAGTGTCGTTTGCTATGGCGGTGCATGACATTCGCTACTACCTCAACGGCATTTTGTTCGTCGCTGAGGGTAAGCAACTCAGCCTGGTGGCCACCGACGGCCACCGCCTAGCGTTTGCATCAAGCACGCTGGACGTGGAAGTGCCCAAGCAAGAGGTGATCCTGCCGCGCAAAACCGTAATCGAATTGCAGCGTCTGTTGTCCGATGCCGAAGGTGCCATCGAGATGCAATTTGCCAGCAACCAGGCGCGCTTTACTTTTGGCGGCATGGAGTTTGTGACCAAGCTGGTTGAAGGCAAGTTCCCCGACTACAACCGCGTTATTCCGAAAAACCACAAAAACAAGATCACTCTGGGGCGCGAAACCTTGCTCAAAACCCTGCAGCGCACCGCGATTTTGACCAGCGACAAGTTCAAAGGCGTGCGCCTGAACATTGACCCCGGCACACTGCGACTGGCATCCAGCAACGCTGAGCAAGAAGAGGCTGTAGACGAGTTGGACATCGACTACGGTGGCGACAGCATCGAGATTGGTTTCAACGTCACCTACCTGATCGATGCCCTGTCCAATATGGGCCAAGACATGGTTTCTCTGGAACTGACCGACGGCAACAGCTCGGCGTTACTGACTATTCCCGACAACGCAACCTTTAAGTACGTGGTGATGCCCATGCGTATCTGAGGCCCGCCGCTGCGGCCTTGCCTTGGACAAACCCCCGGCACTCCGGGGGTTTGATCCTTCCAGAACCCCAAAAAATAAGCGAAATACACGCCATGACAGAAGAAAACCCGCACGCAGTTCCCCCGGCCAACAAGGAAGAAGACGTGCATACCGGCGAAGGTGGCCAAGACAGTTCCAACTTCCAGCCCACGATTGACGCCCATCAGGCCGGCGCGTCCGAGGCCTATGGCGAGGGCTCCATCCAGATTTTGGAAGGCCTGGAGGCGGTGCGCAAGCGCCCGGGCATGTACATCGGCGACACGTCTGACGGCACCGGTTTGCACCACCTGGTGTTTGAGGTGGTGGACAACTCGATTGACGAGTCGCTGGCCGGTCACTGCGACGATATTTTGGTCACCATCCACTCGGACAACTCGGTCAGCGTGGTGGACAACGGGCGCGGCATTCCCACCGGCATCAAAATGGACGACAAGCACGAGCCCAAGCGCTCGGCGGCCGAAATTGCCCTGACCGAGTTGCACGCCGGCGGCAAGTTCAACCAAAACAGCTACAAGGTCTCGGGCGGCCTGCACGGCGTGGGCGTGAGTTGCGTGAACGCACTGTCCAAAATGCTGCGGCTGACGATTCGGCGCGACGGCAAAGTGCATGTGATGGAGTTCAGCCGCGGCTTTGTGCAAAACCGCCTGCTCGAAACCCAGGGTGGCGTGGAAGTCTCGCCGATGAAGGTCATGGGTGACACCGAGAAGCGTGGCACCGAGGTGCACTTTTTGCCCGACACCGACATCTTCAAAGAGAACAACGACTTTCACTACGAAATCTTGAGCAAACGCCTGCGCGAACTGAGCTTTTTGAACAACGGCGTGCGCATTCGCCTCAAAGACGAGCGCAGCGGCAAGGAAGACGACTTCTCGGGTGCCGGTGGCGTCAAGGGCTTTGTGAACTTCATCAACAAGGGCAAGACGGTGTTGAACCCCAACATCTTCCACGCCATGGGCGACCGCCAGAGCGACCAAAACACCAATATCGGCGTCGAAGTGGCCATGCAGTGGAACAGCGGCTACAACGAGCAGGTGCTGTGCTTTACCAACAACATTCCCCAGCGCGACGGCGGCACCCACCTGACTGGGCTGCGCGCAGCCATGACGCGGGTGATCAACAAATACATTGACGAGTCCGAGTTGGCGAAAAAAGCCAAGGTGGAAGTGACCGGCGACGACATGCGCGAAGGCCTGACCTGCGTGCTGTCGGTCAAAGTGCCCGAGCCCAAGTTCAGCAGCCAGACCAAGGACAAGCTGGTGAGCAGCGAAGTGCGCGGCCCGGTGGAAGACATTGTGAGCAAGCTGCTGGCCGACTACCTGCAAGAGCGCCCGGCCGACGCCAAAATCATCGTCGGCAAAATCATCGAGGCCGCCCGCGCCCGCGAGGCCGCCCGCAAAGCGCGCGACATGACGCGCCGCAAGGGCGTGTTGGACGGCATGGGCCTGCCCGGCAAGCTGGCCGACTGCCAGGAAAAAGACCCGGCGATGTGCGAGATTTACATCGTCGAGGGCGACTCGGCCGGTGGATCCGCCAAGCAAGGCCGCGACCGCAAGTTCCAGGCGATTCTTCCCCTGCGCGGCAAGATTTTGAACGTGGAAAAAGCGCGCTACGAAAAGCTCTTGACCAGCAACGAAATTTTGACGCTGATCACGGCGCTTGGCACCGGCATCGGCAAGGCCGGGGGCACCACGGGCAATGACGACTTCAACGTCGCCAAGCTGCGCTACCACCGCATCATCATCATGACCGACGCCGACGTGGACGGCGCGCACATCCGCACGCTGCTGCTCACCTTCTTTTACCGCCAAATGCCCGAGCTGGTCGAGCGCGGCCACATCTACATTGCGCAGCCGCCGCTGTACAAGGTCAAAGCTGGCAAGGAAGAGCTGTACCTGCAAGGCGCGGGCGATCTGGACAACTTTTTGCTGCGCATTGCGCTGGTCAATGCCTCGGTGTTTACCGGTGGCCCGAATGGCAGCACCATTGCGGGCGACACCCTGACCGAGCTGGCGCGCAAGCACCAGGTGGCCCAAGCGGTGATTGCGCGCTTGAAAAACTTCATGGACGCCGAAGCCCTGCGCTCGGTGGCCGACGGCGTGGCGCTGAACCTGGACACCGTGGCGGACGCCGAAGTGTCCGCCGCCGCGCTGCAAGCCATGCTGCAAGCGACGGAAGGCGCCGCGAATGGCAGCGCGGCGGAAGTGGCAGCCGAGTTTGACGTGCGCACCGACAAACCGATTCTGCGCATCAGCCGACGCCACCACGGCAACGTGAAAAGCAGCGTGCTGACCCAAGACTTTGTGCACGGTGCCGACTACGCCGCGCTGGCC
>Ga0164294_10001352_pt1 | contig 22814 bp, 20 predicted proteins | sample GEODES005metaG_FD_111479 | JGI IMG/M metagenome (GOLD analysis project Ga0164294, IMG submission 111479) | Oligotrophic lake water microbial communities from Sparkling Lake, Wisconsin, USA - GEODES005 metaG | ecosystem: Environmental > Aquatic > Freshwater > Lake | place: USA: Sparkling Lake...
GGGACACTCCAGCTTTGGGTGAACATGCTCCCAATGGAGCACGGAGCCCGGGCTCGGGTGGCGAACAGCGAACGCATCCACCTCAATCGCCTCGTTCGTAACGGCGGCGAATGCAGTATTCGGTTCGAGGCATTTAGCGGGGTGAGCTTTGCCCTTCACGCGCAATTGGTCGGAGAAACGGACGCGCACGCAGATGGCGTAACCGTCGTGCTGGATAATCCTCCGAACAGTGCGAATAAGATGACGGCCCCTGAGGCGAGAAGCTCTGCTTTCGGGAAGGACAAGACGGCACCGGTAGCCCATCTTTTGTCGGTCGAACCGCCGTCGATGGGCCTTCCCGTATCGCAGCCGGCAACGGACGCACAAACCGAAGAGGAATGTTTCGAAGCGTGGGTATCGCGCTTGGGGCTGCAATCGGCTCGACCGCTTGAGCAATGGGCCTCTGCCTTTCTCATGCAAACCCTCAACACTTACGGCATGCTGGCGAAAGACGCGCAGTTGCTGGCGCTTGGAGGCCTGCGTGCCACGCAGCAGGTCGCGGCTGCTCTCGCTGAAAAAGGCGCGTACATCTGCCTAGCAAGCCGAGGAGATCACGAAGGCGCAGAGCTACCGCCGATCGATCCTCCACTCGCGACGATCGATGCCCCCCTTTCTGAAGGGGGAATCACCCATAGGCATTATCACCCGGATGCCCTTCCCGGTGATCTCTTCAACTTTGATGCTCTTTGGTCCGATGGCCTCGTCGATCGAGCGGGAACAGTTGAGCAGGCGACCGCGGCTATTGAGGCAGCAATGCAATGCCTCCGACCAGGCGGGATCGCGATTCATATCCTGCCCTTCACCGAATTTGGCGATGATCGTCAGGATACCCAAATCAGTGGCTTCGTCTTTCAACGCGTCCATATCGAGCGCCTAGCGCTCATTCTGATTTCACGGAATTTCGAAGTAGGTCGGATTAAGGTAGCAGCGCCAGATATCATTTGCTTCGATCCTGAGGACAAGAGCGGGCCACTTGGCCGGTTCGCCGTGATCGCTCGTCGCCCCCCTTCGGCGTTCTAGCCGCTTGCCATCACATTTTGGCGCCCGCATCGAAGCGGCGAGCGAAAGCGTCGATCCGAGTCAGCATGAATGGGCTCCACCCAAGCCAAGCGCGCGCGCGAAACAACATCGCCTGCTTTTTGATTCTCGTCCGCAAAGTTCCAGGAAGCCATGCCTCGGGGCGAGTGGCGATCAATTCCTCGGCCAATTTGCGCGCCTCTGAAATCCTGCCCATTGCCAGTAGATGATTGACCATCCTCACCGCTGGATGCAGCCCTGAGTGAGGGATTGCCATGGCAGCCAGATGCGCCTGCTCAGCTTCTTCAAATCGGCCTGCGAGATCGAGCATCGCGGCATGATGGCTGAGATAGCCAGGATCGCCAGGCTGTGCCTTCACCGCGAGTTCAGTTAGCGCGACCTTCTGTGCGAGACGCCGATCTGGAAGATTCATGGCCAGCGTCGTGAGGAATTGACCAGACTGCCGCCGGTGGTTGCGCAATTCGCGTTCGAAAATGCGCGCGTCCGATTGACTCATCTGCCCGGCAGCGACCCGCTCCAACAGCGTTCCGAGCAAACCTGTCTCGTTTATAGCAGCCCCGACCGGATGCCCTCCCCATGGTACACGGATTTTTATCGTCTCGCCTTTCGCCGCGAAGAGCGCGGCGTGACGTGCGTCTGCCGCATCCCGAGGATCGTAAGCGATGTGCTGGGTCGGAAGCGTTGGTAGTCCAATCGCGGGCCCGAACCTGATCTGGGCGACGTCCAGGGCCCACCGCTTCTCGAACGGCACGATTTCGGGATCGACCGAAAATTGTGGAGAAAGAGCCAGACCTCGCGACGCCCCACAAGCCGCACCTAGGACGAGAGCGGCATATCCTCCCATACTGGAACCGTAAGAAGTCACATGCTCAAACTGGCTAGACCATTGCTTCAGAAGCGGAGCGACGTCGCGCATCTCGTCATGCTGATACCAGCGATTGTCCCGACTGATTACGTGCGCGGCGGAAATCCGACGATCCCGGAAATATGCTTCGCCGAAACCAGGGCGATCGAGCGTACGATTATCCGTGTAGGAGTCGAACGTCAGAAAGGCTGTCGTGCAGCCCTCGAACAGGATCACGCGGACCAACAGGTCCTCGGAGCGAAAAAGCGTCTCCGTCCGCCCCTCACCCTCGCATTGTGCAGTTGCCTCTTCGATGCCTGCTTCTACCGACACCTCCGCTCCCTGCCGAGTCGCAGCGATCGCGTCAACGTGGCCTTCGATTTCAGGCCTGCACAGCTTGCAACGCCGTCAAATTCTGCAGCAGCGCTTCCAGACCACCCAGCGGCCAAGCATTCGGCCCGTCGCTTTTCGCCGCATCCGGATCCGGGTGCGTCTCCATGAAGAGCCCCGACACGCCCACCGCCACTGCTGCCCTGGCCAGCACCGGCACGAACTCCCGCTGGCCGCCAGAAGTCGTTCCACGCCCGCCGGGAAGCTGCACCGAGTGGGTTGCATCGAAAACGACCGGGCATCCCGTGCCTCGCATGATCACAAGGCCTCGCATGTCGACGACGAGGTTGTTGTAGCCGAAGCTCGTGCCCCGTTCCGCGACCATCAGGGTCGGATCGACCACGCCCGCCGCAGTAGCCGCAGCGCGAGCCTTATCGATAACATGCACCATGTCACCGGGCGCCATGAACTGGGCCTTCTTGATGTTCGCCGGCTTGCCGCTCGCTGCTACCGCCTCGATCAGGTCGGTCTGGCGTGCCAGGAAGGCGGGTGTCTGAAGCACGTCGACAACCTCGGCGACCGGTTTGACCTGCGCGACTTCGTGAACGTCGGTCAATATCGGTAGCCCGGTCTCGCTCCGCACCTTTTCGAGGATGCGCAAGCCTTCCTCCAGGCCCGGCCCGCGGAAGGACGATCCGGAGCTTCGGTTCGCTTTGTCGAAGCTCGACTTGTAGATCACCAGCATCCCCAGCCGGTCGGCGATCCCGCGCAGCACTTCGGCGACTTCGAGTGCCAGCCGTTCGGATTCGATGACGCATGGCCCTGCGATGAGGAAAAGCGGCTGATCGAGCCCGATGGGCCGCCCGCACAGCATTGGTGGCGTGTTCATGCTGTCAGGCGATACCACGTTTCGCCAGTTCTGCCTCGATCACCGGCACATCTTCGGGATTATTGAGTTCCCAGATTCCGGCGCCCTGCGCATCGACCTCGGCGACGGTCACGGCCGTCCGCATGTCGAGGAAGCGCAACTGCTCGAGGCCTTCCAGCAGTTCGAGTTCCGAAGGTCGAGCCGCGGCGTAATCGAGCAGGGCCGCCCGCGAATAGGCATAGGCCCCGACGTGAAGATAGAGCGGCAGCGTCTCATCCCCGATTCGTGCCGTGGGGATGTGCGGGATCACAGACTTCGAGAAATAGAGCGCGTGGCCATCGCGATTAATCACGACGGTCGTGCCGCCGACGCGACCCTGCGCCTGATCGTCGAGAAGGCGCTTCTGGGTCACCGCATCCGCCCGGATCGCCGGCGTCGCCATCGTGGTGCCCGGCTTGCGCATGCCATCGATCAACGCGGTGATGAAGTGCGGTGGCGTGAGCGGAGCATCACCCTGAAGGTTGACGATCACGTCGGTGTCGCGCGGCAGGCTCGACAGTGCCGCCGCGCACCGCTCGGTTCCATTCAGGCAGGACGATGGCGTCATCGCCACCTCCGCCCCGAAGCCCCGTGCAGCGTCCGCAATCCGATCGTCATCGGTCGCCACGATGACGCGATTGGCGCCGGGAACCTGGCACGCAGCCTCCCAGCTTCGCTGAATCAGGGGCTTGGCCTCACCGCCGGCGCCTTTCAGGGGAGCCAGCGGTTTTCCCGGATAACGCGAAGACGCGAAACGCGCCGGAATGACGATCGCTGTTTTCAAGCCAGCCCGAGACGCAGGAAATCATGAACGTGAACGATGCCGACGGGGCGCTGGCTCCCGCCGTCCTCGACCGCGAACATCGCGGTGATCTTGTGGCGATTGAGGATGGTCAGCGCATCTTCGATCATCATGCTCGGAGAGACACAGACCGGCCCCTCCGTCATGATCGACTCCGCAGTCGTATCGAGGCTGGAGTCGATATGGCGGCGGATGTCGCCATCGGTAATCACGCCGACGAGTACGCCCTTCTCGTCGATCACGCCGGCGATGCCGAAGCTGCAGGACGTCATCTTCACGATCACATCGCGCATCAGGCAGTCCCGCGTGACGATCGGCATGGCATCCTTGCGATGCATCACGGCGGCGACCCGCATCAGGCGCTTGCCGATCGCCCCACCGGGATGGAGCGCCTCGAAGCCGGCACGCGACACGCCGCGCGCGCGCATGGCGGCGAGCGCGATCGCGTCTGCCAAGGCCATCATCATCGCGGTGGACGTGGTCGGTGCAAGATTGGCGGGGCACGCCTCATCGACTCTCGGCAACAGCAGCTTCACCGTCGCATGGCGCATCACCATGGAGTTGCTGCGGCCGACGATGCCGATGATCTGCAGCCCCAAACGATTGGCGTGATTGAGGACCGGCTGAAGCTCCGCCGTCGATCCCGAATGCGAAAAGGCGAGCAGCACGTCGTCTTTGGCTATGACGCCGAGATCGCCGTGCGCCGCTTCGGCGGGATGAAGGAAGATGGCCGGGGTGCCGGTCGACGCGAAGGTCGCGGCCGCCTTGCGTGCAATATGGCCAGACTTGCCGATGCCGGTGGTCACGAGACGACCACGCAACCGCAATATGGTTTCGACGGCATCGCCGAAACTGTCGTCGAGGAGGCTGGCGAGTGCCGCGAGAGCGCCGGCTTCAGTGACGATTACTTGGCGGCCGAAGCTCACCACATCGTCAGAGGCCCCTTCCGAAAGGGATGGAAGCGTACGCTCAGCCGGCTCCATTTTGGTCTACCCCTTTGAAAACTGTGCGTTGCTTTGCCCTAGTGCGCGAATGCGACAATTGCGAGGCTAAATTTCGCAGTCGCAACATGGCCGACCCCACGAGCAACACGGCTCACCGATTCAAGTCATGTCCCGGTGCGATTGATACCGATCAAGATCGACGAGGCTTCGGATGCTAGATCCGCTTTCCCGACTTCACCGCTTTCTCTATCAGAAGCTTGTCCACCGGTTTGCCGTTAGGTTGCGCGAATGGCTTTTTTCTCCAGATTATTCGGCAAGGCCGAGGTGCCGCCGGATCCGATCATCCCGCCGGGCCGGCGCGTGTATGCGATCGGAGACATCCATGGCCGCGACGATCTGTTCGCCCAGTTGATCGCGATGATCGACGCAGATTCCGCCGAACGTGGTGACGCAGACGTAACGATTGTTTTGCTGGGTGACCTGATCGATCGGGGGCCCGAGTCGCGAGCCGTGGTCGAACGGGCGATTCGGCTGGTCGAGGACCGCGGTGCGCGGGCCATCAAGGGAAACCATGAGGAAACCTTGATCAGTGCGCTGGAGGGAGACGAGCGTGCGCTGGAGATGCTGCTGAAGTTCGGCGGCGACGCGACGTTGGTCAGCTACGGCATTCCCGGCATCGAGGTTGCTGGGTTCGACACCGGTAGTCTGCTCTGGAAGCTGAGCGCGGCGATGCCCAAGGAGCATTTTCTGTTCATGAAAGGCATGGAGAGCCAGATCGCGATCGGCGATTATCTGTTCGTCCATGCCGGCGTTCGCCCCGGCGTGGCACTCAACCTCCAGAAAGGGAGCGATCTGCGCTGGATTCGTCAGGCTTTCCTGGATCATGAGGGCCATCACGGCGCGATGATCGTGCACGGCCACAGCATCTCGACCGAGCCCGAGTTGCGACCCAACCGGCTCGGGATCGATACCGGCGCCTATGAAAGCGGCGTTCTCACCGCCCTGGGACTAGAGGGCGGCGAGCGCTGGCTGCTTCAGACCTGAGACGCCATCAGGCCCAGCCACGTTCGTGCGAGATCCGACGCGGCAACATCGGATTGCTCTCCGGCCCCTCTTCCAACCTGCCAGAGCAGATAGTCGGTCCGTCCGGTATCGTCGAAGGGACCGGCGAGACTCGGCTGGTGGTCACCATAGATACCGAGCCAGCCCTTGCCCTTTGCCTCCAGAGCAAAGCGCAGCCCGGCAACCGCGCGGTCGGTCGCCTCGATGTGGCGGAGCCAACGCGCAAGTGGCAACACATCGGGATAGGCCTCCCAAACCGCAGGAAGCGTTGCCGGCGCGACATGATCGTGCTTCTCGTCCCACGGACCGTGGTTCTCGATCGAAATGACGAAGACGAAGAGGTCGTCCGCTTCGCTGGCGACCAGATCGGCGACGAACGCGGCCAGCGCGACATCGGTGACGTAACCGCCATCCATTTCGGCGCCCGCGAAGGCCTCGATCCCGATGAACCGATCGAACCCTAGGCGGGGGATCACCTTGTGGCGGTTGTAGAATGTCCGGCTGTAGGGATGGACGCAGACCGTCCGATATCCGGCCGCGCGGGCGGTCTCGGCGAGCGATGGCAGCGGTACCCCGACGAAAGCATCGTACGGATTGAAGCAATCGAGCCCGAGCGTTTCGCCGCTGATCCCGGCGATCGCCGCGAGCTCGGTGCGGATCGTATTGGCGCCCCACGCCGGCACCGAGAGGCGCCCTGAAAGCGCCGCCTCCGCCTTCAGCCGCCCATAGGCCGGCAATCGATCGATCAGGTCGGGATCGAGCACTCCGACATCGACGAACGACTCCGCCTGCCAGAAAATGATCGGCCCCTGCCCTTTCGGCATCGGCGGGAAGGCTGCCGCCCGCGCCATGGCCTGCCGCGAGGGGCGCTCGGCGCGTGCGATCGTCGCCTGGATCGCGAGGCCCGCGAGCATGCCGAAACGCGCTGCGTCGGCATCCGGATCGCGCGTCGGCGCCCAGCGAAGGTACAGGCGATAGAGCGGCCCGAGCAGTGGAGCATTTGCCGGCAGTACGAACGCTAGCCGCCCGATCACCGTCGCCAACACGATCGAAAGCGCGACCATCCAGGGGCCCGCGTGCCACAACGGCGGCTCCGCCCAGAGGATCGCCAAGACGAGCGCGAGCAGCGCGACCGTGCCGAGCAGCATCGGCACAACACCGACGAAGGCGATGTAGAAACGCGGATGACGTACCACGTCGAGCAATTCCGCCCGATCGGCGAACACGACGGGCTCCTTCAGGATTTTGCGCTTCATCTGATCGGTGAGTCCGAGCCCAAACCCCAGCGACGCGATGCCGAGGCCACTCAGGATCGGCCGGCCGGTGGCGATCAGGAATAGCACGAAGCCCAGGAGCGTCGGAAGCGCATCGAGCAACCATACGCCCAGGGTCGGTGAACGACGCGCGCCGACCAGCCAGCGAAGCGCGACCCAAGTTCCGATCGTGAGCAGCAGCCCCGCCACTAGGCGAAGCATTTCCGAATTGGTCAGTGCCCTGGCTCGATATGAAAGCGAAACCCGCGGACGATGCGATCGCCCAGGATTGCCGGCATGATGTCTGCCGCCTGCGTACCGAGTGCCAGCAATCGAGGAAAGACGATTCGCGCCGTCCGGCGATCGAGCCCCTTGCGGACCACCCGCACCATCTTGTCGAGGCTGACCATGAAAGGCGTAGGGCCCTTCCAGCGATCGGTCATCGGCGTATCGAAGAAGCCGGGGATGATGACGCTGACCTGGATATTCTGCGGCGCCAGCAGCGCGCGAAGCGCATCGCCATAAGCGCGGATGCCTGCCTTGCTCGCGCTATAGGCCGGGCTGAACGGCAGACCGCGAAGCCCCGCCGTGGACGAGACGACGGCAACCTGGCCGCTTCCCCGCGCAATCATCAAGGGAAGCAGCGGTTCGATCGTGTGCATCGCACCGAGCAGATTGGTCCGCACCTGCATGGTCGCCAGCGCCAGGCCTTCCGGCTCGCCGGACTTGCCCGTCCCCGCCGAAACGCCCGCGCAGGCGAGGACGAGATCGAACGGCACCTCCGCATTCTGCGCGATCAGCCAGCGTCCCAGCGGCTCAGGCTCTCGCACGTCGAATTCGCCGGTGACGACGGTCGAGCCCGCGTCACGGCATGCGTCGGCCGTAGCAGCCAGCCGCGCGGCATCACGACCGACCAATACCAATCGTCGCCCGGGCGCCGCATAGTCACGCGCCAGTGCCGCGCCGAGCCCGCTCGACGCGCCGGTGATCAGCAGACAATCAGGACCGGTCATCCGCCCGCGGCAGGGGCAACCTTGCCGATCGATCCGCTCCGCTCGCGACGGGGCTGCACGGCACGCGCCGGCAGCATCGGCATGCTCGTCTCGAGTCGATCGGCCGCGCCGGTGATCAGCATCTCCAGCCCTTCGTCGCTGAAGTAACCGCCGTGGATCAGGCAGCGATCGACGAGCACGCGGCGGAAGGCATCGAAAACCTCGCGCTCGGGCGCGCTCGGTGCCGTCCAGAAGCTGTTGAGGCTCCCCTGATGGGTAACGCGCGGAATGTCGTAGATCGCATGACCGAGCACGATCGTCGGAACGCCGTGCAGCAACGACAGCGTGCCGGTCGTGCTGTTTACCGTGACGACGCCGATCGAATCGCGGACGATATGGTTGATGTCGCCCCATTCGATGAACGGCACGCGATCGGCGATGCCCAATTGCGCGGCGAGCGCGCGAACGCGCTTGCCCCAATCGATCAGGCCATTTTCCAGCGGGTGCCCTTTGACCAGCAGCAACGTACCCGCAGGTGCATATTTGGCGAAGGAGGTCAGCACCTCCTCGATCGCGGGCTGCATCGCGCCGTAGGGCGAATGGACGCGGATCTGATAGTCGTCGGTCAGCTGCAGCGGGAAGGTGAAGAAGGGACGCCCGTCGCGCTTCAGGGCCTCGAGCGTCGCCTCGGTCCGTCGCTGGCCGCGTTTCTTCTGAAGCAGCCGCAGCGCCCAGCCATAATATTCGACGAGGATATTCCAGGGCCGATGCGTGCGATACCCTGGGAAGAGCGGCCAGAGTGCCAGCCCGCTCAGATTGTACATCAGATCCTCTTTCGCGCGGCGGCTGAAAGAGGATGGCACGGCGGCAAATTCCGGCATCGGCGGCAGCTTCCGGGCCGCTTCGAGGTAAGCATCGGGGTCGCGGTGCAGGCCGCTATGCCCGTTCACACCACCAAGCTCGACGGTCACGAAATCGGGGCGGATATAGCCTTCTTCGAAGACGTGAATCTGGATGCCGGCCGCCCGCGCGACGTCCACCGCCGCGCTGTGCAACGGCCGGCAATCCCCGAAGAGGACGAGGTCGGTGATCTCCCGACGCTGTAGCAACCGCGACAGGAACGCCGGCCAGCCCGCCACGTCACCGCGATAGTCGATCGCGCCGGGAAGCCGCCAGAAGACCTTGTCGCCGCCGTTGAAATTGATGCGGTGGACACCGTGGCCGTGCCTGCTCAGCCGCTCACCGAGGAGGGAGAAAAACGGCCCTGCCAGACCCTGCAAAAACAGGAATTCACGGCGCAGCGGTGTTTTCCCCGCCGTAACAAGACCCTGCCCCGCATTCATTGCGCCGTCCTTGGCACGGTCGGGCCGGCTGTCACAAGTGTCGTCCACACCGAAATGACGATCCGCGACAAATATAGGATAGGCGACGCCATCATCGATGATCGATTGTTTCTTCAAGCGGCCCCGCCGTGCAGGCCATCGATGATACCCTGCCCGGGATAGGCGACGAGAATATCGCTCGCCTCGTCCAGCGCCAGATCGGCGCCTCCGTCGACCAGCCAAGCCGTTCCCGAGGCGAAGCGGTCGGAATCGATCGTTCCCCCTCCCGACAAAGGAATGAGCCACAGCGGCCGCCCATCGCCGGCTAGACCAGTTTTCGCCGCGCCCTGCCAGCGCTCCAGCACAAACGCCGGACCATCGGCCAGGATGTGGCGGCCGGGGGAGACTTCGTGCGCCTGATAGGGGGCCACGTAGGGCACGGGATTGCTGACCGCGATACCGTCGTCGAGATGCAGTTCGCGGTCGCTACCATAATCGTAGAGGCGGTAGGTCAGATCGACGTTCTGCTGCACTTCGACCACCGTAAGCCCCGGCCCGATCGCGTGGACAGTCCCGGCAGGCGTGTAATAGCTGTCGTCCTTCTTGACCGCCTTCCAGTCCATCAATTTGTCGATCGTACCATTCTCCGCCGAGGCGCGGAGTTCTTCGCGAGTCATGGCGCTGAGCATGCCGAGACCGATCGAGGCGTGCGGATCGGCGGCAAGCACCACCCAGGCCTCGTCCTTGCCGCGCGGATAGCCCCGTGCCTGCGCCGCGGCATCGTCGGGATGGACCTGGACGGACAATCGATCGCTGGTGAACAGATATTTGATCAGGAGCGGCGGCCCCTCGGCACTGCCATCCTTTTCGCCCGGCACCTCAAACCAGATCTCGCCGACCGGGTTGCCGCCCTCGGGCACCGATTCGAACGCCGGCCAGAGATCGCGCCGACCCCACGGCTTTTCGACACGCTTGGTGGTGAGAAGGGTGGCGGTCATCCGATACTCCGAGGGCAGAAAAGTGCCTGCCGGCACTCAGCGCCGAACGATTGCGCGAACGCGCGGGTTCCTGCCGTGATCGGCCAGAACCCGCTAGCCGGATCAGTTCGGAAGTGCGACCTCGATCTTGTCGACCCATTCGGGGAAGAAGCTGGGCATGCGGTTAGACCAGCCCGGCGCGGTCGCGGCAGCTTCGCTGATCGACTGCAGCAGGATGCGACGCTTGTCGGGATGGAGGTGCGGCAGTGCTGCCGCCGCGCAGAAGGCTCCCGGCAGCCACGGGCGGACCTCTCCGCCAATCAAACGCTCGTAGAGGAAGCGGTAGGACGCGAAGCTCTCGAGGCGCCCCTGCCCGAGATCGAAGGCAGTGATCGTCACCAGCGGCGTGAAGAAGGGCTCCATCTGATCGAGCCCGCTGTCGTCAGGAACATGATCGCGGATATGATCGAGCCGGCAGTAGATCCGCGACTGCGCCTTGATGCTCGCGGCCTCCACAACGTCGCGAGACCAGCGCGCCATCGCATCGGTGCGGGAGAGGCCGATATCGAGCGAGCGTCGGATGTAGCGCTGGGTGGCCGCGGGAAAGCCCGCGAATTCCTTCATCTCGGACAGCGCCATCGCGCCTTCGGCCTGCTTACCCCGCTCACCCATAATCCCGCCCTCCAGCAAGAGCCGGCGGCTGTGCCCGGGCAATGGTTGCCGGGCACTTAACCGTGACGGCTCACTGGACGAATGAATCATGATTTTCGCTGCGATGCAACATGCAGGGCACGCAGACGTAAGTTCCTTGAAGCTGTTGCAGAAAAACGTCTGGGGATAAGTCGGCCGAACGGTGCTTAGTGCCGGCCCTCCTCCGCCATCCGCTCCTCCTTTTCCTCGTCATAGCCGGAGGAGGGTGCGGGATCCTTGCCCTTGCCGGGCTGGGTGTTCGACGGCGCGTCCGATGTCGGAAAGCTCTCGTCGAGGGCGACATCGAGCTTGGCATCCTCCGAACTCGGATTGTTGCGCAGCCGCTTGTCGTCAGTGGCGTCGCGCGCTGTCCGCACCTCGGTCATCGGCGGCGTGTTGTTCTGATCATCAGCCATGCCTCGAGCTCCTAAACTGCTGATCGATAAACGCTTCGAAGCCGCCCGCCGTTCCGGTCTTGAAACCACGCCGTCGCTGCAACACAATCGCCCCAACGCCCCGTTTCTCGAAAGCCGAACCGCCGATGCGCCTGCTCGCCACCGCCCTGCTGTTGTCCCTCGCGACGCCCGCATTCGCCGCCGATCCCGCAACGGAAAAGGCCGCGGCCAAGCCCGATTCGGCGATAGCGCCGCTTCCCGCCGACCGGACGATCAAGCAGACGGCCGTGATCGCGGGCAAAGCGCTGGCTTACGATACCACCGTCGGGGCGATCCCGATCCTCGATGCCAAGGGCAAGACCATCGGGCAGGTGATGCTCACCGCCTACACCGTGCCCGGCCGCGGCGCCGCCCGCCCGGTGACATTCGCCTTCAACGGCGGCCCGGGCGCCGCATCGGCCTTCCTCAATTTCGGCGCGATCGGGCCGAAGCGCGTCCAGTTCGGCGCGCAGGGCGATTCACCCTCCGATCGCCCGGTCGCCACCGACAATCCGAACAGCTGGCTCGATTTCACCGATCTCGTCTTCGTCGATCCGGTCGGCACCGGCTTCAGCCGCAGCTTCGTCGATAGTGATGCCAGCAAGAAGGCCTTCTACGCGGCCACGCCCGACATCCATTACCTCAGCCGGGTGATCTTCGACTGGCTGGTCAAGAACGGCCGGATGACCAGCCCGCACTATCTGATCGGGGAGAGCTACGGCGGCTACCGCGTGCCGCGCGTCGCTTATTATCTGCAGAGCCAGCTCGGCGTCGGCCTGGCCGGCATCACGATGGTCTCGCCCGCGCTCAGCATCCCAGTTCTGATGGGCAATGAGGACGCGCTTTCCCCGCTCGGTTACGTGACCACGCTGCCGTCGATGCACGCCGCCTATCTGGAGCGGCAGGGCAAGCTCAGCGGCCCGGCCGCGCTCGCCGATGTCGAAGCTTATGCACGCGGCGAATTCGCAACCGACCTGCTCCGCGGCCGTTCCGACCCCGCCGCGATCGAGCGCCTGAGCACCCATGTCGCGGCGCTGACCGGGCTCGATCCGGCGCTCGTCCGCCAGATGGACGGGCGGATCGGGGTCCGCACCTATCTGCGCGAGGCACATCGCGGCGACCGCAAGCTCAGCTCGATCTACGATTCGAACGTGACGATCGACGATCCCTTCCCCGCCTCGCCCGAGCAGCGGACCAACGATCCGATCCTCGATGCCGGCATGGCGCCGGTAACGGGCGCCGCCGTCGATCTCGTCACCAATCAGGTCGGCTACAAGGCCGACGGCGCCTACAATCTGCTGTCCTACGAGGTGAACGGCCAGTGGGATTGGGACCGAGGCGACGAAGCCGCGGTCGAGCTGCGCAAGGCGATCGCGATCGATCCCAAGCTCCAGGTGATCATCGCGCACGGCATGGACGATCTGTCCTGCCCTTACTTCGTCAGCCGCATCGTGATCGACCAGATGCCCAGCTTCGGCCGCGCCAACCGCGTCCAGCTCGCCCTCTTCCCCGGCGGGCACATGTTCTACAGCCGCCCGTCGAGCAGCGCGGCGTTTCGGCAGGCGGCGCTGTCGATCTACCGATGAGCCGGATCAGAAATCCAGCTTGTCGTAATGTTCGGGCGGAGCGATCACTTCCATTCGTTCGGTGAGGAGCGGGCGGAAGCTGGGGCGGCTTTTCATGCCGCTGTACCAATGGCGGGTGCGGTCGTGGCCGCGCCAGTCGATGCCGCCGAGATAGTCGGCTACGGATAGATGGGCTGCGGCGGCGAGGTCGGCGAGGCTGAGGAGCGGCCCGGCCATCCAGCGGCGGTTGTCGAGCAGCCAGTCCATATAATCCATGTGGCCGTTGGCCTGGCGCATCGCTTCGCGCAGTAGCTTGGCGTCGGGCGAGACGCGGTGAACGAGACGCTTCTCCATCCGCTCGATCATCAGCGGCCGCACGACCTCGCCGTAGAATTTCATGTCGAACCAGGTGACGAGGCGGCGGACCTCGGCGCGGTGCGCGGCGGTGCCGGGCAGCATCGTCGCCCGCTCGACCGTCTCCTCAAGATATTCGCAGATCGCCGACGAATCGACCAGCGCGATGCCCAGCGCCTCTTCGACCAGCACGGGTGTCTGGCCGGCGGGATTGAGATCGAGGAATTCGTCCCGCTGCGCCCAGGGGTTCTCACGCTCGAGCTCATAGCCGACGCCCTTCTCGCCCATCAGCAGGCGGACCTTGCGCGAGAAAGGGCAGAGGGGGAATTGGTACAGGCGCCACATCGTAGCCTCACGTTAACGCCGTTCCTGCGCGACGCTAGTGGAAGGCGACGCGAAGCTGTGGATCAATCCTCGAAGTTGACGCCGAAGTTGAGCCGGCCGGTCACGCGCGCATCGACCACCGCCATGATGAAATAGGCGACGCTCCAGCGCAGCCGATCCCACCAGCCATGGCGGGCATGCGATTCGACCGTCTCCTCCTCGCTGGCTGCGACCTCGCCCTCGAAATAGGCGCGCATCGAGGCGGCGAAGGCCGGATCCTCGATCCGGAGCATCAGCTCGAGGTTCAGAAACATGCTGCGGATATCGAAATTGGCCGAGCCGATGTGGACGACGTCGTCGATCACGAACAGCTTGGTATGCAGCTTCTGCGGCTGATATTCGAACACGCGGACGCCGCGCTTGAGCAGCCGCGTGAAGGTATGCCGCGCCGCCGCCACCGCGACGGCATGGTCGGCGCGCGACGGCGTGATCACCCGCGACGTGCCGCCGCGCTGCGCCACCCGCTCGATCCGACGCATCATCCGGGGCGACGGCGCGAAATAGGCGGCGATCATCGAGAGCGAGCGGGCGCGATCGAGATCGAGCTTCAGCGTCCGCGCCCACGGGCTCAACCGCCGCATCGGTCCGCCGAACAGCCAGCGCACCGGCGCTCCGGCAGGCTCGCTCCAGTCGCGAAGGGTGTGGCGAAGCTCGCGCATGCTGACGATATCGTGATGCGTCCAGCGCGCGAGGGCATCGAAATAGCCGGTGACCCGCGCCGCCGCAGGCCCCTCGACGACCAGCCCGAGATCGCGCCAGCCGTTGGCGTCGTCGTCGAAATAGGCGTCTTCGATGTTGAAGCCGCCGATGATGGCGATCTCCTCGTCGGCGAGCGCGAGCTTCTGGTGGTTGCGCAGGAAATAGCGGCGGCCGAAACGCGGGATGAAGCGGCAGACGTCGGCGCCCTTCGCGCTCAGCCTCTCGAAGAAATTGGCCGGCACCGAGCTACCGAAGCCATCGACGATCAACCGCACGTCGACGCCGCGATCGAGCGCCACTTCCATCGCGTCGCGCACCTCGCGCCCGACGGTGTCGTCGCAATAGATGTAGTAGAGGATGCGCAGGCTCGTCCGGGCACCGCCGATCAGGCGGAGGAGCGATTGCAATCGCTCGCGCCCGTCCGGCAACAGGGTGAAGCGATTTCCCGCCACCTCGAAGCTGGGAAGCGACGCCGGCACGACGCTTTCATTGACTTCGGCGCCCGTCCCCACTATCTGCCCGCCCTTTCCAAAGCACCTTTTGGTCTTACACACACACGCCCCGCAAGGTTCCTTGGGGGGACGCCAAATTCGGAGCGTTCAAGCATGGCGCGCGTAACCGTCGAGGATTGCGTCGACAAGGTTCCCAACCGTTTCGACCTCGTGCTGCTGGCTGCCCAGCGCGCGCGGCAGATCTCGGGCGGGGCCGAACTCACGATCGATCGCGATCGCGATAAAAATCCGGTCGTGGCGCTGCGCGAGATCGCCGACGAGACGGTCCTGCCGGTCGAGCTGAACGATTCGCTCATCTCCAGCCTGCAGCGCGTCCAGGTCGACGACGACGATGAAGTCGATGCGATCGGCTCGCTCTCGGCCTCGGCCGAAGCGCTGCGCCTGACGGCCGCCGCGCCGCCGCGCAACACCAGCCTCGGTGCGGATTACGAATAAGCCTGTCTGATCCCTCCCCGCCGAGGGGAGGGAAATAATGCAGCGTTTCTGCCGCATTTGGCTTGCCTCCGGCGCCGCCAAGACTCATCTTTAGGCGGTGCTTCGCCAATATGAGCTTGTCGATCGGGTCCTGAGCTACGATCCCAGCGCCGATGAGGCGTTGCTCAACCGCGCCTACGTCTTTTCGATGCAGGCGCACGGCAGCCAGAAACGCGCGTCGGGCGACCCCTATTTCAGCCATCCGATCGAGGTGGCGGGCATCCTGACCGACCTCCACCTCGACGACGAGACGATCGCCACCGCGATCCTCCACGATACCGTCGAGGATACGGTCGCCACCCCTGAGCAGATCGAGAAGACCTTCGGCCCCGCCGTCGCCCGCCTCGTCGACGGGGTCACCAAGCTTTCCAAGATCGAAGCGCAGAGCGAGAGCGAGCGGGCGGCCGAGAACCTCCGCAAGTTCCTGCTCGCGATGTCCGACGACGTCCGCGTACTGCTCGTGAAGCTCGCCGACCGGCTGCACAACATGCGCACGCTGCACTTCATCTCGAAGCCCGAGAAGCGCCGCCGCATCGCCCGCGAGACGATGGACATCTATGCCCCGCTCGCCGAGCGGATCGGCATGTACGAGTTCATGAAGGAGATGCAGACGCTCGCCTTCCGCGAGCTTGAGCCCGAAGCCTATGATTCGATCACCCGGCGGATCGACGAGATGCGCAAGGGCGGTGGCGATCGCATCTCGCGCATCTCCTCGGGCGTACGGCTCCTCCTCGGGCAGAAGGGCATCCAGGCGGATGTCGAGGGGCGCGAGAAGCATCCCTATTCGATCTGGCGCAAGATGACCGAGCGTCACATCAGCTTCGAGCAATTGTCGGACATCATCGCCTTCCGCGTGCTCGTCGACGATACCGAGCAATGCTACCGGGCGCTGGGCCTGATCCACGAGCGCTGGCCGATGGTGCCGGGCCGCTTCAAGGATTATATCTCGACGCCCAAGCGCAACGGCTATCGCTCGCTCCACACCGCGGTGATCCACAGCGAGCGCGTGCGCATCGAGATCCAGATCCGAACCAAGGCGATGCATGCCGAGGCCGAATATGGCGTCGCAGCGCACTGGGCCTACAAGCAGGGCGCCCCGATGCGCGCCGAAGCCTATGGCAGCTGGATCAAGGACCTCGTCGAGATCCTCGACCATGCCGACAGCCCGGAAGAGCTGCTCGAGCATACCCGGATGGCGATGTACCAGGATCGCATCTTCGCCTTCACGCCGAAGGGCGAGCTGATCCAGCTGCCCAAGGGATCCACCCCGGTCGACTTCGCCTATCAGGTCCACACCGATCTCGGCGACCAGACCGTCGGCGCAAAGATCAACGGCCGCGTCGTGCCGCTGCGTACCGTCATCCAGAACGGCGATCAGGTCGATATCCTGCGTTCGAAGGGACAGGAACCGCAGGCGGCGTGGCTGAGCTTCGTGGTCACCGGCAAGGCGCGCGCCGAGGTGCGCCGCTACGTCCGCCAGAAGGCGCAGGCCGACACGCTGCTGCTCGGCCGGCAGCTCTACGAGAGCATCATCGCGCGACTGCCCGCCCAGCTCGCGCCCGATGCGCTGAAGGAAGCGCTGAAGCGCCTCCGCCTCGCCGAGCCCGACCGGCTGATGGAGGCGATCGCCCGGCGCAAGCTGACCGACGAGCAGGTGATGGAAGCGCTGATGCCGGGATCGACCGGCGAGGGATCGATGCTCCGCCCCGCCCCGCGCGCGGTGTCGATGAAGGGCCTGACGCCGGGGGTCAGCTTCACGCTCGCGCCGTGCTGCACGCCGGTGCCGGGCGACCGCATCGTCGGCGTCCGCCGTCCGCATGCGCCGGTCGAGGTCCATGCCATCGAATGCCCGGTCTTGGCCGAACTCCCAGAAGCCGATTGGATCGACCTCGCCTGGGGCGACGGCAGCGAAGGCGGCACCGCGCGCCTCGCGATCGTCGTCAAGAACGAGCCGGGCTCGCTCGGCGTGATGGCGAGCATCCTCGGCACGCAGGGCGCCAACATCGTCAATCTGGTGCTGGCCGAACGCGACCAGAGCTTCCACACCTTCCAGGTGCTGATCGAGGTCCACGACCTCGGCCACCTCATGCGCATCCTCGCGGCGCTGCGCGCGGCCGATGCCATCGTGCAGGCCGAGCGGGTCGAGGCGAGCGTCACCGGGACCGAAGCGGCGGAATAACGCCCCTCTCCCCCAGGAAGAGAGGACCTGTCGTTCGTCGAAATAGGCTTTTGACCCATCGGCCCGATCGACATTAAGTTGCGCCATCGAGACATAAAGGATCACCGATGACCAACATGCTTCGGGTCGCCCTGCTGGCGGCATCCGTGCTGACGAGTTCCGCTCCCGCGCTTGCCGCGAATCCGTTCCTGACACCCAGCACCCTGCCCTTCCAGGCCCCGCGCTTCGACCTCATCAAGGACGCGGATTATATGCCCGCGCTGAAGCAGGGCATGGCCGAACAGATCGCCGAGATCCGCGCGATCGCCACCAACAAGGCGGCGCCGACCTTCGACAACACGATCGTCGCCTGGGAGCGTTCGGGCCGCCTGCTCGACCGCGTCGGCAACGTCTTTTCGAACATCCAGACCGCCAACACCAACGACACGCTCGACAAGATCCAGACCGAGCTCGCCCCGCTGCAAGCGGCGCACGGTGATGCGATCAACCTCGATCCGCAACTCTTCGCGCGGGTGAAGACGCTGTGGGACAAGCGCGCCGGCCTCAAGCTCGATGCCGAGCAGGCGATGCTGCTCAAGGTCCGCTACGAGAGCATGGTCCACGCCGGCGCCCTGCTGTCGCCCGCCGACAAGACCAGGCTGCAGGCGCTCAACAAGGAGCTGTCGAGCCTGGAGACGGCCTTTTCGCAGAAGCTGATCGCCGGCGCGAAGGCCGGTGCGCTGGTCGTCGACGATCCCAAGAAGCTCGATGGCCTCAGCGCCGCCCAGATCGCCTCGGCAGCGGAGGACGCCAAGGGCCGCGGGCTCACCGGCAAATATGTGTTGCCGCTCCAGAACACCACGCAGCAGCCGACGCTCGCCTCGCTGAAGGATCGCGACACCCGCCTGGCGCTGTTCGACAAGAGCTGGACGCGGACCGAGAAGGGCGATGCCAACGACGTCCGCGACATCATCTCAAAGCTCGCGATGCTGCGTGCGCAGAAAGCCAAGCTGCTCGGCTATCCGACCTATTCGGACTATGTCCTTTACGATCAGATGGCGGGCACGAACGCCAAGGCGCTCGCCTTCGTCCAGCAGTTCAGCCCTGCCTTGCTCGCTGCCGAACAGCGCGAAGCCGGCGAGATCCAGGCACTGATCGATGCCCAAAAGGGCGGATTCAAGCTGACCCCGGCCGACTGGAATTTCTATTCGGATCAGGTCCGCAAGGCCAAATACGCCTTCGACGGCGATGCGCTGAAACCCTATTTCGAGATCAACAAGGTGCTGACCGACGGCGTCTTCTACGCCGCCAACCAGCTCTACGGCCTCACCTTCAAGCCGCGGCCGGACATTCCGGTCTATCAGCCCGACGTGAAGGTCTATGAGGTGATCGAGGAGAACGGCACGCCGCTCGGCCTCATGTATTTCGATTATTGGAAGCGCGACAACAAATCGGGCGGCGCCTGGATGTCGAATTTCGTCGAGCAATCGAAGCTGCTCGGCACCAAGCCCGTGATCTACAATGTCGGCAATTTCACGAAGCCGGCGCCCGGCCAGCCCGCCCTGATCAGTTTCGATGACGTGACGACCATGTTCCACGAATTCGGCCACGCGCTGCACGGCCTGTTCGCGAACCAGACCTACCTGAAGCTGTCGGGCACCAACACCGCGCGCGACTGGGTGGAGTTCCCCAGCCAGTTCAACGAGCATTGGGCGCTCGATCCCAAGGTGCTGGCTCACTACGCCGTCGACTACAAGACCGGCGCGCCGATGCCGCAGGAACTGGTGGACAAGCTCAAGAAGAGCCAGACCTTCAACGAAGGCTATGCACTCGGCGAGCTGATCTCGGCGATGCAGCTCGACCTCGCCTGGCACGCACTGCCCGCCGATGCGCCGCAGCAGGATGTCGACGTGTTCGAGAAGAAGGCGCTCGCCGCCACCGGTCTCGACGTCGCCAACGTGCCGCCGCGCTATCGCTCCAGCTATTTCCTCCACATCTGGGGCAACGGCTATGCCTCGGGCTATTACGCCTACAGCTGGACCGAGATGCTCGACGATGATGCCTATGATTGGTTCAGCACCCACGGCGGCCCGACCCGCGCCAACGGCCAGCACTTCCGCGACACGATCCTGAGCCAGGGCCATACGGTCGATTATGCGACGATGTACCGCAATTTCTCGGGTCGGGAGCCGAGCGTGACGCCGATGCTCAGGCAGCGTGGGCTGGTTGCGGAAGGGAAGTAACCTTCTCATTTCCTCTACCCCGGCGTAGGCCGGAGCCCAGGTGAGGCAAGCACAGCGCTTGGCTCCGGGCCCCGGCTTCCGCCGGGGTAGAAGGTTCTCCAGTCCGAATGACTCCCCTCGACGCGCTTCACACCACCTTCGGCTACACCGCCTTTCGCGGGCGACAGGCCGATGTGATCGATCGCGTGATGGCGGGACAGCACAGCTTGGCCGTGATGCCGACGGGCGCGGGCAAGTCGCTCACCTACCAGATCCCCGCGCTCTGCCGCGAAGGCACCGGCCTCGTGATCTCTCCGCTGATCGCGCTGATGCACGATCAGGTCCGCTCGGCCGAAGCGGCGGGCATCCGCGCCGCGACGCTGACCTCCGCCGACGACGATCGCGAGGAGACGATGCGGCGCTTTCGCGACGGCGAACTCGATCTGCTCTACGCCGCTCCCGAACGCGCCAATACCGATGGCTTCCGGCGGCTGCTCTCCTCGACCAAACTCGCGCTGATCGCGATCGACGAGGCGCATTGCGTCTCCGAATGGGGGCATGATTTCCGCCCCGACTATCGCCTGATCAAGTCGCTGCTCGATGCCTTCCCAGACGTCCCCCGCCTCGCGCTGACCGCGACCGCCGACCAGCACACCCGCGCCGACATCCTCCGCCAGCTCGGCATTCCCGACGATGGGCTGATCCTTGCGGGCTTCGACCGGCCCAACATCCGCTACGGCATCACGCCGCGCGACGGGATCTCGAAGCAACTCGCCGCCTTCATCGCCGAGCAGGACGGCCCCGGCATCGTCTACGCGCCGAGCCGCAACGAGACCGAGAAACTGGCCACCGCCCTTCGCGACACCGGCCGCCCGACCCGCGCCTATCATGCCGGGCTCGATGCCTCGGTCCGCCATGCCGCCAGCCGCGCCTTCGTCGCCTCCGAAGACATGGTGATGGTCGCGACGATCGCATTCGGCATGGGCATCGACAAGCCCGACGTCCGCTTCGTCGCCCACGCCGGCCTGCCGAAATCGATCGAGGCCTTCTACCAGGAAACCGGCCGCGCCGGCCGCGACGGCGATCCCGCCGCGACGATGCTGTTCTGGGGCGCCGAGGATTTCGCACGCGCAAGGCGGCGGATCGAAACCGAGGTCGAGGAAGGCCGCCGCGCCGGCGAACGCCAGCGGCTCAACGCGCTCGCCGGACTGGTCGAGGCGACCGGATGCCGTCGTGCGATCCTGCTCCGCCATTTCGGCGAGACCCCGCCCGCGACCTGCGGCAATTGCGACAATTGCCTCGCCCCGCCCGAAAGCCTCGACGCCACCAAGGTCGCGCAGAAGCTGCTCTCGGCCGCCTTCCGCACCGAGATGCGCTTCGGGGTCGGGCATCTGACCGACGTTCTCGCGGGCAAGGAGACCGACAAGATCTTCGCCCAGAATCATCACAAGCTCTCGGTCTTCGGGATCGCCGACGAGGCCGAACTGAAATTGATCCGCCCCGTCGCCCGCGCGCTGATGGCACGCGATGCTCTCCGCGCCGACGATTTCGGCGGCCTCTCCTTCGGCCCCGGTGCCCGCCCGATCCTGAAGGGCGAGGAGACGCTGCAGATCGTCCTGCCGCCGAAGCGGGAGCGGCGCCGCGATCGTGCGCGCGCCGAAGGTCCGGCCGATCCGCTGTTCGATGCGCTCAGGGCAAGGCGCCGCGATCTCGCCAAGGCGCAGGGCGTGCCGCCTTATGTGATCTTCCACGACGCGACGCTGCGCGAAATGGCGGCGGTGAAGCCGGGGAGTCTGCGGGCGATGGGCGAGGTCAGCGGCGTCGGCGAGCGCAAGCTGGAGGCCTATGGCGAAGCTTTCCTCGAGGTGATCCGCAGCTGGGCGTGATCGCCTTAAACCTCCCCGCCCCCGGTCGTCATAGGGGAGGTAGCGTGGAGTGAAGCATGAAGTTCGAGGCCATATCCGAGCGGCATGCGATCGACGCGGAGGCGATCCGGGTGGACCGGCTCTTCCCGACCCCGCTCGCGACGCTCGCCATTCCGGACCACGAACGGATCAACGCAGACCTTCGCCTCGCCATTCTGGAGCATGCCGCGGTGTCGGCGGGGGTTCGACTCAGCAACGAAGGCGGCTGGCAATCGGCGAGCGATTTCCTCGGCTGGTCGGGCGCGGCGGGCGCCGAGATCGTCGACATCGGCCGCGCCTTCGCCAACGAATTGTCCGCGGTCTCGCTGGGCGGCGGCGAACTCGTCCATGCCAGCCTCGATTGGCAGCTGACCGTCTGGGCCAACATCAACCTGCGCGGCGATGCCAATGCCTATCACGGCCACCCGGGATCCTATTGGTCGGGGGTCTATTGGGTCGACGACGGCCGGACCACGCCGGACGAAGAAGTCGGCGGGGACCTGACCTTCACCGATCCGCGCGGCCTTGCCCCCACATTGCTCGCGCCCAGCCTGAAAATGCGGATCTCGGGCTGCCTGACCGCGGGACTCAGCCATGCGGTGAGTCCCAAGAGCGGCACCTTCGCGATGTTCCCCTCGTGGCTGCTGCACAGTGTGACGCGCTACGAGGGCCTGCGCGAACGCATCTCGATCGCGTTCAACTTCGCGCCCTAAGAGGCTTGGCGTAGAGCCTCCTGCGACTTCGCCTCGCTTGGCTGCGTGCCGGGTTCGCCCGCGACCTGATCGGCGACGGTGGCGCCGCGCTTGCCCAGGGGCTTTTCCGGACCCGTCGTGCTGTCGCGCGCGGTCTGGCGTTCGGCCTCGGCATTAATCTCGGCACCGAGCAGGATGGCATAAGCCGAGACCCAC
>Ga0164294_10001355_pt1 | contig 22805 bp, 16 predicted proteins | sample GEODES005metaG_FD_111479 | JGI IMG/M metagenome (GOLD analysis project Ga0164294, IMG submission 111479) | Oligotrophic lake water microbial communities from Sparkling Lake, Wisconsin, USA - GEODES005 metaG | ecosystem: Environmental > Aquatic > Freshwater > Lake | place: USA: Sparkling Lake...
ATAGGCGAGCGCGATCTTGAGCGCGGTATCGACCGATTCAGACCCCGAGCCGGTGAAGAAGACCGCATCGAGACCCGCGGGCATCAGCGCGGACAGGCGCCCCGCCAGTTCGAAGGCGAGCGGGTGGCTCAGGTTGAAGCTCGGCGCATAGTCGAGGACCGCAGCCTGCCGCTGGATCGCCTCGACGATCTTCGCGCGGCCATGGCCGGCGTTCACGCACCACAGGCCCGCCGTGCCGTCGAGGATCTTGTGCCCGTCGGCGGCGGTATAGTGCATGTCCTGCGCGGCCACTAGCAGCCGCGGATCCGCCTTGAAGCCGCGATTGTCGGTGAAGGGCATCCAGTAGCTGTCGGCGTTTACGAGAGCCATTTCGTCCTCGGGTGAAAAGGAAAGGGGCAGCGCGCTGCCGCGAACCGCCCCTCCCGATGGTTTGCAATCAGGTTTAGAAGGACGTGCCGATCGAGAATTTGATGACCGACGGCGACCCTTGCGCGAGCAGGCTCGATCCCGTCGCCGCCCAATAGGTCTTGCCGAGGATATTCTCGCCGTTGACGCGGAACACCACCTTCGCGCCCTTCACCATCGTCGTGTAGCTGCCGCCGAGATTGTACAGCGTGTAGCTCGGGATGAAGACCGCGTTGGTCGCATTGTCGGCGCGCTTGCCGATGTAGTTGGCGCCGCCGTTGATCGCGAAGCTCGGTGCGAAGGGCAGGCGATATTCGGCCGAGGCCGAGAAGGTCCGCCGCGGCGTATTCTCGATCAGCTTGCCGACCAGGCTGGCGGTGCCCGATTCGATCTGGCGCGGATTGAGGAACAGCCCGGTCAGGTAGAGCGACAGGTCCTTGGTCACTTCGCCCGATGCGCTGAGCTCGACACCCTTGAAGCGCGCCTTGCCGATGAACTCGTAGATGTTGTTGGTCGGGTTCACCGCCGCCGAGGTGCGATCGATCTGGAAATAGGCGGCCGTCAGCAGGAAGTTCTTGATCGGCTCGACCTTGATGCCGCCTTCATATTGCTTGGACGGGCTGGCCGGCAGCTGGGCGAAGGGGTTGGCCGCGGTTGCGGGCGCCAGCGCGGTGGTCTCGAGACCCTCGATGTAGCTGGCATAGACGCTCACCCACTTGACCGGCTTGACGACGGCGCTGCCCGTGAAGGTCGTGGGTGTGGTGTGGAAGGTCCGTGTGCCCGCCGCTTCGTTATATTCGTTGTAGTTCACCTTGCGGACACCGCCGAGCAGTTGCAGCCACGATCCGAGTTCGGCGCGATCGAAGATGTAGACGCCATTGTCGTCGATGCTGGTCCACGTCGCCAGCACGCGCGGCGGCAGCGGCCGCACCGGCAGATAGACCGGGCTGAAGTAATTCTGCGCGAAGCTGACGGTGCCCAGGTTGTTGGTCGCGGCCGTGTTGGTGGTCAGCGGCACCTGCTGGATGCGATCGTTCTTCGAATAGCCGATCACGATCGAATGCTTGACCGGGCCGGTCATGAAGGAGGCAGCCGCCTCGGCGCGCGCCATGCGGTTGCGATAATAGAGGCGGTTGGATTGGGTCACCGCGACGGTGCCCGCGACGCCGGGGGTGAAACCAGCCGGGCAGGTCGCCGATACGGCGGTGCAGAAGGTGAAGGTCGAATAGTGGCGGTCACGCGTCAGGCGCGACTGGCCGATGTCGCCGCTGATCGCGAGCCAATCGTTGATCTTGTAATTGGTGTGGACGAGCAGGTTGGTCTCGCGCGAGGTCGAGTAGAGCCAGGTGTCCCCCAGGTTGAGCTTGGACGGCAGCAGGGCCGGCAGGAAGGTCTGCGTGGCGGGGATCGAAAGCTCGGTCGGCTCGCTGATCTTCTTGTAGATCTGCTCGGCATCGACCTGGACGACGAGGCCGTCGATCGGCTTCAGATCGAACGCGCCGGCGAAGAAGGAGCGGTTGCCGTCGATACGGTCGGTGCCCGTCTTCTGCGATCCGCCGGCCGCGGTCAGGCGCACGCCGAGGATGCCGAACGTGTCACTGATGTCGCCGCTGCCGACCGCCTGGCCATGGCTGTTGTAGGAAAATTGCGCCGAGGCGTGGAGGTCAGGCGTCGGGCGCTTCGAGGTCAGGTTGATCAGGCCGCCCGGGGTGGTGAAGCCGTAATAGAGCGAGGAGGCGCCCTTCAGCGCCTCGACGCGGAATTTGTTCTCCAGCGGCAGATCGATCAGGTTGATGATCGGCAGCGCGCCGTTGAGGCGGTAATTGCCGCGGTTCTCCACGGTGATGCCGCGGATCGTGAGGTTGGCGTAGACGCTCGGTGCGATCTGCGATGCCACGACGCCGGCGCTGTTGCGCAGCGCATCGTTCAGGCCCTGCGCCTGCTGCGATTGCAGCACCGCTTCGGGAATGACGGTGACGGTCAGCGGGGTGTCGATCTGGCGGGCGCCGCGGAAGGTGCCGGCCTGGACATAGTCGGCGCCGAAGCTGTTCTTGCGGTCGGCGGTGACGACGATCTCGTTGAGGCCCTTGCCGTCCTCGGCGGTTGCCGCAGGTGCCGGTGCGTCCTTCGCGACCGCGCCCTGTGCGATCGTCAGCGCGAGCGCGCTGGCGCCGGCCTTGATCGCGATGGATGTCCATTGGATTCGCTGCTTCACCGTTAGTCTCCCCGTTTTCGGACCTGCCCTGCGGCCGCCCGTACCCAATCTTCCTCCGGCGCCAAAGCTTAAATGTCATATTTGCGCTGTACAGATGTGATCACAGTTGCGATATCAATGCAAGCGAGAGATGCGGTTTCGGGTGATTTTATGAGCCAAGGTGAGGGGAGCATGGCAGGGCGGGGGCTTTCACGCTCTTACGAATCTGCGATCATCGCGGGCCGCGCCACGACGGCGCTCGGCCGCGACATCTTCGCCAACATATCGCCGATCGACGGCCGCATCCTGGGCCATGTCGCGGCCTGCGACGCACGCGATGTGGACGCCGCCGTGGCCTCGGCGCGCGCCACGTTCGAGAGCGGCGTCTGGCGCGACATGCCGTCGCGGGCTCGCAAGGCGAAGATGCTGGCGCTCGCCGATCTGATCGAGAAACACGCCGATGAACTGGCGCTGCTGGAAACGCTCGATACCGGCAAGCCGATCGGCGATGCCCGCGCCGTCGATGTGCCGCTCGCGCTGGGGACGCTGCGTTACTATGCCGAGGCGATCGACAAATTCTACGGGATGGTCGCGCCCAGCCACCCCGGGCGGCTCTCATTGGCGATCCACGAGCCGCTCGGCGTGATCGGCGCGATCGTGCCGTGGAATTTCCCGCTGCACATGGCAATGTGGAAGGTCGCGCCCGCGCTCGCCACCGGCAATTCGGTCGTGCTCAAGCCCGCCGAGCAATCGCCGATGACCGCGATCCGGCTGGGCGAACTGGCGCTGGAAGCGGGGATTCCCGAGGGCGTGCTGAACGTCGTCCCCGGCTTGGGTGGCGTCGCGGGCAAGGCGCTGGCGCTGCACGACGATGTCGACATGATCACCTTCACCGGATCCGGCCCGGTCGGCAAATTGCTGCTGCAATATAGCGGGCAGAGCAATGCCAAGCGCGTCAGTCTGGAGCTTGGCGGCAAATCGCCGCAGATCGTCTTTCCCGATTGCCCCGATCTCGAGGCGGCGGCGCAGGCGGCTGCGTGGGGCGTCTTCTACAATCAGGGCGAGGTCTGCACGGCGGCGTCGCGGCTGCTGGTCCACAAGGATATCGTCGGCGACTTCACGAAGCGTGTGGTAGAGATCGCGCGCGGCATCGTGCCCGGTGATCCGCTCGATCCGGCGACGAAGTTCGGTGCGATGGTGAGCCAGCGGCAGATGGAGACGGCCTTGTCCTACATCGACACCGCGACCCGCGAGAGCGGCGCGCCGATATTGGGCGGATCGCGGGTGCGCGAAGAGACGGGCGGCTTCTATGTGGAGCCGACGATCTTCGAACAGGTCGCCGCCGACGCCACTCTGGCGCGCGAGGAAGTCTTCGGGCCGGTGCTCGGTATCATCGCCTTCGCCGACGAGCGTGAGGCTTTCGCCATCGCCAATGACACCATCTACGGCCTCGCCGCGGGCGTCTGGACCGCCGATCTCGACCGCGCCCATCGCGCGATCCGTGCGCTTCGTGCCGGGCTGGTGTGGGTCAACGGCTGGGACGCGTGCGACATCACGATGCCGTTCGGCGGCTTCAAGCAATCCGGCTTCGGGCGCGACCGCAGCATGCTCGCGCTCGAAAAATACACCGATATCAAGTCGGCCACCTTCTCTTTCAGGCAAGCATCGTGAGCTCATCCAACACCTTCACCGCCGCAGGCTTCGCCGCCGATGCCGAGGAGGCGCGCGCCTTCCTCGCCGCGCATCCCGAAATCGAATTCTTCGAGGTCTTCTTCACCGGCCTGTCGGGCGTGCCGCGGGGCAAAAGGCTGCGCCGTCACGAGCTGATGGCGGTCTATGATTATGGCCGCTTCCTGCCCGGATCGATCACCGTGGTCGACATCACCGGCCGCGACGTCGAGGAGACGGGACTGGTCTGGGAGGATGGCGATGCCGATCGCCGGGCCCGCCCGGTGCCCGGCGGGATCGTGCCCGCACCCTGGCTCGGCGACAATGTCGGGCAGGTGATGACCTCGCTCCACGAACTCGACGGCGTGGTCAGCGATCTCGATCCGCGCGCCGTACTCCAGCGGGTGATCGACCGCTTCACCGCCGACGGCATGACGCCGGTCGTTGCGTGCGAATTGGAGTTCTACCTGCTCGATGCCCGCCGCGCCCGCGACGGATCGCTGCGGCTGCCGCGTGGCGTTTCGATGAGCACGCAGGTCTATGGCCTTGCCGAGATCGAGGAGGCAGCACCCTTCCTGAAGGCGCTGTGGGCGACGGCGGATGCGCAGGCCGTACCGCTGGAGGGCGTCATCTCCGAATGCGCGCCGGGGCAGCTCGAACTCACGCTCAAGCACCGTCCCGATGCGCTGCGTGCGGCCGACGATGCCGTGACCTACAAGCGGCTCGCGAAGGGCGTCGCCAAGGCGCACGACTGCGCCGCGACCTTCATGGCCAAGCCGTGGGCGGACCGCGCCGGCAGCGGCTTCCACCTCCATGTCAGCGTCAACGATGCCGAGGGGCGCAATCTGATGGCCGATGCGGCGCCCGAGGGCACAACGCTGCTGCGCCACGCGATCGGCGGGATGAAGGCGCTGATGGCCGAAAGCATGGGCTTCTTCGCGCCCGGCGCGAACAGCTATCGCCGCTTCCGCGCCAACAGCTATGCGCCGACCGCGCCGACCTGGGGCGTCAACAATCGCACCGTCGCGCTGCGCATCCCGGCCGGTGCCGCCGAGACGCGCCATATCGAGCATCGCGTCGCGGGGGCGGATGCCAACCCCTATCTGGCGGTCGCGGTGATGCTGGCGGCGGTCCATCACGGCATCACGAACGCGATCGATCCGGGCGCGCCGGTGACCGGGGACGGTTATTCCGCCGCTGCCGAAGCGGGCGTGAAGCTCCCGACCAACTGGTTCGATGCGGTGCGGCTGACCGAAGCCTCCACGGTGCTGCGCGACTATCTCGGCGATCGCTTCGTCGACATGTACACCTGCGTGAAGCGGGTCGAGCAGGACCGCTACTTCGCCGAGGTGCCGGGGCTCGATTACGATTGGTATCTCCACAATGGCTGAGCCGCGCGCCCTTCGTCCGGTCCTCGGCGTCAGCGCCTGCAATCGCCCGTTCGGCGAGGAGACGGCGCAGGTGGTGATCAACCGCTATATTGAGGCGGCGATGCGTCACGCCGACGTGGCGGCACTGCTGATCCCGGCCTTGCCTGACCTGATGGACGCCGACGAGGTCGCGGGCCGGATCGACGGCCTGCTGCTGACCGGAAGCCCGTCGAACGTCGATCCCGAACTCTACGGCGACACGCAAGGCGACGGCCCGTTCGATCCGGCGCGTGACCGGATGAGCATGGCGCTGGTCGAGGCGATGGCAGCCCGCGGCAAGCCGGTGTTCGGCATCTGCCGTGGTATCCAGGAGATCAACGTCGCGCGGGGTGGCACGCTCGCCCGCGATCTCGGCGCGGAAGGACGGCCACTCTCGCATCACAGCGAGGAGCGCACGGCGATCGCGCCGATGTTCGCGCATCGCCACCGTGTTGATTTCGTGCCGGGCGGCATCCTCGAACGCACCTTCGGCACCAAGGCGCTCACCGTGAACTCGGTCCATTATCAGGGCATCGCCCGGCTCGGCAGCGGCCTGACGGTGGAGGCGACGGCGTCCGACGGCGTCACCGAGGCGGTCTCCGGCCGATCCGGCGCGGCACCCCTCCTCGCCGTCCAATGGCACCCCGAATGGGATGCCGACAGCGATGATCAGTCGGCGGCCTTCTTCCGCCTGCTCGGCCGCGCGCTGCGTGGCGACCCTCTGTATCCCGTGACTGGAGACCAGAATTGACGCGTAACTACGACATTGCGACGCTCCGGAAGCTCGACGTCGCCCACCACCTCCCCGCGCAGTCGAGCTACAAGCTGCAGCAGGAGATGGGCGGCAGTCGGATCATCGTACGCGCGCAAGGATCGACGCTGTGGGACGGTGACGGCAATGCGATCCTCGACGGGATGGCGGGCCTGTGGTGCGTCGACGTCGGCTATGGCCGGCCCGAACTGGCCGAGGCGGCGAAGACCCAGATGCTGGAGCTGCCCTTCTACAACACCTTCTTCCGCACCGCGACGCCACCGCCGATCGAGCTGGCGACGAAGCTCGCGGGGCTGTTGGGTGGCGAACTCCAGCACATCTTCTTCAACAATTCGGGCTCGGAATCGAGCGACACGATCTACCGGCTCGTCCGCTATTATTGGCGGCTGAAGGGCCAGCCCGAGCGTACGGTCTTCATCTCGCGCGAGAATGCCTATCACGGCACCACGGTGCTGGCCGCGTCGATGGGCGGGATGCCTTATATGAAGGCGCAGTTCGGCGACGTGCCGATCGACGGGCTCGAACAGATCATGCAGCCCTATCATTTCGGCGAGGGCTTCGGCGAGACGGCCGAGGCCTTTGCCGAGCGGGCGGCCAATGCGCTGGAGGAGCGGATCCTCGCGGTCGGGCCGGCGAAGGTCGCGGCCTTCATCGGCGAGCCCGTGCAGGGTGCGGGCGGCGTCATCATCCCGCCGGGCGGTTATTGGCAGCGGATCGAGGCGATCTGCCGCAAATACGGCATCCTGCTCATCGCCGACGAGGTGATCTGCGGTTTCGGGCGGCTGGGCACATGGTTCGGCTTCCAGCATTTCGGCTTCACGCCCGACATCGTCTCGATGGCGAAGGGCCTGTCGTCGGGATACATCCCGATCTCGGCGACCGCGATCAGCCGCGAGATCATCGAGACGCTGCGGACCGACGACGACGATTTCCACCACGGCTATACCTATTCGGGCCACCCGGTCGCCTGCGCGGTGGCGCTCCGCAACCTCCAGCTGATCGAGGAGGAGCGGATGGTCGAGACGGTCGCGACCGATCTCGCGCCGCGCTTCCAGGCCATGCTGGCCGAGGTCGCCAAACATTCGCTGGTCGGCGAGGTACGATCGCTCGGGCTGATCGGCGCCGTCGAATTCGTGTCGGAGAAAGGCACGAACCGCCGTTTCGCGGTTCCCGGCGCGGCTGGCCTCGCGGTGCGCGACGCCTGCATATCGCGCGGCCTCATGGTGCGTGCGGTGCGGGATTCGATCGTGATGTGCCCGCCTTACGTGATCACCCCCGAAGAACTCGAACGCATGGGCACGATCATCCTGGCGGCGATGGACGAGGCGGTGGTCACGCTCGCCCAGGGCAATGCACCCTCGCATCTCGAGCTTGAAACGACGGACCCCGGATTGTGACATGCCGGATCGATCTACCAGCCTGAACGACCCGCTTCGCCGTCTCTGGACGGGGGACGATTAGCGCCGCGAACGCGTGCGCAATCGTTCCTCACAACCGAAAGAGACCGACATGGATCAGCGTTTCAAACAATGGATCAGGGAAAAGGGCATCAGCGAGGTCGAGTGCCTCGTTCCCGATCTCAACGGCGTCATTCGCGGCAAGGTATGGCCCGCGTCCAAATTCCTGCAATCGATCGACGATGAATCCCTGCGGCTGCCGAGCAGCGTGTTCGCGGTGACGATCACCGGCGAATATGCCGACGAGCACGACAAGGACAGCTTCTCGGACCCCGACGTATCGCTCCACCCCGACCCGACCTCGCTGCGCGTGGCGCCGGGCTTCAAGACGCCGACGGCATTCGTCTTCGCCGATGCGCATTACAAGAACGGCCGCGGCGAATATGAGATCGCCCCGCGCTACATCCTGAAGAAGGTGCTCGGCCTGTTCGAGGAGATCGGCTGGCGGATGGTGATCGCCCCCGAGCTGGAATTCTACCTGACCGAGATCAACGCCGATCCCGATCTGCCGCTGACTCCCCCGGCCGGGCGGTCGGGCCGGTCGGAGACGTCGCCGCAGCCTTACGGTCTCGAAGCGGTGACCGAATATGAGGATCTGATCGAGGACATCTACGAATATGCCGAGACCGCCGGCCTCGCGGTCGACACGATGATCCACGAATCCGGCACCGCCCAATTAGAGATCAACTTCAACCACGGCGATCCGATCAGCCTGTGCGATCAGGTGATCGTGTTCAAACGCATCGTCCGGCAGGTGGCGCTGAAGCACGGCGTCTATGCCACCTTCATGGCCAAGCCGATGGAGCATCAGCCCGGTAGCGCGATGCACATCCATATGTCGGCGGTCGATACGACCAGCGGCGTGAACCTGTTCGCCGATGCGAAGGGCGGGATGACCGATGCCTTCCGGCATTTCGTCGGCGGCATGCAGGCCTTGCTGCCCGAGGCGTGTCCGCTGCTCGCCCCGAACGTCAACAGCTTCCGCCGCATGCGGCCGCATCATTCGGCGCCGGTCAACGTGCAATGGGCCTATGATAACCGATCGTGTGGCCTGCGCGTGCCGATCACCGATGCGGCCAACATGCGGATCGAGAACCGCCTGCCGGGCGCCGACGCCAATCCGTACCTGGCGATCGCGGCGTCGCTGGTGTGCGGCTATATCGGCGTGCGTGACAAGATCGAGCCAATGCCGATGGTCGACGGCAATGCCTATCTTCAGCCGCGTAGCCTGCCGCGCAATCTCGACGAGGCGCTCGATCGGCTCGCGAAGTGCGACAAGGTGATCGAGCTGATCGGCGAGCGCTTCATCCAGGCTTTCCTCGATATCAAGGTCGCCGAACTCGGCGCCTTCCAGGGCGTGATCAGCTCGTGGGAGCGCGATCACCTGTTGCTCAAGGTATGAGGCTGTTCGGCCGGTTGGCGCTGGCCCTCGCGGCACCCACGCTGCTCGCCGCGGCGCCATCGCCGCCGGCCGACCTGATCCTCTACGATGCGCACGTCTGGACCGCAGAGGACGCGAATCCGCGTGCCGAGGCGGTGGCGATCAGCGGCGACCGCATCGTCGCGGTCGGCAGGAATCGCGACGTGCTCCGCTATCGCGGGCCTTCCACGCGTGCGGTGGACCTGCACGGGCAGATGGTGATGCCGGGCTTCATCGATGCCCACACGCATTTCGAGAATGCCTGTGACTGGTTCTTCGAAGTCCGGCTGATCGACGTCGACGAAGAGGCGACGATGCTCGCGCGGCTGAAGGAAGCGGTGGCGCGCGTGCCGGCCGATTTCTGGATCACCGGCGTCGAATGGGGCGGGCTCACCGCACGGCGGCAATGGACCAAGGGCAACCGCAGCTATGCGGCTTTCGAGCCCAGGCTGGCCGATGTCGATGCGGTGACGGGGGACCGCCCGATCCTGTTCAAGCGTCACGACGGCGCCGTCTTCGCCAACAGCGCTGCGCTCGCCCGCCTGCGGATCACGCCACACAAGCCCGATCCGTCGGGTGGGGCGATTGGGCATGATGCCGGCGGCGCGCTGACGGGGATGCTCTATGGCACCGCCGCCACCATCGCCTGGAGCTCACTGCCGCCCAAGAATATGGCGCGCACGCTGGTCGCGGCCAAGGCGATGACGCGGCAGCTGAACAGCCTCGGCATCACCAGCATCCACGATATCGCACGCGTCGATGCGCTGTCGCAGTCGACCGTCTACCGCGTCGATGTCGAGCGCAGCCACACCAACCTCTCGATCTTCACCGATCTGCGCAAGCAGGGCGACCTGACGGTGCGCGTCTATCCGCTGCTCCCCTTGCGCAGCTTTCGTGGGCTGGCGGCGCTCGGCATCACGCCGGGATCGGGCGACGACATGATCCGCTTCGGCGGGCTCAAGGCCTTCATCGATGGCTTCCTGACGATCGACCCGTGGCAGAACCATCCCGATTATTCGGGCGACTTCGTTTATCGCGTCACCGACGCCGCGACGATGCAGCAGGACGTGATCGATGCCGACAGGGCCGGGTTCGATGTCGGCATGCACGTCTTCGGGGACAAGGCGCACAAGCTGCTGCTCGACTGGTACGAGTCCGCGATCGCGGCTGACGGCCCGCGCGACCGGCGCTTCCGCCTAATCCATGCCTGGTGGCCGCGGATGGCCGAGATCGAGCGCGCCGGGAAGATAGGCCTCGTCGCGGACATCACCCCGGCGCAGGAACTCCATGGCTGGGAGCAGGCCGAAGCGGTGCTTGGCAAGGACAAGGCCCAGACCGCCTTCGCGTGGCGCACGCTGATCCAACACGGCATCCGGCTCAACATCGGCTCCGACTGGCCGGGCGACTATGACAAGACCGATGTCTCGCCGGTCGATCCGCTGGCGAACCTCTATTACGCCGTCACCCGCCATTGGGAGGGCGAGCCTGCATCCAAGGCCTGGCATCCCGAGCAGGCGATGACCATCGCGGAGGCACTGAAGGCCTATACGATCAACCCGGCGTGGACCGCGCATGAGGACAGGATCAAGGGGTCGCTGGCGCCGGGCAAGCTCGCCGATCTGGTCGTGCTGTCGCAGGATATCGCTGAAGGGCCGCCCGAGCGGTTGCTACAGACGCATATTACCTGGACTTTGCTCGGTGGTCGCACCGTTTTTGGCGGAAACTAGGGCTTGTCTCTTGCGATCACAGCTCTCACAACATGGCGATGGATGCCATGAAACTCGGGCTCCCCGGCGACAGCGCCAGCGACCAGCCAGTGACCCTGCACGCAAGCGTCTATGACGAACTGCGGCAGTGGCTGATCCTCGGCAAGGTTGCGCCGGGCGCGGGCATGTCGACGCGGGCTTTGGCGCAGCAGCTGGGCGTCAGCCAGATGCCGGTGCGCGATGCGCTCAGCCGGCTGGCGGCCGAAGGCGCGGTGGTGGTGCGCTCCAAGCGCAAGATCGTCGTGACGCCGATGACGCAGGAGCGGCTGAACGAGATCATCGACTGCCGCCTGCTGATCGAGCCGGCGGCGGCGGCGGCGGCGCTGCCGCACCTCAATGCCGCCAAGGTCCGCCAGCTCAAGGTGATCGATCGTGCGCTCGACGAGGCCGGGGCACTGGGCGCGACCAACGATTATATCGAGCAGAATTACCGCTTCCACTTCACCCTCTACCGCGCGGGCGGAGACACGATGCTGACCCGCATCATCGAGACGCTCTGGGTGCAGTTCGGGCCGCTGATGCGGGTGGTCTACGGCCGGGTGGGGACGCGCAATCTGGTCGACAAGCATCACCTCGCGCTGGCGGCCATTGCGGCGCAGGATCCGGATGCGCTGCGGGCGGCGGTGGCGGCCGATATCGAGGACGCCCGCGCGCTGATCATCGACGAAAAAGGCGAGGTCGATATCGCGGCATAAGCTGCTTCGGGCGTTGCCAGCTTAGCCGCTTTACCCTACTGTGATCACAGTATGGCGCGATCGAAAACCGGCGATGTCTCGTTCGCCCATTATCCTCCCAGCTACTATGCCGCGCACCACCCGGCGAGCGCGGACGCACCGCCGTTGGTCGGCGATCAGCATGCCGAAGTCTGTGTCATCGGCGGCGGATATCTAGGGCTCTCGACCGCGCTCCATCTCGCCCGGGCAAAGCGTGACGTCGTGCTGATCGAGCGCGCCCGGCTCGGCTGGGGCGCGTCGGGGCGGAACGGCGGCCAGTTGCACGTCGGCATGCGGCGCGAGCAGGGCTGGCTCGAAAAGCATGTCGGCCGCGACGATGCCGATCGGCTGTGGCGGATCGCGCTCGACGCACGCGATCATCTCGACTGGGCGATGCATTCCTACGGCATCGATTGCGATCTGCGGCTGGGGCACCTCCACCTCGATCACAAGCCGTCCTACGTGGCGCACAGCCGCGAGACCGTCGCGCTGATGCGGACCCGCTACGGCTACGATCATATAGAGTTTGTCGACAAGGATCGCGCCCGCGCCCTCGTCGCCAGCAGCGACTATCACGGCGGCACGCTCGACCGGCGCAGCGGCCATCTCGATCCGCTGAAATGGGCGTTGGGGCTGGCGCGGGCGGCGGCGCTGGAGGGCGCGCGACTCCACGAGAATAGCGCCGCGACATCCATTCGCCGTATCAACGGGCGCTTCGTCGTCGAAACCGCGCAGGGCCGGATCACCGCGGACCAGGTCGTCGTCGGCTGCAACGGCTATCTCGACGGGCTGGTGCCGCAGATCGACGCGCGGGTGATGCCGATCAACAATTTCATCGCCGTCACCGCCCCGCTGGGTGCCGAAGGCGCGCAGGCGATCATCAGGGATAATCTCGCGGTCTCGGACTCGCGCTTCATCGTCTATTATTTCCGGATGACGCCGGACCACCGCCTGCTGTTCGGCGGCGGCGAGAATTATTCCTACCGCTTCCCGAGTGATATCGCCGGCTTCGTCCGCCCGCATATCGCGCGCGTCTTCCCGCAACTCGCCGATGTCGGGATCGACTATGCCTGGGGCGGCGCGCTGGCGATCACGCCCAACCGCATGCCCTGCATCCGCTGGGTCGAGCCCGGCCTGCTCAACCTCAGCGGCTTCTCCGGCCTCGGCGTGCTGCTCGCGCCCTGGTTCGGCAAGCTCGCCGCCGACGGGCTGACCGAAGGCAACGACGATCTCGACCTGATGACGCGACTGCCGTCGCAGCGCTTCCCCGGTGGAAAGCTGCTGCGCTGGCCGACGATGGTCGCGGCGATGACCTTCTTCGGGCTCGTCGACCGGCTTTAATCGAAGCTGTACTCTGTGAAATGGTGCGGACCGTAGGGGCGCGGCGCCGCCCACATCTTGCCCGCGCCCGCATCCATGATGATCGTCGCGACAGTGCTGGAGGAATCGCCGCCCGGCCCGTGCACCGGCGTGCGGCAAACCGCCTGCGGTGCGGCAAAGCGATCCTGGAAGGCCTCGATCATCGTCTGCGGGGTGATCGCGCCATGGTGCCTGGTCAGATGCCTGCGGACGCGCTGGTCGCGATAGAGCGAGTCGGTGTTCTCCAGCAGGCTGACGTCGCGGAGCTTCGCCTGTGCGGCGGGCGAGATGAAATGGTTGGCGTGGACCAGCAGATCGTTCTCGGGCGCGATCCAGAACACCTCGACCGGGGTCGCCTCCAGATCGAACGCCTCGCCCTCGGCCGCGCTGATCATCATGTTGTTCGAGAAGCTGAGCTTCGCGTTGAAGACGACGTTCATCGCATCGGCGAGATTGTCCTTCATCAGGATCGCGCGGCGGATCATCGGCGCGGGCGTGCCGCGGCGGGGATAATCATGCTCGCAGCGGATGTAATTGCCGGTGAGCGCGATGCCGGCATCGTTCATCCCGCAGCGCCCGAGAAGCCCGGCCTCGACGAAGGTGAGGATGCGGGGCCCTTTGTCGGGTGTGATCCGCAGCATGATGGCGGTGTCGCAGCATTCGTCGCGCCAGTCCCAATTCTGGCCATGGAGCAGGCGTCCCTCGGCGGTGGCTTCGGGCATGGCGAGGGCGGCAGTGCAGCCGTCCTTTTCCAGCGGCGCGGCCTCGTCGGGGCGGCCATAGAGAAGCTCGGTGCGGGCGTTGATCGCGACGATGTCGAGCGGATCGACCCCGGCCCCTTCCGCGATGCCGTCCATCTCGATGACGGCATCGGGGTAGATCGCCTCGATCGACGGACGGAAATCCTTCGCCATCGATCGCGCGACGTCCCAATCCACGCCATCGGCGGCGAGGGCGGTCCGGTAGATCTCGATCGTGCGCAGGATGCGGTCGCGTGCCCGCTCGCCATACATCCGGCCCCGCGTCGCGGCGTCTCCGGCGATGTCGATCAGGGGAAAGGCGGCATGTTCGGTCATGGGTGTTCCTCGGGGTGGGCGGTGTGCGTGCGGCGGACGCAGGCGACGAAATGGTCGGGGGCGATCTGGATCATGGTCGGGCCGTCGCCGTCCTCGAACCAGGCATGGCCATCGGGAGGCTCCGGCACCGCGGCGGTGACGCGGACCATCTCGAACCCGCCGCCGTCGGCCCGCGCGATGCGCGGCGCGGCCTCCAGCAGGCGGATCGTATAGGGGTGGGCGGGCGCGTCGAAGATCGCATCGCGCGGGCCGATCTCGAGCAGATGGCCGTGGTACATCACCGCTACCCGATCGGCGACCTGCTCGACCACGGCGAGATCGTGGGTGACGAACAGGCTGGCGAAGCCGTGCCTTTTCTGCAGATCGGCGAAGAGCGCGAGGACCTGATGCTGGACGCTGGGATCGAGCGCGGAGACGGGCTCGTCGGCGACGACCAGATCGGGCTGGGCGATGATCGCCCGGGCGATGGCGACGCGCTGCCGCTGGCCTCCGGAAAGCTCATGCGGGTAGCGAGTGGCATAGTCGCCCCCTAATCCCACCTCCTCCAGCGCCTGCGCCGCGCGGGCCGCCCGTTCGCCGCGGGGCACGGTGCCGCGCAGGGGTTCGGCGACGATATCGCCGAGCCGCATCCGGGGATCGAGCGAACCGCCGGGGTCCTGGAAGATCATCGTCGTGCGGCGGCGGAAGGCCCGGCTGCGCGTGCAGCCGGTAAGGTCGAGCGCCTCCCCCTCGAACGAGACCGTCCCTCCCGATCCGGTGCACAGCCCCAGGATCGCGCGGCCGAGCGTGGTCTTGCCGCTGCCCGATTCCCCGACCACCGCCAGCGTCTCGCCACGGCGCACGTCGAGGCTGACGCCCTTGACCGCGCGGACCGGCGGGGCCTTGCGGGCGAACATCCGCGAGCGGGCGGAATAGGCGACTTCGAGGTCGGAGACCTCGATCAGCGGTGCCGGCACCCTGTCCGCCGATGCCGCGCGTTCGGGTAGCGAAGCCAGGAGCGAGCGGGTGTAATCGTGGCTCGGCGCCAGCAGGATCCTCTCGGGCGTGCCGGATTCGACCGCGACGCCGCGACGCATCACCAGCAGATGCTGGGCATATTCGGCGACCATCCCGAGGTCGTGGCTGATCAGCAGGATCGCGGTACCGATCTCGCGGGCGAGGCCGATCATCAGATCCATCACCTCGCCGCGGATGAGCGCATCGAGGGCGGTGGTCGGCTCGTCGGCGATCAGCAGCTTCGGGCGCATCGCCAGCACGGATGCGATCATGATCCGCTGGCGCATCCCGCCCGAGAATTGGTGGGGATAGGAGCGCGCCGCGCGCTCTGGATCGGGAATCCGCACCGCGCGCAGCATCTCGAGCGCCCTGGCCGAGGCTCCGCGCTCCGAGAGGCCCTCATGCAATCGCAGCGCCTCGCCGATCTGCCGGCCGACCGGGATCGAGGGGTTGAGCGAGGTCATCGGCTCCTGGAAGATCATGCCGATCTCCCGCCCGCGCAGCCTGCGCATCTCGCCGGTTTCGAGATGGGCGAAGTTCCGCCCCTCGAAATCGATCGAGCCGCCCGTGACGACGATGCCCGGTGGCAGCAGCCCGAGGATCGTGCGGGCGATCATCGTCTTGCCGCTGCCGGATTCGCCGACGATCGCGAACAGCTCGCCGGGCTGGATGTCGAAGCTTACGTCGTCGACCAGACCCGTCACGGCGCCATGCCGTTCGGCCGCGAGGCTGAGCCCCTTGATGGACAACAAGGGTGAGGTCACCGGCCGCGCGTCCGGGGATCGAGATGATCGCGCAGCGCATCGCCCAGCAGGTTGATACCGAGCAGCGACATCGACAGCGCGATGCCGGGTGCCAGCACCAGCCACGGCGCCTCGTCGAGGAACAGCCGGCTGTCCGCGAGCATGCCGCCCCAGGTCGGCGCGGGCGGCGGCACGCCGACGCCGAGGAAGGACAAGGCGCTCTCCGCGAGCAGCCCCCATCCGAACAGCGACGTGGCGAGCACGATCACCGGTCCCATCACGTTGGGCAGGATGTGGCGCAGCATCGTGTAGCCGCGCGAATTGCCCATCACGATCGAGGCGGAGACATAATCGCGGCCCTTGATCGAAAGCACTGCCGCCCGGACGACGCGGAAGACCGACGGCAGATAGGCGAGGCCGAGCGCGATGATCACGCCCGTCGCCCCCGCATCGAACACCGCGACCACGCAGAGCGCGAGGATCAGCGATGGGAAGGCGAGCAGTGCGTCCATCAGCGCCACGGTGATCCGGCCGAACCAATGGCCGAAATAGCCCGCCGCAGCCCCCAGCAGGGCGCCCAGCAGCGTCGCGATGAAGGCGGTGGCGGCCGCGATCGAGACGCTCACGGCCGCCGCCGCCAGAACCCGGCTGAGGACGTCGCGGCCCCATTCGTCGGTGCCCAGCCAATGCGCGGCGGAGGGCGATGCCAGCTGATCGTGATAGTCGATCGCGATCGGATCGTAGGGCGTGTGGATCAGCCCGATCAGCGCGGCGAGCACCATGATCGCGCACAGGATGCCGCCGACCACGGCCGTCGGCCGCAAGGGAGAACGCGGGTGGTCAGCCAAGGCTCGCCCCCGGATCGAACAGCGCCTGCGTCAGCTCGATCACCAGATTGACCAGCACATAGACCGCGGTGATCAGCAGCATGCAGCCCTGGATCACCGGATAGTCGCGCGCGAAGATGCTCTCGACCATCAGCTTGCCGAGGCCGGGGATGCTGAAGACCGTCTCGGTGACGACCGCGCCGCCGAGCAGCGCACCGAGCGTCAGGCCGATCAGCGCCCAGGTCGGTGCGATCGCATTGCGGACGACGTGACGGGTCAGCACCAGCCACTCGGGCAGGCCCTTCGCGCGGGCGTGGGTGACGTAGTCGAGCCCCAGCACCTCGATGGTGGCAGAGCGCATCATGCGGACGAGGACGCCGGCCTCGATCAGCCCGAGGCTCAGCACGGGCATGATCAGGTAGAGCAGCCCGCCGCGCAGATCCTCCCACGGCGCGACATAGCCGATCACCGGCAGCAGATCGAAATGGACGCCCAGCACCAGCAGCAGCATCAGCCCGAGCCAGAAGCTGGGAATCGACAGCGCCAGCGTTGCGAAGATCATCACCGCCGTATCGTGCCGCGTACCGCGCTTCCACGCCGCGAACGTGCCCGCGGGAATGGCGATCGCCACGGCCAGCAGGACGGCGGGCACCACCAGCGACGCCGTCACCGCGAAGGCGGGCAGCAGCATCTGCGCGACCGGGCGCTCCTGCGAGATCGACTGGCCGAAATCGCCGCGCAGGACGTGGCTTAGCCAGGCGAAGAACTGGATGGGGATCGGCTTGTCGAGCGCGAGCGACGCCCGGATCCGGGCCAGCGCCGCAGGGTTTTCGACATCGCCCAGCATCACCTGCGCCGGATCACCCGGCACGCAGCGGATCAGGACGAAGATCAGCAGCGCGGTGAGGAACAGCGTGGGGACGGCAAGGAGAAGACGCCTTATGGCATATCGCAGCATCGTCCCGCTCGCCGTCCCGACCGATCAGCGTTCGGCGAGCATGTCGGCGACGATCGGCGCGCGCTCGTCCCGGATCTGCTGCTTATTGTCCGAGAAGGCTTTCCACGTCGCGTTGGAGGCGAGGCCCGCCCGTACCCGCGCCACGACGGCATCGCGCATGCCGAGGCCCTCGTCGCCGCGATAATCGAGCAGCAGCATCGACGACCACGGACGCCCCGCCGGATAGCGCGAGAGCAGGAAATCATAGCCCTGCAGAGCATGTTCGCCGATCCAGCCCTCCATCTGCGGGACGACATAGCCGTCGACGTACTTCACATATTCGTTGACGCTGATCAGGTAATCATAGGGCACGACGAGGTAGACCGGCTTGGCGGGGCTCGCGTCGCGCTTGGAGCGCATGATGTCCATCGGCGCGGTGTCGATCCGCTTGACGAACTTCACCGCCGTCGGAGTCAGGCCGCCCGGCGATGTCGCCTCGACCTTGGCCCATCCGGCGATCCCGGCCTTGGTGTCCAGATCCAGGATCAGCATCGCATCCCAGTTCACATTGTCCGCGTAGCGCGACCAGAGCAGGCGATAGTGGGCGATGGTGCCCTGGCTGCGGAGAGTCTCCAGCTTCGCGGTCTCGTCGTGCGCCAATGCGGCGAGGAAGGCCGACCGGTCCTGCGGCGCCACCGAATAGCTGATGATCAGCCCGGTCGGGCTTTGCTGGCGCGGATCGCCGGCGGCGTGCGCCGGCAGCGCCGCGACCAGCGCCAGCAGGAGTGCGACCAGCCCCCGCATCACGGCTTCACCCCGAGTTTGCGATCGAGGAATTCGAAGCTGCGGCGCATCGCGTCGTCGGCCTCGGGCAGATCGGCGGCAATGAAGGTGTGGCCGCCCGGCGCGTGATCGTAGATGTGCGATTCGAAAGTCTTGCCGCGCGCCTTCAGCACGTCGATCAGGCGGCCACCGTGCAGTTCGATCGGCGCGATCTTGTCGCCCGTCGTCGCCATCACCAGCAGCGGCGTCTGGATCTTGTCGACGCCGTTGATCGGCGACACCGCCATGTAGGCGGGAAGGTTCTTGTCCGGCCCCTTGCCGCCGAAGCTGGCGTTGTCGTGCGCAACCTCGAGACGGCGATATTCGGGCTTGTACGACATATAGGCGACGAAGTCCGTCAAGCCGACGATGTCGACCGCCGCCTGGAATGCCTGCGGCTCCTTCTCGATCGACAACAACGTCACCATGCCGCCGCGGCTGACGCCGAGGATGCCGGACTTGGTCGGATCGACGAACGGCTTGTTCTTCAGATATTTGGCGGCGGCGAGCACATCCGCCGTGTCGGTCGTGCCATAGTCATTCTCATAATAGTCCGAGCCGTAGCCGCGGCTGCCGCGATATTCGGGGAACATGACGATGTAGCCCTTGTCGATCGCCATGCGGACGAGCTTGAACCACTCCCAGCTGAAGCGCTCGTGGAAGCCGCCGTGGACCATGATGACGGTCGGATAGCGCTTGCCCGCGACCATGGTCTTGGGCGTGAAGACGTAGCCCGGGATCGTCTGATCGGCCGAGGGATAATAGACGAAATCCATCTTGATGTCGGGATTCTCGATCTCGAACTGGATCTGGATCATGCGCTGCTGATTGACGAAGATTTCCTGCTGCAGCAGCTCGAGCTTGGTCGGCACGTCATCGGTGTTGTAATTGACGTAGCTGTCGAGCGCGCCTTCGCGATTGTCCTCGGTACGGCCGAACTGGTTGACCGCCTTGGCGCCCTTCGCGGTCCCGGCCGCCGGGGCGGCTGGCGCCGCGATCGAGGGCATCGTGATCAGGCCGAGGGCCGCGGCGGCCATCAGCTTCCATTTCAAAGACGTCATGATTGTCCTCCTGTTTTCGCCACATTCCAATATCGCGCTCTGGACATCATCCAGCTCTTGAATCCGGTGATGCCGGGCCGGATGGCGTTGGCATCGCTGTTGTTGAACAAGGCGATCAGCGGCAGCTGCGCAATCATCCGCCTGTGCAACTGATCGAGCAGGGCCTGCCGTGCGGTCGGGTCGCTGGACCGGCTATATTGCTTCAGCATCGCGATCGCGGTGGGATCGCCCCAGACCTTGCGCTTCGAGACGGCCCTGTCGCCGAGCATCGAGCTGTAGCTGCCGTAGGGCTCGGCGCGGGCCGAGTACGCGAAGGACATCAGCTGATAATTGCCGGTCTGGTAACGGTCGAGCTGCGTCGCCCAATCGAGCACCTGGAGCGCGATGGTGATGCCCGCGGCGCGCGCCATCGACTGGACGAGCAACGCCTGATCGAACTGATCAGCATAGCGGCGGTTGACGACCATCGTGATCGGCTGGCCATGGTAGCCCGCGGCCGCGAGCAGCCGCTTCGCCTCCGGGATGTTGGGGCGATAGCGCAGGCTCTGCGCCGGGCTGTGATAGGCCGAGGCCGTCGGGACGACCGAGGGATTGGCCTTGCCGGTGCTGGCGGTGGTGAGTGCGGTGATGGCGTCGAGATCGATCGTGAGCGCCAGCGCGCGGCGGATGCGGATGTCGCGGAGCAGCGGATCGTTGGTCTGGATCAGGATCGCGTTAAGCCCCGCGACCGGGGCGGAGAGGACGCGGACCTGCGGCACGTAGCGCAGCTGGCGGATATCTGCGGTCGACAGGTTGGTCAGGATATCGAGCTGGCCCTTGATCAGCGCCGCCAACCGGGAGGCATCATCGCGGATGATGTAGAAATGCAGCGTCCTGGCCAGCGCCGCCTTGCCGCCGACATAGCCATCGGTGCCGCCGCCGCGCGATCGGTAGAAGGGGTTGGCCGAAAGGGTGATGTCCTGCCCGCGCCGCCAGCTGTCGAGCTTGTAGGGGCCGGTCGCGATCGGCTGGCGCAGGCTGCCGTCGGGCGCGAAGGAGGCATCGGCCAGGATCGCGCTGGCGCCGCATTCGGGGCCGGCCATGCGCGAGAGGAACATCGGATCGGGCTTGTCGATCGTGAAGGTCACCGCATTGGCGCTATCGGCGGTGACCGAGAGGAGCTTGCTCCCCGCCGTCCCGTCGAAGCTCGGCAGGCACAGCCAATTGTTCTTCGCCTCGAGATACCAATGCCAGCTACGCACGACAGCGGCCGACGTCACCGGTGTGCCGTTGCTGAAGCGCAGGCCGGGACGCAGCGTGAAGCGATAGCGCGTCTGATCGGGCGAAGTGGTGATCGCCTGCGCGAGCATCGGGCCGACCGAGCCGTCTTCACGGAGCCCGACGAGCCCTTCGAAGACGTGCATCATCACGGTGTCGGTGTTTTCATCGCGGACGACGCCGGGAGCGGTGCCGCGAATGTCGGCGCTCAGCATCAGATTGAGTGTCGATGGGTCGGACGCGGCGAGCGACGGCGACGCGAGTGCCGCGAGGAGCGCACCGGTAGCAAAGCCCCTCCACATATGCGCCGCCATTGGCCCCGTCATTCCGACCTCGTCAGCGCGTTAGGTGCCGGACCGTTGCCGGTTCTGCAAGACTAAATCGACAGACTGTGATCACAAAAATCGTCGAGGCTTTGGTTTGATTGAGATGCTTTCGCGAAGGCGCGGTCGCCCCATGCCGTGAAATGCGATCACATTGCGATCGAGGCTCAGCTCCCGTCGGGCGACGATCCGGGATCGGAGCTCAGCGCTTTCTGCCACCGCTTCAGCATATATTGCCGCGTCAGCTGATCCTGATGGACCAGAAGGCCGGGGCCGACCCGGATGGCGCGCAGGCGCACGTCGCGTGGGGAGAGTTCGGCCGGATTGGCCACGTCCTGCCGCACCGACGGCATCTGCACCGTCGCGAGGAAGCGCTGGCCGCGCGCCGACAGGAGAAAATCGAGGAAGAGTTTCGCGGCGGCCGGATGGCTCGCGGTCACCGGGATCACCGCCAGCCGGGACATCAGCAGCGTGTAATCGCGCGGCAGCACCATGCCCAATTGCGGGTGGCGGCGGATCTCGTCGAGCGCGAAGGAACCGACGATATTGTAGCCGATCGCCGAGCGGCCGTGGACGACATCCTCGGCGATCTCCTCCGCGTTCGGGAAGAGCCGCACCTTGTTGTCGCCCATCGCGGTCACGAGCCGCCAGATATCGTGCGTGGCCTGCTGGTCTTGGCTCAGGTAGAGATAGCCGACGGCCGATCGTGGCAGATCGTAGGTCGCGATCTTGCCGCTCAGCGGCTTCGGCCGTTGTTCGAGCAGCTTGGTGAGCGCGATATGGTCGCGCGGCATGGCGGCATCGGCGATCAGGTCGCGATTGTAGAGCAGTACGACGGGCTCGGCGGTCGTGCCCCACGCCTGATTCTTCCAATTGGCCCAATCCGGGATGTTGCGCCGCTCCGGCGACACGTAGCTCGTGGCGAAGCCGTCGTTGGCGAGCTTGATCTGCAGGTCCATCGCGGAGGACCACAGGAAATCGGCCGTGGGCGTGTGGTGCGCCGCATTTTCCACCGTCCGGCTATAAACCTCGCCGGCGCGAAGCTCGATATAGTGGACGCGAAGGAAAGGGTAGCGCGAGCGGAAGTCGGCGATGAGCGGCGCCGCCTTCTTCGCGTCGATCGCCGACCAGATGAGGAGCGCGCCCTCCCGTTTCGCCGCGTCGATCAGATCGGCGTAGGCGGCGGGGTAGCCCCGCGGGACTTCCGTCGACGATCGGTGGCATCCGGCCAGCAGAAGCGCCGCCGACAGGATCGCCAGGACAGGGGCGCGGTATTTCAGCAGGACTCTCCGACGCTTCTTTCGTGATGGGCAATCCGCCTGTAAGCCCGGCCGGTCAAGTTGGTGGAGAGTGCGATGGCCCGGATATTGCTGGTGGAGGATGATCCGCCACTCGCACGCGGGATCGCGGCGATGCTGCGCGTCGCGGGGCATGCGGTCGATACTGCCGAGGATGGCGAGACGGCGCTGCTGCTGGCGCGCGACGAGCCTTATGGGCTGGTGACGCTCGATCTCGGCCTGCCGGACATGCCGGGGCTGGAGGTATTGCGGAAACTGCGCCGCGACGGATCGAAGACGCCGATCCTGATCCTGACGGCGCG
>Ga0164294_10001356_pt1 | contig 22795 bp, 16 predicted proteins | sample GEODES005metaG_FD_111479 | JGI IMG/M metagenome (GOLD analysis project Ga0164294, IMG submission 111479) | Oligotrophic lake water microbial communities from Sparkling Lake, Wisconsin, USA - GEODES005 metaG | ecosystem: Environmental > Aquatic > Freshwater > Lake | place: USA: Sparkling Lake...
AATCCCATCCGCAACCCAAACTGTACCTAGCCGCAGCCCGGGCAACGAGTTTGCGAGCCATGGCCGGCATCATTGGTTTTGCTCGGTCCAGGGGCGCGATAAACTCTTGATTTCCAGAGCCAAAGCTAACGCTCGTTGGCTCAATCTTTGGGTAGGGCTGAAGTTACGCCCTTTGAGCAGCCCAATCTGGCCTTCCAATGCCAAAGGCCTTTCACAAGGAGCCGTTGTTTTTCCTATGGAAAGGCCTCTGGGAGGCTGGTGCCGCTTACGTGACTCGAACACGTGACCCCCGCATTACGAATGCGGTGCTCTACCGGCTGAGCTAAAGCGGCATCTCGGTAAGGCGGGCGATTTATCAGCGAGCGGGTGCACTGGCAAGGGGCAAGGCGGCTGCAGTGCAAACGCCCTGAGGGGGGCGGCGGGCCAGGCTGGCTCAATCCGGGGGCGAACCGGCCGTTATCCGGGGCATGAACCCTGCAAACCCCGGCTACGTCATCCCGCTCCGCGCCTTGGGCATGCATGATACTGGCGTTGATCGATCGGCCCTCGATCGGCCGGGGCCGCTGCGGGAAGACCAGGTGCCACGCAGTGTCGTGGTGGAGCGGCGGCTGACCAACCGGGCGTTGGCGGCCTGGCAGAGCGCGTCCTACGACAGTATTGCGGCTGCACTGGCACCGTTCTTCGATCACAGCATCGTGGTGCGCGATCCGGCGGGCCGCGCCCTCATCGAAAGCGTGGGCGGCCCGGTTTCGGCGCGTTTTGGCCTCATCGCCGGGCTAGCGCTGCTGCGCGATCCCGGCCTGTCTGAAGAACTGGTGGCGGCCTGCGAACTGGTGGCGCTGCAACCGATGCCGATCCCGTTCGAAGCCAGCGTGAACGATCCGATGGGCGCCCAGATGCTGGTGCGCGGCCTGGCGCTGCCGCTGCCCGAAGCCGGCGATCCGGCGGCGCTGGTGCAGATCGTGCTGAGTTGGCGCGAAGTGTTGTCGAAGAGCGCGGCGAAGCGCCTGCGCGCCGAACTGGCCAGCGCCTTTGCCCAGGTGCAGCGGCTGCCGCCGGTGGCCGATCCCTTCCCGCGGCGGCCCCGGTCAGGCGCAGCCCTTGATGTGTTCAATCGCACAAAGATTGCAGAGTGAGCTTCGAATCACACTTTTCTTTCGCGACCGCGCGGCGCATAAGCTGCGGCAAAAATGTCGCGGGAGCGATCGACGTGCCTGAAACGACCAAGCCCGGCGCTGCTGGGTCATCTGCAAACACCCCTTTGGCTCAGGCGCTGGCGGGATGCCTGTTTGCCCGCGCCTTACCCGGCGAGATCGAAGGCTTGGACGAGGCGGCACGCGTGGCCGTGGCCGGCTTCATGGCCGCTGCTGCCGCCCTTCGTGCGCCCGATCAGCCGGTGATCCACATCGATCCGCTGGCCAACGATGGAGCCCGCCGCCTGCGCCTGGCCATCATCGGTGAGGATCGGCCCTTTCTGGTGGATTCCACCGCTGCCGCCGTCACTGCCGCCGGGGTGGACATCCACCGCCTGTTGCACCCGATCATCGATGTGCGCCGTGATGCTGACGGCACGCTGCTGGAAGTGATTGGACTGGGCAAGAATGGCGCCCCCCTGCCCGGCCATGCCCGCGAATCCATGATCTACATGGAGATCGAGCAGGTTGGCCACAAGACGCGCGCCGCGCTGGAGGCCAGCCTGGCCCAGGTGCTGGCCGATGTGCGCGCCGCGGTGACCGATTGGCAGGCGATGCTGGCCCTGCTGCGCGAACGCATTCGCGCCCTTTCGGACAATCCGCCGCCGCTGGCCCCGCACCGCACCGCCGAAGCCATGGCCTTCCTCGAATGGCTGGCGGCCGACAATTTCACCCTGCTGGGCGCCCGCCATTACCGGCTTGAAGGCGATCTGGACGATCCAGCGATGGAGGTTTCCAGCGATGGCGGCCTTGGTCTGCTGGCTGATCCGGATTACCCGGTGTGGACGGGCATGCGTGGCCCCGCCGACACGCCGCGCGCCTTCAAGGCGCTGCTGGCCAGCCCGGAACCCCTGCTGATCACGCGCGCCGGAGCGGTGGTGAGCGTACACCGCCGGGTGAACGGCGATCTGGTTGCGGTGAAGGGCTTCGACCGCGAGGGCCGCGTGGTATCCGAAACGCGCTTCCTGGGGCTCTACACGTCAGCTGCACTCTCCACGTCGCCGCGCCAGGTGCCGCTGCTGCGCCGCAAGGTGGGCGAGATCATCGACGCGCTGGGCTTCGGCGAACGCGGCCACAGTGGCAAGGCGCTGGTGCATGTGCTCGAAAGCTTCCCGCGCATGGAATTGTTCGAGGCGAGCCCCGATCAGCTGAAGGCGATGGCGCTGGGCCTGCTCTCGCTGCTCGACCGGCCGCGGCCCAAGTTGTTCGCCCGCGCCGATCCGTTCGGTCGCTTTGTCTCCGCGCTCGTTTATGTGCCGCGTGATCTCTACACCAGCCGCCTGCGCGAAGCCGCCGGACAAATGCTGGCGCAGGAATTGAAGGGCAGCATCGCGCGTTACGAGGTGGAACTGCGCGAAGAGGGCCTGGCGCGCGTGCACTATGTGGTGGATGTGGCCGACGCTGCCAGCTTCACTTCCGATCAGGCCGCCGCGCTCGACCGCCGGCTGCGCCAGTTGGTGCGTGGTTGGGAAGAAGATCTGGAAGTTGCCCTGGCTGAGCTGGTGACGCCGACCCGCGCGGCGCGACTGGCGAGCAGCCACGGCCGGGCTTTTTCCGCCAGCTATCGCGCTCAGCACCAGCCGGCCGAAGCCGCGGCCGACATCATGGCGCTCGCTACGCTGGAGGACGAGAATGATCGCGCTGTGCGTATCATGGCCGCCTCTGAACCCGGCCAAGTGCGCCTGAAACTGTATCGACTCGGCCCGATCATTCCGCTTTCCGAAGCGGTGCCAGTGCTGGAAAATTTCGGCCTGAAGGTAATCGAGGAATATCCGTTCGATCTGGACGACGGCCGGCTGGGCCGCATCAACGATTTCATCTGCGAAGTGCCCGATCCGGCCATCCTTGGCGATCTGCCGGCGCTCACGGCGCGGCTGGAGCCGGCGCTGGTCGCCGTGCTGCTCGGCACGCGGGAAAATGACGGATTCAACGCGCTGATCCCGGGCTGCGGCCTTGAGGCCCGTGACGCCTCGCTGTTGCGGGCGTGGTTCCGTTATCTGCGGCAAACCGGGGTCACCTACGGCGTGATGACAGCAGTTGATGCGCTTAAGCGCTATCCGGATATCACGCGCGATCTGGTGGCGCTGTTCACGGCGCGCTTTGCGCTGGATGTCGCGGATCGCGCCAAGGCGCAGGAAGAGGTGCTGGCCCGCATTGATGCCGGCCTGGCCGAAGTGTCCAGCATCGATGATGATCGCATCATCCGCCTATACCGATCGGCCATGCTTGCCACGCTGCGGACCAATTTCTTCGTGCCCCGCGGGCCGGAGGCGATGGCCTTCAAGATCGATTCCGCCGCCATGCCCGGCCTGCCCCACCCAATCCCCTATCGCGAGATCTGGGTGTTCTCCCCGCGCGTGGAGGGCATCCACCTGCGCGGCGGGCCTATCGCCCGCGGCGGCCTGCGCTGGTCTGACCGGCGCGACGACTTCCGCACCGAAGTGCTGGGCCTGGTGAAGGCGCAGAAGGTGAAGAACACGGTGATCGTGCCGACCGGCGCCAAGGGCGGTTTCTATCCCAAGCTGCTGCCGCCGGCATCGAACCGTGATGCGTGGCTGGCGGAAGGCACCGAGGCCTATCGCATCTATATCCGCGCGCTGCTGTCGATCACCGACAATCTGGATGTGGCCGGCACCGTGCTGCCGCCAGCCGGCGTTGTGTGCCATGATGCGCCCGATCCTTATCTGGTGGTCGCCGCCGACAAGGGCACCGCAACCTTTTCCGACACCGCCAATGGCATTGCCGAGAGCCAAGGCTTCTGGCTGGGCGATGCCTTCGCGTCGGGTGGCGGCAATGGCTATGACCACAAGGCGATGGCCATCACCGCCAAGGGCGCCTGGATCTCGGTGCAGCGGCATTTCCGCGAAATGGGCATCGACGTGCAGAGCGAGACGGTACGCGTGGCCGGCGTGGGCGACATGTCCGGCGATGTGTTCGGCAACGGCCTGCTGCTCTCACCCGCCGTGGCGCTGGTGGCGGCATTCGATCATCGCCATATCTTCCTTGATCCCACCCCCAATATTCCGGCCGCCTTTGCCGAGCGTCAGCGCATGTTCGCGCTGCCGCGATCGAGCTGGGACGATTATGACAAGGCGCTGATTTCGGAAGGCGGTGGCGTGTTTGCGCGCAGCCTGAAATCCATCCCGCTTTCACCCCAGGTGCAGGCCATGCTGGGCGTGAACGTGGACGCAATGGCGCCGAGTGAACTGCTCAGCGCCATCCTGAAGATGCAGGTCGATCTGATCTGGTTCGGCGGTATCGGCACCTATGTGAAGGCGTCGACCGAAAGCAATGCCGACGCCGGGGACCGCGCCAATGATACGATCCGGGTGGACGCCCAAGCGCTGAAGGCAAAGGCGATCGGCGAAGGTGCCAATTTGGGCCTCACCCAGGCCGCCCGTATCGAGTTCTCGCGAATTGGCGGGCGCATCAATACCGATTTCATCGACAATTCGGCCGGGGTCGATTGCTCCGACCACGAAGTCAACATCAAGATCGCGCTCAACGGCGACGTTGCCGCCGGCCGCCTGTCGCGACCGGATCGCGATTCGCTGCTTAAGGTGATGACCGACGACGTTTCGGAACTGGTGCTGCGTGACAACCGCCTGCAGACGCAAGCCATCAGCCTGGCGGAAACCGGCGGTGCTGCCGCCGTGCCGGTGTTCCAGCGGCTGATCCAGACTCTGGAAGGCCGCGTGGGCCTTGATCGCAAGGTGGAAGGCCTGCCCGGCGATGACGTGCTGGGCCAGCGTGCGCAGGCCGGCGAAGGCCTGACCAGGCCGGAACTGGCGGTGGTGATGGCCTATGCCAAGATGGCCGCCTATGACGTGCTGGTGACCAGCGCGGTGGTGGATGATCCGCTGCTGGAAGCTGATCTGATCGCCGCGTTCCCGGCTGCCATGCAGGGCACGCACCGCGATGCGATCCTGCATCACCGCCTGCGCCGCGAACTGGTGGCGACCAAACTGACCAATGAATTGATCAACCGCGCCGGCCTGTCGGCGCCCTTCGAATTGGCCGAGGAACTGGGCGCCGGCATCGCCGATATCGCCCGCGCCTTTGTGGCGGCGCGGCAGCTGTTCGGCTTTGCCGGGCTGTGGCAGGCGATCGATACGGCAGCGGTGCCGGCCACAGCGGCCAATGCGCTGCACCGCGCTGCGCAGGGCGTGCTGCGTGCCCAGATGGCCGATCTGGTGCGACTGGGCGGCGGCCGCAGCGCCGCTGCACTGGTTGCCGCGATCGCACCGGGCCTGAAAGCGCTGGGCAACAGCATCGAACAACTGGTCAAGGCCGAAGTGCGCGGCCAGCTCGACCGTTCGGCGGCTGAGCTGGCCAGCGCCGGCGCCCCGGCCGATCTGGCGCGCAGCATCGTACATGTCGAAGCGCTTGATGGCGCGGTAGGCGTGGCGCTGCTGGCGGCCGAACGCCGGCTTGATGTGGCGGCCACGGCCCGGGCCTATACAATGCTGGGCGAAACCGCCGGGCTGGATTGGGCGCGCGGCGCGGCGGCGGCGCTGAACCCGGCCGATCCGTGGGAACGGCTACTGACGGCGGCACTGGTGCGCGATTTCGAACAGATCAGGCTCGATCTGCTGCGCCATATCGTGCCGGAGGGCAGCAACCCGGTGCAGGTGCTGGCGCTGTGGCTGGAAGCCCATGCGGCACGGGTGGCGCGCATCGCGGCTTCCATCAGCCGGGCGCGTGAGAGCGGCATGGTCAGCGCGGCGATGCTGGCGCATATCGCGGGACAGGCACGCGCGGCCTTGACGTGACAAGCGGTCGGGGAAGCGTTCGCCCCCTTGTTGCAAACGGCCTCGCCTGCTAGCGGCAGCGACATGTCTGTGGATAGCCAAACCGTACGCAAGATCGCGCGCCTGGCGCGGATCGCCGTGACCGATGATGAGGTGCCCGGCCTTGTCGAGCAGCTCAACGGTATCCTTGGCTGGGTGGAACAGTTGGGCGAGGTCGATACCAAGGGCGTCGAACCGATGGCCAGCGTCATGCCCGGCAACATGCGCTGGCGCGAAGACGTGGTGACCGACGGCGGCATCCAGGACAAGGTGCTGGCCAACGCACCCGATGCGGCCAGCGGCTTCTTTGCTGTGCCCAAGGTGATCGAATGAGCGCGCTGACCGATCTTTCGCTGGCCGATATGAAGGCGGGGCTGGACGCCAGGCAGTTCAGCGCGGTTGAACTGGCGCAGGCGCATCTCGATGCGATGGCAGCCAATCGCCATCTGAACGCGTTCATTGTCGAAACGCCGGAACTGGCGCTGGCCCACGCCAAGGCCGTGGATGATGGCAAGCGCGGCGGGCCGTTGGCGGGCATCCCGCTGGGCATCAAGGATCTGTTTGCCACCGATGGCGTGCAGACCACGGCGGGCTCCAACATTCTCAAAGGATTCGTGCCGCGCTATGAATCGAGTGTGACGGCCAATCTGCTGCGCGATGGCGCCGTGTTCCTCGGCAAGCTCAATATGGACGAATTCGCCATGGGCTCGTCGAACGAGACCAGCGCCTTTGGACGCGTCATCAGCCCGTGGAAGGCCAAGGGCTCAGACGCTGAACTGGTGCCAGGCGGTTCGTCCGGCGGTTCGGCGGCAGCCGTTTCGGCGCGGCTGTGTGCCGGCGCCACCGGCACCGATACCGGCGGCTCGATCCGCCAGCCCGCCGCATTCGTCGGCATCGCCGGCATCAAGCCAACCTATGGCCGGGCTTCGCGTTGGGGCACGATCGCCTTTGCCTCCTCGCTCGATCAGGCCGGGCCGATGGCACGCACTGTCACCGATTGTGCGCTCATGCTCACCTCCATGTGCGGGTTCGATGCCAAGGATTCGACCAGCCTCGATATCGCAGTCCCGGATTACGCTGCCGGCCTGACGGGCAGCATGAGGGGCAAATGCGTCGGCATCCCGGCCGAATATCGGCTCGACGGCATGGATCCCGAAATCGCCGCGCTTTGGGATCAGGGTATTGCCTGGCTGATGGCCGAGGGCGCCGAGATCGTCTCGGTGTCGCTGCCGCACACGAAATATGCCCTGCCCACTTATTATATCGTCGCCCCGGCCGAAGCCTCGTCCAACCTCGCCCGCTATGACGGCGTGCGTTACGGCAACCGCGTCACGCCTGCGGGCGGCAACGTGCACGACATGTATGCCGCCACCCGCGCCGCCGGCTTCGGCAAGGAAGTGAAGCGCCGCATCATGATCGGCACCTATGTGCTGTCGGCCGGCTTTTACGACGCCTATTACACCCAGGCGCAAAAGGTGAGGGCCCTGATCGCGCGCGATTTCGAAGCGGCCTTTGAAAAGTGCGACGTGCTGCTCACGCCAACGGCGCCCAGCCCGGCGTTCGCGTTTGGTGCCAAGGCCGATCCGCTGGCCATGTATCTGAACGATGTCTTCACCGTGCCGGCCAGTCTTGCCGGACTGCCGGCGATGAGCGTGCCGGCCGGGCTGTCCGCCTCCGGGCTGCCGCTGGGCCTGCAGATCATCGGTCGCCCGCTCGACGAGATGGGCGTGCTCGATGCCGGACTTGCCATCGAACGGGCGGCGGGCTTCAGCGCCCGCCCGTGATCGCGGCCTGATGAAAGCACTCGCCCCCAAAGAAAAACTGGCAACGCGCGCAGGGCTGGCGCAGTTCCTGCGTTTCGGCCTGGTGGGCGTCGCCAACACCGCAACATCCTACATCGTCATCCGCCTGCTGGCCGAACCGCTTGGTGTACCGGCGGCCAGCGCCATCGGCTATGCTGCAGGCGTGGTGCAAAGCTTCGTGCTCAACCGTTTTTGGACCTTCAGCACCACGCGGCCCCGCAAAGATGGGCGCCTGGGCGGAGAGGCAGTGCGTTTCATTGCCGTCAATCTGGCCTGTGGTGGCCTGTTCACGCTGGTTAACAGTTTGGCTGAACCACATATCGGATTGTTAGCGGCAACACTGGCCGGGGTTGCAATGGTGACGCCCTTAGGCTTTATCCTTAACCGGTTCATCGTGTTTCGTTGACATGGGGGGATTGGGCGTTGGTCGGATTATCGGTGGTCATCCCATGCTATAATGAGGAAGCCTGCCTGCCCGAACTGCACCGCCGGGTTGCCGCCGCGGCGCACCAATGTTTCGGCGATGATCATGAAATCGTGCTGATCAACGATGGTTCGCGCGATCGCACCTGGGCGATCATGCAGGAACTGGCTGCCACCGATCCCAATCTTGTCTGCCTCAATCTGGCGCGCAACCATGGCCACCAGCTGGCGCTCACCGCAGGGCTTGATCTGAGCCGCGGCGAGACGATCCTGGTCATCGACGCCGATCTGCAGGATCCGCCGGAACTGCTGCCCGACATGCTGAAGACGATGGCGGCGCAGGGCGCCGATGTCGTCTATGGCTTGCGCACCAGCCGCGAGGGCGAAAGCTTCACCAAGAAACTCACCGCAGGGCTGTTCTATCGAATCCTCGATCGGCTGACCGACATCAACATCCCGCTCGACACCGGCGATTTCCGCCTGATGAGCCGGCGCGCGCTGGATGTGCTGATGGCGATGCCCGAACAGGCGCGCTTCGTGCGCGGTATGGTGGCGTGGATCGGTTATCGGCAGGTGCCTTTCCCCTATGCTCGCGCCCAGCGCCTTGCCGGGGTGACGCACTATCCCTTCACCAAGATGCTCAGCCTGGCCTTTGATGCCATCACCGGCTTTTCCACCAAGCCGCTGCGTTTTGCCTCCCACGCTGGCCTGTGGCTGGTCGGCCTGCTGATGCTGGTCGCAATGTATATTCTGGTGCGCTTCCTGCAGGGCGAGACAATCGAAGGCTGGACGTCCTTGAGCTTGCTGGTCATCGGCATTGGCGCCGCGCAGATGCTGGTGCTGGGCGTAATCGGCGAATATCTTGGCCGGGTTTATGTGGAGGCCAAGCGCCGGCCACTTTATATTGTCGCTGAAGTGGTGGGCTCAGGACGGCCGGTGGCACGGTTGGGCGTCGGCCCTGTTGCTACGCTTGTGGCAGCGACGCCAGCGCCAGCAGCGACAGGCCAGGTGGCATCGGCACCCGGCCGATCAGGTGGCGTTCCAGGCTGAAGATCGTCCGAAACAGGGCATTCACCGGCGCCGCCAGATCATCATCCTGCCGGCCTTCGCGGCCGCTGATCCGTGATGCCAGCCGCTGCGCCACCGCCAGCGGGAACAACAGGCTGTTGAAACTGGTAAGCAGGCGCAATTGCAGCCCCGATCCGGCAAAGGCCGCTGTCAGGCTGGCCTGATCATAGCGGCGGACATGGTGATTGGCGACGTCGTGGCTGCTCCACATCCACTGGTGCTGCGGCACCGTAACAAGCAGCGAGCCGCCCGGTGCCAGCCGGCCGGAGATGGCAGCCAGCGTGGCGCGATCTTCGGGCACATGTTCCAGCACATCGAGCAGCGCGATCAGATCATAGCGAGCCGCCGGCAGCGCCGGCAGATCGGGCAGCCGCGCCGGCAGCACCGCCCGGCCCAGCGCGCGGGTGGCCAGCGCCCTTGCATCATCATCCAGCTCGACAGCGTCCACCGTGCCGAACTGGCCCAGCATGCCAAGATTATGGCCAGTGCCGCAGCCGATTTCCAGCACGCGCGGCGCCGGCGGCAACGGCACATGGCGCGCGATCACATCGGCCAGCACCTGGCGCCGCGCCACATACCACCAGTGCGATCCAGCGTGGGCCGCCATGTGATCATAGATACCACGTTCCATGGCCTTTACGGCTCCGATGCAAGGCGCAGCAGGCGGAACCGGCCGGCCTGGGCAACCACGGGAAAAGGCGTCGCCGGCAATGGCCGATCCGCAGCCACCTGGCAGAGCAGAACATAGGGATAGCCCGCACGGGCATAGGCAGCGATCACCAGTTCCGGGCGCTGGCGGGATTGCAGGCCAGCCGGGCGCTGCGACAGCTCATCACGTGCTGCCCCCAGGCGGCCGCGCAGTTCCAGCGGCTGGGCGGTACGAATGGCAAACAGCGGCGTGGCATGGCCATGGCGCAGCAGCAGCAGCGGCGGGTACATCTCGCAGCGACCCGGCATATCTTCATGGGGCGTGGCGCGCACTGGCAGGCCAGCGACCACCTGCCCCGGCGGCAAGGCCCGCGCCACGGCATCGAAATCGGCAAGATCGGCCGCGGTGCCATGCCATTGCACGGCCAGAATCAGCAGACGCGCGCCGGCCAGGGTCGCCAGCCCGGGTAGCAGCAAGGGCATCCGCCCCGGCCCCGGCATGATTCCGGCGACCAGCACCAAGGCGAGGAACAACGGCATGCGATCGGAAACATAACCACTGCCAAACAGGGCAGGCGGCATCACCAGCACCAGCACCAAACCGGCCATCGCTGGCATCACCACCAGCGGCGCCAGCAGCAAGGCCCGCCGCTTGAAGGCCAGCCCCAGCAGCGCCACCAGCAACAACAGCCATAATGCATCGGCCGGATAGGATGGGCCTTCGGCAACCCGAACGATGGTTTCCAGCCGCTGCGCCGCCAGTTCGGCAAGGCGGTCCATGAGCAAGCCCTGGGCGCGCAACCGCGCCAGGCTTTCATCAGCATTGCTCACCCCGCCCGCCGCTGTGGCGGTGCGCGATTGCAGGAACAATATCGCCGGCACCACTGCCAGCAATGCACATTGGCCCAGAGCTTTGACCAGCGCCGCAAAGCGTCGTGGCCGCTGCAGCCACCAATGGCCCAGTTCAAGGCTGGCAATCAGGATGCCGAACAGCCCAAACGCCAGTGCGTGGCAAAAGAAAATGGCCAGCGCCAACAGCAAGGCAAACGCCACCCGCCGCACCGGCCTGTCACGCTGGTTCAACCACCAGGCCGCCGCCAGCAACGCCAGGCCCAGCCCCAGCAGGAAATTGGCAAAGCCCCAGTTGAAGATCCAGCTGTAGAGCAGGGGCAACGCCAGCAGCAGCGCCGGCCAGCGCACCTGCCCGGTAATGGCGCGGTTGAGTGCAAGGATGCCGGCAAACAGCACGGCAAGGATCAACACCGTCAGCAGGTGCGGCAGCAGCGCCAGTGGCACGATCTGCAACGCCGCCACCGCAATCACATCCAACCCGACATTGGGCAGGATCGCCCAGGCAGCGGCATAATTTGCAGCAAACAACGGATTGTTCGCCAGCGTGGCCAGCACCTGAAAACGGGCGACATGGTTGTAAAAATCGATGAGCGGCAACACCGGGGTGACGATCAGCGGCAACAGCCCCAGCGCCAGCGCCAGTATGGCCCCCGGCCAACGCACGGCGTTGCCCCATCCGGCCGGCGTTGCCGCCAGGGTTGGCGCTGTCCCTGCGATCACTCCACTTTCTGTGCGCGACTGCACAAAATCCCCTGATCGACTGCCCTGCCCGCCCCCTCCGGTTGGCAACGCGGTGGTGTTACGCCTGTATGACCACGTCCGACCACGTGGCACAGGCGCAATTCGGCTAAAGCCCGCAAGCGGCTTTGTCCATGCGGATATCGCGCGCCATCGCCACTGATACGCCAAGCTGCGGGCTTGCAAAGCCAGACGACGCTGGCCATAGCGACAGACATGTCTGAAGCCCCAAACTACATCGTCAAGGGCGCCACCGGCGATTGGGAAATCGTGGTTGGCCTCGAAGTTCATGCTCAGGTGACGGCCAAAGCCAAGCTGTTTTCAGGGGCCAGCACCGAATTTGGCGCCGAACCCAATGCGCAGGTGAGCCTGGTCGATGCCGCGATGCCGGGCATGCTGCCGGTGATCAACGGCGAATGCGTGCGTCAGGCGGTGCGGACGGGCCTCGCCATCGACGCGCAGATCAACAAATGGTCGCGCTTTGACCGCAAGAATTATTTCTACCCCGATCTGCCGCAGGGTTACCAGATCAGTCAGCTCTATCACCCGATCGTGGGCGAAGGCCATCTGGACATCGAACTGGACGACGGCACCAAAAAGCGCATCGGTATCGAGCGCATTCATCTGGAGCAGGACGCCGGCAAATCGGTGCACGATCTGCATCCGTCGATGTCCTACGTTGATCTCAACCGCTGCGGGTGCGCGCTGATGGAGATCGTGTCGCGGCCCGACATCCGCTCGCCCGCCGAAGCCGGCGCCTATGTGGCCGGCTTGCGCCAGTTGCTGCGCTATGTCGGCAGTTGCGATGGCAATATGGACGAAGGCTCCATGCGGGCCGATGTGAACGTATCGGTGCGCAAGGCCGGCCAGCCCTTTGGTACCCGCACAGAAACCAAGAACGTGAACAGCGTGCGCTTCATCATGCAGGCGGTGGAACATGAAGCCCGTCGCCAGGTTGATCTGATCGAAAGCGGCGGCACGGTGATACAGGAAACCCGCCTGTTCGATCCCGGCAGCGGCACCACCCGAGCGATGCGCGGCAAGGAAGACGCGCATGATTATCGCTATTTCCCCGACCCCGATCTGTTGCCGCTGGTGTTCGATGATGCATTCGTCGCCGATTGCCGTGCGTCCTTGCCGGAACTGCCGGCCGCCAAGCGCGCCCGTTATGAATCCACGCTGGGCCTGTCGCCGTATCTCGCTGCCGTGCTGTCGGCCGAGAAGGAAACGGCGGACTGGTTCGAAACCGCGCTGGCCGCCACGGCTGCGAAAGTCGGCCAGCCCGTCACAGAAGTGGCGCTGCGTGTTGCCAATTTCGTTTCAACCGATCTGTTCGGCGCGCTGAAGAAGCTGGGCAAGGAAATCGGCGACAGTCCGGTGTCCCCGGATGCGCTGGCCGAACTGCTGGCGCTGGCCGCCGATGGCACCTTGTCGGGCCCGCTGGTGAAGCAGGTGTTCGAAGCCATGCTGGAAACCGGCGAAGGCGCTGCCAGTATCGTGGAATCACGCGGTTTGAAGCAGGTTTCCGACACCGGCGCCATCGATGCCGCCATCCAGACCGTGATGAACGCAAACCCCGACAAGGTTGCCGAATATCGCAGCGGCAAGGACAAATTGTTCGGCTTCTTCGTCGGTCAGGTCATGCGCGCCATGGCCGGCAAGGCGGCACCGGGCGTGGTCAACGATCGGTTGAAGGCGCTGTTGGACGGATAGATCCTCCTGCACCAACCAATTATAAAGGAAGTCGTGTCTTGATGCACTAATCCGGCAAGTATTGCCCAAGTGATTCGTGTGTCAGGTTGCTCGATGATTCTCAAACCCCGTGAAGATCGCAAAACCAGCATTGCCACGCTGGAGCGCTTGATGGCCCACCCGGCCGCCACCCGCCACGATATCGTGCGCCTGCGTGAGCAGATCGATGCGATCATCAAGGGCGACTTGAGCGAAGGCAAGGCCGCCATCGAAATGGAGACCCAATGGGGCCACAGCCCCAATCACGTCATCATTCACGATCTGCGCATCGAGCATGATGGCCTGGTCGCGCAGATTGACCATCTGCTGATCAACCGATTGCTGGATGTGTGGGTGCTGGAAAGCAAGCGGCTGGCCAACGGCATCAAGGTACAGGACAATGGCGAGTGCCTGACGTTTATTGGCCGCTTTCCCAAAGCCATTGATTCCCCGATCGAGCAGAACCGCCGCCACGTGACGATGCTGGATCGCCTGTTCGCCAGCGGCGCCATCCCGCTGCCCAAGCGCATGGGGTTTACGCTGAAGCCCAAGCTGCGCAATCTGGTGTTGATCGCCGAAGGCCGCATCACCCGGCCGAAAGCCCCCGTGGCTGGCATCGAAAGCCTGATCCGCACCGATCAACTGTTCGCCCATATCCAACGCATCAACGACAGCGGCAATGCGCTCGATATCGCCAAGTTGATCGGCCAGGACACGCTCATGGCGCTGGGCAAAGCCATGGTCGACATGCATCGACCGATCGAGTTTGATTGGGAACGTCGATTCCGATTGAGCGCGCCGCCAACGCCGCCCGCCCCTGCCGCGCCCAAAGTTGTGCAACTGCACCCCGCGGCACCCTCGACGCCAGCACCAGCCACTACTGCGCCTCGCCCGCCAGCGGGACAGTGCGGTGATTGCCAAGCGCCGGTGAGCAGCGGCGTGAAGACCTATTGCCGCAAGAATCCCGACCGATTCAATGGCCGGATTCTGTGCATGAATTGTCAGTCCAAGGTGACTGCAAAGGCCGGTTGAACCTTTCGACTGGTCGCCTCGATGGCGCAGTTCGTCGCTGATTGCTTGACGAAAGATGAACGGCCGCCGTATCCGCCGGTCTCAAGAAGGCAGGATTGCGCTGGCGTTTGCGGCACATCCTGCAGGTCGTGTCTGTCGCGTTGGTGGCTTGTGTTTTTCGCTGCCAACTGCCGCAGGGGCGCATATTCGGCAATGAATGTGAAATCCACTCCGCGTCTTCAGATGCAGGCTGCTGCCGCAGCCATGTTGCTGGCTTCGGGCCTGGCCTTGGGCCATGTGGCCGCCCAGACTCCGGAATCACAGGCTGCTGCTCAGCCTGTTGCCCCCGCCCAGACGGCGCTGGTGGCCGCTGAACCGGAACAGCCCATACTGAATGAGCGCCACGTCAATTGCGTGGCCAAGGTTGTCCACCACGAGGCTGGCAACCAGCCGCGCGAAGGCAAGATCGCCGTCGCCCATGTGCTGTTGAACCGGGTGAAGAAGGGCTTTGGCGACAATGTCTGCGCCGTGGCCAAGCAGCCCGGCCAATTCTTCCGCATTGATCGCTATCACCCTGATCGTAAGAGTGACGGCTGGGCCGAAGCGGTGGACGTGGCCCGCGACGTGCTGGCCGGCGAAGCCCGCGACATATCGAAGGGCGCGCTCTATTTCCACGCCAATTGGACCCGGCCCAACGGCTTTTTCCGCAGCCGCACCAAGGTGGCGCGGCTCGACGATCACGATTTCTATCGCTGATCCTGATTGCCGCTGGCCTGATCGGGCCAGCGCGCCGCTTTCACCCGATCCCACTGCTGTTTCAGCGCCGCACGCGGTCCATCAAGGCCGCGCGTGGCCGCCTGATCTGCGAGGCCATGGGCGACTGCACTGATGCGCGCCGTGCGGGCACCCGGTTCCAGCCCATCGGCCCAGGCACCAAGCGCGTGGGCGTTGAGCATGGCCAGCGTGAAGACAGCGATGCCCACGGCCACCGCCATCTGCGCGAGGCCGGACAAGCCCTGCTCATCCGCTTCGACATCCACCGGTGAGTCAAACTGGTCGGCCATGCTCACCCTTCAGAACTGATAATAGATGAAAGCAGCGACGCCTTCGAAGCGCATCGCGTCGGTAAGCAATATCGCCAGTCCGACGGCCAGCCCCAGCACCGGCGCCGGCAATGCCGCCACGCGCCGGCCCAGTGCAGGCAGGAGGGTGGGCGGCGTGAAATGGATGGCCAGCCCCAGCGCGATCAGGCCGCAGAGCACCGGGCTGGCCAGCGTCAGGCCAGGGCGGAAGGCCCAGAGCTGGGTGAAATAGGCCAGCGCGCCTTCCAGCGTGTCGGCACGGAAGAAGATCCAGCCGGCCACCACGATGTGGAAGATGATCAGGATGGCGATGGGCTTGGGCAGCGCGGGAAAGCCTTCCGGCCGCCATTCGCGCCACAGCCGCTCGATCGCCAGCACGCCGCCGTGCAGCGCGCCCCAGATCAGGAAGGTCCATTTGGCACCGTGCCAGAAACCGCCCAGCAGCATGGTGATCATCAGATTGCGGCAGATGAACCAAACGCCGCCACGGTTGCCACCCAGGCTGATGTAGAGATAGTCGCGCAGCCAGCTCGACAGCGAGATATGCCAGCGCCGCCAAAAATCCTGCAGCGAGGTGGCCCGGTATGGCTGGTCGAAATTGCGCGGGAAGCGATAGCCGAGCAGCGCCGCCAGCCCCACAGCCATGTCGGAATAGGCTGAAAAATCGCAGTAGATCTGAACGGCATAGCCATAGGCACCCAGCGCGAGATCAAGGCCGGTTAGCGCCGAAGGATCGAAGAAGGTCTTGTCCACCAGACCGGTCGCGAGTTCGCTGGCCACCACCGTCTTTTTGAACAGCCCCCAGCAGATCAGGATCAGCGCAGTCGCCACCATGCCGCGTGTCAGCCTTGGCACCGCCTTGAATTGCGGCACCAGGTGGCTGGCGCGCACGATCGGCCCGGCGACGAGGTGGGGGAAAAAGCTCACCAGCAGCGTGATGTCGAGGAAGCTGGCCGGCGCCGTCTGGCGGCGGGCAATATCGATCAGGTAGCTCATGCCCTGGAACGTGAAGAAGCTGATGCCAACCGGCAGGATGATTTCCAGCACCGGCAGATCGCGGCCCCATCCGGCGCGCGCAAGGATGGGCGCCAACTGTTCAAGGAAGAAGCCGAAATATTTGAAGAACCCCAATATGGCGAGATTGGCCGCCACGCCGATGCCAAGCCAGGGCTGAGCGCTGCGGCCATCATCCAGGCGGCGCTGAATGGCCTGCGCACAGCCCCAGTTGATCGCCGCCGACGCGATCAGCAGCGCCACGAAGCGCCAATCCCAGAAGCCATAGAAAACCCAACTGGCCAGCAGCAGGATGATCTTGCGCCACTCGTTCGACGCCAGCCCCACCGTCCAGACGAGCAGCAGCACGGGCAGGAAGAACAAGCCAAAGTCCAGCGTGGGGAACAGCATCAGTGCAGCCCGCCCACCCGTGCCGCATCCAAATCGGCCAACAACAGCCGGGCCACTTCCGCGCCGCCAGCCGCGGAATAATGGATGAAATCCGGGCCCATCAGCCCGGCCTGCATCCAGCGCACTGCCGAACAGGCCCCGCCCTGCCGTGCCCGCCAATCCCAGAAGGCCAGCCCCAAATCAGCCGCCACCCGGCGCTGCACCGCGCTGGCGGCAGCCAGGGCCGGCGGGTTGAACAGCGGCAGCCCGCGCCGCACGGCACGCGGCATCGGGCCGGACAGAGTAACCGGATCGGGCGCCAGTGTGCCGCCTTCGTCATTCCAGAGCGGGATGTCGATACCGTCCACGGGCAGGCGATCGGGTGTAGCCTGGATGGCACTGTTGCAATCAGTGGGGCCGCCAGGCGCGCCGCCCACCACATTGTCCCTCAGTTCACGGTTGCGGCTGGCGGCATCGGGCGGACCAAGCAGCAGGATCGGAACCGGCCCGGCCAGCCGCCGGATGCGCGCCACCTGTTCGCGGATCTGGCTTTCCAGGCGCGTGGGATCGAAAAAGGGCGCAAAGCCTTCGTTGGTGCCAAAGGCCAGAATCACCAGATCGGCCGGCAGCGCCTGGAACTGCGCGGCGATCGTCGCCTCATCGGCGCGGTCCAGAAATTGCAGCTGCGATCCCGGCACTCCCAGATTGGAGACGACGACACCGCTTGGCCGTTCCAGCCACCAGCCGGTGATGATCGCCTCACCGCCGACCAGTTCCAGCCGCGCGCTGTCGGTGGCTGCGCCCGGCACGATGCGCCGGCACTGCGGGCCATCGCCGGCAAAGGCCAGTTCCTGCGTATCGGTGCCAAGGGTGAGATTGAGGCGCGGTCCATCGGGGCTGGCCGCCACACACAGGCCAAAGGCGGTGAAACTGGCGTCGGCGGTCAGCGCCAGCGCCCCGCCCGTCGCGTTGCTGCTGACCGTATAACCCGTGATTCCGCGCGGTGGCCAGGGCTCCGCGGCCCCGCTGCCGAACAGGCCGCGTGCGCTCCACGGCCCGGATGTGGAGACGCTCACCCCGCGCAAGCGCACCCCGGCATGCGGGCGCCCGGCCGGCATCAGGCCGCGCCCGCCATTGCCCAGCCGCGCCTGCAATGCGTCGCGCAGAGCGCCGGTGATGGCATCGCCCGCCGTGTGCGAATCGCCGATCTGCACGATATGCACGGGGCGATCCGTGGGCATCTGTGCCGCGCTGAGCGGCACGCCCGCCAGATGCTCGGCCCCGCACAGCGCCGCCAGGCACGGCGCAGCGGCAAGCGCCAGCGAGGCAAGCAACGCCGGCATCAGGGCCGGGGCGGTTCGGCTGGCGGCGGCGGCGTCTGCTCTGGCGGCGGCGCGGGTTGCGGCGCGGGTTGCGGCGGCAGCAGTTGCATCGGCGCTGAATCGGTGTCCGCAACAGGCGCGGCGGTGTCCGGCGCCGGACTGGGCGCTGGCGGCGTGCTGGCGGCGGCTGACGGTTCGCTGACGGCGGCTGGCGGCGCGGGTTCAGGCGGCAGCGAGGCCGGTGGCGGCACCAGATCCGCCGTCACCGGCTTGCCGGCGCGGGCGGCCTGCCCCCAGGCGCGCAGGCGCGTGGCCAATGGGTCCGTGAGCAGGCGGTAGCCCTTCATGCTCATGTGGATGCCATCGCCAGCACGCACCAACCACGGCACGCCATCCTTGCCCGGCAGGTGCGAGGCATAGCGACCCTGTTCATCGGCAGCTGCGGAACGCGTATCGATGAACGGCACATCCAGTTCGGCCATCAGCCCCGCGTAAAACGCGTTCAGCCCCTGTACCTGGGCATCATATTTCGGATCGCGCATCACCGGCAGGCCCACCCACACCACGCTGGCGCCTTGGGCCTGCAGCGCCTTCACATAACGGGTGATGCGCGCCGCGATTTCGGCCTTCCAGCGCGCCGACAGCAAGGGCGCCACCTTGCCATTCACATAAATGCCCTGGGTGTCGTTGGCGCCGAAACTGATCACCGCCACATCCACCGGCCCTTCGGCGAGGATGCCGGCCAGCCGATCTTCCAGATTGTTCTGGGCGTAACGGGTGAAACCGGTGGCCTGTTCGGAATGGCGCAGCACTTGGAAGGCTTCGCGGCGCGGCAACTGGTTATAGAGCGCCGCCCACAGGCCATCGCCGAAACTGTCGCCAAACACGCCGATGCGGAACGCGCGCTTTTCGGCAACGGCGCGGGACAGGCCAGGCGGCACGTCGGCCGCAGCCGCCACGGCCTGCGGCAGACCATCGGCGCCCACCGCCTGCGCCGGAGCAGCGGCCGCCACCGTTACCGGCGTCCCTTCGGCCATCCAGGCGCTCATTTGCGGCGCAAAGGCAAGGCCAATGGCAACGCCGGCCGCCACGCCGCAAAACAGCACGGCGGTGCGATCGATCAGCAGGAAAGCCGGATTGGGAGCGGTAGGATCGGACATAATGTGCGCCGGTCTTCACCACGACCGGCGCAGAGTGGCAAGAGGGTCAGCCGCCGGTGAGCGGCGAAGAGCGACCAAGACGCGCCAACCGCACCTTCAACAGCGCCATGCCCACCACCGTGAGCGGCACCGCCAGCACCACGCCCAACGGGCCCATCAGCGTGCCGGCCGCAATCAGGCTGAAAATGGTGAGCACCGGCGGCAGATCGCCAAAGGTGCTCTGCGCGATCGGCATCACCACATTGCCCTGCAACTGCTGCACCACCACCAGCGCGATGATGGTGAAGATGCCGGTATCGGCGCCCTGGCCAAAACCCAGGATCACCGTGGGCACCGCCACCAGAATGACGCCCAGATAGGGCACGAATTCGCACAACCCAGCCACCAGCCCGATCGCCAGCGGCGACGGCAGGCCCACCAGCCACAGGCCCAGCGAGGTGCCCACCGCCACAAACGCCATGCCAATGGCCTGCCCCTTCAGCCAGGCCGTGAGCGAAGCCCGCACCGCCGCCACGGTTTCAGTGGCACGCACCCGCGATTCCGATGGCAACATGGCGATCAAGCCATCGATATACAGCCGCGGTTGCGCCGCCAGATACAGCGCCGCGACCAACACGACCGCAAAGCCGGTGATCGCCGACCCAACATTGGCCAGCGTCGCCTGCACGATGCCCACCACCTGTTCCATCTTGGGCGCATAATTGGTCAGCTGGGAAATGAGATCATCACCAATGGAATAACTGCGTACCCAGCTTTCCACCTGCGCCAGCGCGGCGGGGAAGCGTTCGGACAGGATGATGAACTGTTCCACCATCATGGAACCGAACAACCCGAAAATGGTGGCCAACGCCGCAAGCGGGATCAAGATCGCCGCCGCAATCGCCAACGCAAACGGCAGCCGCAGCCGGCGTTGCAGCAACGCGGCAAAATCACTGAGCATCAATCCCACCAGCGCACTGGCAAACAACACCAGCACCAACTGCTGCAACTGCCACACCGCCACCGCCACAGCGATGCCGGCCATCACCGCCAACGTGCGCCGGAACCAGCGGCCGCTGTCATCCGGCTTGTGATCATGCGGCGGCACATGGTGCAGCGGCGGGGGTTCGGTGGCGAGGGGCGTCGTCATGCGCTGCCATCATGGCCGCGCCGGCGGCAGAAGGAAAGAGTGACTCCGGCGGGCAGGGACCCGTCCCTGCCCGCCGGAGTCGGCGCTGCCGTGGGCAACGCCGACTCCGATCACGCCCTCGCGATCAGACCGCCGCCCATTCTCCATCCCGCTGGTAGCGGTGGGCGACGCGGCCGGCTTCGTCCAGCGCCCACAGGTGGAGCCACTGGTTGTCGACGAGATCCTGCACCATCTTGTGGGCCAGGATGATGTCGGTGATCGCGGCCAGTGGCGCTTCGATGAAGACGTTGAGGCGCAGCGGTTCGTGCATCAGGCGTTCGCCGTCGTGCACGGATTGCCAGGCGAGGCCGGTTTTCAGATCGCCGGCGTTGCCTTCCAGCACGCCCAGCGTGCCGACCACGTTGTGGAGGACCTTGTTGCCGGCGCCCCACACGTTGTTGTTCACGGTGGAGCCGTAATATTGCAGGTTGATCCAGCTGGCCACGACCATTGGCGCGGTCATGATCAGTTTCAGCACGCCAAAGCCTTCGTCTTGCTTCCAATCATAATTGTGCAGGAAGCTGCGGCCGCCCAGATCGATGCCGAGTGTGCGTTCCCGCGGCGCGGCGATGAAGGCGCCGTTGCCAGCGAGGCCCCATTCGGGCCGCACCTGCGCCCAATCGCGGCTGCGGCGCAGCACTTGCGCGTCCACATCGCCGTCCGGCTTGTCGAGCGCGAGGAAGCGGGAGCGTTCGCGGCGGGCGAGGCTGGAGGCGCGGTCGAGCCATCCAACCAGCTCGGCGAATTCGCTGCGCAGCGCCGCCGGCGCCCATTCACGATCGAAGATGGTGATCTGATCGGTGGTGGTATCGTGCAGGGCGCCGAGGAACCACGTATCGTCGGGAATAGCGATGCCGCGGCTGCGCAGGCCGATGCGCACCGCCGGATCGTTGAGGATATCGGCCGCAATGCGCGCGCTGGCTTCACCGGTGTGGCCACCGCAGGCGCCGCAATCGAGGCCGGAGGCGTGCGGGTTGTTGGCGGTGGTGCTGCCATGGCCGGCGAGCAGCACCAGGCGGGCGAAACCCTTCGTCAGGCTCATGCCCTTCAACACGGCTTCGGCCTGGTTCAGCCGCTGCTCGGCGGTGAGGCCGGTCATGCGGCCGCCGACCATGCGCGGATCGAGGCGCGGGCCCAGCTTGCCGATCACGTCGCCATCAAGCCCATCGGTGTTGGGATCGGAGACGGTGCGGGTGAGGCCGAGCGCATCGCCGACCAGCTTGGGCGCGAAGGCCAGGCCCATGGCTTCGACGAAACTGAAGCTGGAAACGGCGGATTGCTTGAAGCTTTTCCACGCCTTGGCGGCACGGCGGCGCAGCAGGCGCAGGCCCAGCACTTCGGTTTCCACGTCAGCCGAGGCACCACCCACCATTTCAGTGATGGTGAAGGCCGGGGTGAACAGCACCGGGCAGTGCGCGCCGCCGGTTTCGCGACCGATGGGGATATATTCGATCGGATAGCCGAAGAAGCCGGCAAAGCCGATGGTTTCGGTTCCCGGCGCCACCTGTTCCAGCGCACGGCGATAGACTTCGGAACGCACGTCGATGCAGAAGGCGGCCTGCAGCGCTTTGCGGCCGGGTTGGCGCGGCATCTGGAACGGCTGCGACGCCTGTTCCTCGCGGGCCAGCTTGCTCAGCAACTGGCGCTGCCAGGCGATTTCATAGGCATCCTGGAACAGCAGATCGACAGCGAGTTCCGGATCAGCCGACAGCCCGGCATCATCGGGCAATTCCGCAGCCTGGCGCATTTCGGCGGCCCAGGCGGCCTGGAATTGCGCATCGGTGCGCTGGCGGAACAGGGCATAGCCCCAGGCCATGCGGATGGCGAGCAGCTCGATCAGGCGACTGTCTGCGCGGCCATAAAGGCCATTGTCCCACACCAGATAGCGCACATAGGCCGCCCAGCCGCCGATATCGAACAGCGCGCGGTGCAGATAATCGGCCGCTGCGCGTTCCGGGATGCCGATGGCTTCCACGATCAGGCCGATGGCCGCCACCGGATCGGCGGGCAGATCGGCGATGATGCGGCGGAAACCCTTCACGCCCAGCGCTTCGGCATTGCGATCATGGCGCATGGATTCGCGCCACGCCGCCCATGGCGACATGTGCCGCACCGGCATCTGCCAGCTGGCCTGGCCTTCATCGAAATAGGCCGCACACCAGCGCGAGATTTCATCGACCATGAAGGCGGTGCGGCTGGCCTGGCGATCGCCGGCGGAAAGCCGGTCCAGCACTTCGGCGATGGTGGCGACCACGGCGGGGCCATTGGCGCGCGCGACCGGATCGCGGGCCAGCGCGGCCTTGGCCAGCGCCACATCTGCCGGGATGGCGGCATTGCCGGGTGCGCGGGCCAGCGCGGCGGCGACGTGATCATCGCTGATGACGCCGCTGGCCAGTGCTTCGCGGTAGAAGCTGCGCGGCATCA
>Ga0164294_10001360_pt1 | contig 22751 bp, 17 predicted proteins | sample GEODES005metaG_FD_111479 | JGI IMG/M metagenome (GOLD analysis project Ga0164294, IMG submission 111479) | Oligotrophic lake water microbial communities from Sparkling Lake, Wisconsin, USA - GEODES005 metaG | ecosystem: Environmental > Aquatic > Freshwater > Lake | place: USA: Sparkling Lake...
AACCGCCGAGAACCAGATTCAGGTCGGGACCGGCAATAAGTGCTCCGAGCGCTGCGGTAACAACCACCATTCCGATGCCGCCAAAGAGTGCGAGCTTCGCCGAAGGCGGTTTGACCGCAGTTGGCAAACGAGTTGCACCTCGAGCTCGCAAGCGAGCCTCGGGCTGCATCACCATGACAACAAACAACATGATCGCCGGAATGGCCCGAATGAGTCCGTCCAGGTTGACGGGTCCAACAGTCGCGCCAGAGGGCAGATACCCGGTGGCAAACGACTCCAGCAATCCAAGAATCACGGCGCCGGCGAATACGCCGGGGAGGCTGCGCAGTCGCCCGACTACTGCAACGGCGTAGGCGTTGATCACCAGCAGCGTGAGGGTTGTTGCCGACAATGTCTGCTCGCCAGCAAGTAGCACCCCGGCAATAGCTGCCAAACCGGCCCCGATAGCCCACGACAACATTGCAGTCCTGCCTGGACGGCCGCCGTTGAGTTGCAGAAGCGCACGATCATCAACAACGGCGCGCATGGCAACACCGAGGCGGGTCGATCGGAACACGAAGCGCAGTCCGCCCGCCACTGCAATCGCCACGGCCATCGCCACTATTCGTGCCCACGCCACCGTGACGCCAAAGATGGAAACCGTCTTGCTCTGAAAGAAACCTGGCACAGCTCGAGATACGTCTGGCGGCCAGATCACATTGGCAAGACCCAACAGCGCAACCAGCAAACTGACTGTCACCACAATTTTGATGACTTCGGAGGTGCCCTCGATCCCGCGCATGATGGCACGCTCAATGAGCGCTCCGAATAGCGGAGCGAGCACGAAGACCACCAGCAAAATGGCGGGGATCGTAGGTACGCCCCATGCCACATGGATTTGCCAGTATGCGAACGCCGCCATCATGGAGAACGCGCCATGGGCGAAGTTAAAGACGCCCGACGTCGTATAGGTCACCACCAGCCCGGAGGCGGTGATGGCGTAGATGGCGGCGGTCGACAGACCACCAATGAGGTAAGTGAGAAAGTTGCTCACGGTTCCGGGGTTCCGCCCGCCCCGTCAGTGCCGAATCAGGCCGGCCGGGACGGGTCGACCGCCCCCTTGCCGAGGTCTTCAGTTACCGTGGCCGAGCTGTCAGAAGGACAGTGGAAGCCGTCCTTGTCATCGTCGGTGCCACCGATTTCCGGGTAGAGACGCACCCACTTGCCACCCTTTGCCTCGAGCAAAAGGCTGCACTGAGTTGGCTCAGATGAGCCGGGGTTGCTGGGAGCGTGCAAACCGCCCGCAGTCCAATCCGTGAAGGTCTTGGCCGTCTTCAGAATGCAAGTGCGGTCGATGGTGTCGCCGTTATCTGCAGCGCACTTCTTGGCAGCTGATGCAAATAGCAACCATGCCGAGGTGCTCTGAATTCCTAGCGACGCCGCCTTTGAGCTGGGGTCATAGGCCTTGAGATTGTCGAGGTACTGCTTCACGGCTGGGAAGTCGCTTGCTTCCTCGAATGGCGGGAAGGGCACTCGAACGGTGATCCCTTCAACGGCCTCGGGACCCTTGGAGAAGGTTTTCTCGTCATAGACGTTGGTCTCGTTTAAGACCTTGCCGGGCCACTTCTTCTCGGTGAGTTTGGCCATGAGGTTGGCGAGGTTTGCCGGCTCTCCGATGTAGTAGAGGGAGGTAGCGCCACTCGAAATCACCTTGTCGGCCAAAGGACCCCAGTCGGTGAGCCCCACAACCGGGTAACTCAACGCCGGAAGCGCTTCCATACCGCCGACGGACTCGACCGCTGCGTCGTACTGGGACTTCACGACCTTGAGTGAGGGCAACTCGCCGTAGACCACGACGTTTTTCTTGGATTCGCTGGGGTACAGCTTCTTGAAGTCCTGAATCCAAGCGGTGGCCTTCTTATAGGCCGGGTTCGGGATGGGCTGGACTTGACCGTTGGATTCGCTCTTCTTCACCGAAACAGCGAAAGCTGGAAGGTCGATCAACTTGCACTTGTGGAAGTCCGAGCCATCCTTGCCTGAAAACTCCAGGTCATCCTGCACATATGCGCCACCAACCATGGCAAAGATGCTCTTGCAGGCCTTAGTCATTGCGGCCTCAACCTGAAGGAGTTGGCCGTCGAGGTCCACCGGCTCAATCTTCAGGCCAGAGATTCCGCCCTGATCGTTGCACCACTTGATGAATGCCAGCGATGAGTCGTAGATCTCTTTGTTGAGACCCGGGCGGATGGTGGAACCGCGATCGTTAGCGATGCCGATGTAGAGCTTGTCGGCGCCGGTTCCGGCTTCGGCTGCTGAAACCTTGGCCGAACCAGACCCGCACGGGGAGTCAAGGTCTCCCCACTTCTTTACCGCGCTGGCGCTGCTATCGACCGCGGTCGTGGTGGCACCTTCTTGCTCGGTAGCGGTGTCTTCGCCCTTTGCGCCACAGGCTCCAGCAAGGAGCGCCGTCGCGCAAAGAAGTACGGCCAGCGATCGCTTCATGATGTCCCCCTAGATCTCGGCCAACTCAATGTGGCACGAACGACTTGTACACGAGGTTCTAGCACTTATCAGCAGCAGTCATCGCGAGGCCTGCGCTATTGCCCACTCTCCACTTTGAGTCGAGAGCGCTCTCTGAGAGGATGAGGGACCCCGCCGGTGGGTACCGGCAGAGATTTTCGACCAATCGGGAGAACAACATGGATCTCGTCGTAACCAATGCCACCGTCGTTGATGGAACGGGCGCACCGGCTAGGACCGCCGACGTTGGCGTTGCTGCCGGCCGCATTGTTGCCATCGCCGATCCCGGCACCCTCGATACCGATGGGGCCACTGTCGTGGACGCCACCGGGCTCGTGCTCGCACCGGGGTTCATCGATCCCCATACGCATTACGACGCGCAACTGTTCTGGGACCCAACCGGGTCACCATCCAACCTTCATGGCGTCACCACTGTCATTGGGGGCAACTGCGGATTCACCCTTGCCCCGATGATTCCGGGCGACCATGACTACGTCGCTCGAATGATGGCGAAGGTCGAGGGTATGCCGCTCGCTGCCCTGGAGACTGGCCTGGATTGGGACTGGGAATCCTTTGAGGACTACTTGGCCCGACTCGAAGGCAACATCGGCGTCAACGCTGGGTTCTTGGTTGGCCATTGCGCCGTTCGCCGAAAGGTGATGGGCGATGACGCAATCGGCAACGAAGCCAGCCCCGAGCAGATTCAGGCGATGAGGACGCTCCTCGGCGAGAGCATCGCTGCCGGTGGACTCGGATTCTCCACCACGCTGTCGCGGACTCACTCCGATGGCGACGGCAACAAAGTGGCCTCGCGTTGGGCAACTAAGGAGGAACTTCTTGAGTTGGCTTCGGTAGTCGCCGAGCACGAAGGAACCACGTTGGAGTTCGCTTCTGATGGGTGCCTTGATGGCTTTCCTGACGAGGAAGTCGACTTCATGATCGAGTTCTCTCGCACTGGTCGTCGACCGCTCAACTGGAATGTGCTCACGGTCGACTCCCATGCGCCCGAGCGCTACCGGAATCAGTTGGCAGCTATGGATCGTTGCGCCGAGGCAGGCGCCCGAGTCGTGGCGCTCACCATGCCCGTCATCGTGGGTATGAACATGAGTTTCCTGAACTATTGCGCGCTGAACATGATGCCGGACTGGGGAGACATCCTTGGACTTGATGTGCCGGCTCGCATTGAGCGCCTGAGGGACCCAGCAACCCGCCGATTCATGGAAGAGCGAGCCGCATCTCCCGATGCTGGCGTCTTTGCACGCCTGACCGGATGGGGCCTCTACGTGGTGGGTGACACGTTCTCACCTGAGAACGACGGGCTCACCGGGCGCCGCATTTCAGAAATCGCCGCGGAGCGGGGCCAGAGCGACTTTGACACATTGCTCGATGTGGTGATCGCCGATGACCTCCGCACTGTGCTGTGGCCTGGCGCAACCGACAACGATGACGAATCCTGGAGGCTGCGTCGTGAGGCCTGGGAGCACCCATCGGTGATGCTTGGCGGCTCTGATGCGGGAGCTCACCTCGACCGGATGCAGGGAGCCAACTACACCACGCGATTCATCGGCGATTGCCTGCGCGGCCGACGCCTCACCACGCTGGAGCACGCTGTTCAGTTGCTGACCTCAGTACCCGCCGCGCTCTTTGGACTTCGGGATCGAGGAGTTATCACCGAAGGCGCTCACGCCGATCTTGTGCTGTTTGACCCCGAGACCGTTGACTCCGAGCTGCTCTCCATGGTCGACGATCTTCCAGCTGGGACTAGTCGTCTGTATGCGGGATCACTGGGCGTTCGCCATGTCTGGGTCAGCGGGGTTGAGGTCGCTCAAGACGGAAAAGCCACCGGCCGACTCCCCGGAAACGTCCTCCGCTCAGGCAGAGACACCGACACCGTTAGCGTTGGCTAGCACTCCCAGAGTCCAAGTCGGGCCGATCGTTGCCTTCGGTCGTAGATGACGTGTTTGCCGATTCGTTTGCTGGGTCGTCTCCGACTTGCGCCTGGCCGACAGCTGAGTCTTCAGCGTCAGTTTCAGAGCGGTCGATTGCGTCGCCTTTGCGTATCCACCTTGGTGCCAGAAGGGTGAACAGCAGCAATCCAAGAGCTAGCAGTCCAACCGGCACGATGCCGTTTCCGCGGTTTGTGAAAACTGGAACTAAGACGAATCCGCTCAGCAACGCTGTCCATGCCCACAAAATCACCACGGCGCGACGATGGCCGTGTCCCATCTCCATGAGTCGGTGATGCAGATGTTCCTTGTCGGCGGTGGCAACACCGGTTCTGCGGGTCGCTCGTCGAATCACCGCAAAGACAGTGTCGATTAGCGGTACGCCGAGAATGAATAGCGGGAGGATGAGCGGAGCGAAGAAGAACCACGCCTGCCCTGAAAACGGATCATCAGACTGACCACCAACCGCAACGGTGGACGCGGCGAGGAGGAGACCAAGCAGCAGCGCTCCGCTATCGCCCATAAAGATGCTGGCTGGGTGGAAATTGGCGGGCAGAAATCCAATGCAGATCCCGGCTGTCACCACGGCCAACAGCGGTCCGATGTTGGAGGCGTCGAGCACTCCAGCGTCAAGCAACTTGAATCCATAGAGGAAGAAGGAACCTGCGGCGATAGCAACAATTCCTGCCGCTAGGCCGTCGAGTCCATCAATGAGGTTCACGGCATTGGCGAGTCCCACCACCCACAACACGGTGACCAACGCCGAGAGGTCTGCTGGCAGCACCGTGAACCCGAGAAATGGCACTCGGAAGTAAATGATGGTCACGCCGACCAGCGTCAGGATGGAACCGGCGAGCACCATTCCTGCCACCTTTGCGGGGGCCGAGACGTCTCGCAGGTCGTCAACAAGACCGGTCAGCCAGATCACAAATGCGGCTACGAGCACCCCGACGATATTGGCGGGTGAGGCAAACACCGGCCGAAAAGCCGGGAGTAGAGCGGCCACCCCCAACGCCACGAGCAGTCCAACAAAGAGCGCCCCGCCACCAAGTATCGGCGTGGGTGCCTCATGGACGCTGCGATCAGTGGGTTCCGCAACGGCACCGAATCGAATCGCTAGACGCCTCATTGGGCCGACAGCGAGGGCGGTCACGCATGCGGCGACGGCCATCACGATCAGGAAGGGCTGCACCGGTGCAGGCTACCCGACCGCTCCGTTCTCTCCCGCGTGCGTCATTTCACCCGACGACGATGTGTCGCTCTGTGGTACAACTTTCCCGGAGATAGTTGCTAACGCAAAGACTCACCTGAAAGGGTGAGCGTTACGAACACAACGGTGGCTGGGCGACGCCACGCAGAGGAGGGAAACCGTATGAGTTCGGGACGCCAGCACATGCGTTTGGTATCGCCATCGCCGACCCAATCAAGTCAGCACCACAGCGCCACCCGATCCTCACAATCCACCTCTATCCCCTCACGCGACGATCATCCGGCAGGGAGCAGCAGACCGCTTGCGCAACGCACTGACCCCGGTTGGGCAGCACAGAAACGTCGGTCATTTGCGGTGAGGGTCGCCTTGATCACCGGAGACATGCTTGCAGTGCTCGCAGCGCTCCTCCTCGCCACCGTGCTTGGGTTCGGCCCCGTATTCGGCGCCGCAGCAGTGGTACTTCTCGTGGGTGTTGAGCGACCGACAACCGCCGCAATTCTTCGTAGCCTTCGAACGCGAGGCCCGCTGCGAGAAACCGCAGTCGTAGTGGGCGACGGTCGGGTAGCCGACCATGTCGTCAGCGTCCTGCAGAGCTCGCCCGAACTCGGAATCGATGTGGTTGGGCAAATCGCCGACCGGTCAATTGATCCAGTGGTCATTGACCTACGCCCAGGGCAACCGCTCGTAACGTGGCTGGGGCCCACCTCGAAGGTTCTTGAACTTGCCCGAAGCCATGAAGCGACCACGGCTCTAGTTGTCGCAGATGGCAGAGACACATCGGACATCGACGCCCTCGTTCATCAGTTGACCCGCGACGGTCTACGCGTCGAGGTGGTCACCGGCCTCAACGAAATCGGCGAATGGCGAGCATCTGCAGGAACCCTCGGATCGATGGGCACCATGGTTGTAGAGCCGGTTCCGCGTCACACCTGGCGTGAACCGGTGAAGCGCATGATCGATATTTCGATCTCGTCCATCGCTCTCCTCGCGGCCTCTCCCGTATTAGTCGCAGCCGCTATTGCTGTTCGGTTGGACTCAGGACCTGACGTTCTGTTCCGTCAAACTCGAGTCGGCCGAGACGGCTGCTGTTTCGATGTGTTCAAACTGCGAACGATGGTTGCCGACGCCGAGCAACAACTCGACGGACTCCTCCGACACAACGAGGCAGCGGGTCCAATGTTCAAAATGAGCAATGACCCTCGAGTCACCCGAATTGGTCAGTTCCTTCGGAGCTCATCAATCGATGAACTACCCCAACTATGGAACGTGCTGCGCGGCGACATGAGCCTGGTAGGACCCCGGCCCGCCCTCCCCCGCGAAGCCGCTCAATGGACCGACGATCTGCGCGAGCGGTTGCGAGTCCGCCCTGGGATCACCGGACCGTGGCAAGTCCATGGCCGCTTCACCGCAACTCTTGAGGACTACGAGCGGTTCGACGTGGGCTACGTCGACAACTGGACGCTGCTCGGAGATTTTCGACTCATGGCACTTACCGTGCCCGCAGTTCTTGGCAGGGCCGGAGCGGTGTAGCGCTGATCAGACTCTCCCCATCTAGCTGACCCAACACAAACTGCTTCAGCACCGATGACGCGCCGCTACTTCGTGGCTGCGGCAGAATGCGGCCATGACCGACGACAACTCCGCCGCTGACCAACCTTCCAACACCCAAATGGGGCACGGCACGAAACAACGCGACATCATCCGGATGACCGACGATGAAGTCACGAAATTCCTCACGGGTCGCCATTCCGCAGCCATGAGCACACTCGCCGCAGACGGCAGCATTCATTCCGTCGCTATGTGGTACGGATTCATCGGGGACGTCATGGCGGTGGAAACAAAGTCTCGAGCTCAAAAGGTGCTGAACCTGCGACGCGATCCGCGCATCACCATGCTGATTGAGGACGGTGAGTACTACGAGGAACTTCGCGGCGTCTCAATTACCGGAACCGCGGAGATCACCGAGGACACCGATGAACTTTGGGAACTTGGTGTCAGCGTCTTTGATCGCTATATGGGCGGCTACACCGAGGAAATGGCGCCGTTCGTAGAAGTAATGCTGCACAAGCGGGTGGCGGTGAAAATCGTCCCAACGAAAATCGTCACTTGGGACCATCGCAAACTCGGACTCCCGTCCACCCGCCCAGCAGAGGCCTGACCCCCTCAACCCGCCTCGGTGGGTTGAACAGGACTTAGGCGGGATACGGAGTGAACTTGGAGCAGAGCGTTGCCACGTCGTGTTTGACCGCTGCCAATTCGGTTTCATCCGTTGGGTTGCGAAGTACCCGAGTGATCAAAGTAGCGATCTGCTCCATCTCTGGTTCTGCCATTCCTTGAGTGGTCACAGATGGTGTTCCAATGCGCAGGCCAGACGTAACAAATGGCGACCGTGGGTCATCGGGGACTGTGTTCTTGTTCAACGTGATTCCGGCCCGGTCGAGCGCGATTTGAGCGTCCTTCCCGGTCAATTCTCCGTCAAAGGTGCGCAGGTCCATGAGCAGTAGATGGTTATCAGTTCCGCCTGACACCAACCTGAATCCGTTCGTAGCGAGGTGCCCAGCGAGCGCACCGGCGTTGGCGACGATTTGAGCCGCGTAGTCACGAAACTCTGGAGTCGCAGCCTCTTTGAAGGCAACTGCCTTGCCAGCGACTACGTGTTCAAGCGGCCCGCCCTGAAGGCCCGGGAAGATCGCCTTATCGATAGCCGCAGCATGCTCAGACTTCGACAGAATGCAACCTCCACGAGGACCCCGCAGGGTCTTGTGGGTGGTAAAGGTGACCACATCTGCATAGGGAACAGGGTTGGGGTGCACCCCGCCGGCAATAAGACCAGCGATATGGGCCGCATCAAAGAGGAACAGCGCTCCGACCTCATCGCAGATTTCACGGAACGGCGCCGGATCGATGGTGCGGGCATATGCCGTAGCTCCAGCAATGATCATTTTGGGCCGGTGCTGAAGAGCCAAGTCGCGGACTTGATCCATGTCGATCCGCTCATCACCCGGAGTCACGCCGTAGGACGCAAAGTCATAGAAGCGACCAGAGATGTTGACCGGCGAACCGTGGGTGAGGTGACCTCCGTGGTCAAGGCTGAGACCAAGAACTTTGTCGCCTTGTTCGAGCATTGCCAAGAACACACCGAGGTTGGCGTTAGCACCAGAGTGCGGCTGGACATTTGCGTGGTCGGCACCGAAGAGCTCACAGACGCGTCGTCGAGCTAGGTCCTCGGCCTCATCAACGAACTCGTTACCGCCGTAGTACCGCTTGCCGGGATAACCCTCGGAGTACTTGTTGGTCAGAACGGAGCCAACCACCTCCATCACCGCAGGTGAGGTGAAGTTCTCTGAGGCAATCAGTTGAATACCCGTGTTCTGGCGCTCCACCTCGCGGTCGATGATGGCGAACAACTCTGTGTCACGCTCCGTAGGCCAACCCATTTCAGATCACGCTCCTTGAGAGCAGCAGTTCAAGCTGCCCACTCTCGCTAGTTGATGTTGTCGAACTTGCCGATGCGGTCGCTCCGGAAAGCATCATGACGCACCGAATTTTTTGAGATGGCACCGTGTCGTGAGAATTCACTTCGCCATCACAGCGCGTCGAGTTTGGCGACTCTGCCCTCGTGACGCCCACCCTCAAACTCGGTTTCAAGCCAGGCGTCGAGCGCCCGGTGGGCAACCTCAGCTCCAATGAGTCGTTCACCGAAGCAAATCACGTTTGCGTCGTTATGGAGTCGAGTGAGTCGAGCGGACGTCTCGTCATGAACCGGAGCGGCACGAACGCCGGTGATCTTGTTGGCAGCCATACAGATTCCGAGACCTGATCCGCAGACGGCCACCCCAAGATCCGCTGTGCCATCGGCAACGGCCTGGCCAACTGCGGCCCCAAAGTCCGGGTAGTCAACGCGATCCTCTCCGTGTGTCCCAAGATCAATGACTTCGACACCGCGGCCTCGCAGGTGCTCCGCAAGGTCATCTTTGAGATGCACGCCGGCATGATCAGCTCCCACCGCAATCCGCAGTGTTGCGCCGTTGGTGGTTCGGAGAGGGGAGATCGAGTCAGCCACGTCTGCAGTCTACGCGGCAGCCTGAAGTTGATTTGTCGCTCGGATTTACCGTTCCCGCTGGACTAACGGTTCGCGCACTTCGCCCCATCCGACGCCCGGCCCCTAACGTTGCTGGCCCGCCGATCTCGCGCCGCTCGCAACTGCAACCGTTGCCGGCCATTCCCACAGCATCACGGAGACCCACATGCCAATAGATCCTCGAACCCCGGTCATCATCGGTGTCGGACAGTTCGTCAATCGCGTTGACGATGGCGATGACCTGCGCTCACCCGACGCGCTCATGGTCGAGGCGCTGCGAGTCGCTGAGCAGGATGCAGGCTCGCCCGGATGTTCTGCCCGAGCAGATGTGATCGGTGCCGTTCCCGTCATGACCTGGCGCTATAAGGATCCGGGGCGGCTTGTTGCAGATGCTGTTGGCGCCACAACAGCAGCGACGTGGTATCCAGCCATTGGCGGCAACACTCCGCAGATGTTGGTGAACAAAATTGCGGCCAACATTGCCGACGGGACCATCGACCTTGGGGTGGTGGTAGGGGCAGAGTCGGGCCGCAGTCGGAGCGTCGCGAAGAAGACTGAGCAATCCATCGACTGGCCGAGGCAGCCAGATGATGTTGCACCGTCATGGGATGAAGGCGCCCCGTTCCTCATGGGTCACCCATCGGAGATGGCCCAAGGAATCCTGATGCCAACTCATGCCTATCCCCTGTTCGAAAACGCGTTGTGGCATCACTCAGGGCGGACCCTCAGCGACCATCTCCAGTTCATTGGCGAACTCTGGTCCGGGTTCTCCAAGGTGGCAACTACCAACCCATATGCATGGCGGCCGGAGTTCTTCAGCCCTTCGGAGATCACTACTCCAACGCCAGAGAACCGGATGGTTGGATTTCCCTACACCAAGCGAATGGTGGCCAATCCAGACGTGGATATGGCATCGGCCACCATTGTCTGCTCTGCCGATCGCGCCGCAGCTTTAGGTGTACCCAAGGACCAGTGGGTCTTTGTTCATTCTGGAACCGACGGCAAGGACCGCGGAATGTCGGAACGACTGAACTTCACCTCGTCGCCGGCCATTGGAATCGCCGGCAATTTGGCCCTCGAACTAGCCGACGTCACAGTTGACGAGGTCGCACATATCGACCTCTATTCATGCTTTCCCTCGGCCGTGCAACTTGCAATGAGCGAACTAAAGATCAGTGCGGACCGCCAACTCACTGTCTATGGCGGGCTGTGTTTCGCTGGTGGACCTTGGAACAACCCTGTTGGCCATGCGATCGCCACCATGGTGGGAGTGCTCCGCAATGACGCTGGCTCAGTTGGTCTCGTCACCGCCAATGGTGGACACGTCGACAAGCATGCGTTCGGCGTCTACTCAACCTCGCCACCCGTTGGCGGATTCCGACACGCTCGACCTCAGGAACTCATCGACGCTGCCGGCGGGCGTGAAGTGGCTGAGGGCTTCGCTGGACACGCCACGATTGAGACCTGGACGGTCATGTTTGAACGCGATGGATCTCCGGGCCGCGCCCATGCGGCATGCCTGACCCCAGCGGGAGAGCGACTTTGGGCGGTCAGCACCAATCCCGAACTCATGGAACTCGGGACAAATTCCGACCTTGTAGGGACACAGGTGAACGTGTCAGCTGACGGGATCATGACGCTGGGCTGACTACTTCGCGGGGCTACTGGCTTCGCGGCGCTCTTGGCTTCGCTGGGCTACTGGCTTCGCGGCGCTCTTGGCTTCGCGGCGCTGTCAAGCGACAAATATGGCTTACAAGCCACAACTAGGGACGCTGAAGTCGTGCCTCGAGCAACGCCAGAACTCGTTCCGATGCAGTTGGCATTTCATCGAGCAACATTCGAAATGCCTTGGAATCGAAGCGCACCAATTCGAGATCGGTGTCTGCGGCAACTGTGGCTGTACGCGGCCGATGATCCACCAATGCCATCTCACCCACCATTGAGCCAGCTCCCAAAGTGGCCACGTGCTCTGCACGGACGTACACGCTTGCAGCGCCGGCAACGATGACGAAGCACTCCACACCCGGGTCACCCTGGTCCATGATCACCGTGCCAGAAGGGGCAGCGACCTCGGTGCCCAACTCGGCAACACGGGTGAGATCCTCAGCGGAGAACCCTTCGAAGAACGCCACGTTCGCCAACCACTCGGCACTTTCGGCTGGCTTTTTCCCGAAGAGCATGATTATCTCCCTCAGCGCTGAAACGGTGTCAAACTCTACCCCGCTCCTGATCTACCCACGAAGATTTAGCGGCGTGGAGAACGAGCTACCAAGGCTCGCTGACGACCAGTGAGATCTGCTGCCGTCCAAGCTTCTTCGAAGTAGCCGCCAGCGAAGGCCACCATCGCATCGGCTTGTTCAGGCGAGAGTTCACAAACCAACGCGCCACCATCGATGAGCCACTCCCCCGCCGAACTCACTATGTGTTGGAGATCGGCCATCCCATCGGCCTCCGACCACAACGCTTGGGCGGGTTCCCAATCGGTGACCTCTGATGGAAGATCCGCAGACTGCGCCACATATGGAGGGTTGGAAACAATGAGGTGCACCTGACCCCGAAGTTCAGCCGGCAAGGCCTCGAACCACGAGCCGGAAACAACTCGAACCCTTGCCGCACTCCGTCCGATCCCAGCGGTGTTGGCCCGAGTAACCGCAAGAGCATCCTCACTCACGTCAGCAAGCCACACCGAGGTTCGCACGCGTTCGGTGGCAACCGCGAGACCCATCGCGCCCGACCCGCAACCCAGGTCAATCACTGTCGTCGGAATTTCGCGTCCACCGAGTCGGTCCAACTCGCCGAGCGCCACTTCCACCACAGACTCTGTTTCCGGCCGAGGAATCAACACCCTTTGATCCACCATGAGATCAAGGTTTCTAAATCCCCACCGGCCCAGAACGTATTGGACGGGCTCACCTAAGCACCGCCGCTGCACCATTGCATCGAAGCGAGCCATACGAAGTTCGCCAACTGGTTCGGATAGCACCAACGTGAGTTCAGCCCCAGAGACTCCGGCGACTTCCTCAATGATCCATCGGGCATCTGATTCCGGCGACGGGAGCCCTACCGCAGCGAACCGCTCTGCTGCCTCGGCCAACAATTCTCGGTAACTCACAGTGCCGTCGGGAGAGGGCACGATCAGACCCCAGCCTCAGAGAGTCGTTCAGCTCGCTCGTTAGCTACGAGTGCATCGCTGAACTCGTCAAGGTCGCCCGCCAAGATCCGATCGAGCTGGTGGACGGTGAGTCCGATCCGATGATCAGTCACTCGGTTCTCTTTGAAGTTGTAGGTGCGGATCTTTTCGGAACGACCACCGCTACCGATCTGCGACTTTCGCTGTCCAGATGCCTCTGTCTGGGCCCGAAGTTGTTCGGCTTGCAACAGACGCGAGCGCAGCACGGCCATGGCTCGTTGCCGATTTTGGAGCTGACTCTTTTCGTCCTGCATGCTCACCACGGTTCCGGTGGGCACGTGGGTGATGCGCACTGCGGAATCGGTGGTGTTCACGGATTGTCCGCCCGGACCCGAGGATCGATAGACATCTATCTGGAGGTCATTCGGATCAATCACCACGTCAACCTCCTCGGCTTCAGGAAGTACCACCACGGTTGCTGAAGAGGTATGGATTCGGCCTTGTGACTCGGTGACAGGAACCCGCTGCACACGATGCGGGCCCGCTTCAAACTTCATGCGAGACCACACTGAATCTCCAGCGACACGAAACACCACCTCGGACAATCCACCGAGGTCCGAAGATGACGACGACAACATTTCGAACTTCCATCCGCGCCGCTGCGCCACAGCTCGGTACATCTCGTAGAGATCCCGGGCGAACAAGTTGGCCTCTTCGCCACCCTCGGCTCCGCGGATTTCTACGATCACGTTCCGGTCGTCGTTGGGATCCCGCGGCAATAACAGCACCTTGAGATCCTCGACAAGGTCATCAAGCAGCGTTTCGATCTCCACGACCTGAGCCCGAAGTTCGTCGCGCTCATCGCCCTCTGCCATCGCCGAGAGCTCTCTGGCCGCGGCGAGGTCTCCAGCAGCTTGATCGTGCTGAGCGACGCATTGAGCGATGGGCTCCAATGCTCGATACCGCCGCGAAACCTCGACGTAGCGGCGCTGATCGTTGACCACCTCTGGGTCGGCCATACGCGCTTCGCAATCGTGAAACTCTTGGACCATCGTGTCCACGCGACCACGAAGCGACTCTGGGATCATGCTCGCCCCCACGGTTCTGGGACGGCGACCACTTCAGCGGGCTGCACCAACAGTTCAGCAAGTCGCTCCACTACCTGCAGCCGGTCGCGGTCGGGAACCGCCAGTTTGAGTTGAGCACCGGGACTGTGCAGCTCTCGAGTGTCCGCCGCGACGGGCACCAAAGAAAGGTCGACTCCAGCGGTGCACACCACCATGAGCGGCACGCCATCTGAGGTAGTTCCGAGCGCCGCCGCGGGCGAGAGGTCACGAACACTCGGACGTCTCACCGTCGACTCCACCGACGCGAGTTCCTTCGCACCAACGAGCTCAGGTTGGTCCACCACAGCGACTCGTAGCCAGCGATCACGCGCCATGCGGGCAATCGGGTGACCTGCGGCTCCAGCGAATCGCTGCGCCCGCACCATTCCCACAGCGCGGGCCAATGAGACAGCGCCAGAATCGGGACCATGCATCGCGGCCGAAGCATCGCGATCGAATCGGCCCACCCCTGCCTCAAGGTGCAACGCTCCGTCCCCGCCATTTGTTTTCGGCCAGCGAACTAGCCGAGCGACCTCGAGTCCGAGCACTTCGCCTCGGACGATTCCCTGCTCAACAACACGCTCGAGCCCCTCGGCAGCTAACGCAGTTGCTAGCTCTGGGTCGTCGTCAGCGGGAAGCGCCGTTGGAAATGGAGCAGCCTCAGCGATTCGAGAGGAGGCACCAACAACAACTCGCACTTCAATGGGAAACGAGAACCATTTCGCCATCCGGGCCAACTGTCCGGCAACTCCCTCTGGCGCTCCATCAACTGGCTCGCTATCGACTGGCAACGCGCCGACGTGCACCTCGCCGACAGACACATCAGCAACAGTTGCATCAACAACAGTCTCATCAACAACGGTCTCATCATCAACGAAGAGCACCAGACGGCTCAGCCCTGAACGGTCGGCCCAAACCAAAGCGCCCGCAAGCCCTGCGGGGCTGGGTTCGGGGTTAAAAGCCAGCGCAGTGTTGTCGACTGCGACCGCGGCGAAGCCACCAACGGTGATCGGATCTGGAAAGACCTCATCGGCACGACTCAACAAGTCACGAACAAGGGCGGCCAGCTTGGAACGAACCAGGCCGGAGCGCTGGTCGTCGCTCAGGCCCAGCGGAGAATCACTCCGACTCGGAGGATGCCTCAGCGTCAGATGCCGATGCGGCTTCGTCTGCTTCGGCAGGAACCTCGGCTGCATCTTCTGATGGAGCCTCTGCAACTGCTTCCGCAGGTGCTTCGACTACCTCAGCTGCTGGAGTCTCATCGACTTCAGCGGCTTCGACTGCCTCTCCAGCAGGCGCAGCAACCGGCGACTTGCGGCGGCGACCAAAGCGCTTCTCGAAGCGCTCCACACGGCCGGCGGTATCGACGATCTTCATTTGACCCGTGAAGAACGGGTGGGTGAATGCCGAGATTTCCACCTTGGCCAACGGGTACTCGTTCCCGTCGGTCCATGTGATGGTTTCTGCGGTGACAATGGTCGACTTCGTCAGGATGGTGTCACCTGATGAAGTGTCCTTGAACACCACGTATCGGTAGTCGGGATGAATTCCTGGCTTCATAGTGCGCTCCGTGACGGCCCCGGTTTCCGAGCGGGGTCAGAGAATTAGTTGACAAGTATCGCCGGTGAACGCCCCAGAGTCGAAACCGGCGGTTCACAGGACTGAGTCAGGCGTTCGGACCGGTGCCTGACGCCTTCGAGATCTCCTTCAAGAAGACATCGTTATTGGGGAAGGTCTTCATACGGTCGATGAGCAACTCGAGGCCAGCGCCAGCGTTGCTTCCTTCAGCGACCAGTCCTGAAAGCACACGCCGGAGTCGCCAAACCTGCTGAAGCTGGTCCCGCTCAAAAAGGAGTTCTTCGTGACGGGTCGAGGACGCATCAACGTCGATTGCCGGGTAGACACGCTTCTCGGCAGCCTTGCGATCAAGCCGCAACTCCATGTTGCCGGTTCCCTTGAACTCCTCGAAGATGACCTCGTCCATTTTGGACCCAGTCTCCACGAGTGCCGTCGCAAGGATTGTGAGCGATCCGCCTTCTTCGATGTTTCGGGCAGAGCCGAAGAACTTCTTGGGAGGGTAAAGAGCTCCCGTGTCGATACCGCCCGACATGATGCGCCCTGATGATGGCGCGGCCAGGTTGTAAGCCCGTGCGAGTCGAGTGATGCCGTCAAGAATGATCACCACGTCTTTGCCGTCCTCCACGAGGCGCTTTGCGCGCTCCAGCGTGAGTTCGGCGACTTGGGTGTGCTCATCGGACGGGCGATCGAATGTTGAGGCAACGACTTCACCGCGAACCGAACGGCGCATGTCGGTCACTTCTTCGGGGCGCTCATCTACGAGCAACACCAGTAGGTGCACCTCGGGATTGTTGTGCTCAACGCATTGGGCGATCGTCTTCATCACAGTGGTCTTGCCGGCCTTGGGTGGCGAGACGATCAACCCACGTTGGCCCTTACCAATTGGGGCAATGAGGTCGATGATGCGAGCGGTCATATCCAGAGGGAGGTCGGCTCGCTCGAGGCTGAGCTTTTGGTCCGGAAAAAGCGGGGTGAGATCTTCAAAGCGACGACGCTCGCGAGCCTTTTCTGGATCAAGGCCGTTCACTTTGTCGATTCGCAACAGCGCTGGATTCTTCTCTGCGCGGTTTGCGGGACGACTTGCTCCTTCGAGCACATCACCCTTGCGAAGTCCGAGTTGGCGAGTCTGCTTGACCGAAACGTAGACGTCGTCGCTGCTGGGGAGGTACCCCTTGACCCGAAGGAACCCGTAGCCCTCGTCACGCAGGTCCAAGAGCCCTGCCACTGGTACTGGTTCGCCTTCGAAGGGAGTGTCCTCAAACTCTTCTGGACGGTCACGATCGCGACCCCGGCGACGCCGACGTCGCCGGTTGCCTTCGTCACCGTCGCCTTGCTGGAAGTTCTGACCACCCTGGCCGCCCTGCTGGTTACGGCCGCCCTGGCCACCCTGCTGGTTACGGCCGCCCTGGCCGCCCTGGCCGTCGCGTTGTCCGCCTTGGCCGTCGCGTTGTCCGCCTTGTTGGTTGCGACCGCCCTGACCGCCCTGCTGGCCATCGCGCTGGCCACCCTGCTGACTCCGGGCACCCTGGCCGTCGCGTTGTCCGCCTTGCTGGTTTCGGCCGCCCTGGCCACCCTGCTGGCCTTCCTGATTTCGGCCGCCTTGGCCATCACGCTGGCCGTCCCGGTTGCGATCGCCACCTTGACCATCGCGTTGTCCGCCGCGATTGCGGGGGGAATCACTCCCGCCCTCAGGTGATGCGCCCTCGGAATCGCCAGAAGCGCTGTCTGTACTCGCACCGTTGCGTGCGGAGGATTCCGTATCAGTTGCGCTGCCGTCACTTGAGTCCTCGGCTGAGGCAGAAGATCTGGAGTTAGCACTGCGTCCTGCATTGCCACGTCCGGAACCGGTTCGGCCGACGGTTCGACCGCCGGTTGACACTGAAGTTGAATCCGATCCGGCATCGTTCGCTGGCTCTTGTGAAGTCGAGTCGGTTGATGCTGATTCATCTGAGGCAGCAGCAGATGAGCCCGCACTTTGGCGACGTCCTCTTGCTGGACTTGAACTCTTTGTCGCCGGAGCAGAACTGCTCGTTGAACTTGCGGCGTTGCCGGAAAGTTCCAGGATCATGTTCACGATGTCGGACTTTTTCGTCCGAGATGTGGGCTTTCCGCCGAGGGCGGAAGCAATGGTGGCGAGTTCTTCGCGACCCTTGCCGTCAAGATTGGTGGCGTCAACGCTCACTATGGGTGTCCCCGTTCTTTCCTCGGTGCGGGCAAATGAACACCGCACCGTGATGTAGTCCGGCGCTACGCAATGTGGCATCCGGGTCGGACTCGAGATTCCGAGGGTTTCGGTCCCCAGTAGGTACGGCAGACGCCGGGTCTACTGAGAAGAGAATCGACCGAGGAGGGCTGTTGCCCGTTCCCCCGAACGAGTCGACTTTGTCACCATAGCCGTGGACCGCCCGCCGCGGCAACCACTACTGCACATCGGCGCATGAGCACGGCGAGGCGATCGGCGTTGCTGGGCGCCCATGCAGGCAACCGGATAGGCGCGTTCAGCCGCTGACGAGACGTCCCATTAGTTCATGGCCCGGGACAATCGGAAGGTTGGCAACACCAGATTCAGTGCATTCGCCACCCGCTCCAGGCGTCCGGGAATCTACGAGCAAGTAGGGGACCGGATCAGATGTGTGGGTCTTGAGTCGCAGCGGCGTCGGGTGGTCAGGCAAGAGAAGGAGTCGCCAATCCCCCATCTCATCGAGACCGTCAACCAATCCAGCAAGGATCCGGCTATCCCAATTTTCTAGCGCCCGGACCTTCTCCTCAACGTTGCCCGCATGGCCGGCTTCGTCGGTGGCCTCAACGTGAATCACAAACAGGTCGGTTCCCTCAGCGAGCGAGGCGAGAGCTGCATCTCGCTTGCCCTCGTAATCGGTGTCATACCAACCAGTGGCACCGGGAACATCGACGAGATCCATTCCGGTGAGCACACCAAGTCCACGCACCAAGTCGACTGCTGTCACCATTCCGGCCCGAATTCCGAAGGTTTCGGCGAATGACGGAAGCGTGGGCTGATAGCCCTGACCCCACAGCCAGATCTGGTTCGCTCCGACCTCGGGGAATTGTGCAAGCACGTCTCGGCTGTCGTTCATGAGCGACCACAGTCGCTCCCCCGTCGGCCCCGTGGGCCTAATGGCGGGAGCATCCGTGAGGTCATGCGGCGGCACGCAATCAGCCTCGGCCCAGTCAGCAGGGGCAACCATGATGTGGCGGTATTGCACGCCTGGATGGAACTCGAGTCCGCTCGACACCCCTCGGCCGAATCGATCATCGAGCGCCTCAATGACCGCCGCCGCAGCCTCGGTACTGGGGTGACCTCCCGCGAAGTCAACCATGAGACCATCCGGTCCCCCGCTGTTGGGATCAACGATTGACAGGTTGCATCGATAGGCAACCTGATCTGTCCGGAGCTTCAATCCGAGCGACGCGGCTTCGATAGGTGCCCTGCCGGTATGGAACTGGGCCGGGTTGAATCCCAGAATCGACAGATTGCCCACGTCGGACCCCGGCGGCATTCCCTCGGGAATCACCGCAGCTCGGCCCACATCGCCGCGTGCGGCCAATGCCCGAAGCACCGGGGTATTGGCCACCTCGAGGGGCGTTCGACCATCAAGGTCGGGATGGGGCTCGTCGGAACAACCGTCAGGAACGCAGACCACGTATTTCACCGCCACAGTCTGCCCTGCCACCCCCTCTCCCACCGAACTTGGGTCCCAACGACCAACCCGCTGTCGCAAACACCCAAGTTCGGACTGCACGGCCGGCAAACCACCACACCCCAACCGACCTCACGCGAACTTGGGTCGCAACGACCAACCCGCTGTCGCAAACACCCAAGTTCGGGGAGAGAGTTGCGGGTGGGGAGAGAGTTGCGGGCGGGGAGGTAGAGGTGGGGCGGAGGTAACGGGGAGGGGTTAGTTAGCGAGGCCGGAGCGGACGTGGGCCTCGACGGCGCTGAGAGTGGCGTCGCACTGCTCAATGCGTTCTGGGCGATCGAACAAATCAGCTAGGTGAGCCGGCAGATCCGGACGGAGGCCAACGGCAGCTTCCACTGCGTCGGGGAATTTCGCTGGATGAGCGGTCGCGAGGGCGATCATTGGCACCGACGGATCGCCTGCATGCTCCTCGGCGACGCCGATCCCGACCGCAGTGTGCGGGTCCACCAGCACCCCCGTCCGCTCATGCACCCGACGAATAACTAGCGCCGACTGCGAATCGGTGATGCGGCCGCAGTCAAACTCGCCTCGCAGTGAATCGAGCACATCTGCGGGAACCGACACGGAGCCATCCGACCGGAACGACGACATCATCTCGGCGACCGCCGCGCCATCGCGCCCCATTGTCTCGAACAGCAAGCGCTCCAGATTGGAGCTCACTTGAATGTCCATTGATGGGCTAGTCGTCGGCACCACGCCGGTGATGTCCATCCGGCCGGTGGTGAAGAATCTGGTGAGGATGTCGTTGCGATTTGAGGCGACGACCAACCGGTCGATTGGGAGTCCAATTCGCTTGGCTACCCATCCCGCAAACACATTTCCGAAATTGCCGGTGGGGACGCAGAAACTCACGGGAGAACCGTCGGGGCTCACGGCCAGATGCGCGGTGACGTAGTAGACGACCTGGGCCATCACCCGAGCCCAGTTGATCGAGTTCACTGCAGAAAGGTGCACTTCGCTGCGGAATTCTTCATCGCCGAACGCTGCCTTCACGAGGTCTTGGCAGTCGTCGAAGGTTCCCGGAACTGCAATGGCGTGGACGTTGGGAGCATCAACGGTTGTCATCTGCCGACGTTGCACATCAGAGACACGCCCGTCCGGGAACAGGATGAAAATATCGACTTGATGGCGATTCTTGCAGGCGTCGATTGCCGCAGAACCGGTGTCGCCAGAGGTAGCTCCGAGAATGCAGACTCGGCTGCCACGCTCGGTCAGCACATGATCAAAAAGTCGTCCCACTAGTTGCAGCGCAACGTCCTTGAACGCCAGCGTGGGGCCCCGGTACAACTCCAGCAACGTCATCGGTGCGCCAGAAGCGGTTCGGCCAATTGGGAGCAACGGACATACCTCAGGCGAATCGAATGTGGCGTAACTCTCCGCGCACAATCGGGCCAGCACATCGGGAGCGATTTCACCCTCGACGAATGGAAGCATCACCTGCGTCGCAACCTCGGCGTAGGACAGCCCTCGCAATTCATCGAGCGGCGGAAGCGAAGGCCATTGCGACGGCAAATACAAACCACCGTCACTGGCGAGCCCCGCAAGAAGGACATCGCTGAACGAAAGTTCTGGGGCCGAGCCCCGCGTGGAGACGTACAACATTTCAGCCCTGCCTATCAGTTGTCGCCGACGACGCGCAGCACGGATCCCACTGACGCCACCGCGTCAAGTGAGCGGAGTTCCAACAACGTGGCTTGGAGGTCGGATTCCTTGGCTGAATGAGTAATGAAGGTGAGTCGTGCGGTCGCTTCCGGAACGTCTGATTCAGACTCGGTTGCTTCCTGCTCCATCGACCGAATGGAAACGCCATGGTCGCCGAATGCTCCAGCAACGGCTGCGAGTACACCGGGGCGATCTCGAACCTCAATGTTGAGGTAGAAGGCTGAACTCAGATCATCGATCGGGCGAATTACTGCCGGAGCAAACGAGCCAATAGAGGCATGCGTGCCCTTCGACAGATTCACCGCACCATCGACCACATCGCCGAGCACCGCAGAGGCGGTAGGAAACCCTCCTGCGCCTCGCCCGTAAAACATGAGATCGCCAACGGCTTCGCCCTCGATGAATACGGCGTTGAAACTGTCGCGGACCGCAGCCAGCGGATGCTCATTTGGAACCATGGCCGGATGTACCCGCACAGCGACCGAAGCATCATCGAACCGCTCAGCGATTGCTAGCAGTTTGATGACGTAGCCAAGCCGGTCAGCAAAGGCGATGTCGGTGTCGGTGATATTCGAGATGCCTTCGTAGTAGACGTCACCGGCCACAACGCCAGAGCCAAATGCAATGGTGGCAATGATTGCCGCTTTTGCTCCAGCGTCGAACCCTTCAACGTCTGCAGTTGGGTCACGTTCGGCGTATCCAAGGCTCTGCGCCTCGGCAAGCGCAGCAGCGTAGGACCACCCCTCTTCGGCCATCTTGGTCAAGATGTAGTTGGTGGTGCCGTTGACGATGCCCATCACACGCGCAATGTCCTCGCCCACGAGTGACTCTCGCAACGGCCGCATGAGCGGGATTCCGCCCGCAACCGCTGCCTCAAAGAGCAAGTCAACGCCGGCCGACTCCGCCGTGGCGTACAACTCGGTCCCGACGTTCGCGAGCAGTTCCTTGTTGGCAGTCACTACGGGTTTTCCAGCCTCGAGCGCCGCTGAAATTAGAGCCCGGGCCGGTTCGATGCCGCCGATCACTTCGACGATCAGATCGACGTCAGGATCCTCCACAACTGCACGAGCATCCGTAGTGAGGACCGATGGGTCCAGTGCCACATCGCGCTGCTTGGATGCTGAGCGCACGGCCACCCGTGTGATGCGCAGCTCAATCCCTGTTCGCTCCCGGATCTGCTCACCGCGATCGGAAATCAGCTGCACCAGCGCTGCTCCGACGTTGCCACACCCCAGAAGACCTACATTCACCGTTCGTTTCACGCCGGTCACGCTATCGGCGCCCGGTCGCTGACCCTCAAACGACTTGGGAGATCGACGTACTGAGAACTTGTTGCCGACTCGCCCTGAGTCATCTCAACTGATGTCGGTCGCCATGAGGTCGTCAAAGGTCTCACGTCGCACAACGAGGCGAGCTTCGCCGTCGGCGACAAATACCACCGGCGGCCTCGGAACTCGGTTGTAGTTGGAACCCATTGAATGGCCGTACGCACCGGTCACGGGAGTTGCGATGACGTCGCCGATGGACAGGTCGGCTGGAACCATGCCCTCACGAACTAGCAGATCGCCGGATTCGCAATGCTTGCCGACAAGTCGGATCGGCATTTCTCTGGTCGCACCAACGGCACGGGGAAGAAACGTTTCGTAGCCGCTGCCGTAGAGGACCGGTCGGGGGTTATCGCTCATTCCACCGTCGACCGAGACATACGTGCGAACGCCAGGGATGAATTTGATCGTTCCGACGGTGTAGAGCGTCATGGCTGCACCGGCAGCAATGGATCTACCGGGCTCTGCCGCGATTTCGGAACGAATGCCCACGTC
>Ga0164294_10001362_pt1 | contig 22723 bp, 22 predicted proteins | sample GEODES005metaG_FD_111479 | JGI IMG/M metagenome (GOLD analysis project Ga0164294, IMG submission 111479) | Oligotrophic lake water microbial communities from Sparkling Lake, Wisconsin, USA - GEODES005 metaG | ecosystem: Environmental > Aquatic > Freshwater > Lake | place: USA: Sparkling Lake...
AGCGAGAGATAATTCCATGTTTAGAAAAATATAAACATATCGGTTTATGTTCTTTTAGCTAGGAACATGGATGCAATTCCGCTTGCGGTCGGACAAGATGCCCCTAGCGGGGCATCTACACCCAAACACACAGTTGAAATTCGGTCGGATGCAATTCCTATATAAATCCGCCAGCTTGCGCGGCGGATTTTGAACTGCGGTCGGACAAGATGCCCCTAGCGGGCATCTACACCCAAACACACAGTTGAAATTCGGTCGGATGCAATTTCTATAAGTCCGTAATTGTCTATAGCATCTCTCGTTTATTCTCTACAAATATTATTCATTCAATAATATTTGTATCTTCGCTAATTTTCGCCCAATATGCTGCGTAACATGTGAGTCGACTCGGCGCTCCGTTTAAACAACATCAATTTCGACTGTACTTCGGGCGGCAAAAACGGCATCAAGACCGTCGTAATATGGTCAATCATGTTGGGTATGTTGTACAGACAAAACCGGTCCAAGAGAATCGAAAACCGTTCTTCTCTCACCATAGATTCCTGGCAAAAGAGGCGAATCACGTCTGTGTACCTTTGCGCAGCGGAAACCGTGAAGGTGTCTATGTTCATGTGCACCTCGAACGTTCCATAGGCGTCGATGCTTTTCGAATACAATTTCAATATCTCGTCCACGATCCGGCCATAATTCTCCGGAATGGCATACAACTTAAAAACGGTGTAGTCGAAATAAACCCGGTTTGTATTCGGTACGATCCAAAACGTTTTTCGCATCAAATCTTCGAGCAAAATGGATTGCTGTATCTCTTGTGCGCATTCGGCCTTTTGCCGGTTCTTGAAAAAGACGTTTTTCCCGTTTTCTTTGTAATATTTGTCGCGTATTTCGAGGACAGACTGAATCGTCGAATCCCCTGGATCCAATTCGCATTGATTCATCTTCCGGCTTGAATAGACTATATATACACTTTTATGTTTCTTTGGCAAAAGAATACAAATGGAGGGGTTTATGGATTTGCCGAAGCCTCCTCGGCCACGGAGGGAACATCCGACAAGATGCGAATACGGTCATTCACGAGAGACTTGTTGACGTCCATGGTGAACGCCTGGAGGGAAAGCATCATGTTTTTGAGGGACGCAAGTTCGTCGGCAATGATATCGAACCGGCTGCCGTATTCGTCCAAGACCTCCTTCAAGTTGGCGGGAATATCGGACGGCGCGGTGGGCGCCGATTTGATTTCCTTGAATCCCTGTTCCAAAACAATGAGTCTCTTGTCGACGAGGGCAATGACTTGGGGCAAGGTGAAACCTTGGGGGGGAGCCTGGGGTTGGGTCTGGGGACCCGGACGTTGCTGGATGACGGGTTCCGGCGGTGCACGGCGTTTTCTAGCAGAGGCGAGAGCTTGACTCATATCGTAATAGTATCCCGATCTATTTATTTATTCGCTAAACTTACGCAATCATGTTCATACGAATGGGACCGTGGCATACATAGGGGGTGTCAAAGACAATATCGTCGAGTTCGTATTCTTCGATGCGTTCGTGCTTGTTTCGTAGTTGAATCTTGGGAAACGGGAAAGGGTCTCTCACCATTTGTTGAGAGATGGCGGAAATATGGTCTGTGTACAAATGCGCGTTTCCTAGGAAATAGACAAACTCCTCTGCTTCCAAGTCGCAATGTTTTGCTAAAATATGTGTCAAAAAACTGTAGGAAGCAATATTGAAAGGAACGCCCAGTCCCACATCGCCACTTCTCTGATACATGGCACACGACAAATATTTGCCTTCGCGTACATGGAATTGTGACATCACATGGCAAGGGGGCAAGACCATTTGTTCCAGTTGCATGGGGTTCCATGCACTCATGATGAGGCGTCTTGAATTCCGCTGGTTGGGGTCTTTCAGGGCTCGGATGATTTGATCCAGTTGGTCGATCCCTTCCTGGTTCCCTGTCGAAGAATGGTATTCTTTACCAGCCGAATGGAATTCTTTTCCAGCCGAATGGTATTCTTTTCCAAAGCTACGCCATTGATACCCATAGACTGGGCCCAATGTACCCTCCGGATAGTCCGTGAGTCCCCTTGCATCCAAATATTCTCTCGAGGAATTGAGAGACCAAATATAGGACCCCTCTCTTTCCAAAATACGGCTGTCTGTTTGACCCCGAATAAAAAATTGGAGCTCTCGAAAACATGTTTTCCACGCCAGTTTTTTCGTGGTCAAGAGTGGGATCTGACCGTCCTTCAAAGAAAACCTCATCGGGACGCCAAACACATATTTGGTCTTGTTGTTTTCATCGACCGTGCCTCTCTCTAAAATATCCCGGATCAGTTGAATATACTGGAGCTCTTCGTGCATCATACCAAAAAAAACATCTCTCACTTTACATGGTTTTTGGATCGTTTTATTTGTTACTTACCTCCTCCTCCGCCAGAAATAACGCTGTAATAGTCGCTCGATACATTCACCGTCTTCTTGCGTAACTTGGGCTTCTTCGACTTGTTCACCGGCGCTTCATTGATGACCGCGACATTCGTGTATTCCGCTTGCAAGACACGTTTGATGAAATTGAAAATGTGGATCAAAATATCGTCGGAACAATTGCCGACAATCATACAACTACCTGTGCGGAAAATCATGAACGACATTTCCGTGTATTTTCGGTTCAGTTCCAACTCGCTCAACTTGAGCGCGCGATCGGCGGGACAAATCGTCCCGTTTTGCCTTTCGTCATACTCGCTCAATTCGTTGTTGTAGTAGTATTTACACTTGATGCCGGGATAATTGCACGCGTCGTAAGAGAACTCGATTCCATACTTCTTCCCTAAAATCTGACACAATCTCTCGCGATGGATGTAAAACCCGCACTTGAAGTTCGAATTGATGAGCACATTCTCCGTGTTGGCGTTTTCAATGAACCCGAGGGGGATTTCGACAAAGGGCTGCAATGCCTCCAGTATTTTTGTACGAACAATATCGAGGATGGCCGTGTTCAAGACACCCGGAATCTCCAATTTCCCCGTGTTGAATACCTTTACATGAATCTCTCGAAAAAGGCCGTCTAACCGAAACCGGATAATAAGCGCGAAACAATTCATGAACGCCTTCTTGATCTTTCCACGGCAGTTCATAATGTCTTTTTTCGAGAGACCAATCGTGATTTTGCGGTCGTCCTTGAATTTGATTTTGCGCGCCGTCGGGTTGTTAATGTTTTTAATGACATGTTCCGTGTAATAATGGTTCACTCGGGAAATCTTGTCTTGTATTTCGGCATACTCTTCCGGCGTATTCGAGACAATCTTCATTTGCTTCTTGATGACGCCTTCCGTCGGTTGCCAGTAATCCATCACGGGAATCTTCCAAAACACATCGTGGGTGGCAATCGACTGATTCAAATACAAGACCTTGGTCTTGGTAGATATGTACAAATCCTCGCACGTAATGTCGGCGAAATCGGGCAGCTCTACGGGGTCTTTAGAGACAATCTCGGGCGACACTATTTTTTGGTCGCTTAAAAACGCTTTCCATTCTTCATTTAGGGCTTCCATATTGGTGGAATAATCGGGTTCTTTATATGCTGTATATTCTTAATAGATGATTCGCTTTATATTCCTTCAATTTTATATTTCCCCGGAGGGAATGCCGCGACCAAATATATGCCTATAATGTAATATGTCGAAAGAAGAGGTGAGAGACGAGTCGGATCGTCCATTTCAAATCTCTCAATTGCAAGTCATGCTGAATATCAATGGGAAATCAAAAGAGCAAGTACCATTCAATTTAGATATGATTTATAGCCCGGATCTAGAATCGAATCCTCCCGTGACCACGTCGAAACTCCCCTTTTTCACGAGAGACGCCTTGTTCCCCGGATTCAATTTGATGTTTCGATCCATGAAAGAACGTATCGAGTTTTTCTTTAACATCAATGAGTTTAAACGAATCATGTTACAAGAGGGGTCTGGCTGGGTCGATACTTCGGTAAAGCCGATGAAAGAAGAAACGCCCGTCGAAGAAGACGAAGACGAAGAGAATGAAAAACCGAAAAACGCCCGACCTGCCGAAGACGCAGATTACGTGCCCTTTTCGGATGAGCAGATTCGTATTGAAAAAGACAATATAATGACGTTTTTGCGGTGTTTTTTTTTCATCTCGGATAGTTTTGGGAACGCGATTCAATCGACACACCAGCATTTGATGAAGGGGACGTGGAACCCGGAGATTATATACGGAATGGATGTCTTGCAATCTGTCAATTTTTTCGGGTTTATGGAGACCTTTGGCATCATCAAGAAAGACTATGGATTCAGTTATATCAAAGTCGATGGCAAGCCTCAACTCATTTTCGGTACGATATGGGAAAACGATCTCGTCAATCACCCGGTATACAAAGTATTCCTGAGCAATTATTACAAACAGATTAGCAATGGGAAACCTCTCATCTACAAAGTAGAAAAGGACAAAAGGTCGTTTCTCGCCCGTTTAAAGAAACAATTGGACAAAAGCAAAAGTACTTCCAAGGAAAAGAAAGAGATTTTGGCAAAGATATCTGCTGCGAACGATTATAAGCAAATAGCCAAAGTTTTTGGCATTTCGTCCAGAATAAAATTGGACGCCGATAACTTGGAATGGAATTTGCTCAATTTGCCCGAAACCAAATTACTGGAAGGGTTAAAATCGATCGGTGCCCCGGCCGGTCCAAAAGAGGCCAAAATCCTCCAGAAAAAACAATACCTTGGAGCCATGATTTCGTTTTTGAGTACCAACATTTCAGACCAAGACAGCCGGTATGCAGCGAGGAACAATGTCATTCAAAATATCATTGGCAAGCTCGACCGTATCAACGAGACGACGGAAATAGAGCAGGCGGCCAAAGAAATACTCACCATTCAATCTCTCATGTATGAGTACAACGAAAAGAATCGTTCGGCGCCTCTCTCCTTGGGAGAGTTTGACACGGAATTCAAATCCGGATATTTGAACTATGCGGTGGATTTCACGGCAGCCAAGTTGGCACTTGATTTTCTCGAAAACAACGTGGTGATTCGCCAAGCCAAAAACAAGGTCTATTTTGACGGATCCGAAGAGACCGAAGCGGATCGGTTGGTTCTCTCGCGTATCAAATACTTGTATGACTCCGTATTCACAATGAGTACGAAACTGGGGCAAAGTCTTTCCGACGTGTATCGCCCCAAACGAATCACCTCGAATCCCTACTTGTATCGATTGATTTACCGGACACGCTTCGGGCAATTCCAAGAAGAAACCGACGCAGAAACCCAGAAACGGGAAGAACACATGTTTGAACTTATTTATAACAAGTATTTTTCCAGGTACCCTCCGAATGTACGTAACAAGACGGATGCGCCGTATTTGTATACGGGAGTGGATTCGGTATCGACGTCGGATTCCCCTTCCCCCGACGATATGGAACGAGTGGAAATTTATGTCCGTTTGAACGTGCTCAACAAAGACAAGTTTGAAAACGATCAAAAGGCGCGATGCAAAACGACCAATGATAGTCTCACAAACCGGCTACGTTATTTACTGGATATACCATCTACCTCCGTGGAGAACCCGTTTCGCGACTACCAGTTGGCCGATGGAATCAGTGAAAGTGTAGATGCCCCCAAAGAAACCTTGCGGGCAAAAGGGGGGACGCGGAAATGGTATAAGCGTTCTGGCAAACGGACGCGGTCGCGCAGATAGATAGACGTAATTCTTGTTTTTTACTAGAACAAACAAGAATAGGGGGGAGTGTTTATTTGTCGAACACGAACTTACCATTCACAAACTTACCTATTGGGTCGCCGACTTCGTCGTCCTCGGCCGCTTCGTACACGATACCGTTTTGCTCGTTGGTCGTATAATACCTTGTACCGTCAATCTCGATTTCGTACACGCCTTCTTCTTCCTCTTCGGCTTCCTCTTCTTCAACCACTTCTTCCGATTCTTCTTCTACCTCGACTACTTCAACCTCAACCACTTCCTCGGATTCCTCCTCTTCTTCTACCTCGACAACTTCAGCAGATTCCTCTTCTACCTCGACAACTTCTTCCGATTCTTCTTCAACCACTTCCTCGGATTCATCTTCAACCACTTCCTCGGATTCCTCCTCTTCTTCTACCTCGACCACTTCTTCTTCTTCTGCCTCGACCACCTTTTCCTGAACGGATTCTACATCCTCTTCATCCGTTAAATCAATGATTCCCTTCTCTTGCTTAATCTCGACACATTTCACACGGTTCACATTTTCGCACAAGGCACGCATATCCAACAACATTTCCACCAATTGCTCGTTTCGCTTTTTCAACGCCTTGTATTTTTGCTTCAGCTCCAGATAGACTGGGCTCTGTTTCATAAACTCGTAATTCGCTTCGTATGCATTCATGGTTGTGATAGTTACACATTTGTCGACTCATCTTTTTAAATAGATTATCAAATTGTCTTGTGGCGAATTGGATAGGATCATAGATTATCAAATTATCACCTGGATAATTGGATAGGATCATAGATTATCAAATTATCACCTGGATAATTGGATAGGATCATAGATTATCAAATTATCACCCGGATAATTTGATACGGATGCGTCTATTACTTGGCCGTCCCCGATTCCAGACCAAATTTCGACCTAATAATACTCGTCTTACTCGGACCAGCCGGTTTCTCGCTCTGTCTCTTTACTTTATACACCCCCGTATTGTTCGAATTCGTCTTGTTCATACCATAGATACCGAGCAACAAGTCGTCCGTATCTTCGTGCAATTCGGGCAAAATACGTGTCAAGGGTTTGTCCACCACCAACAACAAGTGTTCCGTCTTTAAAAACTTGCGGTATTCCTGGATCGTAAGTGTCCCGTAAAATTTGTCCAACAAATAATACGGATTCGGCGCAGGTTTGATGTTCTTTTTGCAATGATACACCTTACTATAAATCTGGTTCAAGAGATGGTATCTCTCGAATTTCGTGGAATCATCCAGATTCTCCTTCATCAAATAAGCCACCGCACATTCCGGTCGACAAAATGACCCATATCCGTAAATGGTCTTGTCCATTTCGTATTTGGGGATGTAACAAGGCGTATTGTCGAAATCATAGGTACACCAAAAACAGGCGGATTTCTTCTCGGATTGGATCGCATTCTTATAAAGTTGGATTTTCAACTGTTTTAATTTCTGGTTCAATTCCTTCGCCCCCTTTTCCGTGAGATCGTCCTCCTCTTCGGCGTCGTCTTCCATTTGTGGCTGAGCAGCGCGGGAACAGACTTCGCACTTGACCGCCGGTTCTGCCCCCGTGTTTTGGCTCACTTGGTCTTCGAAACTGGCAAAAACGTGTTTCGACGTTTCATAGGTAGATACCTCGGGAGGAATCTCCGGATTGTATTCCAGAGGATTCGTCAATAATTTACTAAATCGATTGTTGTATTCGTTGAGATCGTTGAGAGAACATTTCAAATGCAAAATGACGTTGGGGTTGGCGTTTTGCGCAGGCATCTGCATCTTTTGCATCGTCACTATTTTCCCCCCTCTCGATTTCCTACCCCCTTCTTCCGACGCCTTCTTTCTGCTGGGGCGTTTCTTTTCCTGTACCACCGCTGATTCGGACATGATCATAGATTGTATTGTGCGATTTTTTTAAGTGCGTTTGTATTATTTCTAGAGGGAGATCCTCTCGTCCAAAATGGGGAACACATCCCGGTCGTGCGTGATAATCACGATGCATTTCTTATAAGCCCGCATGGAATCGATAATGGACAAGAGCTCGTTTTTCAAATCCATGTCGAGCGCATTCGTCGGCTCGTCCAACACCAAAATGGGGCTGGGATTAATGAGTCCACTGATAATGTTGATGATCTGGCGCTGACCGCCCGACAATCCTTCGCCGAGAGATCCGGATTCGCCGTTGATGAGATCGACTTTTGCGTACAGCTTTTTGATTTTCGGGTACTCCAAGATCCGTTTTAGTTGCATGGCACATTCTGTCTCGTCGTTGCAACCATACATCAAATTCTCCACGATTTTCTTGTTGAACAATTTGGCCGACTGGTTCACATACGTAATCTGTTTGCGCAAATAGGTGGGGTCGATGGTCGTAATGTCTTGCCCGTCCACGTGAATGTACCCCTGGCTGCAAGGATGTATGCGCAACAAGAGCTTCATCAAGGTGGATTTCCCGCGACCAGAGAGACCGGTGATCCCGACAATGTTGTTATTCGGACGGATTTTTATTTTCAAGTTGTCAAAGAGGAGTTTTTCGGTTTTCGGGTATTTGTAATAGACCCCGTCGAACACAATTTCGTCAAACGAGAGATGGACGGGGGAATACGAGGACGACGTATAAGAAGGCATTTTGTTTAGATCTTTTAGTTTGTCGTTGGCATATTCCATGCGACCATGTATTTCGAGAAATCCGGGGATTAACTGCAGCAAGTAGGTGAATCGGTCGCGATACATAATCATGATGGTGAAGATCGCGATAAACATTTTGGTGTCGATTTGCTTCTTCTGTTTCAACGTAATCAGATAATACATGGTAAAGATGATCAATGCGTAGACAAATGCATTCAAAACACCCGTGTGTTTGTGTATTTCCGACAATGCCCTTGTTTGTGCCTGGATGGATTGGTCGGAATAATCATTGTAGGTCTTTATTTCTTCGTGGATTTGTCCGCGTAAAATGATCTTGTCAAAATTATTAAAGAGGTCGAGCACGTAGGATTCGTTGAAATTCGCAATGTCTTCGAATTCTCGTTTGTGGGCAATGAGAGATTCCTTGACAAAATAAAAATACAAAAAGGACATGACATTCATGAATAAAAAGATGCACCCTAACGTAGTATTCGTGTATAAGAAATAGGCGGTAATCACCACGACAAACGTGACGTTCGGTAAAATTCCGGTGAATGCATGCGTTAATGCCATATAGAGACCGTACGAGATCCGATTGATGGGGCTATGATATTTGAGGGCGTCGTTACTGATGAATTCTTCATTGTTCACGGTGAGAATGTGTTGCAAGAACTCGCGTCGAAACCAAGAAGTGATCGGTGCAATCGCTTGGATTTCCAAAAAATCGTTCGACATCATGAGCGACAAATAGAGGATCGTCGTACCTGCGAAATATTTCAACGTTTCTAATACGGAAGACATGTTGTTTTTTTCCACGGCATCAAAAACAGACGCTGTCAATTGAGAGATCACCTTGGTCTGTAAATAATTGACAAGGAGACTGATGCAGACAATGGCTGTGAAAAATGCCGATTTTTCATATATATATTTTTCCAACAAGGTATAAATCAATTTCATCTTTATACAATACACCTACAAAAAGTATAGAAGAAACACGTATACATCAAGTATTGGATATGGAGACGAGAGAAGCCGATTCTACGATGCCATGGATTGAAAAATACCGGCCTACCCAGTTTGACCGGATTGTGCTAGACCCCCTGAACCGGATTTTTTTCCAAAATATTCTGAAAAAAACACATTTCCCCAATTTGCTCTTTTACGGGCCGCCAGGTACGGGGAAAACGACCACCATTATCAATTTAATCAATGAATTCCAGACCCTCCATTATCGGAAAAACAAGGAGTCGATTATTCACTTGAATGCATCGGATGAGCGGGGCATTGATATCATACGTACCCAAATCCACCAATTTGTGCGATCCAAACACATTTTTGAAGTGGGGCCGAAATTCATTATATTGGATGAGGTCGATTACATGACCAAGACGGCGCAACAAGCTCTCAAAACGCTCTTGCAAACATGCAACCCCAATGTCCGGTTTTGCCTTATTTGTAATTACATTAGTAAAATAGACGATTCTTTGCAGGAAGAATTCATCCGGGTGCGGTTCAACCAGTTACCGAAAGAGGAAATTTCGCAATTCATTCGCACCATTTTGGAGAAAGAGGGCGTGCCCTTTACCGATGCATGGATCCATACCATACGAGAGATGTACCAGTCGGATATTCGTAGCATGATCAACTTTTTGCAGTCGGTATGCGCGGTGAACACGCGGCTAGATACGGAGCATCCCATGATGACGGAAGACGATTGGGCATCCATGTATCAGAAACTATCGGACCGGTCCTTCTCGACCAAGACGATTTGCCAATACATTGGAGAATTGAGTGCGAAATATAATGTACACAAGAAACACATTATACATCAGTTCTTGAACTATGTGTTGAGACGACATTCGAACCGCATTCGGGGCGGGCTTTTTGATTTCGTGGAACAGGTCTCTCACTCCAACGAGAACACGCCGATGGATGTCTTGCTAAATTACTTTGTTCTTCATATGATGCAATTTTTAAGGGAAACGTCTAACGATAATAGGTGTCAAACCGGACAACTAAGCTATGCATGAATTTGTTGGGGGACGATTCCGTGGGATCCATAATCATGGTGGCCATACCGAGACCGGGTTGCTGCGATATGGGAATGGGATCCGTCTTTTTTTCGCGAAGGACGTCCTTGATGGGTTGGCGACGAGTTGCCGGCTTGATTGCAATCATATATCTATTGCCCAGAATTTTACATGGAAGAAGGGGGCCAGGACGAGGCGGAGATGCTCGTAGAAGGATTGGATCCAGCCGCAGACGTGTTTCCATCTTTCGTTTTCACTTGCGAGAGAACCACAATCGCTTGGTTGATTTGGTCTTGCGTCGGTGTATTCGGTATTTGCATGTTTTCGTGATGGGTTGTGAAACTCTCGGGCAAACAACAAAAGGGACTCTCTTCATTCAAGAAATAGGTCGTGAATAACCAAAAGAGACCGGTGATGAACAACGCCGTATAGATGTCACGTGTACCCATCCATGCCATGGCAAAGATCAAGATATTCCGGCTAAAGGTATATTTTAAATAGGCCTCCATCGATTTGCTCAACTGAATGTTGACAAATTTCGACGAAATATTCAGCACAATAATGACAATGCCGGCAAAGACCTTACTCTGGTTCAAGTTGACAATATGAGTGTTTATATAGTTGACCATCTCTTGAAATGTTTTCCAAGCATCGTCTTTCTTTCTGACCATTTTTATACATTATTGGTTGATATTCTCTTCTTCTAGTGAAAAAAACGCGTGAATGGATCAAATGGAAGGAAGGCGGAGAACCAAGTGTCTTCTGCGATTGGCCCATCTTTCGGTTTCCCTTTTTGCATGGCTTCCTCTACCGCCAATCTCTCTCTCGTGATGGAAAAATCGCATCTAGGATCACATGGATTGCAGGTAGCGAATTCGTGATTGAATCGAATGGTAGATATGTCTCTTTCTTTCGAAGAAAGGGGAAACACCACATGTTCGGCTAGATCGTTGCGAACGGGTAGTTTGCCTCCTTGGCAATTCTGTTTCCGGAAAGCGGCCTTGAGTTCCGCATTCGTCTCTCGATTTAGAAGGGAGGTTTCCATCGTGGTCGGCGACCCGCCATACACTTCGTATTTACGTAGGAGCGGATCCCGTGTGGTATACGATCCCCATTCCAAAGTCGAAGGAGGAGAAGAAGGAGCAAAATAGGCCTCATTCATTAGGGCCATGGATTCTTGAATCAAATGGTTTCTCTCCACCGAGAGAATGTGGTCCAAGAATCCCACTTGATAATAGACTAGAACCAGTACGCAAACAAAGAGACCGTAAATGACGTCTTGGTTGCCGTAATACAAAATCAATGAGACGCAAAAGAGTTTGCCTAAACTGGTTTCGGATAAATAAGCCATTTCGAGCGGGTAACATATGAGAGAAAAGACGATCAAGATTGGTATTAGCCCGTTGTCCATGGTTCGCAAAGTTATATATTGGGGAGAAAAATATCTGCCGATTTTCTAAGTGTCAGGTTCAACTCATTTTATTTTCATGTCATTGCTTGCATCTGCTTCCCCTTGGCAAAACGATCCGACGCCCCCGCCGAAAAAACGGGTGCCGACGATGAATGTACGAAAGACCGTAAAAATGCGACCCACCGCCGGTGAGGACAATGAAATCTATAGCACGCAAGAGAATCCTCGTATTTTAGGAGGTCCGGAGAGAAAGATGATCTTGCCTCCGTCGATCGAAGACACGGAAGTGCAAAGTCAAGAGATGGGAGTAAAGGTGAACAGTCTCTTGAATAAAATTACGGGATTTAGCGATTCTGACCGGGGCAACCAATTGGCCAATTTCAACCCTCCGCCGAAACCGGAAATGACGGCTAGGCTGCAGGACGAACCCATTGGCTTACCGAGAAACCCGTTGATGCCGTCTTTGTCGTCGGGTCCTTCTCCTGCCCAGAAACCCGCCTATTATAAACCCATGGAGCCGAATACGTATAGCAATTATTCCCAAGTGTATCCAGATACAATCACCAATATCAAGCCAGAGACGGGGGGACCGTATTATGCGAAAATGGGCATTGCCGGTTCGAATTCTAGCGACAAACTGAATTACATGGTGCATCTTCTGGAAGAGATGCAAATGGAAAAGACGAACCACGTGACGGAGGAGTTTGTACTATACACCCTTTTAGGCGTTTTCATGATTTATTTGGTCGACGGATTCTCTCGCACGGGGAAATATGTGAGATAATCGGGCAATACAAATATTATTGAAGAAATAATATTTATAGAAATAAATTATATCCCGCATCTCCGATGCGGGATAGTTATCTGGTACCGCGTAGGTTTTTGAGGAGCTCTGCGACGAACAAAACCTCGCAACACTTACATTATATCCCGCATCTCCGATGCGGGATAGTTATCTGGTACAGCGTAGGTTTTTAAGGAGCTCTGCGACGAACAAAACCTCGCAACACTTACATTATATCCCGCATCTCCGATGCGGGATAGTTATCTGGTACCGCGTAGGTTTTTGAGGAGCTCTGCGACGAACAAAACCTCGCCTCTATAGTAGAATATGCCCACCAAAAAAGTCCGGTCTGCACCGGATCGAACCACCCGTTCCATCAAACCCCCTTTTTGTCGCCAAGGCAACAAATTCCCCATTGCGCCCCAGATTCTCGCCTTGATTCCTGCGCACGAAACGTACGTCGAGCCCTTTTTGGGAAGCGGCGCCATTTTCTTCAACAAGATGGCCGCCAAAAAATCCGTCTTGAACGATTTAGACGAACGGACCGTCGAGAGATTCCGGCTCTTGCAAAAAGCGCCTCTCGATCCTGCGCGGTACCGGAACGACCTGAATACCGTGTCGAAGATTCGCGCGTTCTATTTGGACCATACGCGGTCCGTCGCCGACCGCCTTTTCTACGAGAAAATCGTGGCGTGCAATGGATTCTCGGGGAAACCCGTGTCGAGCGCCAAAAATATTTACCGGAAAGCCGACCCTTTCAAAATGCTCGATTTGCTCGAGGAATACCAGACCCAACTCCGGCACGCGCAAATCACCCAGGTGGACTATGAGCAATGCATTCTTGCGCATGACTCGCCGACGACGTTCTTCTTCTTGGACCCGCCGTATGAGAACACGGTGGCGACGTATGGCTACGCGCAAGACGCCGATTTCGATTTCGAGAGATTGGCGAAAGTGGTTTCCGCAATAAAGGGCAAATGGCTTCTCACGATGGACGATTCGTCGAGGATTCGTGCGTTGTTTTCATCCTATTACCAGAAGAAAGTGAAGGTGTATACGAAATGGGGACACACTTCGGGGAAAAGGAAACGCAGCGAATTGTTTGTGGCGAATTACCGAATCTGACGACCGATTCGGACGGCTACTTGGGTAAGGTGAAAACATGCGTTTTATCTGGAAAACGCATGTTTCTTTAACGGCGGCGACGGGAACCGTGTTTCTTGTTGGATTTGTGCCTTCTGGTAACACGCTTGCGAAGCCGTTTTTTTTTGAGATTTCCTGGATTTTTTTCCCCCGGCACTCGAACATTGCGAATATTGATTAATTCGGAATCGAATTCTTTATATTTGTCATTTTCGGTTTCTTTAATTTCTTTACACCTTTTCTAATTTAAAACGCCATTTTTATTTGATTTATTTGTTTAATTTTATCATCTACATCTCTACAGCATACTGCGTGATGAAATAAACTTTTATTTATATTAAATATATTACTTCCAAAAACTACATAATCGTTAGGAATAAAACCATAATTAATTATATTTTTCAAGTTATTTATAATACTTTGGTCGCCAAAGGGCATTTTTACTTTTTCGGTTGTATCAATTGTTTGTAATACTTCAATGAAAAAATTTATTATATTTATAATATTATCATTATTTTTTATAATAAAAAACCCACTATTTACATCATCAGACGAATGTTCTCTCATGAAATGTATATCTTTATTTTCATTTTGAATATAGTTTTCTAAATTATACCACTCATTTATATTCTTTTTTATATAAATAATATCACAATCGGTAAAAATAAAATATTTTATATTATTTAAACCATCATAATTTTTTAGAACATTAATGAGATGATTTATTTTATTTCTAACACAATAATACCACAAATCTGTTTGAAATCCTGTATTTTCAACCAATATACTAATATCATCTGTCATATGGTTAATATTATTAACATTTATATCATATAATGAATGCAAACATATATTTGTTAATTTGGAATAATTAGGCGTTGAATAACATATAAATAAAGATTTATCAAGCATTATATATTATATATATCTGTTATTATATATAATGAAGTTGTTAGTTAGACATAGTCTATACAATCACCAAACATTTATTCTTATCCATCATCTGATGAATCCCCCAGTTATACAAATAATACGCACACCTCGTTTCCCCTATCGACCGATGTGTTCTTGACCACAAATCCACTAAATTCCCATTTGACCCGATCGAATCCATCATCAATATCCGGTATTCCCGGTATTCTCTCAACAATTCCCTCAAAGAATGGCTAAACCCGAGAGAAAACAAATCCTCGTTCTCCGTATTCCGGAAACTCCCGATAAAATGCAACGCGTTCCCGTCGATATCTTCGTGCCGCACATGCGCGTTCTTGAACCAATACAGCGCAAAGACCTGGTCCCCCCTCTTCAGTCCATACATGTACATCTGGTTCGCTTTCAGCATCGCCAAAAGGGTCCCGATATCCAGGACGACCGCCCCATCCAACGCCTGGACGCCCGATCGCAGAAAATCATGGAGCAAATCCGTGTTTTGTTTCTGGACACGCACCACCGTGAAATCGGGAGGAAGCCGCCGCAATTTCTTGTTCTCGATCGGAAACGTCGAGCACGTGTATTCGATCCACGGCACCACGCCTTCCAACAACTCCACCTCTTTCTTGAACACCGACACCTTGTATTCGGGTTTCAACTGTCGCGCATTGTATTCGTGAGAATCAAAGAGCCGGCGCGTGGTATCCACCGGTTCATCGCGCACCACCGCAAAATAGTCTTGCGCCAAGACGGGGATCATCGATGCGTCTTGGAGAAATAGGCACGCCGTTCGGCTAATGACACACCCCTTTTCGTCTTGGAACATGGATGCCACGGCGAAATCGGCTAAATCGGCCGGCTGGATATCGCAAAATGCGCGGTCGCTCGGGATCCAGTGGCTTTGCAAAAGTCGGCAGATGTCTTGCCGGGTCGGTTCCGAGATTTCCGTCGCCGTTTTCACTCTTTGCGGTTCGTAGAACTTGGTTTTCGGCAAGACTGGATGCATCAGTCCCCTTTTCGGCAGCCAAGAATAGGTGTGTCTCACCGGCTGGCAGCTCCAGAAGGGGTACCGGAGTTTTATCCAGACGAACCATGCGAGAAGGAGTATCACGATTGCGGTGATTAAAAAGAGGGGATGGATCGATTCCGCGATTGATACGAAAATCGATTCAAGGGAGAGAAGGGGCGGAACATATAGGTAGGAAACGTAGTCGGGGTTCAAAGAGGGAAGTTGTAAAAAATGCGCGATTCGGTTCATTCATGTCTGATAAAGCGAGAGAATGTGTGTTTGGATAAGAGACGAAAAGAGGGGTCGAAATCAACCCCATCTGGAAACCGCCCAGGAAAGCTTCCAGGTAAAACATCCAGGAATACCGTGGAAGGTGGGTTCGACTGCAAACCCATATGGAAACCGCCCAGGAAAACTTCCAGGTAAAACATCCAGGAATACCGTGGAAGGAGGGTTCGACTGCAAACCCATATGGAAACCGTCCAGGAAAGCTTCAAGGTAAAACATACAGGAATACCGTGGAAGGAGGGTTCGACTGCAAACCCATATGGAAACCGTCCAGGAAAGCTTCAAGGTAAAACATCCAGGAATACCGTGGAAGGAGGGTTCGACTGCAAACCCATATGGAAACCGCCCAGGAAAGCTTCAAGGTAAAACATACAGGAATACCGTGGAAGGAGGGTTCGACTGCAAACCCATATGGAAACCGTCCAGGAAAGCTTCCAGGTAAAACATCCAGGAATACCGTGGAAGGAGGGTTCGACTGCAAACCCATATGGAAACCGTCCAGGAAAGCTTCAAGGTAAAACATCCAGGAATACCGTGGAAGGAGGGTTCAAAAGGGAACCATGGGTTCCCTTTAAATAAACAAAAAACACAACTGGTCGGCGGTATATGGATCCGTGCGATTCGGCGCCCAATTCAAAAACCGTCTTTCCCATTGTATCCGAAAATTCTTACACCTTTGGGAGCCGAAGGGAAAACGAGAGATACATCTCTTATCCGACATGGCCCACCCGACCAACATACATATGACTAAATACTTCATGATATCGATAATATATCATGAAATGACGTCTTTAGATTTGTTTGCGTTTTCTTGTGGCACGGGTCTTGGTTTTCGACTTGGTTATATTCAATGGTTCCTCTGTCTTAGACTCGGTCTGATTCAATGGTTCCTTGGATTTCGACCTAGACTCGGTCTTAGACTTGGACCTAGACTTGGATCTAGTCTTGGTCTTAGACTCGGTCTTAGACTCGGTTATATTCAATGGTTCCTTGGACCTAGACTTGGTCCCAATCCTCTGTCTTTTCCTCGGCGGCGACACCCGTTTCCGAAATGGACCGTATCGAGGGAAGGCGCGTTTCTTGGATTCGGCAGCCACCAAAAAACGCATTTCCGTCACTCCCATTCGCTTAAACCATTGCTCGAATCCCCAGAATTTACGAACCTTCTCTTGCTGCGCATCCACAATGGACAATTGGTCGTCTTTTCTATATAACACCACTGCATGGTTGGGGTTGGGCTCTTTGCGTATCAACCAGAGAAACGTCGCCTCGTCATTCTTCATATTCTTCAACACTTCTTCCCACGTCTTGCTGCCGAAGGGTCGGTCGACAAAGGACCATCGCGGAATGGTGTCTTCGTAATGGTTGGGGTAATAATCGCGCAACAATTCCACCACGCGTTCTTGTGTCGCCGCCTCTTTTACTGGCAATTCGTTGGTTTGTCGGGTCAAGTACTCGCCAATATCGCGAGGGAGAGAATTCAAATAAACAAGGGTGTTGAATTCACATCCGTAGGATTGGTCACGGGGATACTCTTTGTGCAAACACTTCCATTCGCCATACTGGTCCGGATGGATTTTCCACGTCGCCAGGTTCTCCATATAATGTAAAGCCACATAATGGTTGGTCTTTTGCTGTGCCGTTATAACTTTTGCTGTGCCGTTATAACTTTTGCAAAATATACACCGTCTGGAATGCGTCTTTGTTGTATCTCTCCATCGTAAACGACCCGACTGCCACGAACCCGCAAAACTGGGTCATGGCCAAAATATCGCGTTCTTTCTCCATGTAAAGTGTGTGTTCGTTCTGACGCACCTTATTGGTCATTGCATCCGTAAAGGTCTCGATTTGAACGACTTGGCCGGTCGTGTCCACTTGCTCGAAATCATAGACGGATTTGTATTTGAAATCAATGAAATCGACCACCGAGTTCGTGATGCGTGATTTACTAAATTCTTGGGGGGAATCGTATTGGCGTGTCTTTCCCACCGGGTCACCATAGGTCTTTCCCACCGGGTCACCATAGGTCTTTCCCACAGGGTCACCATAGGTCTTTCCAACAGGAACAATCGGATCAAATTTATTCGGGTCCATCAAATGCAACACCAAATACCCCCCAGGTTCCAACCAATGGCTGCAGTTTCGGAAAAACGCAATCTTGTCCTTGAGTTCATAGATGGTGCCATTCAGACACAAAATATGGGTAAATGCAGCCCGGTCAAACGTCATGGAATCCTGCGTGTCTCCTTGTTTCAACGTGCATTCCGGGCGTTTCTCTGTCCCCGCTTGAATCATCGCCGGCGATTTATCGACTCCAATCACTTGGTAGCCGAGTTGCTGGATTGTCGCCGTCAAACACCCCGTCCCGCACCCAATATCGAGGAAGCGACTGAACTCCTTATCCGGTTGCGTGGCGAGAACAATTTGCTGCGCTTCATATGCCGATCTCTCGTTCGATTTATACAAGATGTCATAGATCCCGGCATAGAACTCGTCGTAGGCATTGGTTCCTCGTTGAATGACATAGGGAGCGCCTTGGCTAAATGCCTCTTTCCCACTATGCGGGCCGATATACATGAACACGACCAAAATCAACGACAATACGAGTAACGTAATCAGCCATCCATTCATTCCTTGTTTCAAAGACACCATTTTTGCTACGGTTTTATACAATGGACAGATTTTTTATCCGTTCCTTGTGGGTGGGTCGTTTGTCGGTGATTGGAATTGCGTCAAGAGATGCCGGAAGGATTCCGGCGAAACGTCTTCGCATATTTTATGTGTATGCCCTTGAATGGGGTGGTAGCCACACCCCACGCTGCGCGTACACACATAAATGCACTTGTCCAGTTTGCGCATCCAGTAAATCGCATTCTCATTGACACACGTATTATCATCGGTTTTCAAGAAAAGAGGCGGCTTTCCAGAATCCATTCTCTCTATAGAAAAGCCCCCTAAAGAGATGATTGCAGAAAAACTTATATCCCGCGTAATTGGACTCGCGTATTGTTGGAAAAGAGGTCTTGTCCAATCTGCGAAACTACGGGGGAAACGGTGGTCGAAAACTCGTGGCGAGAGAAGAGGCCTGGATGGGTCTGGTTCTCTTGTCTGCCGACCGCTTGCATGCCCGTATACATGTTGCTGGTCGAACTTGGAACATAGACACCTTGATCGTTGCCATGTTGAAGAGCAGTGTAATGCCCGCGCAAGACCGTCTCCGTGTCGATATTGGCTAAATAGGCGCCTACGGGACCTCGATTGGTGGCAGGGTTAAAGTTGGTCTTGATATCAAAAGGTGTCCCAGATTGGATGGGAATGACGGGAACAGACCGTCTCTCGATAATGGGGAAACGGGCGTATTTGGTGGAGGTCGATCGGGGGGCGAAATTCGGTTGGAGGGCTCGGTCGGGGAAATGGCGTCCCTGGAGCCGTTCATTCAATTCATCTACACGCTCATCTTGACCTACGATTAAGCCTTGGTGAGAGCCGCGAATGCCGGCGGAAAAATCATTGATATTCATTTTATATAACTTAGAGACACATTTATGTTATATAGACAATTATGGTATACCCCACACGAGTCTCTTTGCCCTATTGGATGTTGTGGACGTTCGAAATGATTGTGCGAGTATGTATTGTTGTTTATCGCGGTTCTTTGTACGATGATACACCCACTTCGGCGTGTGAGAACATTGTCCCCGTAGCAAAGTTGCGCCAAGGCTGGGCGAATATATGGAATGCATGCACCAAGGCAACCAAGGCGCAAGCTCCTAGTTATACGGCAACCAAGGCGTTACCTCCTAGTTATACGGCAACCAAGGCGCAAGCTCCTAGTTATACGGCAACCAAGGCGCAAGCTCCTAGTTATCAGACCATTGATCGACAAGATTCCTCTGATCTAGATTGGATCCATGTGGTGTAGTTACGTGTTTGGTATCGGGTTGGGTCTTTCGAAACAAGCAAGTGAGAGATAACCACGGAGGATCTTACAATGATTTCTTGTAAGGACGCGCCTTTGGCGCGTAAGACACTTACTATTCGGGTTTCTATCTCTCAATTGGGTCTTTCGAAACAAGCAAGTGAGAGATAACCACGGAGGATCTTACAATGATTTCTTAGACATTTCGATTTCCGGGAACTCCGGCTTGGACCACCCCACAAAGAAGCAATACAATCCATACAAGAGGAGATACCGCCAAAACATGTTTCCTGGTATTCCCTAGACGCCCACATTTAGATTGTTATCCAAGGAAAAAATCGACATAAATACAAGGGTTCGCCTTTATACAAATGAGTCTTGTGCAAGAATTCGCCCCCATCTACGCTCTGGATAAAAAGGGCAAAACCAAAATATGGAAAGCCAGTGTGTTTGGAGATGCCCAATCGGCGTTTGCTTTGATTGAACATGGACAGAAAGATGGTCTATTGCAACAAACCCGGCGTGATTACCAAGAAGGCAAAAACATTGGCCGGAAAAACGAGACCACGCCTCTCCAGCAATGCCTCCAAGAGACGGCGAGAAAACGCCAAGACAAGATCGAGAAGGAGGGATACCAAGAAGAAGGCCACGTCCAAGTCCAAGACGCCCAATCCAAACCCATTTATCCCATGCTCGCGCATAAATACGAGCCGAAAACGAACTCTTACAAAAAAAACGGCATCTCGTTCCCCTGTTTTACCCAGCCGAAACTAGATGGACTTCGGTGCGTCGTTTATTTGGACAAGGCGGGGACCATCCAATTCCAGTCACGAACGGGGTCTATGTTTCTCGGATTGAGCCATTTGGTGCGTTCTCTCGCGCCCATGTTTGAGAGATTCGGTACTCTCGTTCTTGACGGCGAACTGTATACGGACCAGATGCCTTTCGAAGAGCTCGCGGGGCTCATCAAAAAGAAGAAATTCGTCGATGCAGACAAGGCGCGGGTGGAAAAGATTGAGTACCATGTCTATGATCAAGTCGTCGCCGATAAGCCCTTTCTCGAGAGATTCCGCCATTTGCACGACTCCGTATTGGGCGCCCAAGTGCATCCCGGCATTTTCTTGGTGGAGACTCTTCCTGCGGCCACGGTGGAAGAAGTGAAACACCAATTCTCTCGGTATGTCGATCGAGGATACGAAGGGATCATGCTTAGGAACCAGAACGGATTGTACCAAGTCGGATACCGAAGCCACGATTTGCAGAAATACAAGGAGTTTTTCGAAGACGAGTACGAGATCCGGGGATGCAAAGAAGGCGAGGGACGCGATAAGGGGACCGTGATATGGATATGTGTTACACCGGAGGGGCGCGAATTTAGTGTACGACCGCGCGGGTCCTTGGAACTCCGGCGCGAATGGTACGAATCGGCTAGCGCCTATATAGGGAAACGTCTGACGGTGATTTACCAGGAATTGTCGGAACAAGGAGTTCCGCGTTTCCCCGTGGGGAAAGATGTACGTCTGGCATACTAGATTTTGTCTGTGGATATATAATAGCATCGCGTATGATTTCCTACGAAGAATTCAAACAAATGAAAAAAGGGCCTCGAATGACGTCGTCCCAAATAAAAAAAGGCACCCGCCATTTTATCGCGGGCCAAACATATTACGTGGAAGCTCTCGGTCGAAGAAACCCGAATTGGATCCAGGTGTTCAAGGGCACGTTTCAAGAACTTCGGCCCAGCGGTGCGGTCGTGTTTAGTGGCAAAGAAGCCGTGGCGAACATGCGCCAAGACGACTTGTTGGGGAACCCGATTCTGGATGGATACGTGTATTATAAGGCGTTGCCCACTTCGCCGACAAGCAAAGACCGTTCCCGTAAAGCCGCCGTGATTCAAGAGATGGACGAATTTCATTTTGTGCAAAAAGCGGAACCGATTGACCAGACCCCCACCATTTCTTTCATGGGGGAAGATTACCGGAAGAAGAGAGACAGTTTTTACCGGACGCGCAAGTCCAAGTCAAGGTCTATGTCCAAGTCCCAGAAATCTATGTCCAAGTCCCAGAAATCTAGGTCCAAGTCAAGGTCTATGTCCAAGTCCCAGAAATCTAGGTCTATGTCCAAGTCTCAAAATGGGTCTAGGTCTAGATCCAAAAATTGAACACCTTATTGTTGTTTCTCATCGACAAACAACAATTATCCCCCTGCCATGTCTGCCGACTTAAAAACCCCCTATTTCGACCGTAAGCGAACCTACGATGTGGAGGAGAGATTCGCCAAGGACCCGATGCAAAAACTCTTGGCCCTCTTTCTCTCCAACCCGGAAAATTACGCCGAAATGGTGTCTCTCGATCCGGCCGACAAAGAAGACGAGTTCTTTCGTTTGTTTGGAAGATTCGCCACCGATTACATCCATTTGACCTACGATAAGCACTTTGACACGGTCTGCTACTTTCGTTCTTTGAGCGTCGACCGTCCGGGTGCCGTCAATGTTTGCGGAGGCGGCGGCAAAATGACCGGATCCTCCAAAAAGTATTTCAAGGACCAATACAAGCGCGGACAAGACAATCAGAAAATCATGATGGCGTATTTGGCAGACAAGTACAAGGTGTTGCCGGATGCACGTACTTTCTTGGGGCATACGGAAATCTGGAAGAACCCGGGACCGCATTTGTTGGATTTGGAAGGATGGAATTGGGTCCAAACGCAGTGTTATGCGGACCCCGAATTCAAGACGGCCTTTCCGGAGAGACTCGATTCGGATTTGGTGCCTCTTGAGTTCCGGAACAAGGCGATTCAAAAATGGAAGAATGCGCGTAGGTCGGCGGTGGTTTCCTCGGTGGTTTCGGACGAGGAGGAAG
>Ga0164294_10001363_pt1 | contig 22716 bp, 20 predicted proteins | sample GEODES005metaG_FD_111479 | JGI IMG/M metagenome (GOLD analysis project Ga0164294, IMG submission 111479) | Oligotrophic lake water microbial communities from Sparkling Lake, Wisconsin, USA - GEODES005 metaG | ecosystem: Environmental > Aquatic > Freshwater > Lake | place: USA: Sparkling Lake...
CACGAACGGGTACTACGCACCTTCGATAGCACCATCGCCGAAGCGCTCATGACCCAGATGCAGGCCGATGGGCTGAACGTCGTGACGCACGCTGTGCCTGCAGCGTTGGAAGGCACGCCGGAAGGGATGAAAACGCTGGTGGCTGCCGATGGTCGGCGTTTCGAGGGCTTCGACACTTTGCTGTGGGCCATTGGCCGGGCGGCCGCCGTGGATGGTTTGAACCTTGCCGCTGCCGGCGTGCAGCAGGATGCGAATGGCTTTATTCCCGTGGATGAGTGGCAGGCGACCAACGTGCCTGGCGTCTGGGCCATCGGCGATGTCACCGGCCGCGCGGCACTGACGCCTGTAGCCATTGCCGCCGGCCGGCGCCTCGCGGACCGTGAGTTTGGCGGCATGGTGGGGCGCAAGCTGGATTACAGCGGCATCGCTACTGTGGTGTTTTCCCATCCGCCTATCGGCACCGTGGGGCTCACTGAAGAAGAAGCGCGGGCGCAGCACGGCGATACCGTGAAGGTATATCGCTCCTCGTTCGTACCTATGTACTACGCGTTGGGCACTCGCAAGCCGAAGGCCACCATGAAGCTCATCTGCGTTGGCACCGAGGAGCGCGTGGTGGGTTTGCATGTCATCGGCCAAGGCGCCGATGAAATGACCCAGGGTTTCGCGGTGGCTATGAAGATGGGTGCGACGAAAAAGGATTTCGATGACACCGTGGCCATCCACCCCACGGCGGCGGAAGAATTCGTGACAATGCGTTGAGGAGGACCCGCGAATGAATCTGCGTTCCTGGCGTGGCGTCATGCCGACTTTGGGTGAGCGTGTGTACATTGACAGCGCGGCCGTGGTCATCGGTCAGGTGATCATCGGCGATGACAGTTCCGTGTGGCCGTGCGCTGTGGTGCGTGGCGATGTGGCGCCCATTCGTATCGGTGCGCGTACCAGCGTGCAGGACGGTGTGGTATTGCACGTGACGCACGATGGCTTGTACACGCCCGGCGGCTTGGGTCTGCAGATTGAGGATGATGTCACCATTGGGCACAAGGCCGTGCTGCATGCCTGCACTGTGGGCAATGCCTGCCTCATCGGCATGGGGGCGGTAGTGCTCGATGGCGTGGTGATTGAAGACGAGGTAATTGTCGCGGCCGGCGCGCTGGTGTCGCCGGGCAAACATTTGCCGACGCGCACCCTGTGGGCTGGTAACCCGGCGCGGCAAGTGCGTGCCTTGTCGCCAGAGCAAGCGGCTCGCCTGCGCTATGGCGCAGAGCACTATGTACGCATCAAGGATGAATATCTGGCCGCCGGTTCATTGTAGGAGGGAGCTTGCTCCCGACGGAAAGAGTCGCGAGCGACCTCGCTCCTACCGGATAGGTTTTTTGTGGGGGGCAGCTTGCGGCCGATGCTTACAGCGAGCGCAGCGCTTCCAGCACGGGCGCGGTGTCGGGGCGCACACCGCGCCAAAGAGCAAACGCCGCCGCCGCTTGTTCCACCAGCATGCCGTAGCCCTTGTGTACCTGCTTGAGGCCACGCTTACGCGCCCACTGCGTGAAGGGGGTGTCACCACGCGCGTAGGCGAGGTCGTAGGCCACGGTGTTGGCTGTGAATAAGCGCACCGGCACTGGTGGTACTTCGCCCGCAAGGCTCGCCGAGGTGGCATTGAGAATGATGTCGAACGGTTCCTGTTCGCCAAGATCCGCGTAGCCACCACTCTCCACGGGCCCTAGGTCGGCGAACGCTGCGGCCAACTCGGTGGCACGGTCGATGGTGCGGTTCGCGATGAGCAGTTTGGCCGGGCCGGCCTGCAGCAACGGTTCCAGGATGCCGCGCGTGGCACCGCCAGCGCCCAGCACCAGCACGCGCTTGCCAGCCAGCGACAAGCCGAGATTCTTCTCCAAGTCCTGACGCAAGCCCACGCCGTCCGTGTTCGCGCCGAGCAAGGTGCCATCGTCGCGTACCACCAAGGTATTCACGGCGCCGGCTCGCTGCGCCTCAGGCGAAAGAATATCCGCCACTTCGAATGCCGCTTGCTTGTGGGGCACGGTGACGTTGGCGCCGGCACCGCCTTCAGCGAAGAAACGGCGTGCAGCAGCGACGAATTCCGCTGGTGGCACGTCCACTAACCGGTAAGACATGTCTTGTCCCAATTGTTGTGCGAACAAGCCATGAATGAACGGAGATTTGCTCTGTGACACGGGATGACCGAAGAGCACATAGTGGTCGGTGTTGTCGCCGGTGGTGGTCATTGGCTTGCATCTTCCTTCAGCCAACGCGCCACTTTGGGCGCGAAGTAAGTGAGGATGCCATCAGCACCCGCGCGCTTGAAGCAGGCCAGTGCTTCGAGCACGCCCTTGCGTTCATCGAGCATACCCCCTTGCACGGCAGCCATGAGCATGGCGTATTCGCCGCTCACTTGATACGCGAAGGTGGGCGCGCCGAAGGTGTCCTTCACGCGCCGCACCACATCGAGGTAAGGCATGCCTGGCTTCACCATCACCATGTCGGCGCCCTCGGCTAGGTCCAGCGCTACTTCGCGCAGCGCTTCATCGCCGTTACCCGGGTCCATCTGGTAGGTGAACTTGTCTGCTTTGCCAAGGTTCGCTGCGCTGCCAACGGCATCGCGGAACGGGCCGTAGAAGGCTGAGGCGTACTTGGCGGAATAGGCGAGGATGCGCGTGTTCACGTGGCCCGCCGCTTCTAGTGCGTCGCGCAACGCGCCGATACGGCCATCCATCATGTCCGAGGGTGCCACGATGTCCACCCCTGCGGCCGCATGGCTCAGCGCTTGCTTCACCAGAGCGTCGACGGTCGTGTCGTTGAGCACGTAGCCCGCAGCATCGATGATGCCGTCCTGGCCGTGGGTGGTATACGGGTCGAGGGCCACATCGGTGATGACACCAAGGCCGGGGAGGGCCGCCTTGAGCGCACGCACTGTGCGTTGCACGAGGCCCTCAGGGTCCCACGCTGCGGCGCCATCCAGCGACTTCGCTTCGGGCGCCGTGACGGGGAACAGGGCGATGGCTGGAATGCCGAGCCGATAAGCTTCTTCCGCTTGTGGCAGGAGCAAGTCAATGCTCAGGCGTTCCACGCCGGGCAGGGTGTTGATGGACTCGCGGCGGTTCACGCCGTCGAGCACGAATACGGGCCAGAGCAAGTCGTCTGCAGACAAGCGCGTTTCGCGAACCAATCGCCGCGAGAAGTCGTCGTGGCGCAGGCGGCGCGGACGCAAGCGTGGAAAAGCGCCACCCGGAAATTGCCAGTTGCTCATGGAGTACCTGCCTTGCAGTTGCGGCCGGAAATCATTCGCCTACCCATTCGGTGTTCCGCCAGCGGCCGCGCCCGGCGGGCGACAGCGCACGATGCAGCCAAGGCAGCGTGGTGTCCAGCGCTTCGCCGAACTGCCACGGCGGGTTCACCACCCACAGCCCACTGCCGTTTAGGCCTATATGCGAGTCATCTTGATGGATACACAGTTCGGTGACCCATTGGCGGCGCACACCACTGGCGCGCATGGCGTCGAGAAAGCGTTGCGCTACTGCGCCTTCTTTCACGGGGTACCACACGGCCAGCGTGCAGGATGGGAAACGCCCGAGTGCATCGAGGACGGTAGTGCGCACCGCGTCGAACTCGGCCGCTTGTGCTTCGTAGGGCGGGTCGATCAACACCAGCGCACGTCTTTCCGGCGGCGGCACGAGGCCCTTCACAGCGGCGTAGCCGTCCGTCTCGCGCACTTGTGCGCGCTGCCAGCCGGCGAGTTCGTTACTCAGTGCTTTGGCTTCTATGCGTTGCAGTTCGCAGAACACGGCGCGGTCTTGCTGGCGCAGCAAGGCACTGGCGAGGCAGGGCGAACCGGGGTAGCCATGCAAAGTCTCAGTAGTACCTGCCAATACGGCATTGCCATTGGTGGCGTTACCCGCCGGTACCTCACCAGAGGTTTCCGCAAACGCCCCTACCGTCTGGCTGAACGCGCGTACGCGTTCCAAAAAAACCTTCACCGGTTCAGGCGTGCCCGCAGGGTCTTTGGCAGCCGCGGCCATGACCAAAGCAATGCCTTCACGCCATTCGCCACCCGGGTTGCTGGCCTCGAAGGCGTAGCCGCCACGGCCGGCGTGGGTGTCCACGAACAAGAACCCTTTGTCCTTGCGCGCCAAGGCCAGCAGCAACTGCACCAACACAATGTGCTTCAGGACATCGGCGTGGTTGCCGGCGTGGAACGAATGACGGTAATTCATGAGACGCTGGTTTCCAGTTCAGCGAACCAGTCGCGCGGTCGCAGGTAGTCTTGCAGACGGGCCTCGGCAGAGCCAGGCGCAGGCTGGTAGCCGTATTCCCAGCGTACCAAGGGTGGCAAGGACATAAGAATACTTTCCGTGCGACCGCCGCTTTGCAGGCCGAAGTGCGTGCCGCGGTCGAGCACCAGGTTGAACTCCACGTAGCGCCCACGGCGGTACAACTGGAACTGACGTTCGCGTTCGCCGAACGGCGTGTGTTGCCGACGCAGTGCCAGTGGCAGCCAAGCGGCAAGGAAGCCGTCACCCACGGCGCGTTGGTAAGCAAAGCAGTGGTCGAAGCCGCCGGCGTGCAGGTCGTCGAAAAACAGGCCACCCACGCCACGAGTTTCGTTGCGGTGCTTCAACCAAAAATACCGGTCGCACCACGCTTTGTGTTCGCGGTAAATGCTCGCGCCAAACGGCTCAGCAAGTTCGCGAGCAACGCGGTGCCAGTGCAGCACATCTTCGTCGAAAGCATAGTACGGGGTTAGGTCGAAGCCGCCACCGAACCACCACACGGCGGGCTGGCCCGGCGGTTCGGCAATGAAGAAGCGCACATTCATGTGCGTGGTGGGTACGTAAGGATTCTGCGGATGGAACACCAGCGACACGCCCATCGCTTCCCACTTTGCGTCATTCAGATCGCTGCGGCCCGCGGTCGCAGAAGGCGGCAGGCGCTCGCCCAGCACATGCGAAAACCCCACACCACCTTGCTCCAAAAGAGCGCCGTTGCGCAGGACGCGGCTTTCGCCACCACCGCCTTCAGCACGCTCCCAACGGTCCTGCTGGAAGGTAGCGGCACCGTCCGCTTGCTCCACGGCGCTGGTAATGCGCTGCTGTAGACCGGTGAGATAGGCGCGCACGGCGGCCTTATCCGGAGCGGTGGTGCCAGTGTTGGGCGTGTCCATGGGTGCGCTTACTTGGCTGCCTTCTTTTTGGTGGGGGCTTTCTTCTTGGCTGCAGGCTTGCGCGCTGCAGCCTTTTTCTTCGCCGCGGGCTCGGCAACGACGGCGCCTTCAGCAGCAGCTTTCCCAGCTTTGCCACCCTTGGGGGCGACCGCAGCGCCCTTCTTTTTGGCGAAGCGACCAAAGCGGCCAGTACCTTTGGGCGGCGCAGCAGCCAGAAGAGCTTGGCATTCTTCCAGCGTTAGCTTGTGTGGTTCGCGGTCTTTCGGAATCTTGCCGTTGCGCTCGCCGTCGGTGACGTAAGGACCGAAGCGACCGTTCAGCACTTCGATGCCTTCAGCCGGCCAGCTAAGAATTCGGCGCGCGGCGTCAGCAGCGAGCTTCTCGCGCACCACTTCCACAGCACGCTCCGCCGCAACTGTGTACGGGTCGTCGGTCTTCAGCGAGACATAGTTCGCGCCGTATTTGATGTACGGGCCAAAGCGGCCGATAGCCACGGTCATCTCTTCGCCCGTGTCCGGATAGGGCCCTAGCTTTTTCGGCAACTGGAACAGGTCCAGCGCTTCGGTCAGCGACACGCTATCCATTTTCTGGCCGGGGCGTAGGCTGGCGAACTTCGGCTTCTCTTCGTCGTCCTTGGTGCCTATCTGGGCGAACGGCCCGTACTGGCCCATGCGCACGCTTACCGGCTTGCCACTGACCGGGTCCGTGCCGAGCGGGCGTGACATAGCCACCTGCTCGCGCGACACATTGGCTTCCACATCGCGCACCTGCGCCACGAACGGGTCCCAGAAGTGCTGCATCACCACCACCCAGTCCCGTTCACCACGGCTAATGCCGTCGAGCTCGTCTTCGAGGTTGCGGGTGAAGGCGTAGTCCACGTACTTCGGGAAGAACTGCACCAGGAAGTTGCAGACAATCTTGCCGGTATCGGTGGGTGTGAAACGACGGCTTTCCAGTTCGGTGTATTTGCGGTTCACCAGCGTATCGATGATGGACGCGTAAGTGGATGGGCGACCGATGCCGTTTTCTTCGAGCGCCTTCACGAGCGAAGCTTCGGTGTAGCGCGGCGGTGGCTGCGTGAAATGCTGTTCGGGGCGGATGGCCTCGAGCGCAGGCACATCGCCTACCGTCAGCAGGGGCAGGCGGCTGCCCGCTTCTTCTGCATCGTCGTTGCGGTCGTCTTCGTAAACGCGCAGGAAGCCCGGCTTCAGCAGCGTGCTACCGCTGGCGCGCAGGCGGGCCAGCGTGGGGTCCTTCGCGGGGACGAGCTCGACCGACATCTGCTCGAACAAGGCCGGCGCCATCTGCGAAGCCACGGTGCGCTTCCAGATGAGGTCGTATAGGCGCCACATGTCGTGGTCGATGGCGCCCTTCAGTTTCTCAGGCGTAATGTCGGCATTCGTTGGGCGGATACCTTCGTGCGCTTCCTGCGCATTTGCCTGCTTCGTCTTGAACTGGCGGGGCGCGTCGGAGAGGCCTTCTACACCGTATAGGTTGTCGATGGTGCTGCGGATGGCGGCGATGGCTTCGTCCGCTAGCGACACGCTGTCGGTACGCATGTAAGTGATGAGACCGACCGGGCCTTCGCCGAAGTCTTGACCTTCGTAAAGCTTCTGCGCCATCTGCATGGTCTTGCGCGCGGAGAAACCTAAGCGGTTCGCCGCTGCCTGTTGCAGGGTGGAGGTGCGGAAAGGTGGCTGCGGGTTACGGCTGCGCGGCTTCTTTTCCACGCTGGTGACGCGCAACGAGCCGGCAGCGGCAGCCGCGAGCGACGCTTCTACTTCGCGCGCTTGCGTTTCGTTGGTGAAGGAGAAAACTTCCTTCTCCGTATCTGCTTCCACCCTGACGCCGCGGTATTCGGCGAGGCGCGCCTTAAACGGCAGGCCTGCCTGTAGCGCATCTACTTCTACGGTCCAGTATTCTTGCTTGCGGTGGGCATTAATCTCCGCCTCGCGGTCGCAGATGAGCCGCAGTGCTACGCTCTGCACGCGGCCGGCGGACAGCCCGGGCATGACCTTCTTCCACAGCAGTGGGGAGAGGTTGAAGCCGACGAGGTAGTCCATGGCGCGGCGCGCTTGCTGTGCATCTACCAGTGGTGCCAGCACGGCACGCGGGTTGGCGATGGCTTGCTGCACTTCGCGCTTGGTGATTTCGTAGAACACTGCGCGGTGCAGGACGCGCTTGCCGTCGATGAGACCGTTTTCCTTGAGGACCTCGTTGATGTGCCAGGAGATGGCCTCACCCTCGCGGTCCGGGTCGGTTGCGAGATAGATGGTGGTAGCTTTCTTCGCGGCCTTCAGGATGGCCTCGACGTGCTTTTCCTTGTTCTTCTCGCGAATGATGTCGTACTTCATTACGAAGCCGTGCGCGGTGTCGACGGCGCCTTCCTTGGGCACGAGGTCGCGGATGTGGCCGTAGCTGGCGAGGACCTCGAAGCCTGTTCCCAGGTACTTCTTGATGGTCTTGGCCTTGGCGGGCGATTCGACGATGACTAGATTCTGGCTCATGTATTTCCGGTAATCCCTCATGACGACGAAGCCGCGGCAGGCCGCGGCTCGCTGGCTGGCGCACTTTTTGGCGCCGGCACTGAAGCGGCCTTAGCAGGCCGCTTCGGGTTGATTCAATGCACCGCTTCGGGCCACTGGTCGAAGACCAGAACTTCCATGCGGGCGTACGCTTCTTCTTCGCCGGGCTGGCTGAACAGCACCATCAACACCACCCACTTCACCTGTTCTATGTCGATATCCTCGGCGTCCAGCGCCAGCAGACGGTCGATGACATGTTCCCGCTGCCGCGTAGACAGGATGCCTTCTTGTTCAAGATGCAGGATGTAGCCGCGGACGTCGGTGTCCAAGCGCGCTTGCTCCTGTCCGCTGAACACGCGGATGGCTTCCTTCGCGGCGGCTGCCACGTCCGGCATGCCTTCGCCCTCATCGCCGGTGAGGCCCTCCAGCCAAACCAGTGCCCGTTCTATGGCGGGCGCAGCAAACCCGGCCTCTTCGAGGGCCTGGCGCAGGACGGCCTGCTCGGGCGGCGGCGCATCTTCCACGTCCATAAAGTTGTCGAACAGGAAGATGAGAATGTCGAGGACGCTGTCGTTCATTTAATGGGGCGGGGCGGTGGGGCGGGGTGAAGGCACTGGGGGAACGGTGCGACCAGGAGTGCCGAGCCGGGCGTACTGGCCGCCAGCGCGGAGTTCCAGCAGGCCAGCCAGCTCCAACTGAAGGAGATGCCCCGCCAATGCTGCCGGCCTGAACCCGGTTCTCGCCACCAAAGTGTCGAAGTCCTGCGGCTCGAAACCGAGCGCATCTAACAGTATTTCGTCGTCCCTGTCCAACCGGGGGGTGGCTTCACGGCAGACCGCGGCACTGGCTGCCGTGGTTGGCGGCGGTACGGGGCGGGCCGCCAGGCCGGCTTCGAACAAAGGCGAAAAAGCCAATTCATTCAACAGCTCCGGCGCGTTATCAGCGAGCCGGGCGCCGTCCTTCAGGAGCGCGTTGCAACCCTGGGCGGCGGGGTTGCGGATGGAGCCGGGCACGGCGTACACCTCGCGGCCCTGTTCCGCGGCCAGCCGCGCAGTGACCAGACTGCCCGAACGCAGCGCCGCTTCCACCACCACTGTACCGATGGTTAGGCCTGCCAGCAGGCGGTTGCGATAGGGGAAGTGCGCCGGACGGGCGGGGATACCTGGCGGGAATTCGGTGACGATGGCCCCGGTGGCGGCGATGGCTTCGGCCAATGCTTGATGGCGGGGAGGGTAGACGAGGTCTGGCCCCGTACCGCAGACGGCTATCGTGGGCCCCCGAGCCGCCAGCGCACCCCGGTGAGCGGCGGCATCTACGCCTTCCGCCAGCCCCGAGGTAACCACCCAGCCGGCAGCCACGGCGACTCCGGCAAACTCGGCGGCGACCTCCCGGCCCACCGGCGTGGCGCGGCGGCTACCCACGATGGCTAATTGCGCCTGTTGTAGCAGGGCTGGGTTGCCGCGGACCCACAGGGCGAACGGCGCGTCGGGTAGTGCGGCCAACAGGGGTGGGAAGCGGGGGTCTTCTTGCGGCACCAGATAGTGCCCGCGCTCTTCCAGCCAGCGCAGATCGGTGGCTTCGAAGCGGGCAGCCTCGCCTAGGGCTTTCAGGAAGCGGTCGCTGAGGCCGAGTGCACGCAGGGTGGCTGGACTGGCGGCGGCGAGAGCCGCGAAACCGCCAGCCGCGCGTAGTGCGGCAGTGACTGGCTGGGGGAAGAAGGCGGCGGCGCGTGCCCAGCGCACGCGGTCCGCGGCGCGGGACACGCTCGCGTTCATGGGTTCACGGGTTCCCCACGGCGTCGCCCACGCGCAGCGGGGCTTCCGCCTGCACGATGAGCCCGTAGCTCAGGCGGTCGTAAGCCTTGAACACCAGAAAGAGGCCGGCGTGCTCGGTGGGCAGACGCACCTTCCCAGCGAAGCCTTCGCGGAAGGAGGCGGTCCAGGTGGTGAACGGCGGCTTCGGACCACCGTCGTGCACCTTGATGCCCGACTGCTGGACGGCCAGTACGTGCCCGGGTTCCATGCCGTTTTCCTTGCCAAGGTTGATGACCACGACTTGGTACTGGCCGATGACGGAGACGCCGTCGACCACGGAGATAATGCGGCCTGTCACCTTGCGTTTCGGCGCATGGGGTATGAAATCCAGCGGCACATCGAGCCTTTCGGCGAAGAGTAGGTCGCCATCTAGCGATTCGCGCGCGGATTCGGTGATGAGCAGGCGGGCGGGGTCCCCGGTTTTTTCCACACGGCCGATGCCGGTGAACATGCCCTGATAGCCGAGGAGGTCTCCGGTGACGGGGTCCTTGAGGGGTTCGCCCACATGCACTAGGTTGTAGCGGGCGCCAAGCGGCGCTTTGGCGAGGCGTCGGGCGTAGAGTTCACCGCCGGCAGCGCCGACGAGGCGGTCGTCTTTCAGTTTCAGGACGTAGGGGCGCTGCTTGAGGTCTTCGGCGGACACCACCGACGGGCGGGACATGAACGCGGCAACCACTTCGTAGGGGATGGCGGGGATGGCGTCCCCGAGGGGGGCGCTGCGCACTTGGGGCGAGAGGCGCACCACGACCCCCGGTTGGCCGCGCTCCAGCGTTATTCGCGGCTGGCCGTTTTCATAGGTGAGCACGAGCACGTCGCCGGGGTAGATGAGGTCCGGGTTCTTTACCTGCGGGTTGCCGCGCCAGATTTGCGGCCACGCCCAGGGCGTTTTCAGGAAACGGGCGCTGATATCCCAGAGGGTGTCTCCCGCTTGGACGGTATAGCGCGCTGGAGCATCTGGCGCCAAGGCCACGGCGGTGCCAGCGGGGGAGTTAGCCTCATCTTGAGCCTGCGCAAGCCCGGGCAAACTGCCGAGCAGGACGGTGGCCAAAGAGGTGGCGAGGAGGGTGCGGAACGAGGTGCGGGCCATACTGGGGCTCCAAGAAGGTGCGGGCATTGCGGCCTGCCGAATATACTAATGAGACACTAAAGGCAGCGGCGATGGAACTCCAACGCGCAATTTTGCCTCCAAAGTCACGAAACACGCTCCAAGGTACCCCTAGATGGCCCGCCTGACGATTCTTGAATACCCGGATCCGCGCTTGCGTACGGTAGCAAGCCCGGTCACGGATTTCGGCGCCGCGCTGCAAAGACTGGTCGACGACCTGTTCGAGACCATGTACGCCGCACCCGGCGTCGGGTTGGCAGCCACTCAGGTGGACCAGCATGTGCGGTTGGTCGTGGCGGACTGCAGCGAAGAGCAGAACGAGCCGATGGTGTTCATCAACCCGGAAATTGTGTCGAAGGAAGGCTTGTCGCCGCTGGAAGAAGGCTGCCTGTCCATCCCGAAGTTCTATGAAAATACCGGCCGCGCCGAGCGTGTGGTGGTGCGTGCGCTCGACCGGCACGGTAAGGCATTCGAGTACGCGGCCGATGGCCTCATGGCCGTGTGCATCCAGCATGAACTCGACCATCTCGACGGCAAACTGTTCGTCGATTATCTCTCGGAACTGAAGCGGGGCCGGATCCGCAGCAAGCTCGAGAAATCTCGCCGCGCGCGCGCGCTGTAGTCGCTGTGCGTATCGTCTTTGCCGGCACGCCGGTGTTCGCGGTGCCGGCGCTCGAAGCGCTTTGCGCTGCGTCGCACGAGGTGGTGGCGGTCTATACCCAGCCAGACCGGCCGGCGGGCCGCGGGCGGCAGTTGCAGCCTTCCCCGGTGAAAGCCGCCGCTGTGGCGCACGGCCTGCCTGTGCTGCAACCGGTTTGTCTGCGCACGGCAGAAGCCGCTGCGGAATTGGCAGCCTTTGCCCCCGAGGTGATGGTAGTGGTGGCCTATGGGTTGCTGCTGCCGTCGGCAATGCTGGCGGTGCCGGTGCACGGTTGTCTGAACATTCATGGCTCGCAGTTGCCGCGCTGGCGCGGTGCAGCGCCCATTCACCGCGCTATTGAAGCCGGTGATGCCACCACCGCAGTGGGCATCATGCGCATGGAAGCGGGGCTCGACACGGGCCCCGTGATGCTGGAAGCCATTACGCCGATTGGTGAGCGCGAAACCACAAGCCAGTTGCATGACCGCTTGGCCGCGCTGGGCGCTACGCTCATCGTGCAGGCCTTGGACCAGTTGGCGGCCGGCACCGCGCGCTTTGTGGCGCAAGCCGCCGATGGCGTCACCTACGCGCGCAAGCTGGAAAAGACCGAGGCGCGGCTCGATTGGACGCATCCGGCGGACGAACTCGACCGACAGGTGCGTGCCTTCGACCCTTGGCCCGTGGCCGAAACCCAGTGGCGTGGCGCACAACTGCGGGTTTGGGAGGCCAGCCCGGTGCCTCGTCCTGCCGGCACGGAAGTCGCCGTGCCCGGGACCGTGGTGAGCGTTTCTGCGGCGGGTATGGACGTGGCTTGTGGCGCGGGCACCTGCCTGCGGCTCGAGCGTTTGCAGGAGGCTGGGCGCAAGCCGGTCACCGTGCGTGAATTCCTGCAGGCGCGTCATCCGGGTGACCCGGGCGCCTGTCTTGGGTGGGTGCTCGGCACGCCATCTGTTGTTTCTGCTACGACTGGAGTCCAGCCATGAGCGCCCCCGACCGCAGTACCTTGCTGCGCGCCGCTGCCGCACGCGCCGTGCTGGAAGTGACCGACAAGGGTCACACTCTCGAATCTGCCGTGGCCATGGCAGCCCGCGAATTGCCTGCGGGCGACCGTGCCGCGTTGCAGGCCATTGCCTTCGGCACCATTCGTTCGCTGTTGCGGCTGCAGCCCGCCATTGCCTCGTTGGCCAACCGCGATTGGTCCAAGACCGCGGCACCGGTACGCGCCTTGCTGCTCACGGGCGTGTTTGAACTGGAAGACGCCGCCACGCCGCCGCATGCGGTGGTGACGAGTACTGTGGAAGCCGTGCGCGTGCTGGGCCAGCCCAAAGCCGCTGGCTACGTGAATGCCTTGCTGCGGCGTTGGCAGCGCGAGCGCGCCAGTGCGCTGTTTGCGGCAGACCGTTCGCCTGCCGGGCAATCGGCGCACCCGAACTGGCTGGTGCAGGCGATTGAGCGTGACTGGCACGAGCGCGCGCCGGAGATCTTCACCGCCAACAACGCCCGCGCGCCGCTGTGGCTGCGCGTGAACCTGTTGCGTACGACGCGCGAGGCCTTTCTCGCCAGCTTGGCCGAAGCGGGCATTGGCGCCGCGCCTTGCGCGTGGCTGCCGAGCGCGGTGCGCCTGCACGAACCCTGCCCGGTCGAGGCCATTCCCGGCTTCGTGGAGGGCCTATGTAGCGTGCAGGATGCGGCTGCACAAGTAACGCCCTACCTGCTTACCCCTCCTTTGGCTGCAGACGCCGGCGCTACGGCGCCACTGCATGTGCTGGATGCCTGCGCGGCTCCCGGCGGCAAGACGGGCCACCTGCTGGAAACCTTCCCCACCGCGACGGTGGTGGCGCTGGACGACGACGCGACTCGCGCGGCGCGCATTGACGAGAACCTTGCGCGGTTGGGGTTGGCAAGCCGCGCCACGGTGCTGGTGGCAGATGCTGCGGAGCCGGCCACTTGGTGGGATGGCCGCTTGTTCGACCGCATCGTGCTGGACGTGCCTTGCTCGGGCACGGGGGTTATTCGTCGCCACCCCGATATTCGGCTGCTGCGTCGCGCCACCGACATCGCCGGGTTCGTGGCCACTCAGGAGCGCCTGTTGACGGCCCTGTGGCCCCTGCTGGCGCCGGGTGGGTTGTTGCTCTACGCCAGTTGCTCGGTGCTGAAGGCGGAAAACGGCTTGCTATTGCGCCGGTTCCTGCGCGAGACCCCGGCAGCGGTGGACGTGACGGAGTCTGCTAGGCTGCCTCTGGCAGCGCTGCCCGCACTGGTGTCCCCCGGCTTGCCGGGGCTGGTGCTGCTCCCCGGCGCGGCGGACCAAGACGGTTTCGGCTACGCCGTGTTGCGGCGTGAGACTGACGGAAAGCAGTGAACGGATTCCCTAAGCAAGTGCTAGTTGTCGCCCCACATCGCCGCTTCGTCGCTGGCTTCGCATTTTGCGTGGCGCTGGTGCTGTGCGCGCTGGCGCCGGCGGCCGTTGCTGCGGAAGACGCGCGTTTCGAGGCACGTTCGGCTTATCTGGAGCCGGTCGATGGCGTCATGCAACTGAACGCCACCTTGGAGCTGGGCTTGTCGGCTACGGCTCTAGAGGCGCTGCGCGATGGGGTGCCGGTTACGCTGACGCTCGAGAGCCAGTTGCGCCGCAAGCGACGCTTCCTGCCGGATGCGTCAGTCGCAGAGCTCGAGCAGCGCTGGCGCTTGCAGTACCACGCCCTTTCCGACCGCTGGTTGGTCACGCACCTGAATACTGGCCTGCAGACTTCCTGGCCCAATCAGGCCGCGGCACTGGACCACCTGTCCCGTCCGCGGGGCATACCCATCATTGATGCCCCTTTGTTGCGGGGTTCCGCCACCTACGAAGCTTCGCTGCGCGCCACCGTCGAGGTGGGCGGTATGCCGGACAGCTTGAAATTGCTGATGTTCTGGGTGCAGTGGCAGCGCACCACCGACTGGTACACCTGGACGGTCCGGCAGTGAACGCCGCGCAGGGCAGCACGCAAGCGACGGCGAGCCCTGCGCGCTGGGCTTGGACGCGCTACCTGCCGGTGGTATTGGTTACGCTGGGTCTGGCGTTCGTGACGCTCGCACTAGGCTTGATGTCGCGTACCGCCGCGGACGCGAACGCCTTCGCACGCTTGCAACCCTTGCTGCTCGGCGTCAATGGCATCGGCATCCTCGTGCTGTTGGTGCTCATTGGCCGCAAAGCCTGGCGCTTGGCCCTCGACTACCGCCGGCATGTGCCCGGCTCGCGAATGATGTTGCGCGCCGTAGGCACCTTCGCGGTCCTTGCCGTCGTGCCGCTGTTGGTGGTGTATTGGCTGTCGCTGCAGTTCCTGAACCGGGGTATCGACAGCTGGTTCGATGTGAACGTGCGCCAAGGTTTCGCGGACGCACTCACCTTGTCCCGTTCTAGCTTGAGTCTGCGCATGGGCGATTTTCTGGCGCGCACCGAAGGCGCGGCGCGCGAGTTGTCGGGCGAAAGCGAGACTGGCGTGGTCATTCGTCTCGACAGCATTCGTCGGGCCAATGGGGCGGAAGAGATGATCGTCGTCGGTGCGAACCGGCGACTGGTAGCGTTTTCGTCTTCGGCCGGGGCCGGCGCCCTGCCCATGCTACCCGGCGAAGATGTGTTGATGCAGACGCGGCAAGACCGTCCCTTCGTCAGTCTCGACCCGACCGGCGATGGTGGCTATGGCGTGTTCACGGCGGCACCGTTGCCCGGCCGCGCACCGGGCGAAGAGCCGCTGGTCTTGGTGGGCCAATACGCCATCCCCGACCGCCTCGCCAAGTTGGCGGAAGGTGTACAGAGTGCTTCTGCGCAGTACGGCCGGCTCACCTATCAGCGCCCTTACCTGAAAGGCACGTTCGCGCTGACGCTGACGATGGTGCTATTGCTGTCGTTGTTGGCGGCGGTCTACGGCGCCTTGTTCTGGGCACAGCGTTTGGTGCAGCCGGTGCAGGACCTCATCGCCGGTACCCGTGCGGTGGCCAAGGGCGACTTTGAAACACGCTTGTCGCTTCCCTCGCGCGACGAGATTGGTTACCTCGTCACTTCCTTCAATGAGATGACCAAGCGTCTCGCGCTGGCGCGCGCCGAGACGGAGCAGAGCCGCGCCGCCGTGGAAAAAGAACGCGCTAACCTCGCTACCGTGCTGGCGCGACTTTCTACCGGTGTTATCGCTTTCGAACCGGACCTGCACATTCGCAGCATGAACGCTGCAGCAGGCAGCATTCTGGGCGTGGACCCTGAACAGACCTCCGGTTTGACTTTGGCCGACGCCTCGCAATTGAACGGCTGGCTCGGGCAGTTTCTCGATCGTGTCGGTGAGCGCTTGCAGGCTGGGCAAGCGGAATGGCGCGAACAAGTGCCCATCCATGACGAGGGTTCGCGTCGCGAACTGATGTGTGCGTGTACCGCCTTGCCCGTGGTTGGCGAAACGGCTGGTGGCTTTGTGGTGGTGTTCGATGACATCACCACGCTGCTGCAGGCGCAGCGTGATGCTGCGTGGGGCGAGGTGGCGAGGCGCTTGGCGCACGAGATCAAGAATCCGCTAACCCCCATTCAGTTGTCGGCCGAACGGATGCGTCGCAAGTTCCTCGGCAGCATGAACGAGAAGGACGCACAGGTGCTCGAGCGCGCCACGCACACCATCGTGCAGCAAGTGGAGGCGATGAAAGGCATGGTGAATGCCTTCAGTGAATATGCCCGCGCACCTCAGTTGGTACTGGAGCCGTTCAACCTCAATGCCCTGGTGTCCGAAGTGGCCGAACTCTACCGCGCGGGCGAGCGGCCGGTCGTGGTGGAACTGGCGCTGGAAGCCGGGCTGGAGGCTGTGGAAGCAGACCGCGGCCGGGTGCGGCAGATTCTTTCGAACTTGCTGAAGAACGCGATGGAAGCGCTGGAAGGCACTCCCGCGCCGTACGTGCAGGTGAGCACCCGCCGTGCCGAGTGGCATGGTCAGCCCGTGGTGCAAATCGAGGTGGTGGACAACGGCCCCGGTTTCCAGCGCGAGCTGATGGGTCAGGTGTTCGACCCGTATGTGACCAGTAAGCCCAAGGGCACGGGTCTTGGCCTCGCCATCGTCAAGAAGGTGGTGGAAGAGCATGGCGGCCGTATCGAGGCGCACAATGGCCCCGAGGGTGGCGCCAGCGTGCTGGTGGCCTTACCGTTGAATGAAGAGTCGCGTGCCCAACTGGGCACGCGCGAGACGCGCAAGAGCGAGCCGAGGAGAGAACGAGCATGACGGCATCCCGCATCCTGGTCGTGGACGATGAGTCCGATATCCGCAGTACCCTCCAGGAGATACTGGCCGACGAAGGGTTCGAGGTGGAAGTGGCCGCGAACGCTGACGCCGCGCGCGCTGCGCGGGCGAAGGGTGACCCTGACCTGATCCTGCTCGACATCTGGATGCCCGACACCGATGGCATCACGCTGTTACGGGAATGGTCTCGTGAAGGAGCCTTGAGTTGTCCGGTGGTGATGATGTCGGGCCACGGCACTGTGGAAACGGCCGTTGAGGCCACCCGTCTCGGCGCCTTCGACTTCGTCGAGAAGCCGCTGTCGTTGAACAAGCTTTTACGTACGGTCGAGCGCGCTCTCGAGGCTGGACGTCGTCGTCGCAAGGGCTTGCGTTTGCTTGGTGGTGGGTTGCCAGCGCCGGTGGGCAAAAGTCGGGTCATTGCGCAGTTGCGTGAACAACTGCAGCAAGTGGCACCGCATGCTTCGCCAGTGGTGTTCCAAGGAGAGTCGGGGAGTGGCCGCGAGGCCTTCGCGCGCTACCTGCACCAGCTCGGGCGTCCGGCTAAGCCCTTTATCACTGTGGTGGGTGGCTTGTTGGACGACGCGGGCGCCGCACGCGCCTTGCGAGGTACGGCCAACGAACCTGGTTTTTATGCGCAGGCTGCCGGTGGCACGTTGTTCATCAATGGTCTTGAGGACCTTTCGCCGACCGCGCAGCGGGTGCTGGCCGCGGATATAGAGGTTAGCCGCTATACGCCGGAAGGTGGGCAGCCACAGGCCATCGATGTGCGCTGGTCGTGCAGCACCGCGCCGGGTGTGGAGCAGCGCACTGGCGATGCCCCCGGGTTGCTGCGCCGCGACCTGTATTCCGCCTTTGCGGTGGTGGTGCTGCGCGTGCCGCCTTTGCGCGACTATGGCGAGGATGTGCCGGACCTGCTGCGTCACTATGTGGACCGCTTGGTGGACGAACAAAGCCTGCCGTTCCGTCGTTTCGGCATGGCGGCACAGAACCGTCTGCGCAACTATCCGTTCCCCGGCAACATCAGCGAACTGCGCAACCTTGTGCATCGCTTGCTGGTGCTCGGTGGCGAAGAGGAGATTCGTCTAGAGGATATCGAGCGCGAGTTGGCCATGGTCGCTGCGCAGAATGAGCCGTTGGTGAAGCAAGACTTGCTGGCGCTGCCGCTGCGCGAGGCCCGCGAGGCTTTCGAGCGCGCGTATTTGCAACAGCAGCTCTTGCTGTGCAACGGCAAGGTGGGCCAGTTGGCCAAGCGCGTCGGCATGGAACGCACTCACCTTTACCGCAAGCTGCGTTCGCTGGGTGTGGACTTCCGCCAAGGCAGCGACGACTGAAGCCTCGGGAGCAAAGTTTCATCCACATGAATCTCGTGGGAGCGAGCCTGCTCGCGACGCTTCTCGCACCAGCGCCAGCAGCGTCATGTCGAAGCTTTTGTGCGAGGCGTAGGCCTTGAACATGGCAGGACCACCGTAGTCGGCCGCTTCCCGAACTCGGGCTCGTTTAGAAGCGACCAGCGCGGAAATCTGCGATGGCCTCATGGATTTCCTGCGGCGTATTCATGACAAACGGGCCGTATTTGGCGACGGGTTCGCCGAGGGGCCGCGCCGCCACCAACAAAGCCTTGCCGGCGGTATTGCCCGTGGCGAAGCGCACGCTGGTGCCGTCGCCGAGCACAGCCAGTTCGCGTGCTGTCACGGGCTGCGCGGTGCTGCCTGTGCCTACTTGTACGGTGCCTTCGTAAGTGAACGCGAAGGCGCTATGCCCCACGGGGACCGGCAGTTCCACGCTTGCCTCCGCAGGCAGGCGCACGTCGAGGAACAGCGGAGAAGTGTCCGCCGCGGCAACGGGCCCGATAGCGTGGGCGAAGGTGCCCGCTACCACGCGCACCCTGCCACCACCTGGCAGCGCCACTTCCGGGATGCGGTCGGGCGGTATGTCCTGATAGCCGGGGGCGCAGAGCTTGCTGCGTGCGGGCAGGTTAATCCACAGCTGGAAGCCCCACAGCAGCCCGTTTTCCTGTTCCGGCATCTCGCTGTGGAGAATGCCACGGCCTGCCGTCATCCATTGCACGCTACCGGGTTCGAGCAGGCCGACGTTACCCAAGTGGTCGCGGTGGCGCATGCGGCCGGCCAACATGTAAGTCACGGTCTCGAAACCGCGGTGCGGATGTTCCGGGAAGCCGGCGATGTAGGCGGCGGGGTCGTCGGAGCGGAACTCGTCCAGCATTAGGAAGGGGTCGAGCATGTCGAGCCCGGGTACGCCGATAACGCGGGTGAGTTTCACGCCGGCGCCGTCGGTGGTGGGGCGGCCGGCATGCCTCCGCAGTACTTGGCGGGACCGATCGGGACCGCTGGTGTTAGGAACGGTGGCGCTATGGCCGAACGTGTCGGAGTGGCTGCTGTCAGGGGTGTTCATTGGTTCAGTGTTTCACGCGTCGCGTGCACTGGGAAGGTGGCTGTAAGAGGAGCTTGCTGCTTGAGTTGGTCGTCGCCTAAGTCGTCATGAAGTTCCACCAGCCCGACCGCATCAAGCTCCTGCCACGGGATGCTGCGCGCACACGTCTTTCCTCCGCAACGGTGATTTTGCATTGCACTAAAGGCTGTGGGTCAGTTTCTGATCCTGCCACGTGTTTTTATATTGTTAAGTAAAAAAACCAAATTTTTAGCACAATTGGGGGATGTCAATAAGTAGAAATTCGGAGATGCTCTACTAGGACGACCAAGGACAACACTTGGCTCTAGACCAAGGATGGGAAAGATTCGTGCCAGATAGCCTAATGGACTACCTGCCAATGGGTGTGATGCTCGTCACCCCGGATGGCACGCTGCAAAAAGCCAACCAGGCGGCCAACCGTTTACTAGCCCGCGGTGACGCGTTTCGCGTCAACGAAGGCAAGTTGCGGCTGGTCGACGCCAATTTCGAAGCGCATTTCAGTGCCTTCCGCCAAGGATCTGGCCCGGAACGCATGCTCATGCGCCTGTTGCGTCGTACCGCCAAGCGAGAGCCGCACCTGGTGCTGGCGCAACAGGTGGCGGATGGCGAGGCCGTGCTCCTGCTTGTGCTCGACGGCGAGGACCGCGGCCGCCTCACCGAGAAAATGCTCATTTCCTCGCTCGGCCTGACGCGAGCCGAAGCGCGAGTGGCGCTAGGGACCATCAGTGGCCACGCCGTCCCGGGCATCGCCAAGGCCTTGAAGTTATCGCCGCACACCGTGCGCGCGCATCTGAAGCACGTGTTCCGGAAGCTGAACATCAATTCTCAGAAGGAGCTGCTGATGATGACCATGAAGATGGCCTTGCTCACCTGCGCGCCGCGCAAACCCCCGCGCGCCGCAGCGCGTAATGGCTCCGGCTGAACCCACCATGCCAGACGACATCGACTATTCGGGGTTAGAAGTACCGACTGCGGAGATGGAACTACGCTGGCTGGCAGCGGTTTGCCTGCTGGCACGTCACTCAGGTCAACCGAAGCAACAGGTCATGCTGGCGTTCCGAACTAATGGTTTGGGTTCGCATGCGGTGTCTGGGCGGATGCTGCGTGAATTCCGCGTACGCGGGTGGCTGGAAGTCCGCGATGGTGCCCGCGGCGATGGACGCGAGCGCGTTCTGTATTTGTCGGCCAAGGGTCGTGAGAGTTTGCAGCGTGCCCTAGAAGCCGAAACGATGTTGGTCAGCCTGCTGCGCGGATAAGCGCTGTCTGTGACAGAGCATCAATCACGGCTTCACACACATCCTGGTCGTTGTCCTTAACAGGCATTCGCGGCGGCAAACTGGTGTTCGAGTTGGGGCTCAATTCAACCATCAAGGACAGTGAGCGATACAGCTCGCTTAGGACTTTGTAGCCTTTGTCCGTCAATTTAACGCTTTTCTCTCTGCGGTCCTTTACAGCTTCCACGGACAGCATAATTAGACCGTTCGAATTCAGCCACTTTAAATACTGCCTACAGTGGCGTTCTCCGCCTAGATTACTCATTCGCCAAGTTAGGACCACGTTGGAAACGGTTGGTCGAAGTGTCTGGGCTATCAACAACAGATAGGGGACGCTTGCGAGATCTGTATTGTTGTTATACACGGGATCTTCTTCTCGCCTTTGCCCAGGGAAAACCGACGTATAGTTTCAAGTGATGATGCTTCAAAAAGCAAATCATTTTACGACTCGTCACCGCCCTCCTAAATTGATTATCCGAATTAGTGCATAAAAATGTATAACAAAATAAACGGCTATTTCCGGCAAGCGCTTCGTATGCCCTTGGGCGCCTAAGAGCAAAGGCACGAATTAATATTTAATTTAGAACACTAAATTAAGTTATTAATACGTACGTACGAAAGCGAACGGTCGTTTGTTGCTTGCTATTATCATTCGCCCGACGGGGTAAAGAACTTTGCCCGCCCCAGAACACAGTTTCGTTGAACAACACAATTGCGAGGATAAAATGAGGCCTTCTGCAAACCATATTCTGGCCGCGGTCGTCGCGTCCGTTCTCGGCACCTGGTCTGCCGGGGCCTACGCTCTTCCCGGCGCCGTGGATCCCTATTCTGTTCAAGACTACGTGGCCAGTGGCTCTCCCCTGACCTATCGGGCGTGGGTCGATCAAGAGGTCACTGCCGCTCAGGCGGTTGTTACCGCGGCGCAGGGCAACCTTTCCGGTGCGCAGTCGGCCTTGGCTGCTGCCACTTCGTCTTACAACACCGCTTTGGCTGGCTGCTTTACCGCCGACGGCACCGCTGCCGCCGCTTGCGCAGACCCTGCGACCGACGTCACCGTTGCTAGCCTTCAGGCTGCCGTTGACGCTGCCGTTCTGGCGGTAACTGAGGCTACCAATGCTCGTACCGCAGCCTTGGCCGCAGCACAAACGGCAGCTGATGCGTCGGTTTTGCTTGTTGAAAATGCGGGTACTGCAAACGTTAGCAGTGCCATTGCCGCCGGTGACCTCGCCGTGGCGGCCGTAACCGCTGATCAGGATGCGTTGGTAGGTGCGGCTCAGGGCGCAGCTAATAGCGCCGCAGCGGCACAGGCCGCGAACACTGCCTCCTTCACCGCGGCTCGCTTGGCCGTCCAGGCGGCTGCTGATGCTGTCGGCTTCGGTGGTACTACTGACGCTTACTGCGTAGCCAACCCGGCCCTTGCAGCTTGCGTTACCTACACGACCACCCAAGCGGCTCAGGCGGGCCTTGCTGCAGCGACGGTCACAACCGCTGCGGACTTGGTCGTCGCGCAAGCTGCGCGCACGGCTGCCATCGTCGCCGAGCAGACGGCTGCGGACGCAGTGACTGCTGCTGTTGCTGCTGCCGCTGCCGCTGATCTTGCCGCCGCTCAGGCTTTGGCTGCGGCAGATGTCGCAGCTGTCGAAGCTGCTCAGGATGCATTGGTCGCGGCCGCTCAAGCCGGGACGGTTATACCGAATGCGGCACTGGCTGCGGCAGACGTCGCCGCTGGGGCGCCTGCTGTTGCGCTTGCTGGCGTCGATGTGACGGTCGCTGAAGGTGGTGTCGCTGCCGCTCAGGCCGCATTCTTGGCCGCGCCGACTGGTAATCAGGCGATTCTGGCTAGTGTGAACAACCCAGGAGCAGCCGTCCTCGAGGCGTCCGCTACTGGTGGCGACGTCGGTCAGGCGATTGTTAACGGTTTGGATCAGCTGTACACCGCGGACGCTGGTTTGCAGACCAACATCGACGCTGAAGCTGCGACTCGCGCTGCTGCGGACACGGCCCTGGCTGCTGCCGACGTGACGCTGCAGGGCAACATCGACGCTGAAGCTGCGACTCGCGCTGCTGCCGATACGGCAGAGACGAATGCCCGTATCGCGGCCGACGTGACGCTGCAGGGCAACATCGACGCTGAAGCTGCGACTCGCGCTGCTGCAGACACTGCAGAGGCGAATGCTCGTATTGCTGCAGACACCACGCTGCAGGGCAACATCAACGCGGAAGCTGCGACTCGTGCTGCTGCTGACACGGCAGAGACGAATGCCCGTGTCACGGCCGACGCCGCCGAGGCTGCGACACGTTCGGGTGCGGACACCACGCTGCAGAACAACATCAACGCTGAAGCGACGACTCGTGCTGCTGCTGATACTGCCGAAGCTGCGACGCGCTCTGCTGCGGACACCACGCTGCAGAACAACATCAACGCTGAAGCGACGACTCGTGCTGCTGCGGTGACCCAGGAAGCTGCGACGCGCTCTGCTGCGGACACCACGCTGCAGAACAA
>Ga0164294_10001364_pt1 | contig 22711 bp, 25 predicted proteins | sample GEODES005metaG_FD_111479 | JGI IMG/M metagenome (GOLD analysis project Ga0164294, IMG submission 111479) | Oligotrophic lake water microbial communities from Sparkling Lake, Wisconsin, USA - GEODES005 metaG | ecosystem: Environmental > Aquatic > Freshwater > Lake | place: USA: Sparkling Lake...
AACTCGGGCTCGCAGTTCCGGTCCGAACGTGCCTTCAGCCTCCTCGACGAGGCCGCCACTAGCGGTAATTCCAGCTTTGATCTCCTCTCGCACCTCAGTCCAGATGCCATTGGTGCGAGGCGCCGCAAACACGTGCATCTGCGCCGCCGCTCCCCCAAGAACCGCCGTGACGAAGAGAACCTGTCCGGTCTGCTGGTCGACCTGCACTTGGACTTCGAGCCCATCACGCGGCGGGAACTGCAAGGCACCAAAATCAATGCGCTCTGCGCTATCGCTCACCTCGGTGAGATCCCACGGACCATGCGCGCGGCTGACTACTTGCGCGACCGGCTCATCGGCAGCCACGACAACAGAATCAGGCTCCGAGACGATTGGTGCTGCCTTACGACGAAATGCCACGAAGTCTCCTCACAGGTATCAATCTAGCGGCCCGTGGACCCGAAGCCGCCTTCACCGCGGTCGGATCCCGGCAAATGGTCGACCTGTATCCAACGAATCTTGGCTACCTCTTGGAAAATCAACTGAGCGATGCGGTCACCCCGTGTGATGTCCACGGCGTTCAGAGGATCAAGATTCACTAGGGCTACTGCGATTTCGCCGCGATAACCGGCATCGATCGTGCCCGGCGCATTGACCACCGTGATTCCTTTCTTTATTGCCAACCCACTGCGCGGATGTACGAATGCTGCGTATCCGTCGGGCATGGCGATCGCAATGCCGGTGGGCACAAGCGAGCGCTCCCCGGGCGCGATTCGCACAGCAACCCGAGCCACGAGGTCAAGACCTGCATCCCCCGCATGCGCGTAATCCGGCAGGTCGAGATCGCGATCGAGTCGTTGAATCAATACCGGCACGTCCGTCACGGGTTAACCGCCCATCTCTCGAAGGCTTCTGCACGGCCCTGCTGTGCTTCGATTACCTGCTCCGGGGAGCCATGACTGGTGAAGTGCTCTAATGGCACCTGTACGAATAGCCCAGCACCGCGACCAACCGGCCTGTCCGTAGTGTCACCTGCGAAGGACACGTCGGCAGTTGCGTACACCTTGCGCCCGTGCTGCGCGATTATGCGCGCGTCAATCACAACCACTGATCCCACCGGAACAGGACGGCGGAAGTCGACCTCTAACCGACCCGTCACCGCCGGGGTCATCAGCAGATAGGCCAAGGACCCCATCGCCTCATCCATCGCCGTGGACAACAAGCCACCGTGAATCAGCCCAGGCGCGCCTTGATGGACATCCAAAACCGTGAATTGCGCGCGGACAGCGAGTCCTTCCATGGCACGAATTCGAATTCGAAGACCTCCCGGCGCCTGATCCCCACAGGCCAGGCAGTGCTTGAAGTGCATCGGCAACCACGCACCTTCCGCTGGGGCGTGCGGCGCGCGCTTGGGCACCACGGCGTCCGGGGGCGGCACCATCCCTACGGAATCTCGGATCTCGCTGGCCACCATTCGACCCTACTCCGCCGGCCCAGAAGCGACATGTCACCCTGACAGGGTGAGCCTTGGTGAGGGAGTCGACGGAACAGTCGTTGCCTTCCGTGAACGACTCAGGCCCCCATGGTGGGTGTGGAGTGTCGGAGCACTGCTCGGGGCGCCACTCGGCGTGGCGTACGGTGCGGCGTTCGGATCGCTGTCGGGGTGGCTCGTGTACGCCAGCTATCTCGTGATCCTGTGCACCACACTTATTGCCACATCGCCGGTGATCTGTGTGGACGACTTGATGATTCGGGCCGGGCGGGCCCGCTTGCCGTTGCAGTACGTCGGATCTATTTCTGCACTTGACACAGAGCACATGTCCAAAGCCAGGGGAATAAACGGCAATCGCGCTGCTTACCTAGTCACTCGCAACTGGTGCAGTCATACGGGTGTGTTAATCGAGGTGACGGACGAGACAGATCCGCATCCGTATTGGCTGGTCACCAGCCGGGACCCCGTGGCGCTTGTAGCCGCCGTTCACCACAACATCTCTTCACCGCGTAGGGTTGAGCACGGAACAGATCCCGAGGAGCAGCCATGAGCGGTCACGAAGTTGAACCAGAGCACGAGGAACACGGCTCCTCACCCATGGTGCACATCATTGGGCCACTTGCGGCGATCGCAGCGACGTGGGCCATTCGGCGGGCGATGAGCGCCGGCTACCGCAGCTTGTCAGGGTCGAAACCACCAGAGGCTCAGGATCCCTCTGTGTCGTGGACGCGAGCGCTGCTGTGGACAGCAGTCACGGCCAGCACGGCGGCTTGCGTTGAAGTAGCGATCTACCGCTATCTCAACTCACGTTCGCCCAAAAACTAAGGTCAGGCGCACTCGCGACACACAGGGCCGATTTTGCCCTCGTGGTCGAGTTGGCTGCGATGCTGCACCAAGAAACACTTCGCGCAGGTGAATTCATCCGCCTGACGTGGCAGGACTCGAACCGTCAGACTTTCGTCCGAGAGATCAGCGCCCGGGAGTTCCAACGACTCAGCAAGATCTGCCTCGTCGACATCTACCGCTGAAGCCGCCTTGTCCGCGCGCCGTGCCTTCAGCTCCTCGAGGCTGTCCTCAGCGAGGTCTTCCTCGGTCTTGCGAGGAGCGTCGTAATCGGTAGCCACCGCCCAACCTCCAACTTCCATCCGGTGGGGCACTGCCCCACACACCTTCAATTGCGCAGAAAGCCCGCGCTGCGTACGGGTCGGATTGTGCCTCATGAACCTGCAGAACGCGCGCGCGACCCGCGGACACATGTGGTCCCTGACCAGTCATGTCTCTGGGCATGTGGTGGGATTCACTTAAAAAAGGAGGCCCCATGCCTATCTACGCCCTCGGTGACCGGACGCCGACGATCGCGAGCTCAGCCTTTGTACATCCAGATGCCGTGATCATCGGAAACGTTACTTTGGGAGAAAAAGCAAGTGTGTGGCCAGGAGCGGTGTTGCGAGGTGACCATGGCGCAATCCGGGTCGGCGATTCAACCTCGATCCAGGATGGCTCGATCATTCATTGCTCGGCCGACTTCGACACCGTGATCGGATCTCGTTGTGTAATCGGACATCGGGTTCATATCGAAGGCGCCGTGATTGAGGACGGTTGTCTCATCGCGTCAGGCTCCGTCGTACTTCCCGGGGTGGTGGTGAGAACTGGCGCCATTGTCGGGGCAGGCGCCGTCGTCTCCCCCGGGACCGAGGTTCCCGCGCGCGCTCTCGCCTTGGGCGTGCCAGCACGCATGCGGCTCGACGCCGCCGATCAGGAGTCCATCAACCATGCCGTGGGCATTTATGAGCACAACGTGGGCTGGTACTCCGATCTGCGACGTCTCGACTAACGGCGGTCGAGTCCCTCAAGCAGGCCCACGAGGCTCGCATGAAGTCGGGGACCAGCTGCCACCACATCCCGCACACCAGCGGCTGCGCCATAAAGTCCTGTCACGATCGCGCCTGCCTCACTGGCAATTAGTCCACCAGCGCAAAGGTCCCACGGCTGAAGCCCAGTTTCGTAGTAACCATCTAGCGCTCCGGTTGCCACAGAGCACAAATCAACGGCGGCCGCACCGGCTCGACGGATATCGCGCACCTGCGGGAGCACATTCGCAGCCAACGCGCCCTGCCACGTACGCACAGTCGAGTCGTAGCCGAAACCAGTACCGATGAGTGCACTATCCAGCGATTCAACCGTGCTCGCGAGGATCTTCGCTACCTTTCCTTCGCGATGTCGCCATGCTCCCCCGCCTTGCCACGCGACGAATGCGTCGCCGAGTACTGGGACCACCACCGCACCAGCAACTGCGGCGCCCTCGTATTCGACTCCGACCGACACAGCCCAGACCGGAAGGCCGTAGAGGAAATTCACCGTCCCATCCAGTGGATCAATGACCCAACGCACTCCGGAGGTGCCTTGACGCTCAGCACCCTCCTCTCCGAGCAGCCCGTCGTCAGGGAATCGGGCAAGGATCCGCTCCACCAGCATGCGTTCGGAGGTTCGATCCATATCAGTGACCACATCGGTCGGCGTGGACTTTGTCGATACTTCGAGCAGCTGATCGCGCCCGGCCAGCAAGAAGGCTCCCGCCTCAAGCCCAAACTCTAGCGCCGCGTCCGCCAGCACGCGCCATGATCCTTCGGTCATGACAGCCATCCTGCCGCGGGCAGCTCGAGGGTGCTCCTGCGGCTAGCCTTCAGGGGTGGCTCCCGGCATCCTGCGACCGTACGCGGAGATTCTGCGCCTGCCAGGGACCCTGAAATTCACCTCGTTCGCCTTCATCGCGAGGCTTCCCATAGCTATCGAGGGTCTGGGAATCGTGCTCTTCGTGACTGACGAGCGCGGCTCCTACGCCCTCGCCGGAGTTCTCACCGGTCTTTATGCGCTCGCGGGCTCAGCCGCGCAACCGTTCACCGGCCGAATTGCGGATAGGTGGGGGCAACGCAGAATCTTACCGATTTTGGCGACACTGCAATCGATTTTTCTCGTCGCCTTTGTTTTCGCTGTGAATCTCGGTTGGAGCACCGGTGTGCTGATTCTCATCGCCGTTGCGTTGGGGGCATCGCAACCTGCGATTGGCGGAATGGTGCGAGCCCGTTGGGCAGCGCACGTATCCAATCCCGCACAAGTGCGCACCGGATTCGCCATCGAGAGCCTGCTCGACGAGGCCATTTTCATTATCGGACCGCCTTTGGCGACGTTCCTTGCACTCTCCATCGCCGGTGGAGCGCCGCTGATTGCTTCGGCGATTTTGGTGTTTTCCGGGTCTTTGTTACTCGCCTCGCAGAGGCGCACCGAGCCGCCACGGAGAGAACGCGAAGAAGTACGCGACCGAATGCCCGTTGCCCCTCTCCTCGTTATTGTCCTGGCAACAGCCTGCCTCGGAATTGTTTTCGGGGCGCTCGAAATCGCCTTCGTGGCGTTCGCGGATGAAGTGGGACAACGGGGAATGACTGGAGTTCTTTACGCCGTCTATTCCTTGGCCTCACTTTTCGCAGGCCTGTGGTTTGGCGCGCACCACTACCGGGCGACTTTGAGCAAGCAGTGGCGCGCAGTGTGCGCTGCGCTCATGGTGGCGACTGTCCTCCTCCCTTTCGCGTCCACCATGCCAGTGCTGCTCATTTTCAGTTTCATAGCCGGTTTTGCCGTGTCTCCGAGTCTCATCATCGGGCTGACTTTGGTAGAGAAGACCATGCCGATGTCCCGGCTCACCGAGGCTCTCACCTGGGCCTTGTCGGTAATTGGGGTCGGAATGGCGCTCGCTGCGGCCATCAGCGGGGCCCTCGTACAAGATCACGGGGCGCGCGCCGCTTTCATAGTCTGCGCCGTGGGGGGCGTCATGGCCTTCCTCGTCACTGCCATCGGGCAGCCCGTCCTCCGGAAGGCGGAGAATCTCGCCGCGTCGGAAGCCGCACCAGCCTCGAACGCCGACTAAAGTAGAGCGATGCCAAAGCGCGAACTCACCTTCCTTGGACTCTCCGAGGACGGGAGCAGCCTGTTGATGGCAGACTCAGCAGGGACGCAGTACACCATCAAGGTCGATGGGCGTCTTTCGGCAACACTGGGACACCCTGTTCGACCCGGCCAAATGGAGATCGCCCTGCAAACGCTCAGTCCTAAGGACATTCAATCTCGCATCCGTGCCGGAGCAACGGCCGCGGAGATCGCCGCTGACTCTGGCGAGGACGTCGAACGTGTTCGACGCTTCGAAGGCCCCCCTCTTGCCGACCGGGAATTTGCCGCCAACCAGGCGCGCAAGTGCCTGGTGCGCAGCGACGCTTCTGAGTTCACCTTGGACGGCCTCGTCGGGGCGCGACTCAACGAGCGTGGTGTGACCATCGAGTCTGCTCAGTGGGATTCGTGGCGACGCGAGGACGGACGCTGGACGGTTCTCGTTGCGTTCCCCGCTGGGTCTGCTGAGCGCGTTGCCACTTGGGTTTTTGACCCCGAGTCACGGCACGTGACTCCCGAGGATGACGAAGCCGCCCGAATGCTCGATCCCACCCTCGTGTCCAATTCATCGTTGCGACTTGTCGCTGAGGAAGTTGCGACCGCTACCCCCCAAGAAATCATCGAGGTTGCGGAAGTAGTCGACAAGGTCGTCGTCGTAGAACGGCTAGCCGAAGTGACTTCGATCAAGAGCGAAGCTCAGCCTGAGCCTGCGGTTGCACCTGCCGCACCGCGTTCGCGAGCCAAGAGCAAGAGCAAGCGCGCGAGCGTGCCGTCGTGGGATGAGATTCTCTTCGGTGGTGGCAAGGACGACGAGGCCTAAAATCAGTGGGCCGTTTTACCGCGTAAGTAGCGGAATAGCTAACTCCTGCAACGAAAGTCCGCCGTGCTGTCCGATCAGCGCCGACACAAACGAATCAGTGCGGTCGCTGACCAGCGACCACCCATTGCGTGCGACCGCCACAACATCACCCACACGATCAACGAGCATGTCGTCCATGTCACCGAATAGGCGCTCAGCCTCGCTTCGCGACATCACCCAAGCGCGATCCCCCAATGTCTCTCGCCACGCCTCAAGAACCTCTGCCCCTGCACCTGCACGGGCGTAGACGTGACGTGCGCGCGGCTCTCCGGCCAAGTGCGTGACGGACTCCCACAAGACCGGCACCGCATCAAGGTCTATCCGCGACTCGACGGGCACATCCACCATCCCATGATCGGCGGTGAGCACAACCCGGCAGTCCTTCGGCAGTCGGGCGAGGAGTTGCTCGACGAACGCGTCGACGCTGGCCAACTCTTCACGCCAACGTTCAGATGCAACGCCATGCACATGTCCACACTTGTCTAACTCACCCCAATACACGTACGCAAGTGAGCCCCGATCAGCGACGGCGAGCGCGGTTTCGTTCAGGCGCGCATCGGGTGTGTCGGCTCCGCGGTAATCTGCGCCACGCAATACCGCACGAGTGAGTCCGCTATTGGCGTAAGCACTCGGCGACACGGCTCGCACATTGAGCCCGTGCTCGCGAGCAAGTTCGAAGACGGTGCGCTCTGGTTGCACCGCAATGGGATTCGGATCATCTGTCCAACTCAGAGGATGGAGAACCTTGCCAGTTTCCGGCAGCAGGAAGGACGCCCCGACTAGCCCATGAGCGCCCGGAGTCGAACCTGTGCCCAAAGACCCCAGCCCGGCCGGCGTGGTGCTCGGGAAGACCGTGCTCAAGCGTCGCGACTTCAACGACAACAGAGTGGGGGCGATTTCGGCTGCGCCGGCGAGGAGCTCGGCGCCTAGTCCGTCAATCAGAATGACTACAGCCCGATCGCATGGCTCGATCCCCAGTGAATTCTCCACACTCGGTACGCCAAGTGCAGCCGCCACTGACGGCATCACATCAGCGAGGCTGCCCGAGGCATAGTCGGGCGCTGGAGCGCGAGACACGTCTAGCGCAGCCGCGCTGCGGTCGCTTCGGACAGCGCAGATGCGAAGGTAAGCGCCTGCCGGACAACTTCAGGACCATCAGCGACCTCGGATACGCGCAGCGAAAGATCGTCATTGCTCGAGGTCCCCGTGTAGCCATGATCTGCTTCACACTGCGGGTCGCTGCACCCGGCGGGCTCCAGATCAATGCGACTAACTGCACCCCAACCAATGGTGAGCACAACCTCGCGTGCTGGTCCCCCGGCGCGATGCTGACCGGGGTCGTTGACCACTCGAGTCACCACCACAGAATCCACGCGCTCCAATCGGACCGCCTCAGTCGAGGCGGAGGCGTAGGCAACGGTCGAAGTTTCGTCGGGTGCGTGCTCGTCGGTGTGGCCCACGATAAGACGCGTGGGGGTCAGTGCCATGACAGTCACGTGACGGCGCAACTCGTCGCGGTCAAAGGTCGCCTCGTGGTGGACCAGATAGGAGGAGAGGTTTTCGCCCGCCAGTGCAGTCTCCAAGGCATCCGAGACCAGATCCGGGTAGTAACCGCTGCGCTCGATATCGGTGCGCAATTGCGCCTGTAGGGCCTCCGTCATGGCTCCATCCTGTCATCCCCGGCGTGCCCACCGCCCGAACGCGGGGTCGTCCCAGCAGAATGGAGGGCCTGACAGGAGGTCCAATGGCTCGGCGTACTCCAATCGCAACCCCGCCCGGGGATGACCGCATCGTTGATGTGGACGTCTCGGACGAAATGCGTGGCTCGTTCCTTGAGTACGCCTACTCGGTCATCTATAGCCGGGCCTTGCCCGACGCACGCGACGGTATGAAGCCCGTTCAGCGGCGCATCCTCTACCAAATGGCCCAAATGGGCTTGCGGCCCGATCGTGGACACGTCAAGAGCGCTCGCGTAGTCGGCGAGGTCATGGGCCGCCTACATCCGCACGGCGATGGCGCGATCTACGACGCCCTCGTCCGAATGGTCCAGCCGTTCGCCATGCGCGTCCCCTTCGTCGACGGCCACGGCAACTTCGGTTCACCCGATGATGGCCCCGCCGCAATGCGCTACACCGAGTGCCGCCTCGCATCTTCAGCGATCTCCATGACAGCTGGCATCGATGAGGACGTCGTCGATTTCGGACCTAACTACGACGGTCGCGAAGTTGAACCTTCAGTACTACCCGCAGCTATACCCGCGCTTCTGGTCAATGGTGCCGCCGGTATTGCGGTAGGCATGGCAACAAATCTGCCTCCGCACAATCTTGGTGAGGTGGCTGCGGCTATTCAGCACCTGCTCAAGCACCCACACGCCGATCTTGAGACGTTGATGCGATTCGTTCCCGGTCCAGATCTTCCAGGCGGGGCGTCCATCGTCGGCCTGGACGGCATCAAGGAGGCCTACGAGTCCGGCCGCGGTGCATTCCGTATGCGCGCCACCGCTCGCGTCGAGCAAGTATCCGCTCGCAAGCAGGGCATTGTGGTCACCGAACTCCCCTATGGAGTCGGGCCCGAGAAGGTTGTAGAACGCATTGCCGATTTGGTGCGCTCAAAGAAACTTGATGGCATTTCGTATGTCTCCGATCTCACTGACGGCGACAGTGGCCTGCAGATCCTCATCGAAATCAAAAATGGTTTTGTGCCGGCTGCGGTTCTCGACGCCCTGTATCGGCTGACGCCGCTTGAGGATTCCTTCAACATCAATAGCGTGGCCCTAGTTGACGGCCAGCCGCGCACATTGGGGTTAAAGGAGATGCTTGAGGTCTACATCGCTCACCGCCTCGAAGTCATCCGTAGACGGACCTCCTACCGCCGCAGTCGCGCCGAGGACCGCCTGCACCTCGTTGATGGCTTGCTCATCGCCATCGTCGATATAGACGAAGTGATCCAAGTGATCCGTGCCAGTGATGATGCTGCCGCCGCTAAGGCACGGCTCATGTCGGTGTTTGATCTCAGCGATGCGCAGACCACCTACATTCTCGACATGCCCTTGCGGCGTCTCACGAAGTTTTCTCGCATCGAACTCGAAACCGAGCGAGAAACCTTGACGGCCACCATCTCCGACCTGACCGACATCCTCGAGAGCGACGCTCGGCTTCGCAAGACGGTGTCAGAAGAACTCACCGAAGTCGTTCGCCAACACGGCACACCACGGCGCACGGTACTCCTCGAATCCACTGGGCAAAGCCGTGCTGCTCTCCCACTTGAGATTGAAGACGAGCCCTGCACTGTGCTCCTGTCGAGCACCGGGTTACTGGCGCGCTTTGTAGGCGACATAGTGGTCGGGCCGCGTGCTGCCCACGACCTCGTCGTGTCGAGTGTTTCGACAACAACACGTGGCACTTTTTTGCTCGTCACAAGCGCAGGACGTGTTGTGCGTGTGTCCACCCTGGAACTCCCCGCTTTGCCCACATCCGCGACTGGCACCACGCTGGCAGGCGGTGTGCCTTTGGGTGCTCTGGTTGACCTTGACTCGGGAGAACAGGTGCTGTGTCTTGCACCCGATTCCCCGGGCGGGCTGGCGCTGGGAACTCAGCGCGGCATCGTCAAGCGCTTGGCCCCGGAAGAGCCACTAGCCAAGGACGCATGGGACGTCATCCGACTCGAGGATGGTGATCGGGTCGTCGGAGCGGCGGCACTGGAGGCCGATGACGCCGAGCTCGTATTCGTGACTTCCGACGCACAATTACTGCACTTCCCCGCATCCGCCGTACGACCGCAAGGCCGCAGCGCTGGAGGCATGGCGGGAATCCGGCTCAGTGAGGGTGCTCGAGTGATCTTCTTCGCACCTGTCGCGATGGATGCCCCAGAGCCAGTTGTTGTCACGATTGCGGGCACCAGCGCCGCGCTACCGGGCACCGACTCCGGTGCGGCCAAGGTCACCACGTTCAGCGAATACCCGGGCAAGGGGCGCGCCACAGCGGGTGTGCGTTGTCAGCGCTTCCTCGCCGGTGAAGATGAGTTGCAACGAGCCTGGGTAGGGCCTGGCCCCGCGCGGGCCTGCTCCGCTTCGGGACAGCCCGTGGATCTTCCCAGCGATCTCAAGGGCCGCGATGCGTCTGGCGCTCCTCTCGCGGCACCCGTCGATGGCATCTTCGGCTCGTGATGGATCGCTGCTCGCTCACTACCCGCGCAGCGGGCATTCCGCTTGCTGGCACAGCGCCTCGTACTCCCGCGTGGCTCGTCGTAGAGCAGCGCATCCCGTGGGCAGCTCGCGCGCTGGAGTCCGAACGCCTTGATGCACATCTGCGAGCACTGCTCACTAACGTCTCTGCCACAGTTCTTTTCGCTCGCCGGCAAGACGCTTCTGGTCCAGAGCGCTACTGGTTTTCCTCCGCGGCCGCGACTTCTGGACTAGTCAATGGATACGTAAGCGAACTTATGGAAGTTTTGGCCGCGAATAATCCACTTTCTACCTTGCCGTCAACACTTCCCGGCGACCCCGTGCTGTTCGTGTGCGCCAACGCTAAACGCGACGTGTGTTGTGCCATCGAGTCCAAGCCCCTACTGGCACAACTCAGCGAGCGCATTGACGTGTGGCAGTGCACGCACATCGGCGGACATCGGTTTGCTCCAACAGCGTTGCTGCTCCCGACGGGTGTGGTCTACGGGCGCCTCACAGCCGAGAATGCCGTCACGGCGTTGGATTCGGCTGGACGCGGCGAGATCGTCACCACAGAAGCACGCGGTTCCTCGTGGCTGAATCCACTTGAGCAGATCGCCGACATACACGTCCGTCATCGATTCGACGTAACACACGCGCTCGATCTTGTGTACGAGGTGCACGATGCCGACTCGGGTACACCGACGATCACTGTGCGCCACTTGGATGGCCGCTCTTGGCGAGTTGGCCTGCAACGGCGACAAAGTGCGCCAGTCCTAGAAGCGTGCGGACGTGACGCACTCTCCGAGACCTACTGGAATGTCGAATTCATCGCCGCGGTGAGTTAGCGTCCTGCCGCCAGATCGAGCAACCGAGCACGATCATGCTCCGTCGTGCGCTCGCGCCCGCGAGCCGCGCCCGCCGCACGCTCTCCCGCGTCGACCGATCTCCATCCGTCCATGTGGACTACCTGGTGGCCCGCCGAAAGGAGGCCGTCAATTCCCGGTCGGTCCACACCACCGAGCATCGTCTGTGCGTCTGCGAGAAGAGACTGCACTGTCTCGGCCGCGTCCTTCTTGTTGGTGCCAATGATCCCTGAGGGCCCACGCTTGATCCACCCCGCGACGTAAAGTCCCGCCACCGGGACTCCCCCATCGAGGACCCGGCCAGCGGTATTGGGAACCACTGCGCGATCAGGGTCGAAAGGTGAGTCGTCAAGCCCTACTCCGCGATAACCCACCGAACGCACAACCAGGTCGCAATCGACCGTAAACGTCTCCCCCGTCGACACCAGCGCGCCACTGGCATCGAGTGCGGTGCGTTCCAGCACGATGCCCGACACGTGGTCGGAGCCCAGAATCTCCACGGGCTTGGTGAAGAAACGCACATGGATGCGGCGGCGCTTCCCCTCCGATGCGCGAGTGCTCCATTCGCGGATCACTTCGACATTGCGTGCCGCGAGACGGTCTGATTCGACGGTCACGGCACTGACCGGATCAAGTTCGACATCAGCCGCCGCAACAATGACCTCTGCGTCGGATAGTTCACCGAGTTCGCGTAACTCTTTCGTGGTGAAAGTCGCCTGTGCGGGCCCACGTCGGCCCACAAGATAGATATCGGTGATGTTGTCGGCGGCCAAGAGGTCGAGCACGTGCTGAGGCATGTCAGTGGCGTCGATTTCAGTGGGCGCTTTTGCGAGCACCCGAACCACATCGACCGCGACATTGCCGACGCCAATGACGACTGCCGTGGTTGCCGAAGCAAGCTCAGTTTCGATTTCATCGCGCAGCGCATCGGGATGGCCGCAATACCAATTCACCAGGTCCGTTGCCGCGACGCTGCCGGGCAAATCTTCACCGGGCACACCTAGGCGTCTATCTCGTGCCGCACCATAAGTCAGGATGACCGCGTCGTACGCATCCCGCAGATCTGCCAGCGAGACATCCTCCCCAATGGCGACGTTGCCGACGAAACGCACCTTGTCCCGGTCGAGCACCTTTTCGAGAGTGCCGCGCACGGATCGGATGCTGAAGTGGTCTGGGGCAACCCCGTAGCGCACCAAGCCAAAGGGCACCGGAAGCCGATCAATGATGTCCACCGAGACCGGGACCGCTTCCTGAGAGGTCAGCGCGTCGGCTGCATAGATACCCGACGGGCCGGACCCCACGATGGCCACGCGCAGTTCCTTGGTTGACACAGATGCTCCTCCTCATTCCCCCGCCCGTGAGTCTGCCATCAGTTTGGTCAGTCGTCTGTAACAGGGCGGATGGTGGTTATGCGTGAGCAGGGACGCATGTCCCGCCATGCGGAACTCTTGGTAGAGTATGTGAGAGGAGAGCCATGGACACCGAGAGACGCAGAGCGACTTCGACATTGTCGAGCGTCCGCAACGCCGCACGGGTCCTTAAGGAGTTCGGCCACGGCCATCGCGAATATGGCGTCACCGAGATCGCCCGGCAGCTCGGCATCAGCAAGAGCACCGCGCACCGACTCCTCAACACCCTCGCCGAGGAGCGACTACTCGAACAAAATCCCCACACTGGCGCATACCGACTTGGGTTGGTCATCTACGAACTCGGCGCGACCGTCACCGTCCACGCCGAGCTCCACGACGCCGCCGGCCCAGTGATAGAGCACGTACGCAATGCGACTCGAGAGACGGTGATCGTCGCGGTCCTAAACGGGCCTGAAGTTGTGTGCATCGAGCGGCGCGAAGGACCCCAGGCTCTACGTCTATTTGGTCAGGTCGGTGCCCGGGAGGATGCACACGTGGCGAGCAGCGGAAAGGTGCTACTCGCCTATTTACGGCCAATAGAAATTGAGCGGTTTCTCACCGGCGGACCGCTTAGGCGAGCGACTCCCCACACCGTCACCGACGCTGCAACGCTACGGTCACAGTTCGAACATATTCGGGTACGCGGTTGGGCGGAGACAATTAACGAAGCGGAGATTGGCGTGGCGACGGTGGCTGCCCCCATCCGCAACCGATCCGGCGACGTGGTCGCGGCCGTCAGCGTCCTCGGGCCCGTCCAGCGACTCAATCCCGCTGCACTTCGAAGGCTAGTGAGACCCACGGTTGAGGCAGGCCAAGCAATCAGCAGGCGGCTTGGCTATCGCGAGGGCATTGCGTTACCCGAAAGTTCATCTGTTCACGATTGACCTGCCCTCTTCGGTCCCTGCCTAGTCAGCAATAATGGGCCCATGACGCAGGCCATGAGTAGCAACGATCCCTTCGCAGACATCTGGGCAGGAAACCACAATTTCGCGAGTTCTTTCCATTACGCGGACCTCACCGGTCGCGCAGCCAAGGGTCTCGCGATCGTGACGTGTATGGACTCACGCATTGATCCATTGGACGTTGTGGGCATGAATGCTGGTGATGTAAAGATTCTCCGGAATGCCGGGGCACGCGTTACCGACGACGTGCTGCGAACCCTCGTACTTGCCACCTATTTGCTCAACGTCAATCGAGTGCTCGTCATGCCACACACCGAGTGCCGGATGGCAGGAGCCACCGAGGAGCAGATCCACGAGCACATCGAATCCGAGTATGGAGTCGACACCCGAAGCCTAGAGTTCCGTACCGTTCTTGACCAACGCGATGCTCTGCGCAAGGACCTCGATCGGATCAAGAGCTACCCCTATCTGGCCGAGGGGCTCAGCGTCACCGGCGCAATCTACGACGTACGCACCGGCCAGCTTGCTCCGTACGAGGGCTGATGGCGCACACTCAGTCTGCGCACCCGTTGCCCACATGGTGAATCCCCGTGCGGTCCAAGACGCCTTCCTCACCTTTGAAGCCGACGCGACGCTTCTCACGATCGTGCGGCATGGTCAGCAAGACGTCCCCGCGTGGGGGAAGTTTGACCCCTCCGACTGGTCCGATCCGCAGCTATCTGCGCTTGGATTGCAACAAGCCGAAGCGCTTGGGCAAGCATTCGCCGATGTTGAGTTTGACTGTTTGGTAAGTAGTTCGATGATTCGCGCGCGGCAAACAGCCGACGCCATCGCCAAACACCACGATCTTGGAGACATCCCTCGCATCGAAGCACTCAACGAGGTGGGTGCACATCGATCTCACGCGGCTGGCGCGGAGCCAGCGATCCGAGAAGACCCCGACGTCTGGGCCGCCAGAATCGAAAAATTCATCGCCAAGCCCCGCTGGCACGATATCCCCGGTGGTGAAACGGGCCCCGAACTGCGCGAGCGCATCGTGCCTGTGTTCGAGGGACTCCTGGATAAGCACGCCGGTGGTCACGTAGTAGTCGTCTGCCACGGTGGCGTCATGAACGCCTACCTTGCCCACATTCTCGACTGGGAGGGAGACATGCTCTTCCTCCCCGCCCACACTTCCTACTCGACAGTGCGAGCCAAGGGATCAAAGCGCGTCATCCAGAGCATTAATGAGCGCTGCCACCTCAACGCCGAGGGACTGGTCTCGTTCTAGGGCATTGCACACGACTAGAGTCGAGCGAGACAGAACGGAGGAATAGTGGCGAACTACATCCTGACCCTGAAGTGCGCCGATGGGCCCGGCATCATTCATGCCATCACCAGCGGTTTGCTTGATGTAGCGGCCAACATCCTCGAGCAGGAGCAGTACTCCGACACAGAGACCGGGTTGTTTTTTCTCCGGACGAGATTCGAAACTGCGGCCGAACTTGAGACGGTTCGCGCTTCAGCCTCCGCCCACACACACCACCTTGAGGCCACGCTGCGGATCCGTAGCGAGAGCGATATTCCGCGCGTCCTGATCATGGTCTCGCAGTACGACCACTGCCTCGTTGATTTGCTCTACCGCTGGCGAATCCACGAACTCCCTATCGACATCGTCGGCGTGGCGTCCAATCACGAGACATGCCGCGAGATAACCGAAAGCCACGGGTTGCCGTTTCACTACCTGCCCATCACGTCAGAAACAAAGACCGCGCAAGAAGATCAGCTCCTGCAGATAGTTGAGCAGCGCGACGTGGACCTCGTCGTCTTGGCCCGCTACATGCAGATCCTCAGCGATGATTTCTGCCGCGGGATGTCGGGTCGAGTCATAAATATTCATCATTCACTTCTGCCCGGGTTCAAGGGCGCCAAGCCTTACCACCAGGCATATGCACGAGGCGTCAAGTTGATCGGAGCGACCGCTCACTTCGTCACCGGAGACCTCGACGAAGGTCCGATCATCGAGCAGCAGGTTGCTCGCGTGACGCATGCTGACACCGCTGAAGCCTTAGCCGAAATTGGTCGTGACGTCGAGAGGTTGGTCCTAGCCCGCGCGGTGCACCTCTTCGCCGAAGATCGCGTCTTTCTTAATCACAAGCGCACCGTCGTCTTTGGCTGACCCTTCTATGCGCATCACCACTGTGTGCCTCGGCAACATCTGCCGCTCCCCCATGGCGGAGGCTGTCTTACGTCTCGAGCTCGAACTCGCCGGGATGCGGGGGGTCATCGTCGAGTCAGCGGGCACCAGTAGCTGGCACATGGGCGATGGCGCTCATCCGCGCACCTTAGCGACCTTGCAGGCACATGGGCTCGATCTCGATCACCGCTCTCGGCAGATCACCGCGGAGTGGTTCGCCGAGGATCATCCCCATCGACCTGACTTGGTTCTAGCGATGGACGTTGACAACCTGGAGATGCTGCACAGCATTGCACCGATCGAGACGCACGACAGAATTCGGCTGATTCGGTCATACGATCCGGCCAATGCGGGCCTGTCGATCTACCTTCCCGCGATGTCAGTGCCTGATCCGTACTACGGAGACGATAGTGACTACGCAGCTGTCTTCGAGATGCTTCGGGTGCCCTGTCGGGAAATTGTTGCGGGCCTCTGATACCTCGAGCTAGTTGCCCGTCGAGTGAATGCGCTCGTCTAGATCTCGCACGACACCCTCAAGGGGCACGGTGAGAATCACCGGGGCGTGACACTCTTGAAGAACCCCGAGCATCTGCTGGTAGTACCACAGCGTGCCGTTCGCCTTGCCATTGAAGCGTTCGAGGGTCTCGACTCCATGAATCTGCACATCGGTCAAGATCGCGCGAGCATTATGCAGTTTGTCTGCCGCCGTCACGATAAGTACCGCTGAATCTGCCTCGCGTAGGTGAGCCAGGTGGTCCTCCTTGCGACGCTTCCATGGCAGCTTATTGTCGGCATCTACGGTCAGTGAATCACTACAGGCCCGGACAATGCGAGCCACTTCATCGCCAAACTTCTGGCTGATCGTGTGGAGCATTGGCTCACCTCCGCAATCTTCTGCCGCGTCGTGCAACAGCCCAGCGATCGCCTGATCTTCGGTGCCCTCCGCTTCGAGGACTAGAGCAGATACGCCCAACAGGTGGCAGACGTAGGCAGTGTTTTTGCCTTTGCGGGTATGCGCTGAATGGATGTGACTCGCAAATCGCACCGCCTCCGCGTAGCGCTCGCCTAAAACAACATGAGGGCTATTCATCCTCTTCCTTTCGGTCCGCAGCCATGACAGCCCAAGCCTCCCGAGCCCAGGCATAAATGGCTTCATCGTCGTTCAAATCGACCTTGGATAGATCAAAAAACTTCTTGTTGACAGTCATAGAACCCCCTCTGCTGGAATGCCTTCAGTGTGGCATTGGGGACTGACAGTCTCATGTCCTAGATTTGCTAAAGGCACTCACTGCCACGGAAGCCCGCGCTGGTACTGCGGAAGCCACTCAACACTGGCACCCAACTCCTGGGCAGCACGCAGGGCCCAGTGTGGATCGCGCAGGAACGCGCGCGCCATGCGCACTGCATCAGCTTTGCCTGACGCGATGATGTCTTCGGCTTGCTGCGGCGAAGTGACCATGCCTACTGCGGAGATCGTCATTCCCGTGGCGGCCTTGATCTGTGCAGCAATATCGACCTGGTAGTTCACATCTCGCGAAATCTGCTGATCGGCATGGAGTCCACTACTGGACACGTCGACCACGTCGATGCCGATCTTCTGCAATTCGCTGACATACACCGTGGCCTCATCAACACTAAAACCACCGGGCATCCAGTCGGTCGCCGAAATGCGCACAATCACAGGGAGGTCGGCTGGCCACGCTGCCCGCACCGCTGAAGCGACGGCAAGCGGGAATCTCATGCGGTTTTCCAGACTGCCGCCGTACTCGTCAGTGCGCATATTGCTCAATGGCGAGAGGAATTGATGCAAAAGATAGCCGTGCGCAGAATGCACCTCGACGACATCGAAACCCGCGGTCCGAGCGCGCATGGCAGCTGCAGCCCACGCTTGAACGAGACCTTCAATCTCGTTCACGGTCAGGGGCCTTGGTGTAGGCATATCCGCAAACGGAATTGCCGAAGCAGATTCCGTCTCCCAGCCGCCGTCAGCCGCCGACGCTATGCCGTCCTCCCACAGTGCAAATGTTGATCCCTTTCGCCCTGCGTGAGCTAACTGAATGCCGATCGGAGTGCCTTGGGAATGTAGAAGGTCGACCACACGCTTCCACGCGGTTACTTGGGTGTCGTTCCAGATCCCGGGGCACGCAACACTGATGCGGCCCTCAGGCACGACGCCCGTGGCTTCTGCCATAACCAACCCGGCGCGCCCCAACGAGAATGACCCGAGGTGCGCGACGTGGAAATCACCGACCACACCATCGACCGCTGAATACATGCACATGGGCGCCACCCACGCACGGTTGGCAAGTTCGAGTGAACGCAGGCGAATGGGCGTAAACAAATGGCTCATTAATGGGACTCCTCATGAGATGGATGTGCGTAGACGGCGATCACATTCGAGGGGCGTAGTCCCACGACGTGACTCGGAGGTCGTCGATGCGTAGTGCGACCTCGGACTCAATTCGCCCCAGGAGCCAATCGGCAAGTTGCGTTCCAGATTGGCCATAGCGGTTCACGAGACGCTGTAAAACTTCTGTCGCAATCACGACGTCGTCCACGATCTTCGCCACACCTGTCCCACGGACGCCGCGATAGGGCGGCTCATCGCGAGAGACTTCCCAGCCCACGTTGCCATCACGGTGGACACGTGTGGCCAACACCGAATCGCGCTGGGTCGCACACCACAGGGCACCTTCGTCGTAGTCGAACCACAGCGACTGCACAAGTGGGCCTCGCTTGCCCACGGACGCGAGACGCAGCGGCACGACGGTCTCCACAAGCCACGCCTCAATCTGACTTGGTGTCCAAGGGCCAGACCGCACATGAAAACTCATGACACGAGCCTGCAGTTGATGACTGCGCGCTTCATAGATCCTCCGGGAAAGCAAAGACGTGTGACAAAAGCCTACTTGTCCCGATCATTGCGCACGGTGACCTTGCGGCCGCGAATCTTCGCGCCATGTACAGATTTGATGATCTTGCGGGCCTTGTCGGTCGGGACTTCAACAACCGAGAACATCTCGTGAACGCTGATAGTCCCGATGTCGGCGCCCTTCAGCCCGGACTCACCGGTGATTGCCCCGAGCAAGTCCCCGGGCGTCACTCCAGCCTTGCGCCCCACTGACACAAAAAGGCGCACAGTGGGCCCTTCGGGACGCTTGTGCTTCTTGCTGCCGCTCTGCTTGTCTCCGGGCGGCAAAGTGCCGAATTTGGCCTCACCCTTTCGTTTGTGCTTTCCAGAGCCAGCCGCCCGGGGTGCCTCGACAAAAGCATCGAGTTCACCGTCATCACCCTCGGCCACCTGCCCTTGCGTAGCCTCGTGGGCGAGTGCGAACGCAGCGAGTACCGCCTCTGCAGGGTCATAACTCAGCAACAAATCCTCTACCAGCGGGCGGTAATGCGACATCCGCTCCTGCGCATCAGAATCTCCAAGCAACTCCTCAATGGAGTCACGGGTGCGCTGCAATCGCAGGTGTCGCACATCGCTCACCGTTGGAATTCGTTCGATGCGCACATTGCCAGCCGTCGCACGCTCAATCGAATCCAGCATGCGTCGCTCACGTGGCTCCACCAGGCTGATGGCCACACCCTCGCGGCCCGCTCGGCCGACCCGGCCAATGCGATGAACATAGGCCTCGGTAGTTATAGGCAAATCGAAGTTGACGACGTGCGTGAGTAGATCCACGTCGAGTCCACGTGCCGCAACGTCCGTCGCAATGAGCAGCTCGGTACTCCCTGTCCGAAGTCGCCCCATCACGCGATCGCGCTGGTCTTGGGTCAAACCACCGTGAAGCGCCTCTGCTTGATAGCCACGCGCAGTGAGGACATCGGTGAGATCGTCGACTCCCCCGCGAGTGCGGCAGAAGACGATGGCTGCTGTGGGATCTTCTGCATCAAGGATGCGTCCAAGTGCGAGCGTCTTATTCGGTCGAGTGACGATGTAGGCCGTCTGACGTACGCGCGGAACATCATCCGGAGAGGAGACCGCTCGCTTGATCGAGATGCGTTCTGGATTGCGCAAATGCCTATTGGCAAGGGCATCTATTCGCTTCGGCATGGTCGCAGAGAACAACACAGTCTGCCGATCGCGTGGGGTCGCGGACAACAGCGTCTCGATGTCTTCGATGAATCCCATCTCAAGCATTTCGTCCGCTTCATCAAGCACGACCGTACGGACCTGATCCAGAATCAACTGTTTGCGCGCATTGAGGTCGAGAGCCCGTCCGGGAGTGGCCACAACCACGTCAACACCACGTCGCAATGCGTCGATCTGATGCCGAGGAGGTGCTCCTCCGTAGACCGCTACGAGTCGAGCACCGAGCATCCTTCCGTAGACGTGGAAAGCCTGCGAGACCTGCAGCGCGAGTTCGCGCGTAGGAACCAGGACCAAGGCGGACGGCGCAGACCGCCCACGGTCGCGCTCGAGGCCTTGAAGGATGGGCAATGCGAAGGCCGCCGTCTTGCCAGTGCCGGTCGCTGCCTGACCGAGGAGGTCGGTTCCGCGGATGAGGATCGGGATGGTCGCTGACTGAATGGGTGTGGGCTCTTCATAACCGAGGGCTGCCAGCGTCTCCAGCAATTCTGATCGGAGACCAAGGGAGGCAAAGTCCGGCTCAATCTCGGGGTCATTCATCGCTTCTACGGTACAGCAGGACCTCCGGCTACAACGACCACGACCCATGAGCCCCTTGACGCGACCACTAGGCGACCCCGACCCCGACGACTATGGGAGTCGACCTGCCGCCTTTGCTTGCTGCCGTCACCGTAACTGAGTACTTTCTCCCGCTGGCGAGTCCACGGAATTCGACGTGACGACGAAGCAGGCCAGAACCCCGAACTACCCGTGCTCTGACCAATTCGTTGGCATCTTTGATCGTGACGGTGTATCCCCGGATGGGGAAATCTCGACCGCCGATAAAGTCCGGCGGACTCCACGACACGCGGATTAGGCCCGAAGCAGGCGACTCTACATCGACTTTTGTCACCGGGCCGGGAGCGGCTCCTCGGACCAAGAGTTTCAACGCGGCCGTGGTGACCGCGCCGGCCGCAGCAACCCGGTAGGTCCCCGACTGAGTCGCACATACTGCGAGCGAGGCACGGCCCTGGGAGTCGGTCGTGGCCGAAAGTATTGCGCCTGAACAAGTCTGCGCAGCCCCTGCGGGAGGCCTGATGGTCACTTCATACCCGGAGAGTGCAGACTCTGGATCGCGCCTGCTACCAGCGGGTGCATGCAACCTCGCGATCACCGGAGTTAGCGCACCAGAATCAGCGCGAATTTCTCGGATGGGCAGCCCGAGGTACGGCGCACCAGGGAGACGAACGACCGTGAATTCGCGATTCACCACCACGTTCTCGGCACGACGTCGAACCACACCGTCGGAGTATTCGACGGTCGCCCTTGGTGAGTCGTTCATCGTGAATCCACGAGCGGCGAAAAGTCCGTTTGTGCCAGTGGACCCCGAAAAGACTCGATGAACTGTGTAGGTGAAGCCAGAGACAGTTGCACGTCCGGAAAGTCCGTCGACGCGGACTTTCGCACCGATCACCCTTCGGTTGCCCGCGACATTCACGCGCACCTGTCGAGTCGACGGAGTCGGTGGATCTGGCACCTTGAGCTCGATGCTCGGCTCCTCGCTTTGCCACACTGACCACGTGCCAGAAACCTTAACTCCCCCTGGGAGCACTCCCCTGCGCAATGACACCTGAAGTCGACCTGCCGACGTCGACGGGAGGACGGCAACTCCTCGCGATGTGAGACCCACCGGTCCTTTCACGACTGCGCCCTGGCTTGACCACGTTATTGAACCGCCCGTGACAGGGACTCCGGATTCAGTCTGGATGGAAAGTGAAATGGACCGAGTACCTAACGAACGCACAAACTCACACATCGCGCGCAGGGCGGAATCTGCGATCCACGTCGCACGGATTGGATACGCCTCAGGCTCGTAATGCACTCCATCGGGAAGGAACTGCTCATAGTCCACAGTGCTTTTCCAGTCAAGGACCTGCATGTTCTGACTCTCCACATCAACCTGCAACAACGCGCTGTTGAACTGGGCTTCACGTACATACCGCCGGTACAAGTTTGTGGTCTCGGGCTTCAGCGCGACATTCACCCACAACAGTGTGCGTTGGTCTCCAACTGCTGCCACATACTTGCGAATCAGTGCCGTGTCTTGTTCCGGAGACGCGGACGCTATTCGCGTGTCATTAGTCCCCAGTGCCACGACCACGACACTTGTCTCCGGGGCAAGTACGAGCTGTTCCTCCAACCGGCCCAGACCCCAGCGAGCCGTCTTGCCCCCCTCAGCCAACACCGTGAGGTCCCAACCTGCCTCGGCAAATGCAGGCGCATAAGCCTCGCTGTCGCGTGCGACCAAGGAGTCACCGATGAGAAGTGCCCCCGGCGTCGGCGAACACAATGGAGTCTCAGCGGCTTCGGAGGCGGTGACTGAGGCGGTAGCGGGCGGCAACCCAATCCCAAAACACAGCACCAGAGCCAGCGCAGGGAGTACTTGCAGCACGACCCTGCGCATACCCACCCTCTTCGACGAAGCAAAGACAAAATTCTAGGGCGGTTATGACGTCCGCACTAATCCGCGTGTCTAGCCACCTGCACGTTACCTCTTATGCTCCCCAGTCGCGGTCTCCCGCGTGTATTTCTACCCGCGCATGGGGGTTTTGCGGTGTTTGTGAGTTGCGTCAGGGGGGAAAATCCTGATCATGTGTTGTGAGGTGTAGCCAAAACGAATAGGTGGTCAAGTGAACGTGCTGACGAAGAGTCTCGCGAAGGGCCTCACGCTCCTCCTGGCCATCGCCACGGTGAGTCTGGCGACACCAGCCGTGTCTGCTTACGCGGATACCGCCGTGGCCCCGGGTGTGCCGACCCGAGTGGTGACATCGAACGCGACTGGCTCCTCCTTGATC
>Ga0164294_10001365_pt1 | contig 22709 bp, 29 predicted proteins | sample GEODES005metaG_FD_111479 | JGI IMG/M metagenome (GOLD analysis project Ga0164294, IMG submission 111479) | Oligotrophic lake water microbial communities from Sparkling Lake, Wisconsin, USA - GEODES005 metaG | ecosystem: Environmental > Aquatic > Freshwater > Lake | place: USA: Sparkling Lake...
ATGGAAGCGACCTTCGCCGCGCACCGGCTCGATCCGCCCGACCGCGCCGCGATCCGCGGCATCGTCGGCCTCAGCCTCGCCCCCGCCATCGCCCGGCTGCTGCCGGAAGCCGACGACGCGCTCCATTTGGCGATGGCCGAGGAATATAAGCGCGCCTTCCACGCGATGCGCGCCTCGTCCGCGCTCGATCCCGAGCCGCTGTACGACGGCATCCTCGAGACGATCGACGCGCTCGAGGCGGCGGGCTGGCTGCTCGGCGTCGCCACCGGCAAGTCCGATCGCGGCTTGCACCTGATCCTCGAGCATCACGGCATCCGCAACCGGTTCATCACGCTGCAGACCGCCGATCGCCACCCCTCCAAGCCGCATCCCGCAATGCTCGAGCTCGCCATCGCCGAGGCCGGCGCCGCGCCCGGGACCACTGCGATGATCGGCGACACCAGCTTCGACATGGCGATGGCGCGCGCCGCTGGCGCCCATGCCGTCGGTGTGCTATGGGGCTACCACACATCCGGGGAGCTGCTCGGCGCCGGCGCGCATGTCGTTGCCGACCACGCCAGCCAGCTCCCGGCGCACCTGGAGAGGCTATGACGGACGCCGAACGCCTGGCGATGAAGCGCTATTACATCATCGTCGCCCTCAACATGCTCGGCACCGCCGGCGCCGTGCTCGGCCTGCTCATCGCCGGCCGCGCGCACAATTACGGGGTGACGGTGTTCGGCGGCGTGGTGTTGCTGTCGTCGCTCTATTTCATGGCAGTGGTGCCGCGCTTCTTCGCGCGCCGCTGGAAGTCGCCCGTGGAGGCAGCGCCCGAAGCATGAAGCGTTTCTGGAAGGAAGTGACCGTCGAGAACGGCCAGGTGGCACTCGACGGCAAGCCGGTCCGCACGCCCGGCCGCGTGCCCCTAGCCCTCCCCACTCCCGCACTCGCGGAGGCGGTGGCGGACGAATGGCGCGCCGTGAGCGAGACGATCGATCCGCGCGCGATGCCGCTCACCGGCCTCGCCAATGCCGCGATCGACCGGATCGCGCCGGCCCCCGCGCCCTTCGCCACCGGCCTTGCCGCCTATGGCGAGAGCGACCTGCTCTATTACCGCGCCGAGGACCCCGAGCCGCTGGTCGCCCGCCAGGCGGAGAGCTGGGACCCGCTGCTCGACTGGGCGCGCAGCCGCTACGACGTGCATTTCGAGACCACCGCGGGCGTGATGCACAAGGCCCAGCCCGAGGCGACCACCACCCGCCTTGCCGAGGCGGTGGCCGCGCTCGACGGCTTCCACCTCGCCGGGCTCTCGCCGCTGGTGACGGTCAGCGGCTCGCTGGTCGGCGCGCTGGCGCTGCTCGAAGGCGCGGTGAGCGCCGAAACGCTATGGCAGGCCGCGCATGTCGACGAGCTGTGGCAGGCCGAGCAATGGGGCGAGGACGAGCTCGCGGTGCAGGCCCGCAATGCCCGCCGCGTCGATTTCGATGCGGGCGCGCGGTTTCTCGCGTTGCTCTGAGGCCTGAAACTCCCCTCCCTGGAAGGGAGGGGCAGGGGGTGGGTGGACCTCCCCAGGCTTTTACGCTCGCGGATGGCGACCACCCCTAACCCCTCCCTTGCCAGGGAGGGGAACAGGTAGATCAGAGCTCCCGAAAACACCCCAGAATCAGCCGCTTCGCATCGAAGGGGATCTCCCCCTCGAAATCGAGGCTGCCGTCCGCATGCATCACCTCCTCGGCGGCATCGAGCGTCTCCTTGTCGGGCCAGACCTGCCAGGAAATGACGATCTTCTCGCCGGGCCTTGCCGCCACCGCCTTGCGAAAATCGGTGACCGAGCCGTCGGGCACGAAATCCTCCCAGGCCTCGGTGATCTCCAGGCAGCCATTGGCCTTGAAGATTGCCGCGCCCCGCTCGGCCCAGCGGCGATAGTCCGCTTCCCGGTCTTCCGGCACCGGGATCACCAGTGCGCAGATATACATCAGGCGGTGACCACCACCGGCTTCGGCAATGCCCAGGCGAGCACCGCCCCCGCCGCGATCCAGCTCGCCACGTCGCTGATCCACAAATAGGTGAAATAGCCCCAGGGCGCGTGATTGAAGATCGGCTGGCCGAGGTCGCTATAGGCCGTCACCGCCACCGCGACGATTCCCACCAGCTTGAGCCGGGCGGCGAAGCCCAGCCCGCTCGCCACCATCCGCAGCGCGAAGCCGGCGAGCAATACGCAGAGAATCGCCAGCACCAGCCCGCCGATCAGCGAGGCGCTGTCCGGCATCGCGAAGCCGCTGGGATTGAAGAACACCATCGCCGTCGGCCCCTGGCCATAGAGCTGGGTGCCCTGCGGCGTGCCCGGCCAGGGAATCGGATAGGCACCGCTGCCGAGCGGGCCCAGATGCTGGGCGAGCGCGGCCTGCAATGTGGCGGTCGTCGCTGCATCGGTCTTGGAAAGCGCGAGCAGGCTGAGGGGCGTGCCCCAGAAGATGAAGCCCACCAACCACATGGCGAGCCCGCCGAGCGCGCCGCCGAGGAACAGTCTAGCCATCGATACCTCCCCTGTTGGGAAGGTTACTTCATCAACCCGCGGATGAATCCGATCAAGCCCGTCTGGCGCGAGCGCTTGAGCCGCTCGGCATTCAGGATCGTGTGCACCGAGCGGTAGCACTGGTCGACGTCGTCGTTGACCAGCACATAGTCATAGCCGTCCCAGTGGCTGACTTCGTTGGCCGCACGCGCCATGCGCGCGTCGATCACCTCGATCGAATCGGTCGCGCGGTTGACCAGGCGCTGGCGCAGTTCGGTGAACGACGGCGGCAGGATGAACACGCGGACCACATCGCCGCCGGCGAGCTGGAACAGCTGCTGCGCGCCCTGCCAGTCGATGTCGAACAGCACGTCGCGACCCGAATCGAGGATCTCCTCGACGGTGCTGCGCAGCGTGCCGTAGCGATGGTTGAACACGTGCGCCCATTCCAGGAACTCGTGATTGTTCGCGATTTCGCGGAAGCGCTCGAGGTCGACGAAGTGATAGTCGACACCGTCCACCTCGCCCGGGCGCATTGGCCGGGTGGTGACGGAGACGGACATCTGGAGATGTTCGTCGGCGGCGAGCAGCTTGCGGGCGATCGTCGACTTGCCGGCACCCGAGGGCGAGGAAAGCACGAACAATACGCCGCGGCGCTTGAATCCGTGCGGGTCGGTCTCGGTGCGATGGGGCATGGGTGCCTTTGGCGTGTGAGTCCCGCCCGCGTCAAGCTAGGACCGGACGTATCGGACCTTCCGTTTCGGGAAAATCAGCCGCCAGACGAAGCGGATCATCAGGAAAAGCGCGGCCAGCAGCCAGCCGACCGGGCCCATCCGCCGGATCAGCCGTTCGGCCGCGACTCCGATCAGCGCGCCTTTCAGCCCGCCCTTTCCGTCCTCGCGGTCGATCCGGTTGCCGATAAAGGCTGCCAGCAGCTTGCCGATCATGCGGCCTCTGCGCGGTCCCGCGTGAGATAGTGATAGGCATAGGCAGCGCCGCCGATCACGATCGCGGCAGGAACGATCTTCTTCGCGGCCTTCCAGGTGAGCACGCCGGCGATCGCGCCGAGCGCCCCGCCCTCACCGTCCGCACGATCGATGCGGTTGCCGATCCAGCCTGCGATTGCGTCCCCGATCATGGTTGCTCCGTCGTTGGTGGTTACGAAGGAGCAAGCGATTGAGAGCGCTACTGGTTCCCCGGCGAAAGCCGGGGCCCAGGGTCACAAGCGATATGGCAGAGAAACCCTGCTCCCCGGCTTTCGCCGGGGAACAGGGGCGCTCGTTACGTCTATTACCGCCCGATCATCGTCTCGGGGCGGACATACTGGTCGAAGGTCGCCTCGTCGACGAGGCCCAGCGCCAGCCCGCTCTCCTTGAGCGTCAGGCCCTTCTCATGCGCGTTCTTGGCGATCTTGGCGGCGGCGTCATAGCCGATCGCCGGCGCCAGCGCGGTCACCAGCATCAGCGAGCGGTCGACCAGCGCCTTGATCTGCGGCTCGTTCGCCTCGATCCCGTCGACGCAGCGCTCGGCGAAGCTGGTCATGCCGGTGGAGAGCAGCGCGATCGAACGCAGCACGTTCGCGCCGATCAGCGGCATGAACACGTTGAGCTCGAAATGGCCCTGCATGCCGCCGACGGTCACCGCCTGGTTGTTGCCGATCACCTGCGCCGCGACCATCGTCAGCGATTCGCACTGGGTCGGGTTGACCTTGCCCGGCATGATCGAGCTGCCCGGCTCGTTCGCCGGCAGCGACAGCTCGCCCAGGCCCGAGCGCGGGCCCGAGCCGAGGAAGCGGATGTCGTTGGCGATCTTGTTGAGCGCCACCGCCAGCGTGTTGAGCGCGCCCGAGAAGAAGACCAGCCCGTCCTTCGCCGCGAGCTGCTCGAACTTGTTCGGCGCCGGCTCGAACTGCTGGCCGGCAATGTCGGTGATCGCCGCCGACATGTCCTCGGCCCAGCCCTCCGGCGCGTTGAGCCCGGTGCCGACCGCGGTGCCGCCGATAGCGAGCTTGCGCAGGTTGCCGTTGAGCGCGCCTTCGATCCGCGCCTTGCAGCTGATCAGCTGCGCCGCATAGCCGCCGAATTCCTGGCCGAGCGTCAGCGGAGTCGCGTCCTGGGTGTGGGTGCGGCCGATCTTGATGATGTGATCCCAGGCCTCGGCCTTGGCGGTCAGCGAGGCGGTCAGCTGGTCGAGCGCCGGGATCAGCGTCTTGTAGGTCGCGACCACCGCCGCGACGTGCAGCGCGGTCGGGAAGCTGTCGTTCGACGACTGGCTCATGTTGACATGGTCATTGGGGTGCACCGGCGACTTGCCGCCCTTGGTGCCCGCCAGCACGAAGTTCGCGCGGCCGGCGATCACTTCGTTGACGTTCATGTTGGTCTGGGTGCCCGAGCCGGTCTGCCAGATCACCAGCGGGAACTGGTCGTCGAGCTCGCCCGCGACGATTTCCTGCGCCGCTGCCTCGATCGCGTCAGCGATCTTGGCGTCCATGCCGTGCTTGCGATTCACCCGTGCCGCGGCCTGCTTCACGATCGCCTGGGCATGGACGATGCCGAGCGGCATGCGCTCCATCTCGCCGAACGGGAAATTCTCGATCGAGCGCTGGGTCTGGGCGCCCCAATAGGCGTCGGCGGGAACTTCGATGGCGCCGATCGAGTCGGTTTCGGTACGGGTGGTCACGCTGGCTTTATCCTTATCCGGTCCGCGGGAGTCGGGCGGGCTCTACCCCCTCCCCACCGGCGATTCCAGCCTCAGGGATTTTCATCGGCGTTAACCAGCTGTGCGTGGTTATCGCTCTAGAACGGAATCGTGCATGCCGCTGCCGCCTCGCCTTCCGCCTACGGGATGAAAGATCGCCCGCCGCGCAAGAACTTGCTGCTCGCCGCTTCGATCGAAGCGGAGGGTCTCAAGGTGCAGGTGCGCATCCGCAATCTTTCGGAGAGCGGCGCGATGCTCGACGGCTCGGCGCTGCCGCGCCCGGGCACCGCAATGATGCTGCGCCGCTCGGACATCCAGGTCGGCGCCCGCGTCGTCTGGCAGACCCAGGGCCGCTGCGGCGTCGCGTTCGACAGCAATGTCGTCACCGTCGACGAATGGGTCTCGGGCACTCGGACCGCGACCTTCCAGGGCTTTAGCGGCCAGGCCCGCGTCGATGCGATCCAGGTCGCGGTGCGCAGCGGCGTCGAGCTGCCGCCCGAACCGCCGGCGCCTGCCCCGACCCCCGACATCGCCAATCTCGGCGCCCGGCTGGTCGAGGAGATCTACCATGTCCGCGAATTGCTCGATTCGCTCGGCGAGCGGCTGATCGACGATCCGCACGTGCTGAGCGAGCATCACGAATCGCTGCAGAGCCTCGACCGCGCCAGCCAGATCCTCGACCATCTCGGCGCGATCCTGGGCGCGGACGATCCTGCCGCGGCCGTCGATGCCGTGGTGATGCAGGAGCTGCGCGCGCGCCTGATGCGCTGACGCGACCGCCGCTTACTTCTTCCGCTTGAAATCCACCGAGACGACGTTCGAGCCGTCCTCGACCGGCTTTGCCGCCGGCCCGTCATTCTCCGCTTCCTCGTGCTGCGGCTCGCCATCGTCGCCGCCATCGGCAGCCTGGAAGCGCAGCTCGAAGTTCACCGCAGGATCGTGGAAGCCGGTGATCGCCGAGAAGGGGATGAACAGCATCGCGGGGACCTGATTGAAGCTCAGGCCCACCGAGAATTTGTTGTCGTCGACCTTCAGGTCCCAGAATCGGTGCTGCAGGACGATGGTCATCTCGTCCGGGAAGCGCTCGATCAGCCGCTGCGGGATATCGACACCCGGCGCATGCGTCTTGAAGGTGATGTAGAAATGATGGCCGCCGGGCAGGTTGCCCGTCTCGGCGACCGTGCCCAGCACGCGGCCGACCACGGCGCGCAGGGCTTCCTGCACGATCTCATCATAGGGAATCAGGCTATCGGGCACGGTGCCAGTCATGCCCCTTGGGTAGCGCAGCCAGCCGCACGGTCAAGATTGCATGCGCGGCAAGCTTCGTTATGGGGGGCCCGATGCGCACCGCCACCGTAAGCCGCAAGACGAGCGAAACCGCCGTCGACGTCACCGTCAACCTCGACGGGACGGGAGCCTATTCCGTCTCGACGGGGATCGGGTTCTTCGACCACATGCTCGAGCAGCTCAGCCGCCATTCGCTGATCGACATGGACGTGAAGACGGTCGGCGACCTCCATATCGACCAGCACCACACGGTGGAGGACACCGGGCTGGCGATCGGCGAGGCGATCCTCAAGGCGCTCGGCGACAAGAAGGGCATCCGCCGCTACGCCGACGCGCTGTCGCCGATGGACGAGACGCTCACCCGCGTCGCGATCGACATCTCCGGCCGCCCCTATCTCGTCTGGAAGACCGAGTTCTCGCAGAAGCGCCTCGGCGAGATGGACACCGAGATGTTCGAGCACTGGTTCCACTCGTTCGCGCAGACCGCGGGCGTGACGCTCCACATCGAGACGCTCTACGGCACCAACAACCACCATATCGCCGAAGCCGCGTTCAAGGGCCTGGCCCGCGCGCTGCGCGAGGCGGTCGAGATCGATCCGCGCAAGGCGGACGTCGTGCCGTCGACCAAGGGCGTGCTGTGAGCACGCCGTCATCATCAATGACGGCCGAATCATGAGCGTCGCGCTGATCGATTACGGCGCGGGCAATCTCTATTCGGTCCACAATGCCCTGAAGGCAGCCGGCGCGACCGACATCGCCGTCACCGCCGATCCCGATGCGGTGCTGAAGGCCGACCGAGTCGTCCTCCCCGGCGTCGGCGCGTTCGGCGCCTGCGCAGCGGGCCTGCGCGGCATCCCCGGCATGGCCGAGGCGCTCGAGCAGCGCGTCCGCCAGCAGGCCGCGCCTTTCCTCGGCGTCTGCGTCGGCATGCAGCTGATGGCCGATGCCGGCGAGGAGATGGGCACCCATCCCGGCCTCGGCTGGATCCCCGGCACCGTCCGCGCCATGCCGCCGGCGCCCGGCGTCCACGTGCCGCATATGGGCTGGAACGACGTCATCCCCGCTTCCCCGCACCCGCTGATCGAGCCGGGCGAGGCCTATTTCCTCCACAGCTTCGCCTTCACCGGCGAGCATGTGCTGGCCACCACCGACCATGGCGGCCCGGTCACCGCGGCGATCGGCCGCGACAACATGATCGGCGTCCAGTTCCACCCCGAGAAGAGCCAGCGCTACGGCATCGCGCTGGTCGAGAGATTCCTAGCATGGCGCCCCTGATCATCTTCCCCGCGATCGACCTCAAGGGCGGTCAGGTCGTCCGCCTCGCCGAGGGCGATATGGACCGCGCCACCGTCTATGGCGACAACCCCGCCGCCCAGGCCGAGCTCTTCGCCCAGGCCGGCGCCGAATGGCTCCATGTCGTCGATCTCGACGGCGCCTTTGCCGGTGAATCGGTCAACGGCGCGGCTGTCGCCGCGATCCTCGAGAGCGGCTTCGGCGGGCACATTCAGCTCGGCGGCGGCATCCGGAACCGCGAATCGATCGACCGCTGGCTCGATCTCGGCGTGAAGCGCGTGGTGATCGGCACCGCCGCGCTCGAGAACCCCGAGCTGGTCAAGCAGGCCGCCCGCGACAATCCCGGCCGCATCGTCGTCGCCGTCGATGCACGCGACGGCATGGTCGCCACCCACGGCTGGGCGGACGTTTCCGACGTTTCGGTGGTCGATCTCGCCCGCCGCTTCGAGGACGCCGGCGTCGCCGCGCTCCTGTTCACCGATGTCGGCCGCGACGGGCTGCTCAAGGGCTGCAACGTCGAGGCGACCGTCGCCCTTGCCCGTGCGGTGTCTATCCCCGTCATCGCCAGCGGCGGCGTCACCGACATCGCCGACATCCATGCGCTGCGCCCCCATGTCGCCGACGGCGTCGAAGGCGTGATCACCGGCCGCGCGCTGTACGACGGCCGGCTCGACCTCAAATGGGCGATCGAGGTGGGCAAGGCATGAGCGACAAGCGCAATTCTCCCTCTCTCCGCTTGCGGGGAGAGGGTCGGGGAGAGGGGAAGTGCGGCGCGCTTTCCGCTTATGCCCCTCTCCCCGCCCTCTCCCCTGAAGGGGAGAGGGCGATATGACCGTCCGCGCCCGCGTCATCCCCTGCCTCGACGTGGCGAACGGCCGTGTCGTCAAGGGCGTCAACTTCGTCGATCTCAAGGACGCCGGCGATCCGGTAGAGCAGGCCCGCGCCTATGACACCGCCGGCGCCGACGAGCTCTGCTTCCTCGACATCACCGCCAGCCATGAGGCGCGCGGCACGATCCTCGATGTGGTCCGCCGCACCGCCGAGGTCTGCTTCATGCCGCTCACCGTCGGCGGCGGCGTGCGCAGCGTCGAGGATGCCCGCGCGCTCCTCCTTGCCGGCGCCGACAAGGTCGCGGTCAACTCCGCCGCCGTCTCGCGCCCCGAAGTCGTGGCGGAAATCGCCGAGAAGATGGGCAGCCAGTGCGTCGTCGCCTCGGTCGACGCGCGCAAGGTCGCCGAGGGCCGCTGGGAAGTCTTCACCCATGGCGGCCGCAAGCCGACCGGGATCGACGCGGTCACCCACGCGCTCGCCCTCGCCCATCTCGGCGCGGGCGAACTGCTGATCACCTCGATGGACCGCGACGGCACCCGCGACGGCTATGACCTCGAGCTGATCCGCACGATCGCCGACCAGGTTACCGTGCCGGTGGTCGCCTCAGGCGGCGTCGGCAATCTTCAGCATCTGGTCGACGGCGTGGTCCAGGGCCATGCCAGCGCGGTGCTGGCAGCTTCGATCTTCCATTTCGGCGAGGCGAGCATCGCCGACGCCCACGCCGCGCTGGCGGCGGCGGGGATTCCGGTCCGCAGCTAACTCCCTCTACCGCTTTTGCGGGAGAGGGACGGCTCGCAACGCGAGCCAGGGTGAGGGTCAGTGCTGGCCGCGAGTGCCCCGCCTGCTGCACCCACACACCCTCACCCCGGTCTCGCTAACGCTCGACCACCCCTCTCCCGCAAAAGCGGTAGAGGGAGAAAGCCGCTTAACTCTTCCCCAACCCGCCCGCGCTACACCATCGCCATGCTCCGCATCGCGCTCCCGCTGCTTCTCCTCGCCGCCCCGGCCCTCGCCGCCGACGAGCCGCCGCATACCGGTCGCGCCGGGAGCCGCTCGATGCCCGAGCTTTCGGACCTTGCGCTCGCCGCCTGCGCCGCTGGCGGCATATGGTTCGTCCGACGCCAGCTCCGCGCCCGCTTCCGCAAGGCTGCACCCAAGGATTGATGGCGCAGGATTGACAGGCGCGGCGGTCTCCCGCAGCCGGGAACCATGGCCGATACGCTCGACACGCTCGAACAGACGATCCGCGCCCGCCGCACGGCGAGCCCCGACAGCTCCTATGTCGCCAAGCTCACGCATCGCGGCCGCGCCAAGATCGCGCAGAAGCTCGGCGAGGAAGCGACCGAGACGGTGATCGCCGCGATCCAGGACGACCGCGAGGAGCTCACCAAGGAAGCCGCCGACCTGATCTTCCACCTGATCGTGCTGCTCGCCGATGCCGGCCTCGGCCTCGACGATGTCCGCGCCGAACTCGCCCGCCGCGAAGGCGTATCGGGCATCGAGGAAAAGGCTGGCCGGCCTGCCTAATAGGCTCCCCTTCCGCTTGCGGGAGGGGCCGGGGGAGGGCATGTGGGCCACCAACCAGCGGCAGGCGGGAGGACAGCCCCTCCCCTAACCCCTCCCGCAAGCGGAAGGGGAACTACATGCCCATCGACGCCACCCAGCCGTACGACGACCAGAACATCTTCGCGAAGATCCTGCGCGGCGAGATCCCGTCGAAGAAGGTGTTCGAGGACGCGCACGCCCTCGCCTTTCACGACATCAACCCGCAGGCGGCGCATCACATCCTGGTGATCCCCAAGGGGCCGTATGTGTCGTGGGACGATTTCTCGGCCAGGGCGAGCGAAGCGGAGATCGCCGGCTTCGTCCGCGCCGTGGGGCATGTCGCGCGCGAGGCGGGATTCGTGGCGCCGGGCTACCGCCTGCTCGCCAACACCGGCATCGACGCGCACCAGGAAGTGCCCCACCTCCATGTCCATATCTTCGCCGGCCAGCCACTCGGCCCAATGCTGGCCCGCGGATAAGCGGCGCCACGCTAGCTGGCGCCGCAGGCTCCCAGCTTCTGATCTTCGAGGATGCCCGTGATCCGCGCGACGGAGCGGTCGATATTGGCCAGCTTCTCGGTCTTGCGGTCACCCGGAATATCCTGCTGGGCAACTTCACCGCGATGCCGCGCCAGATCGCGGAGCAGGGTGCAATATACGAGGTGCGAGCGTTCGCGGATCTCGGGGCTGACCTCCGACGGCACATCCTGATGGGCAAAGGCCGGCACCTGCGCCAGCGAAAGCACTGCCAGCGCGATCCCGATAGCCCGTCCCCGCATCGTCTTCCTCCTCGAACCGATCCCTGTCGACTAATCCGGCCCACGACGCAGTAAAAGTGCCTATGCCACCATAACGGAGCAGGCGCACCGCGCCGGCTTCGTACGCTTTCGCCCATCTTCGTCGCACGGCCCGCCGCTTTCGTGCGCTAAAGGCGGGCTTTGCGACACTAAAGCATTGCCTCCCCGGGTTTTGCGGCTAGGCTCCGCGCTTTCATCCAAACGGGGCGGCGGCATCAGCCCGCCGTAGAGGGGACCATCCATGATCTTCGGGCGCGTAAAGCCACTCGATGCCATCCTGGCCACCGCCGAGAAAAAATCGCTCCACCGTTCGCTGGGAGCTTTTCAGCTCACCATGCTCGGCATCGGCGCGGTGATCGGCACCGGCATTTTCGTTCTCACCGCCGAAGCCGCGCAAAAGGCCGGCCCGGGCATGATGATCTCGTTCATCATCGCCGGCGTCGTCTGCGCCTTCGCAGCACTTTGTTACGCCGAAATGGCGTCGATGGTCCCGGTCTCGGGTTCCGCCTACACCTATAGCTATGCCGTGATGGGCGAGCTGATCGCCTGGATGGTCGGCTGGGCCCTCATCCTCGAATATGCCGTCGCCGCGGGGGCAGTCTCGGTCGGCTGGTCGGGCTATGTGATCGGCCTGATCGAGCACACCTTCCATATCGACATACCCGCCTCGCTGGTCACCGGACCGTTCGACGGCGGCCTGATCAACCTGCCCGCGATGCTGATCGCCGCGCTCGTCACCTGGCTGCTGGTCATCGGCACCAAGGAGAGCGCCACGGTCAACGCCATCCTGGTCGCGATCAAGATCACCGCGCTCACCGTGTTCATCATCCTGGCCGTGCCGGTGATGAACAGCGAGCAGTTCTCGCCCTTCGCGCCCACCGGCGTCATCGGCGTCTCGATGGCGGCGGCGTCGATCTTCTTCGCCTATGTCGGCTTCGACGCGGTCTCCACCGCGGCGGAAGAGACCAAGAACCCGCAGCGCAACATGCCGATCGGCCTGATCGGCTCGCTCGCCATCTGCACGATCTTCTACCTGCTCGTCGCCGCCGGCGTGATCGGCGCGCCGGGTCTCAGCACCCAGCCGGTGGTCGATGCCGCCGGTCACGCGCTCGAGCCGGGCAGCCGCGAGCTCGCCGCCCAGTGCGTCAGCCGCGCTGCGGAAGGCTTCAAGGACGTGGTCTGCTCGAAGGAAGCGCTGGCGTTCACGCTGCGTGAAATCGGCTGGCCGCAGATCGGCAACCTGCTCGGCCTCGCCGCCGGCCTGGCGCTGCCCTCGGTCATCCTGATGATGATGTTCGGCCAGACCCGCATCTTCTTCGTGATGAGCCGCGACGGCCTGCTCCCCGCCGCCTTCTCGAAGATCCACCCGAAGTTCAACACGCCGCACGTGATCACGATCATCACCGGCATCGCGGTGGCGCTGTTCGCGGCGTTCTTCCCGGTCGGCCAGCTCGCCAACATCTCGAACTCGGGCACGCTGTTCGCCTTCGCCGCGGTCTCGATCGCCGTGATGGTGATCCGCAAGACCGACCCGGCCCGCAAGCGCCCGTTCAAGACACCGTTCGTCTACATCACGGCACCGCTCGCGATCTTGGGCTGCCTCTACCTGTTCATCAGCCTCGATCATAAGAGCATCATCCTCTTCCTGATCTGGGCGGCGATCGGCCTGCTGGTCTATTTCGGCTACAGCCGCTCGCGCAGCCATGTCGGCCGCGGCATCGTCGATGTGCCCGAGCATGAAGCCTATGAGGACCTGGACCCGCCGGTGCCCGGCACCCACTAAGGTCCTGGTTTCCAGGCAAAGAAAAAGGGCCGGAGGAGCGATCCTCCGGCCCTTCTTTTTTACTTCCGTGGAAGCCTCAGCCCAGCTTCTCAGCCGCCAGCGCCTTCAGGTCGACCTCAGCGCGCGCGCCATAGTGCTGGATGATCTCGGCGGCGCACAGCGCGCCCAGGCGCAGCGAGTCCTTCACCGAGCGGCCCTGGGCCTGGCCGTGAAGGAAGCCCGCGGCGAAGCTGTCGCCGGCGCCGGTGGTATCCACCAGCTTGGCGATCGGCTCGGCCGGAACCTCGACGCGCTCGTCGCCGACCAGTGCCATCGCGCCCTGCTCGCTGCGCGTGACGACCAGCACCGGCACCTGGCCATGGACATGCTGCACCGCCGCCTCGAAATCCTCCTTGCCGCACAGGGCAAGCAGCTCGTTCTCGTTGGCGAACAGGATGTCGATCAGCCCGTCGGCGATCAGCTTGCGGAAATCGTCGCCGTGGCGCGAGATGCAGAACACGTCGGAGAGCGTGAACGCCACCTTGCGGCCGTTGGCGCGGGCGATCTCGATCGCCTTGCGCATCGCGGCGCGCGGCTCTTCCGGATCCCACAGATAGCCTTCGAGGTACAGGATCGCGCCGCTGGCGATCAGCTGCTCGTCGAGCGCCGAGGCCGGCAGGAACTGCGAGGCGCCGAGGAAGGTGTTCATCGTGCGCTGGCCGTCCGGCGTCACGAAGATCAGGCAGCGCGCGGTGGTCGGCTGGCCGGGGCGGACTTCGGTGTCGAAATGCACGCCGGCGGCGCGCAGGTCGTGCGCGAACACTTCGCCGAGCTGGTCGTCGGCCACCTGGCCGATGAACGCGGTCTTGCTGCCGAGCGCGGCGAGGCCGGCGACGGTGTTGCTCGCCGAACCGCCCGAAACTTCGCGGCCCGGGCCCATCTTGGCGTAGAGCGCATCGGCTTCCTCGGGCGAGAACATCAGCTGCATCGAGCCCTTGGCAACACCGATCTCCTCGATGAAGCTGTCCTCGGCCTGGGCGAGAATATCGACGATCGCATTGCCGATGGCGACGACGTCATAGGTCGGGCTGGTCAAACTGGTGCTCCAAAAAGATTGCGCCGTTGCCGTAGTGGCGGGCAATAGAGGATGCAATGATTCACGCCTTCTTCCTGTCGCTGGGCCAGCTCTTCGACCGGCCGATACTCGCGGTCTTCGTCAAGTCGATCCTGCTCACCCTGGTGCTCTTCGCCGCGGTCAGCGTCGGCATGTGGTTCGGGATGCATGCGCTGGCGGACCGGATCGCGGCGTGGCTGGGCGGCTGGAGCGGATCGGACGCGTTCGCCGACATCACCACCATCCTGCTCGTCATCCTCGCCCATTGGCTGATGTTCCGCGCGATCGCGGTCGGCGTGGTCGGGGTGTTCGCCGACGAAGTCGTCGCCGCGGTGGAGAAGAAGCATTACCCCGCCGCCCATGCCCAGGCGCGCGACGTGCCGCTCGGCCGCTCGGTGGCGATGGGCCTGGGATCGGCGCTGCGGCTGATCCTGATCAACCTGCTGTTCTCGCCGCTCTACCTGATCCTGCTGGTCACCGGCGTCGGTACCGCCTTCGCCTTCTTCCTGGTCAATGCCTGGCTGCTCGGCCGCGACCTGGGCGACATGGTCGCCGCCCGCCACATGCAGCGCGGCGAGTTGCCGAAATGGCGCCGGCGCACCAGCTTCAGCCGCTTCGCGCTCGGCGCGCTCGGTACCGGGCTGTTCCTCGTCCCGATTTTGAACCTGATCGCCCCGGTCCTCGGAGCCGCGATGGCCACCCACGCATTTCACCGCGGGAGGCGGGCATGACCATCAAGAAACTTATCCCTGTCGCAGCGCTGGCGCTCGGCGCTTGCGGCGAAGGCGGCGTGATCCCGCCACCGCGCGCCGGCTATGTGCCGGTGCCGAGCCAGCGCCCCGCGCCGGCGCCGGCCGCGCCGCTGCCCGGCAATCTCGGCGCGATCCAGGGCGCCACCGCGCCCGGCCTGATCTCGCGCTTCGGCAAGCCCCAGCTCGACATGAGCGAAGGCACCGCCCGCAAGCTCCAGTTCGCCGGGCCGATCTGCGTGCTCGACGCCTATCTCTATCCGCAGAAGCGCGGCGAGGCGGTGGTGACGCATATCGACGCCCGCCAGCGCGACGGCCGCCCGATCGACGAAGCAAGCTGCGTTGCGGCGCTGAGCAACGGCCGGACGCGGTGACCGGCGCGGTGCATCCAGCCGCCAGGGCCGGTTACACCGCCTCCGCCGCTACCTATGTCTCCGGCCGGCCCGGCTATCCGCCCGAGGTCGGCGACTGGCTGCGGGAGACGCTGGCCCTCGGCCCGGACCGTACCGCGCTCGAAGTCGGTGCCGGCACCGGCAAGTTCCTGCCCCGCTTGGTTGAGACCGGCGCGCGGGTGATCGCGCTCGAACCCATGGCAGCGATGCGCACTGCGCTGGCCGATAGCAATCCGGGCGTGACCGCAATCGCCGGCACCGCCCAAGCGATCCCGCTGGAGGATGCCAGCATCGATGCGGTGATCTGCGCCCAGTCCTTCCACTGGTTCGCCGATAGCGCCGCACTTGCCGAGATGCGCCGGGTGCTCCGTATCGGCGGAACGCTCGGCCTGATCTGGAATGTCCGCGACGAAAGCGTGCCCTGGATGAAGGCGCTGGAGGAACTGGTCGAGCCCTATGCCGGCGATGCGCCCCGCTATCGCAGCGGTGCCTGGCGTACGGCCTTCCCAGCAGAAGGCTTTGCGCCCTTGCCCGAGCGCCGCGTGCCGCATGCCCATATCGGCGATCCGGAGAAGGTTATCGTCGATCGCACGCTTTCGGTCAGCTTCGTCGCGGCATTGCCTACCGAGGAACGCGCGCGGATCGCCGCAAAGGTCCGCGCCCTGATAGCCGGGACGCCCCAACTCGCCGGCCGCGCTTCGATCCCCTTTCCCTATGAGACGCGCATATATGCGTGGCGCCGCACCAGCTAGCGCGCCACCAACCGCTCCAGCGCCCAGCCCGCCGCCTCGCGGATCGTCTCGTCGGCATCCTCGAGCAGCGCCCGCACCGGCGCGACCAGCGCGGCGCTGCCGCTGTTCCCCGCCGCGATCAGGCAGTTGCGCACCATCCGGTCGCGCCCGATCCGCTTGATCGGCGATCCCGAAAACACTTCGCGGAACGCCGCATCGTCGAGCGCGAGCAGGTCGGCCAGCGCGGGCGCGGTAAGCTCGGCGCGCGGGGCGAAGGCCTTGTTGGCCTGGGCGGCATGCGCGAACTTGTTCCACGGGCACACCGCCAGGCAGTCGTCGCAGCCATAGATCCGGTTGCCGATGCCTTCGCGAAACTCCTCCGGGATCGGCCCCTTGTGCTCGATCGTCAGGTACGAGATGCAGCGCCGCGCATCGAGGCGATAGGGCGCCGGGAAGGCATCGGTCGGGCATGCCGTCTGGCAGGCGTCGCAGCTCCCGCAGGTCGTTCGCCCCGGCGCATCGGGCGTCAGGTCGAGCGTGGTGTAGATCGCCCCCAGGAACAGCCAGCTGCCATGGCTGCGGCTCACCAGGTTGGTGTGCTTGCCCTGCCAGCCGAGCCCCGCCGCTTCGGCCAGCGGCTTCTCCATCACCGGCGCGGTGTCGACGAACACCTTGAGCTCACCCGGCGCGACCGAGACCAGCCAGCGCCCCAGCTCCTTCAGCCGCCGCTTGATCAGGTCGTGATAGTCGGCGCCCTGGGCATAAACCGAGATCCGCCCGACCTCGCCCTCGTCCGCCAGCGCGAGGGGATCGGTGCCGGGGGCATAGCTCATGCCCAGCGAGATAACCGACTTCACGTCGGGCCAGAGACCGGTGGGCCGCTCGCGGTGATGCGCGCGCTCCTCCATCCAGATCATCGAGCCGTGGCGCCCCTCCTCCAGCCATTGCCGCAGCCGCTCGGCCGAGCGCGGGGCGGCATCGGCGCGCGCGATCCCGCAATCCGCGAACCCGATTTCCGCGGCTTTGGCCTTTATTAGGGCTTCGAGTGGCTTGTGCTGCTCCACCGGGGCCCGCTACCACGTTCTTCGGTTCGCGGCACCTGCCGAGACACCATGGGGAGGAACTCCGCTTGACTGGAGAATTGGCCGTAAGCGCGCAGGGGCTGGTCAAATATTTCGGAGACCGGCGCGTGGTCGACGGCGTCGACATCGCCGTGCCCAAGGGGCTGGTCTATGGCGTGCTCGGCCCGAACGGCGCCGGCAAGACCACGACGCTGCGCATGCTACTCGGCATCATCGAGCCCGACGGCGGCGAACGCTCGATGCTCGGCCGCGCCCATCCGCGCGACGCCAGCGACCTGGTCGGCTATCTCCCCGAAGAGCGCGGCCTCTATCCCAACATGAAGTGCCGCGAGGCGATCGCCTTCATGGGCGCGCTGCGCGGCCTGCCCTGGAAGATCGGCCGCAAGCGCGCCGACGCGCTGCTCGACAATGCCGGCCTCGGCCACGCCAAGGACGAGAAGATCCGCAAGCTCTCCAAGGGCATGGCCCAGCTCGTCCAGCTGCTCGGCTCGGTGGTCCACGAGCCCCAGCTGCTCGTCCTCGACGAGCCCTTTTCCGGCCTCGATCCGGTCAACCAGGAGAAGCTCGAAAAGCTGATCCGCGCCGAGCGCGATCGCGGCGCGACGATCCTCTTCTCCACCCACGTGATGGCGCATGCCGAGCGGCTGTGCGACCGGCTGTCGATCATCGCCGGCGGCAAGGTCCGCTTCGAAGGCACCGTCAACGATGCTCGCGCCACGCTGCCGATGAAGGCGCATTACACCCCGCACCACAATGTCGAGGGCGCGGCCAGCCTGCTCCCCGCCGATGCCGTGCGCGAAGGCGATGGCTGGCGCTTCACTTTGCCCGCCAGCGGCATCGAGGCGCTGCTCGTCAAGCTGATCGACGGCGGTTACGGCGTCTCCGGCCTGTCGATCGAGCGGCCCGGCCTGCACGATGCCTTCGTCAAGATCGTCGGCGAGGATGCCCTGAAGGATCAGGCCCAGGATCAGGAGCAGGCGGCATGAGCAATTTCGCGCGCACGCTGCGCCAGGCGCTCACCGTCGCCCGCCGCGATTTCACGGCGACCGTGTTCACCCCCACCTTCCTGCTCTTCCTGCTCGCGCCGGTGCTGATGATCGGCTTCGGCACGGTCGGCGGGCTCGGCGCCAAGTCGATCGTCGGCGATGATTCGCAGATGAAGATGGTGGTGATCGCCCCCGCCGAGCAGGCGGAGGTCCTGCTCAAGACGGACAAGCAGCTCCGCAAGATCTTCCCGCCGAAGAGCGAGCTGATGCCGCCGCCGCTGACCATTGCCGCACCCGATGGCGACCCCGCGGCCCAGGCACGGGCGTTCTTCGACAGCGACAAGTTCGATGCCTCGGCGGTGCTGTTCGGCCCGCTCGACAAGCCCGAAGTGCTCTATGCCCGGCGCGGCTGGACCGAGGCGCAGTTTCTCACTCAGCTCGCCGAGCAGACGCTGCGCGCCCAGAAGCTGGGCAGCGCCGAGCCGGTGAGCACCGTCACCCAGACCGCGGTGAAGCGCGGCCAGGGCTCGCCCGGCGGGCGCGGCCAGGCCGCCTCGATCGGCGTGTTCGCGATCTTCTTCCTCACCCTGTTCCTCTCGGGACAGGCCGTGGGCACCATGGCCGAGGAACGCTCGAACAAGGTGATCGAGATCCTCGCCGCCGCCGTCCCGCTCGAAAGCGTGTTCTTCGGCAAGCTGATCGGCATGTTCGGCGCCGCAGTGCTGTTCGTGCTGTTCTGGGCGACGGTGATCATCAACGCCACCAAGCTGCTGCCGCCCGAAGTGATCGGCAATTTCCCCAGCCTGGTCGCGGTGATCGGCGCGCCGACCTACGCGCTGCTCTTCATTGCGTATTTCACCATGTCCTACATGCTGCTCGGCGCGATGTTCCTGAGCATCGGCGCGCTCACCTCCACCCAGCGCGAGCTGCAGATGCTGTCGCTGCCGATCACCATCTTCCAGATGGTGATGTTCGGCCTGGCGCTGGGCGCGGCGACGCGCACCGGAACCTGGTTCACCCTCGCCGTCGAGATCTTCCCGTTCAGCTCGCCGCTGGCGATGATCGGCCTGGCCGGCAGCTCGCCGCTGATCTGGCCGCATCTGCTCGCGCTCGCCTGGCAGGCGCTGTGGGTGGCGATCATCATCACGATCGGCGCCCGCGTCTTCCGCCGGGGCGTGCTCAAGTCGGGCAGCCCCAAGCGCAAGTCGCGGCTGCGCTCGGCCGGCGAGAAGGCGCTGGAGGCGGCAGCCTAGGAGAACAGGAAGGGCGAGAATCGTCCTCTCTGCCCTCTCTCAATCGTCATCCCCGCGAAGGCGGGGATCCAGAGTCACGAAGGGCATCGCTCTGCCACCCTGGATCCCCGCCTCCGCGGGGATGACGGGTTTTGTTGCAAGTCCGCCGCTTACCACCCCGCTATTGACACACCTGTCAATTAGGTATTCCTTCTCCTCATAAGAGGAGAGGCAGCATGGCTACGCTTGCGACCGAAACCGATGGCGCCGTCGATCCGCTCGACGTCAGCCGGCCGGAACTCTACCGCGACGACACCTGGCACGCGCCCTTCCGCGAGCTGCGCGCGCGCGGCGGCATCCACTACACCGCCGACAGTGCCTTCGGTCCCTTCTGGTCGATCTCGACCTACAAACCGATCGTCCAGGTCGAGTCGCTGCCCGATCTCTTCTCTTCCCAGGCTGGCGGCATCACCATTGCCGACCTGATGGAAGGCGACATCAAGATGCCGATGTTCATCGCGATGGACCGGCCCAAGCACACCGGCCAGCGCCGCACCGTCGCCCCCGCCTTCACGCCAAGCGAGATGGTGCGGATGACCGAAAATATCCGCACGCGCACCTCGGAGATCCTCGATTCGCTGCCCGTCGGCCAGGAGTTCGACTGGGTCGACCGCGTCTCGATCGAGCTGACCACCCAGATGTTGGCGATCCTGTTCGACTTCCCGTGGGAAGACCGCCGCCTGCTCACCTACTGGTCCGACTGGGCCGGCGACATCGAGATCGCCAAGGATCCGGTGCGCAAGCAGCAGCGCCGCGACATCCTGTTCGAATGCGCCGCCTATTTCGGCAATCTCTGGCAGAGCAAGGTCGGCAAGGAATCGACGCCAGACCTGATCTCGATGATGATCCATTCGGATGCGATGGCCGAGATGGATCAGATGGAGTTCCTCGGGAACCTCATCCTGCTGATCGTCGGCGGCAACGACACCACCCGCAACTCGATGAGCGCCTATGCCTGGGGCCTCGAGCAGTTCCCCGACCAGCGCGCGAAGCTTGAGGCCGATCCCGGCCTGATCGCCAATGCGACGCAGGACATCATCCGCTGGCAGACTCCGCTCGCCCATATGCGCCGCACCGCGACACAGGATACCGAGCTCGAAGGCCACAAGATCCGCGAGGGCGACAAGCTGGCGCTCTGGTATCTCTCGGCCAATCGCGACGAGAGCGTCTTCCCCGACGCCGACAAGATCATCGTCGACCGCGAGAATGCCCGCCGCCACCTCGCCTTCGGCCACGGCATCCACCGCTGCGTCGGCGCGCGGCTGGCCGAGCTGCAGATCGGCGTGCTGATGGAGGAAATGGCCAGGCGCCGCCTGCGCGTGAACGTCCTCCGCGAACCCGAACGCGTCGCCGCCTGCTTCGTCCATGGCTACAAGAGCATGGCGGTGGAGCTGAGCCACTATTGATCATCCCGCGGTGCCGAGAAGCGTCTCCAGCGTGTTGAGCAGCCGATCGGTGAGATAGCCGCATACAAAGCCGACCAGAATGGCGGCGCGCCAGCTGATCTTCGCCTTGAACTGGTCCCGCAAGGCCGTGAAGTCGAAGATGTTGAACACGATCAGGGCGGTCAGCCCCGCCAGGAGGTACCCGCCCGCGGTATGCGCGATAGTCGTGGTATCGAACGAAATGGTGACCGGCCCTTCGGACAGGAGGCGGATCGCCCTGCCGATCAATGCCGTGACCACCGCTACAGCGGTAAGCGTCGCGGCATTTGGCGAGACGATGAGTGGCGCAGTCTCGGTGCGTGAAATCTGGTTGCCGTCCGTCGAGCGCAGGCTGATGTCGAAATTGACGCTGTACGACGCGGTGTCGAACAGCCCGCGCCGCGCATCGACGATATAGACCGACTTGTGCTCCTGTCCGGGCTGGACCTGCGCCCGCGCCCTCCGGCTGGCCTGGAACTCATCCTCATGTTCGATATCCCGCAGGATATCGATGACGTAGCGCAGCGTCGCGAGTTCGGGATCGGGGATACCCGCCTGCTGGACAATCTCGAACGCCCGCTCGGCCTCCCGAAGCGAGGCGACGGGGATCTGGATCATCTGCTCACGCGCGCTCGCCATCGTATGCGGCAGACGCATGAGCAGCGCGGAGGTATAGAATTTGAGAATCCCCCTGGCGCTCAACAGTTCCTTCATGATGCGCTGCATCGTCTGAAACTGCTCCCGGGCGTGCGCCTCGGACGATACGACGAGATAATTGCCGACCATGTTCTCGCATCGCTGGCAGAGCATGTCGTATCGCTTGCTCAGTTCCGCCTTGGAAGAATCGATCGCATCGTTGAGTGTCACCCCAGTGGGAAGACGCGGCATCGTCTCGACAATATCAAAAGGATCGGAACCTGTATTGGCGATCGTCAGCTCGCAGGAAAACTGCGAAGACCTTGTATCGATTTCCTTGGATGCAATACTGATTTTGTAGTCCATGACCTTCCCCTCCCCGCACAATAGTGCTGGCCACGAAAGGTTATGGCAAGTATCCGCCATTTGATGAATTCGCGTTCGCTGGTTCACAGGCGATCCGCGCGTTCCTATATCCCTCCCATGCAAACCGACCGCCGCACCTTCCTCACCGTCGCCGGCCTCGGCGCCCTCACCGCGGCATGCGGTGGCGGGCCTGCGGAAGCCGCGCAGAAGTTCGAGTTCACGCTCAGCGACGCCGAGTGGAAGAAGCGGCTCAGCCCGCTCGCCTATCAGGTCCTCCGCAAGGGCGCGACCGAGCGGGCCTTCACCAGTCCGCTCAACAACGAGCACCGCGCCGGCACCTTTACCTGCGCCGGCTGCGCGCTGCCGCTCTATGCGTCGTCGACCAAGTTCGACAGCGGCACCGGCTGGCCGAGCTTCTGGCAGCCCTTGCCCAAGGCGATCGTCACCAAGTCGGACTACACGCTGGGGATGAGCCGCACCGAAGTGCTGTGTCGGCGCTGCGGCGGGCATCTCGGCCATGTCTTCGATGACGGGCCGCGGCCCACCGGCAAGCGCTATTGCATGAACGGCGCGGCGCTGGGGTTCGTGCCCAAGGGCTGACGGACAAGAAAAAGCCCGGCAGTGCCGGGCCCTTTCGTCGATGCTGTCGGAGCGATCAGCCCGCGTCGGTGGTCGCGACGTTGGTTTCCAGCACCAGGTCGCTCAGGTCGAGGTCGAGCGAGGGCTTGAAGTCGTCGTCGAGGTCGCGCGGCGCGCCGCCCGAATAGATGAAGCCGTTGACCGGATAGACCGAGGTGCCGAGGCCGCCCATCGGCGCGAACCAGACCTTCACTTCGCTCCAGTCGCCGGCTGCCGACACGTCGACGGCGCGGACGTTGCGCTCGATGCCGCCGGCACGCGACCAGTTGGCATGGGTGAGGAGCACTTCGCGGTCGCTGACGATCTGCGAGACCATGGCGACGTGACCGAGCGGCATCTTGCCGGTGCGCTGGAACGACATCACCGCGCCGACCTTCGGGGCTTCGCCGCGCTGGTAGCGACCGGCGGCCTGCGCCCACCAGGTCCAGGCATTACCGTGGATGTTCACGCCCGAGATCTCACGGGCATAGGGAGCGCACTGCCAGAAGGTACGGCCCTTGGCCGACGCCGCCTGCGGAGCGGCAGTCATCAGGATGCAAGCAGCCATCAGCGCGAAACGCGCTGCGAGAACACGAAAATTCATGGACCCCCCG
>Ga0164294_10001367_pt1 | contig 22692 bp, 20 predicted proteins | sample GEODES005metaG_FD_111479 | JGI IMG/M metagenome (GOLD analysis project Ga0164294, IMG submission 111479) | Oligotrophic lake water microbial communities from Sparkling Lake, Wisconsin, USA - GEODES005 metaG | ecosystem: Environmental > Aquatic > Freshwater > Lake | place: USA: Sparkling Lake...
ATGGGGAGCGGCGGCGGTGGCGCGCCCGGTGGTGGGGGCGGCGGCGGCAACGGCGCATCCACGGCCGACGGCGCGGCGGGGCCGGGGCTCTTCATCGGCCTGGGCCTGGGGCTCGTGGCCCTGCTGGGTCTGCTGTGGCTCTGGGTGCGCGGACGCAGCGCGGGGCCTGATCTCTCGGCCTTGCGCGGGCTCGAGACCCTGCCGGAGGCGAGCGTGCTGGGGGAGGCGGCGCCGCCGCTCTCCGAGGGGCTGCAGCTCCTGGTTCACACCGCCGAAGACGAGCCGGCGCTGATCCGCTCCTTGCTGACGACGATGGCCCGCACCCACCGCGTGGTGGTGGTGGCGCCGGCCCGCGTTGAGGTGCCCAGCGTGCCGGGCTGTCCGGTCTACCGGGGCGCCTCGGGGCGGCCGAGCGAGGTGGGCGCCGCGGTTGACGCGGTGCTGGCCACCCCCGGCCGCAACGTCGCCGTGCTGCTGATCGGGCAGGGGGGCTCGGCCGACCTCTACCGCGATCTCGCCGATGTCCTGCCCACCGGTGCGGGCGGCTTTGCCCTGGTGAGTCAGCCGGTGGAGATCGAGCTGGCCCGCGCCGAGATCGCTGCTTCTGTCGATGGTTTCACGCTGATGCGGGAGGGGCGCGCCTGGCCGCTGCGGCGCGGGGCGCAGGGCCAGCTCCTGCCGGCCCGGTCCGCTGACCCTTCGTCCACCCCTGTTTGATGCACCTGGGATGACCATGATCCTCCTCGCCCTCTCTCTGGCTGCCTACGCGGAGCCGGTCGGCCTTGTCATCCGCCTCAACGCGGGCACCGAGGCCCTCACGGCGCCTGTGGTGGTCACGTTCACGCCGCCCACCGGGGAGGCGGTCTCGGTGGAGCTGACCGACGACGGTCAGAAGCCCGATGTGGCGGCCGGCGACAGCAATTGGGCCGGCAGCGGCTTGCTCTCCGACGCATCGGTGTCGGTGAGCGTGTCTGGGGGCGGTGGCCAGAGCTTCCCGGTGGGTGCGGTGACCTGGGAGGCAGGGGAGGGGGCCAAGGACCTCGATCTCACGCTGGCCGGCGGCAAGATCACGGCGTCGGCCACCCGCCAGTCGGGGGCCGGCGGCGCGGGTGGCGCAGGCGGTGCTGGCGGCGGCGCTCCCGTGGGGGATGGCGGTGGGGCTCCCACCGGGGCACCCACGGCGGGGGCGCCCGAGGGCGCGGGGGCCTCGCCGGCAGGCGGCTTTACGGTGGCTTCGGGCGGGGCGGCGCGGCCGCGCAGCGCCACCTTCCCGGGCGAGAGCGGCGGGGCCGGCGACTCCACGCTCTTCATCGTCTTTGGCGCCGGTCTGCTCGTGCTGGTGGGCATCGCCTGGGCCTGGGCCCGCGGGCGGCGGGGCGGCGGCGGCGCGGTGGGCGACGCGGCCCGGGCGCCGAGCGGCCTCACGCTGGTCCCCGAGCCGGGCCTGCTGGGCGAGGGCAGCCCCAGCCTCGCCGATGGGCTCTTCTCCTGGGTGGCCTGGCCGGGGCAGCTCGAAGCCCAGGTGGGCGCGGCCCTGCAGACCCTGGCCTGGAGCCACCGGGTGCTGGTGGTGGCGCGCTCTTCGCTGAGCCTGCCGGGCGTCCATGGCGGCCCGGTTTACCGGGTGAACGCCGCCCGGCCGACCCATGTGGGCGCGGTGGCCGAGGCCCTGGTGCTGGAGGGCGGCCCGCCGCTGGCCGTGCTGCTGGTGGGCGTCGCCGAAGACGAGGCCTCGCTGCGCGACTACGCTGACCTGCTGCCGATGGGCGTGGGCGGGGTGGTGCTCTCCGAAAAGGCGCTTGGGCCCTTCCCGCAGGTGGTGGTGCGGGCGATGGGTGAGTCCTACGCGGTCAAGGTGGGAGAGGTCGAGCGGCGCTTCGTCCTGGGCGAAGGCGGCTTGACGGAGGTGCGGGGCTCTTGAGGCGCCCGGCTCGCCCGCGTGCGCCCTGGTGGTTTCGGCCCGCCGCCTCGCTGATCGTGCTGCTGGTTTTCCTCTCGCTGGGCGAGGGGGCGGCGCGGGTGATCGGCCCGCTGACGCCAACCTGGCAGGGCAATGACCCCGGCGGCGTGATCATGGTGGGGCACCCCACCCGCCTGTGGGGCATGGGGCCCGGCCGCCGCGACAACGCAGGCGCCACCGCCACCATCAGCCAGATCGGCCTGCGCGAGCCGGTGCCAACGACGCCGCGGCCAGCGGGGCGGCAGCGGATCCTGCTGCTGGGCGACAGCACCTGGTTTGGCCATGGGGTGGAAGACGACGAGACGATGGAGGTGCTCTTTGAGGGGATGCTGCGCGCCAGCGGCATCGACGTGGAGGTGATCAACGGCGGCGTGCCCGGCTACTCCACCGAGCAGACCCGCATGCTGCTCGACGAGGCGGGCTGGGGGCTCGAGCCGACCCTGCTGCTGATCGGCAACCTGTGGAGCGACAACAACTTCGACCACTTTCGCGACGCCGACCTGCTGCACACCCGGCGGGAGTTTCTCAACAACCCGCTGGCCCAAAGCGCGCTCTACCAGCTCCTCGCCGGGGCGCTCGACGGGCTGCGCGGCGGCCAGGAGGCCCGCGTGGTGACGTGGACCCGCAGCAGCGCCTGGTCGACGGTGGGGCAGCGGCGGGTGCCCTTGCAGCGCTATGGCGCCAACCTCGACGCGATGGTGCGTGACGCGGCGGCGCGGGGCGTGGGGGCGGCCTTCCTGGCCCCCTGCAACATCGAGATGGCCCGGGGCACCATCCCCAGCGATGTCGTCTGGGCGCCCTACTTCGACGCCCAGCAGGCGATCGCGGCCCACCACCAGATCGCCGTGATTGAGATCGCACCCGTTGTGGTGCCAGCGGCGGCGGCCTCTTCGCCCGAGGCGCTCTACATCGACGAGATGCACCCCTCGGTGGCCGGGCACCGGGTCTTCGCCACGGCCATCGCCGAGGGGCTGCGGGCGACGGGCTGGCCGGCCACGCCGCTGGTGGCCCAGGGCGGCGTCTTTGACGCCGAGGCCTTGGTAGACGCGCCCACCGCGGGGGCCAACGTGGCGGTGAACGACCTGTCGCCCCAGACCAACCTCTTTCCCAACAGCGGCCCCGAGCCCTGGCATGCCGCCGCCGAGCGCGATGAGCAGGCCCGGGTGGCCCGCCAGATCGAGCTGGAGGCGGCGCGCTCCGGAAAGCCGGTCGAAGAGACGGTGGCGGCGGCCGAGGCGGCCCGCCAGGACTGGTGGGTGAGCGGCAAGGTGGAGGCGACGGCGGGGCCGGTGCACCTGGAGCTGCGCGGGGCCGACGGCACCGTTCACTCCACGGCCACCCTCGACGCGGGGGGCGAGTTCCGCTTGAAGGCGCGCGCCGGCACGCTGAAGGCGACGGTGGTGGTGCGGGGCCCCACGGGGGCGACCCAGGAGCTCACGGCCCTGCCGGGGCAGCGTCCGTTGGCGGTGTCGGTGGGGCCGTAGCGGCGGTCCACTCGGCCAGCGCGCCGGGGAAGGCGGGCTCGAGGACTGCCATGACGAGGATGGCCTGGATCTGCCGCTTCACGAGGTAGGCGCCCGGGGGCGAGCGCAGGGCCTCCATCGACCACAGCCCGCCGAGATCGAGCTGGTATTGGGAGGCGGGGCGGCCGGTGCGGTGCAGGGCCGAGAAGTCGCCGCTGTCCCAGACCATGCCGGTGAGGGCGGCGTAGGCGCTCGGGTTTGACAGGGGGGCGGCCCGGCGGGTGAGGAAGAAGCGGGCGGCGCTGGCCCGCTCGCGCTTGCTGCGGTCGAGGATCTCGTACCAGGGGTCGATGCGGCGGATGAGGGCCGAGAGGTCGGAGAGGTGCTGGGTCCAGGGGTCGCTCTGGGCGGAGACCCCGGCCCGGGCGGCCTCCAGTTGGGCGGCCAGGGCGGCGAGGTCGGCGTCCGTGGTGCTGGGCTTCACCAGGGCGGCGTTGATCTCGGCGTAGCGGGCCTCGTAGGCGGCGCGCTCGATGGCGTCGGCCTCGGTGCGGCGGGCCTCGGCGGCGGCGGCCATCGCGGCCACGTCGGCGGTGAGCACCGACAGGGCGTTGAGCTCGCCGGCGCTCAGCTCCATGATGCGCAGCCAGCCGAAGATGCGGGTCTTCTGCCCCAGCGCGAAGCTCTGATCGCCCTGCTCGCCGGCGTAGAGGAGCTGGAAGAGCCGCTCGCCGCCGGCGCCGGTGATCGGTGGCGGCCCGGCGGCGGGCAGCTCGACCGGCGGCACGATGCTCGGCGCCGGGAGGGTGTCGGCGCTGACATGGCAGCCGAGGAGGGCGGCGAGGCCAAGCAGGCCAGGGAGCCAAGGGGTCATGGTGCGCAGCCTCCGCCACAGGGTACCATGGGGCCCGCCCGGAGACCGCGTGCCCGATCCATGGCGCAGCCAGCCTCACCTCGTGGCCCTGGCCCTCTTTGGGGTGCTGGCGCTGATCATCGGCGCGCCGGTGTTGGGCGATCCCACGCGCCTGGCGCTCGGCCACCCCGAGAATGACGTCTGGAACCATGTCTGGGGCTACTGGTGGGTGAGCACCGAGCTATGGCGGGGCGAATTGCCGGTGCACACGCCGCTGCTCAACTGGCCGGGGGGCGGCAGCCTCTGGTTCATCGACGCCTTCAACGTGGTGGCCACCTTGCCGGTGAACTACCTCTTCGGGCCGGTGGCGGCCTACAACCTTGCGGTGATCGGCAATTTCCTCTTCTGCGGCATTGGCGCCTACGCGCTCACCCTGCGGGTGACCGGCTTTTACGCCGCTGCGCTGCTGGGGGGCGTGGCCTGGATGACCAGTCCGCACCTCCTGGGGCAGGCCTACAACGGCATCTCGGAGACCCTGTCGGCGGGCTGGCTGCCGCTGGCGCTGCTCTTTGCGCGGGAGGCGGTGGCGGAGGCGAGGCCGCGGGAGGCGGCGCTGGGCGGGCTGGTGCTGGGCGTGACGGCCTTGGCCAACTGGTACTACGGCCTCTTCGCCGGGCTCTGTGTGACCGGCCTGCTGATCCGGGCAGCGCTCTGGCGGCGGCCCCCGGGTGGGGTGGGGCGGTGGCTGTTGGCTCTGTTTTTGTATGGGGCGACGGCGGGCCTGATCGTGGCCGGGCCCTTCTCGCTCTTCTTTCAGACGATGGACGCCGCCGACGCGGTGGTGACGCGCGATCCGGACTTTGTCTGGGCGACCCTGATCCTGCACAACATGACCGATGTGGTGTCGATGGTGCGGCCGGGCAAGCACTATTCGCCCGATCTGCTGCGGGTCTTTGGCGAGCACCTGATCGTGGTGGTCTATGTGGGCGCCTCGATTCTGGTGCCGGCCTTGCTGGCGCCCTTGGTGGTTCGCAAGAGCGCCCTGCGCGGCTGGGCCCTGATGGCGGGCTTCTTCGGCCTGCTCACCCTGGGGCCCTTTTTGTACATCGGCGGCGACTATGTGCAGGTGATGGAGCGCTGGATCCCGCTGCCCTTCCTGGCGCTCTTTCAGTGGTTTCCGCTCTTCTCGCGCATCTCCCACGCCTACCGCTGCGTGATGGGCCTCACCCTGGGGCTGATCCTGCTGATGGGTCTGTTTTTGCGCGGAGCCCGGCAGCGGGGCTGGCCGGCCGGCGCGCTGGCCCTGGGGCTTGGCCTCGCCCGGGTGGCGGAGAGCTTTTGGGGCTCGCCGGCGGTCTTTCCGCTGCCGGCGGCTCGCTTTGATCCGCCGCCGATCTACGCGGCGCTCACCGGGGGCGCGGTGCTCGACCTGCCGGTGGGGGTGCCGGTGCTGTCGCGATCGTCGATCGTGGCCTACCAGATCGTTCACCAGCAGCCGATCCCCTACGGGCTGAACGATCCGACGCCGCCTGTGCTCTACTACAACCGCTTCACCCAGTACCTGCTGGAGCTGGAGCGCGACACGGTGACCCTGCTGCCGGCCCGGGCGCCCTTGCTGGACATCGCCCTGGGGCGGCAGGCGGCGATGGACGCCGGCCTGCGCTGGGTGGTGCTGCACAAGGACCGCTTTCCGGCGAGCCAGCTGGAGAAGGTGTCGGCCTTCCTCGATCGGGCGGCCACGGCCCGCTACGACGACGAGCGGGTGCGGGTTTACGAGCTGGTGGCCTCGGATGCGGGCAGCAGATCGGCGAAGTAAAAGCCGCCGCGCTCCACCTGCTCGCCGACGGTGACGGCGACGGGGTGGGAGAAGGCGGGGCCGTCGACGGCGAAGGTATGGAATTCGCCGTTCTCGGCGCAGGGGCAGACGCTTTGTGGCAGGCGGGCCAGCAGGGCGGCGTCCCAGGGCTGGCCGAGGAGCAGGGCGGGGTCGACGGCCCGGGGGTCGACGCAGGTGACGATGGCGCGGGCGCCGCCGGCGAGCATCTCCTGGGCGAGTTGGTTGGGCGGGCGGCCCCAAAGGGGGAAGAGGGGTGCGAGGCCGGTGCCGGCGAGCTTGTCTTCGCGGTAGCGGCGGATGTCCTCCAAAAACAGATCGCCAAAGGCGATGGCCTCGACGCCCTCGGCCTTCATCGCGGCGACGGCCTCGGCCATCCGGGCCTCGTATTCGGCGTTGGTGCAGGGGCTGGGGATGTTGACGATGCGCACGGGGAGGCCGACGGCCTCGGCCTGGGCGAGGAGCAGGGTGCGGCGGACGGCGTGCATGGCGACGCGGTCGGCGGTCTCGTTGCAGGTGGTGAGCAGGCCGACCACCTCGATGTTGGGGTCCTGGCGCAGGACGTGCAGGGACCAGGCGGAGTCTTTGCCGCTGCTCCAGGAGAGGATGACGCGGGTGGGTCTGTTCACAGGGGGCTCCGGGCGGAGAGGAGGATCCAGCGCCAGCCGATGGTGAGGCCCTCACCCGCGGGGCGGATCGGCAGGGCGGCGGGGGCCAGCAGGAGGTGATCGCGGATCTGGGGGTGGAGGGAGACCGGCTCGTGGACGGTGAGGTCGAGGCTCTCCAGCTCGTCGAGCTCGGCGCGCACGCAGGCGGCGCGCAGGTGGGCCTCCTGGAGGAAGCTGCGCAGGCGGGGGTCTTCGCGGCGCAGGAGCCAGGCCATCCAGTCGGCGTCGGCGGGGCCCCAAGGCACCCGCTGGGCGAGGCGCAGCCAGCCGCCGGGCTTGAGCGCCCGGGCCAGGGCGCGGATCGTGTCGGCTGGACGGTCGAGGGCCGACAGGCCGCCCACCAGCAGCACCTCGTCAAAGCGACCGTGGAGGGCTGGCACTGCGGCGAGCCTGCCGGGGAGCTGCTCCTCAAAGGCGCTGGCGGGGAGCCCCTCGCCGAGGCCGACCCGCCAGAGCCCGCGACCGGCCAGGGCAGCTCCCAGGGCGCCATCCCCGGGGTTGGCGTCGAGGACCTGACCGCCCGACCGGGCGAGCACCGAGGCGGTGAGCGCCTGGATCAGCGCGGGATCGTTCATCTCAGGCGACGCGACGGACGCGGGGATCGAGGGTCTTCACACAGTCGAGGGTCCAGCGGCCGGGCGCCGTGAGGGTGGCGTCGAGGACCTTGATCCAGTGCCCGGCGAAGATGGCGCGATCGCCGGGGAGGATGGCGGCCGAGGCCTCGGCGGGGTTGCCTCGTGGACAGAGGACCACCTCCACACTCGGGAGGCTCACCTCGCCTGGCGACGCGGCGAAGCGGGCGACGTCGGTTGGGCTGATCTCGAAGGCGAAAGGGAGCGGCTCGCCGACAGCGTTGGCCAGGCCTCGGAAGATGCGCCCCTCGGCGGGCCGAGTCCCTGTCTCCTGCATTTCGACGAGGAGCTCGGTGAAGCTTGCCACGGCCCAGTTCCGATCCAGAAATCCCTGCATCGCCCCGAGCGTGCGAACGCGGACCCCTCCCATGGCCACCCCCACATCGCCCAGATCCACGATGCCCACCACTTCAACCCGGTGGTTCACAAAGTGAATGGGGCTGACGCCGAGAGAGCAGCTGGTGACGTGGGGCTGCCACACGGACACCTCAACGGCAGGGAAGCGCCGCCGGATCTCATCCCCAAAGCGGTGAAGGGCCGCCATCGCCTGGGCAAAGGTCGCCTTTTTACGGCTGGTGACCGAGATGTCTGGCGTCATGCTGTCCTCAGAAAGGGAGTGTTGCCAACAGCGGCAGGTGATCGGAGACCGCCTTGGACGTCGGGGCTCCATTCTTCAGGTCGTCGTGCCCGCTGAGCTCCGGGACGAGTGCTACGCTCCAGCCGCTTGTCCAGCGATCTGCGACATCCTGGGAGACGATGACCTGATCGTAGAGCTTCCACCGACCCGGAACGGTCGACTCGCCTCTGAAGTAATGGCTTCCCGCGGGCTTGCGGCGGCGAACGTCATCGTCCGGGCGATCGCCGAGCAATCGCCAGGTCGGATTGTACATGGGTCGCCACGGCAGGCCGTAGTGTTGCTGGATGTAGGTAATGCGTTCACGCGATGCGCAGAGCTCGGCCTGATGCCAAAGCTCCTCTTCGAAGGGCTCGGAGTTCCAATCACCGATCAGGAGCACATTGGGTGTGCTGCCCGGGGGAAACTGGGCCGACACCCCCGCTTTGAGTTGGGCGACTTCGTGTCGACGGGGAGCGCCAGGGTGCGCGGTCAGTCGGCTCGGAAGGTGGACGTTGACGAAATGGAGCGCCGTGTTGGGGGACGTCTCCCCAGGGAGCCATCGGGGAGCCTTGGAATTGGGATCCTGCTGCACCGTGACGCAGCACGCGCGCTCCAAAGCGGCTGGGTTTGCAGCGATCAGGCCCTCCCGCACCAGGGTGACCAGCGCCACGCCACGCCTCCGCAAGGCGCTGGAGGCCACCGTAAACATCCCCCTCGTCTCCGTTCGAACCTCTTCCTCAATGAGAACCAGATCTGGCAAATCTTCCTTGAAGAGGACCCACTCCTGCAGGCAAACCACCATCTCCGGCTCCCTGCGCTGATGGAGGTACGCCCAAAGCGCCTGTCGCGCGTTGGGGTTCCCTGCAGGTTCCAGCTCAGAACCTGCATCAACCCGCCGGTTTCTTGGCCGAGAAGACACACCAGCGCCAGCAGTCCCAGATAACGCCATCTTCGCGGATCTCAAAGGGGTGCACCGCCCGAACCTCGGCCGGCGCGTGGTGGTACAGATCGCGGATCTGGTGCCGCATCATCGGCGGCGTCTCCCAGGTGTCGATCCACGTGTCGATGTCCTCCCACTGCAAGACCTCGGTGTAGTGGATGTCCACAAAGCCGGCGGCTTCGAGCAGGCGCACCATGTCGCGGTCGAGGAAGTTGTTGTAGAAGAGCGGCTGCTTCTTCTTCAAGACCCGGAAGAACCAGGGCGCGTCGACCGCCGAGTAGGGCACGAGCTGCCCCACGATGAACTGTCCACCCGGCTTGAGCACCCGAAAGACCTCGGAGACCGGCCGCTCGGGGTGCGGAAAGAGGTGCAGGACCTCGCGGTTGGTGACCAGATCAAAGCGCCCTTCGGGGAAGGGGATGTCGTAGACATCGGCCAGCACGACATCATCGAGGCGGGTGCGGGCCAGGGCCGCCATCTCGGGGGTGAGGTCGAGGCCGGTGATGTGGCCCACCTTGCCTTTGAAGGAGGCCCCCACCACGCCGCTGCCGCAGCAGATGTCGAGCACCACCGCGTCGGCCGGGGCCTCGCAGAGCGCGGCATGGGCGCCAAGGAGGGTCTGATCGGTGATCCAGCGGGCCGACTGGTGCCAGTTCTTGGAGCGGATGCCGAACTGCTCGCGGTAGACCGCGTGGTCGACCCGCAGGTTCTGTTTGCGGTAGCGCGCCCGGGCGCTGGCCCGACGGCTGGCCGCCCGCGCCCGACCGGCCTCCAGCGCGCGGCCCACCACGGCGGCGGCGAGGGCCGGATCGGCGGAGAAGGCGGCGCGCAGCCCCGCCTCGACGAGGCGACTGACGAGGGGCTCCACCTCGCGGCTGGCCAGGGCGGCCTTGGCCTGCCCGTCAAAGGCCGGCACGGGCATCCGCAGCGACAGGGCCGAGGTCAGCCCCTCGCGCAGGTCGATGCCCGAGAGCGCCTCGCCTTCTTCGAGCAGCCCGGCGGCGGCCTCGCTCAAGACCCGCAGCAGGGCGGCGTTGAAGCCGTCGGCGTGGGCGCCACCCTTGGGCGTATGAATGCCGTTTACAAAGCTGTGGGCGTCTTCGCTCCAGCCCTGGGTCCACTGGAGCGCCACCTGAACGGAGACCTCTCCCTCGGCCCCGGAAAAGGCGATCGGCGCCGGGTGGACGAGCTCCCGGCCCTCGTTGTGGCTGCGCACCAGCCCGCTGAGGCCCTCGGGCTCACACCAGCTCCACGACTGATCCGGCAGGGTGAGGGAGACCGACAGCCCCGGGGTGAGGAAGGCCTGGGCCTGCAGACGGGCCCGCAGGGCGGCGAGATCGACCTGGGCCTCGCCAAAGATGGACGGATCGGGCCGGAAGGAGACGGTGGTGCCGCGCCCCTCTGCCGGGCCGACCGGCGCGCAGGGCGAGAGGATCTGCCCGCGTGCGCAGACGAGGCGGTGGGCCTCCCCGTGCCGGCGCACCTCCACCGAGAAGGCCGACGACAGCGCGTTTACCGCCGCGAGGCCCACGCCGTGCAGGCCGCCGGGCGCGATGTAGGCCCCGCCCCAGAACTTGCCGCCCGAGTGCAGGGTGCTGACCACCACCTCCAGGGCGGGCCGGCCGGTGGCCGGGTGGGGGTCGACCGGGATGCCGCGGCCGGCGTCCTCCACCGTCCAGGTGCCATCGGCGGCCCCGGTCACGGCGATGCGGCCGTTGTGGCCGGCCAGGGCCTCGTCGACGGCGTTCTGCACCACCTCGGTGAGCAGGTGGGAGACGCCCGAGGCGCCCAGCGCCCCGATGAAGAGGGTAGGGCGGAGCCGGATGGCCTCGATCCCGCTCAAGACGACGATGTGTTGGGCGTCGTAGCTCACCGGGGGCTCCTCGCGGCGTCGAGGCGCGCGGCGTGAACGGCGCGGGCGGCGGCGACGCTCTCAAACCAGGAGGCGATGTCGGGGAAGCCCTCGGCCCGCGCGGTGCGGGCCATCTCGGGCAGGCCCTCGCTCGCCTGCTCGGCTTGAAGGGCGGCGGCGGCGCGCAGGTTGTCGGGCGTGGGGCCGGCGGAGAAGCCGCCCAGGGGCTCACCCACCCGCAGCAGCAGGTCGAGGTGGCCCTGGGCGCCCAAGGCCTCGGACTCGGCCATCTCGCGGAAGAGGCGGGCGGCTTCGGGCTGCCCCTCGATCTCGGCGATGCGGCCAAAGGCCGCCCAAAGCTGGGCGGCGGCGGCGTCGCGCGAAAAGGCGGCCTTGAGGTGGTCCTGGGTGCGGGTCTCGGCGAGCTCGGGCGGCGGGAGGCGAGAGGGCGAGGTCATTACACCTGAGCCTGGAAGGGGCGCGGCGACACGTTCTTGAGCGTGACGCCCTGGGTGGAGGGCTTGAGGCCCCGGTACTGTTCACTTCCAGCGTACATCACGCCGCCCGCCGAGGAGAAGGCGCTGCGCCAGTCGCGCTGGGGGTCGGGGTCGAAGTAGTCGAAGTGCTCGGGGAAGTGCTTGAAGTTCATCACCGGCCCGGGGCAGTAGCTGTCGTACAGCCGCTTGTAGGCCCGGCGCATGACCGGATCGGGCAGGTTGTTGTAGTTCAAGAACTCGTCGCGCTCCAAGGCCTGCTCGATGCTGAGCCAGCGCAGGTGCTCGACCTCGGAGCGGATGACGCCGTCCTTCAAGCCCTGGGTGTAGACGGTGGTGCCGGGCATCGCCGAGAGGTACTTGACGCGGGTGATGTGGTTGTTCTCTTCGGCCCAGCCGCACATGTGGTCGAGCGACTCTTCGGTCTCGCCGGGCAGGCCGACGATGGTGAGGCCGCCGTAGCGCAGGCCGGCCTCTTTGGTGTTGCGCATCGAGCGGAGCACGAGGTTCTCGGTGCTGCCCTTGCGCGCCTCCTTGAGCACCTCTTTGGAGAGGCTCTCGACGCCGTAGAGCACGATGTCGCAGCCGGCCCGCTTCATCGCGCCGAGGATCTCGGCGTCGACGTCGGCGTTGCGGGTGAGGCAGGTCCAGCCGATGTCGAACTCGCTGATGACGTCGCAGTACTCGAGGGTCTGGGCCTTGTGGGCGGTGAAGGTGAGGTCGACGAAGAAGACGAACTCGATCTTGTACTGCTCCTTCATCCAGGCCAGCTCGGCGCGCAGCTTGTCGGGGGACTTGACCCGCTCCTGGGGGGTGGTGCGGTAGCAGAACGAACAGTCCATCTTGCAGCCGCGGGAGTAGCTGCTGATGATCTGGGGCTGCAGGCCGCGCGGATCATTGGCCTGGGGCCACAGGCTGAGGTTCATGTTGGGCAGGCTGTTGAGGTTGGGCATCTGGCCGCGGGGCGGCGTGGCCTGGGCCTTGCCCTGGGCGTCGCGGTACCAGATGCCGCGGATCTGCGGCAGGCGCCAGCTCCACTCGCCGCGGGTGAAGGCGTCCATCAGCTCCAGGATGGTGATCTCGCCCTCCGAGATGACCGCCACGTCGGCCCGGGTCTCGGCCATGAAGACGTGGGGCACGCTGGTGACCAGCGAGCCGCCGAGGATGATCGGCAGGCGCGGCCGCGCGTGCTTGATCTCGGCGATCAGCTCTTCGCAGAAGGGGTAGTTGTCTTCGAAGGTGGCGAGGCCGACGACATCGCAGCCCTCCATCACCGCGGCGTAGGCCTCGGCCAGCGGGTCGCGGGCGTAGCGCACGTCGATGATGCGCACGGGGTAGCCGGCGTTGTGCAGCACGGTGGCGATGTAGGTGATGCCCTCGTAGGGGCTGGCCAGGAAGAACTCCCAGCCGCGCGGCATCGAGAAGGGGCTGGGGCCCACCACCAAGGCCACCCGCGGCAGCTTGCTGTCGGCGCCTTGCGGGCGCTGGCCCTGGGTGCGCATGACGTCCATCCAGTGGCGGTCGACGTCGGCGTTGGCGGCGGCGTAGAGGCCCGGGGAGAGCGAAGGCGTGTAGGCCATGGGGGGCTCCTGAGGTGCTGGCGGTCAGGCTACACCCGGGCATCGGGGCCGTCAAATGGGGCGCGCGCGCCGCGTACCCGCGCGGGGGGCGGCGAGGGCGGCGGGGGTTGGCCCAATTTTTCCAACAACCGTTGCAGCACGGGGGACGCGTGTTTTCGACGATCGCAACCAAACATCGTGCGCGGATCGCTTGACCCCCAGCCCGCGTGCCTTGTAGGACCCTTTGGCATGCGATCTGTCATCATCCTGGGTTCAGGGATTGCCGGCCTTTCCTGTGCGCTTCGCCTGCAAGGGCGGGGCTGGGACCTGCGCTTGATCGAGCGAGGCGGCGGCGATGGGCGAAGCGGCCACGGCTTCATCGTCCCGGCCAATGGGTTGTCGGCCTTGTCTACCCTCTGTGCGGTCACCGGGCCGCGCGTGCAGGGCACCCTGCTCGACTGTTTTGAGCTGCGCAGCCCCCAGGGCGAGCCGCGGGCCACCGAGCACCTCGGCGTGGCGATGGGGATGCGCCACAGCGCGCTGCTCGACGCCCTTCGCGCCGAGCTGGCGCCTGATCTCGCCATCGAGCAGGGTCTGGCCGTGGACTTTGTTCGAGGCGCCGGCGGGGAGGTTGCGGGGGTGCGGTTGGAGAGCGGCGAGGTGCTGCAGGCCGATCTGTATGTGGTGGCCGACGGCTGCCGATCGCGGCTGCGGGGCGCGCTCTTCGCGGGCAGGGCCTGGAGCCCGGTGCGGGTGGTGGAGGTGGTGAGCCACCTCTGCGATCCCGCCCTGGAGGCCTCCCTGGGGCGGCGCTTCGTCAAGATGGTCGATCCCGACGGAGGCCGGGCGATGGGCGTGGTGCCCTGCGGCCGGGGGCAGCTCGTCTGGTTCGCCCAGATCGAGGCCTCTCGGGTGCCCGACGGGCTCTGCGACGGCGCCAGCCGCGAGGCCTTGCTGCGCCGGGAACTCGCCGGGTGGGCCGATCCGGCGCCGCGCTTGCTCGATGGGACCGACTTCTCGCGCAGCTATGTCTGGCGGGCCGCCGACATGGAGCCCCTTCCGGCCCTCTTTCACGGCCCGGTGGCCCTGGTGGGCGACGCCGCCCACCCCTTCCTGCCCTTCACCAGCCAGGGGGTGAGCGCCGCGATGGAGGACGCCCTGGCCCTGGGCGAGGCCCTCGACGCGGTCTCCTTCCTGCCGGCCGCCGCGGCGGTGCGCGCCGCCCTGCCGCGCTACAGCGCGGCGCGCCTCCCGCTGGTCAGCCGCACCCTCGCCGGCGGAAGGGCCCTGCAGGAGCGCTTCCTCGCGGGGTGTCAGGGCCTCGGCCCCCAGGCCGCCGAGGGGGAGCGCCGCCTGGTGCCGATGTGTCTGCCTTGAGCTCGCCCTCCTTCACCGACGCCGACGTGCCCTTCGCCCTGCTGCGCGAGCGGGCCTTCAACCTGCGCTGGGCCACGCTGCCGGCCGATGTGATCCCGCTGACGGCGGCCGACCCCGACTTCGCGGTGGCCCCCTGCATTCGCGAGGCCATCGCCGACTATGCGCGCGGCGGCGTCTTCTCCTACGGGCCGGCCGCCGGCTTGCCCGCCTTCCGACAGGCCGTGGCCGCCCACCGCAGCGCCAGCCGCGGGCTCCCGGTGTCGCCGGGGGCGGTGCTGGCGGTGGACAGCGCGGCGGCGGGCATGGCCCATGTGGCCCGCCTCGCCCTGCGCCCCGGCGACGAGGCGATCGTCTTTGACCCTGTGGACTTTCTCTTCGCCGCCTCGGTGGAGGCGGCCGGCGGGGTGGTGCGGCGGATGCCGGTCTGCCCCAAGACCGGCGCCCTCGATCTGGACGCCCTGCCGGGCCTTGTCGGCCCGCGCACCCGCCTGCTGGGGGTCTGCAACCCCTTGAACCCGGTGGGCCGGGTGCTCACCGGCGAAGAGCTCGACCGGCTCGGCGCCTTCGCGGTGCAGCACGATCTGCTCATCCTGAACGACGAGGTGTGGTCGGACATCGTCTTTCCGCCGGCCACCTTCCTGAGCCTGCCGGCCCGCAGCCCGGAATTTGCGGCGCGCACCTACACCGTTCACAGCTTCAGCAAGAGCTTTGGCCTCGCCGGCCTGCGGGTGGGCTTTGTCGCCTGCCCCGATGAAGAGGCCGCGGCGCGGCTCCTTGTGGTGTCGCGGGCCGAGACGACGATGACCGGCGTGGCGACCCTCTCCCAGGTGGCGGCCATCGCGGCCTTGGAGCAGGGCGGGCCCTGGTTCGCCGCCTTTCGCGCCCACCTCCAGGCCCGCCGCGATCAGGCCGTGGCGGCCCTCTCGGCGATGCCGGGGGTGCGGGTGCGGGCGCCGGAGGGCACCTATGTGGTCTTCCCCGATGTCTCGGCCCTCACCGACGATGTCGAGGCCCTCTGCGCCCGCATCCTCCACGAGCGGCGGGTGGCGGTGGTGCCCGGGGCGGCGCGCTGGTTTGGCCCCGGGGCGGTGGGCCACCTGCGGGTCTGCTTCGCCACGGCCGAAGGGGTCCTGAACGAAGGCTTGGGGCGGCTTGCGGCGGGGCTCGCCGACTGTGGATAGTCAGGGGGCCCACCCAGGATTCCCCGATGAAGCTGTACTCTCCGGCCGCTGAGCGAAACACCGGCCCCTTGCTGAGCCTGCTCCAGCGGGCCTTTCCGGCGCGCGGCCTCGTGCTGGAGCTGGCGGCGGGCACCGGCCAGCACGCGGTGGCCTTCGCGGCGGGCCTGCCGGGGCTCACCTGGCTGCCGACCGATCGCGACGCGGCGGCCCTGGCCAGCGTGGCGACCCGTTGGGAGGAGGCGGGCCTGCCGAACCTGCGGCCGCCCCAGCGCCTCGACCTGATGGAGCGGCCCTGGGCGGTGGAGGGGGTGGCGGCGATCCTGGCGGTGAACCTGCTGCACATCTCGCCGATCGCGGTGGCGGCGGCCCTCTTTGCAGAGGCCGGCCGGCTGCTGCCGGTGGGGGCGCCGCTGGTGACCTATGGGCCCTACCGCTTCGAGGGCGAAGCCCTGGCGCCGAGCAACGCGGACTTCGATGAAGACCTGCGCGGGCGCGATCCGGCCTGGGGGCTGCGGGCGGTGGGGGCGCTGGAGGCGATGGCGGCGGCGGTGGGGATCGGGCTGGAGTCGGTGGAGGCCTTGCCGGCGAACAACCATGGGCTGGTGTGGAGGCGGCATGGCAGAGAAGGATGAAGTGCTGGGGCTGGCGGAGTCCCTGGTTCGCTACCTGGAGCTGTGCGCTGATCACCGGAAGGGGGATCCGGAGATCTTTCTGTGGAACGCGCGTCGGTCGACCGAGGCGATGTTGATGACCTGGTGTCTGGTGAACGGTGGAAAGTTCGACGGTGCAAGTGGCCGGACGATCGAGGGCATTCTGAAGCAGCTCAAAGAGCGGAAGGTGGAGCCGCCCGAGAACACGCTGCGGCAGGTGACCACCGCCCAGAGCATGGGCAACGGCGGCACCCACGCCTGCGTCTTTGACCCCGCGAGCGCCGCCGGGCTGGTGGGGACGGCGGCGCCGGCGCTCTGCGCAGTGGCGCGGTGGTGGGTCTCGGCCCCCCTGATCAAAAAGCACCTGCCGGCCCCGCTGGGAGCGCGGGTCTCGGAGCTGGTGGAGGAGATCTCCAGCGGCAGCCGGCAGGCCTTGCCCACGCGGGATAAATTGGAGACGGCGGAGAGAGAGCGACTGGAAGCGGTGGCGCAGGTGTCGCGCTCGGAGGCGGAGCTCCAGATTGAGAGACTGCGACTGACACCGGCCCCGGTTGTGGTCCAGGACAGAGGCGCATTGGCGCGGGTGGGGGCGCTGGTGGCGGCGCTCTGTTTGCCTGCGGGGCTGGCCGTGGGGGTGGGTCTGGGTTTGGTCATCGACGAGGGAAGCCTGGGTACGGAGCCCGCCTCGACGGGGCTGATGGTGCAGGCCGCGCCGCCTGCGCCGCCGTCCTCGGCTGCGACGATGGTCGTGGCGGAGGCGCCCGCGGTGAAGGCAGCGCAGTGTCCAGAGGGCATGGTGGCCTTCGCGGAGCGGGAGATTCAGATCGGTCAGCCGTCGAAGCGAGCGGGTTGGCCCGCGCCCAGCACCAAAAAGATTGACCGGAAGCGGGTGGCGCCCTTCTGTTTGGATGCCGCGCCCACACGCGAAGCGGCGCTACGCGCGCGGTCGAGCACCTACCGGAGCCTGTCGAGCGACTGCACCAAGGTGGGTTGGAGAGGCCCCTTTGACACAGGTGCGGCCACCTGTGTCAGTCGCACCGAGGCGGGTGCGGACTGCGAAGGGCGCGGGCTGCGGCTGCCCAGCCTGCTGGAGTGGGAGGTGGTGGCGCGTGACGCCGAGCAGCGCGCGGCCCTCGACCTGCGGCTCGACGGCGAGTGGATCCACGATGACTTTCCCCTCGCTGTCTTGAACCTGCCCGCAGCCGGCTGGACCCGCGGCGAAGGCGCCTATCGGCGGCGCTTGTTGGAGGAGGCGCTGGCGAAGAAGCAGATCCAGGAGGAGGGCGATGTGCTCTTCTCCTGGAACCAGGGCGAGGTTAGCGCGCGCATCGACAAGGTGGGATTTCGCTGCGCGAAGTAGAACCGTCTCGGGCCAGGATGTCGAGTGCCCTGTCGCGCGCGCAGGCCCTCAAGGCGGTCAGTCGGCGGCCCAACCCAGCAGCAGGGCGCTCGTCGCGCGAACGGGGGCGCCCAGGTCGACGAGCAGCGACAGCGCCACCAGCAGCAGGATCCCCACGCCGGTCTGGGCGGAGAGCCAGTCCCAGGTCGGGCGCAGGCGGGGTGGACAGAAGAAGTCGACGATCCGACTGCCATCGAGGGGCGGCAGGGGCAACAGGTTGAAGAAGGCGAGGCTGAGGTTGAGCACGACGAGGTGTGCGCACAGCACCCCCGGCTGGCCATCGAGGCCGGCGGCCAGGGCCAGGGCCGCCCCCAGGGCCAGCGCCACGTTCGACAGGGGGCCCGCTGCGGCCGTCCACATCATGCCCAGCCGCCCATCGCCGCCCCCGCGGAAATTCGCCGGGTTCACCGGCACCGGCCGCGCCCAGCCCACCGGCAGCCCCAGGAGCGGCAGCAGGACGGAGCCCACCGGGTCCAGGTGCACCAGTGGATCGAGGGAGAGGCGCCCCTGGGACTGGGCGGTGGGGTCGCCGAGCCCGGCGGCGGCCCGGGCGTGGGCCCACTCGTGAACGGTGAGCGAGAGCGCCAGCGGCACCCAGGCGGCGACGCGCTCCAGGATCAGCGTGGTGAGCGGGCTCATCAGGCGGTCCCGGTCTGTCGGCTGGCCCAGCGATCGGGGCGCAGCTCGCCGGCGGCCGCCGTGCCGGTCAGGGCCTCGGCCAGCCGCAGTTGGGCCTTGGGGACGAGTCGGGCGCCGCCCTCGGCGGGCTCGATCTTGATGAAGTGGGCGTCGGCCCAGCGCAGGCGGCCCTCGACCACCACGCCTTCGGCCAGGGTCAGTCGGGCGAAGATCTCGGCGTCGGCCTGGGTGAGCTGGCTGGTGGACTCCACCAGCAGGGCGTCGAGGGCGTCAAAGCGGCGCTCGCCCTCGCGCAGCGACTGAAGGGCGGTCTGTAGATCGTCCTGGGTGATACGAACCTCGCCCCCACGGGCGGCCCGTCGCACCGCCCGCATCGCCGCCGCGTTGCACAGATGCTCCAGTTGGGCCCCCGAGCAGCCCACCGCCGCTTCGGCCAGCTCGGCGAGGTGCACCGCCGGGTCGAGGGGCTTGCCGCGGGTGTGGATGGCCAGGATCGCGGCGCGGGCGGCGCTGTCGGGGGGATCGAGGCGCAGGCGCAGGTCGAAGCGACCCGGCCGCAGCAGGGCCCGGTCGAGCACATCGCTGCGGTTGGTGGCGGCGATCACCACCACCCGGCTCGTGGGCGTAAAGCCGTCGAGGCAGGTGAGGAGCTGCTTGAGGGTCTGTTCACGCTCATCATGGCCAGCCCCCAGGCCCGAGCCGCGCCGCCGGCCCACCGCGTCGAGCTCGTCGATGAAGACCACGCAGGGGGCGGCCTTCTCGGCCTGGGCGAAGAGATCGCGCACGCGGGCGGCGCCCACGCCGACGAACATCTCAACAAACTCGCTGGCCGAGAGCACAAAGAAGGGCACCCCCGCCTCGCCGGCCACGGCCCGGGCCAGCAGGGTCTTGCCGCCGCCGGGGGGCCCTTCGAGCAGAACGCCGCGGGGCAGCCGCGCCCCGGCCGCCGCCCACCGTTCAGGTGCCCGCAGGAAGTCGACCACATCGCCCAACTGCTCCTGGAGGGCGCCATGGCCGCCGACGTCGGTGAAGCGGGTGGGCTCGGCGCCGGGGGCCAACTGGCGGGCGCGCATCGTGCGCAGGGCGAAGATGCTCTGGGTATTGGCGTTGGCCTGACCGGCCTGAAAACGGCGCAGGGCCAGCACGATGAGGGCGAGGGCCACCAGCCCGAGGCCCAGGAGGAGGGCCGATGAGTCGCTCTCCTCGGCCAGGGTGACAGGCATGCCGGTGGACTGAAGCCAGTCGAGGATCTCCGGCTGGGCGAGACCGGAGACGCGGTAGGTCTCTCCCTCGAAGGGGAAGACCCACAGGTCATCGCGCCGCACCTCGACGTGCTCGATGTCTCCGGCGACCACCGCGGCGGCGAAGGTGTCGTAGGGGCGGAGCGGGGGGGCGTCGTCGGGGAACAGGGCGATCGAGGCGCCGGCCAGCAGGGCGAGGAGGAGGGTCCAAACCAGGAGCGTGCGGTGGGCGGGCTTCATGGGGGGCCCGTATTGTTGGGGCGGCGGGGCTTCCAGGGGTGGCGGGGCGGCCTGGGGGGTCTCTTCTGGGGTGGTCCAGGGGCTTGAGGTGGTCCTGGGGGGTCCCCTTTGGGGTGGTCCAGGGGCTTGAGGTGGTCCTGGGGGGTCCCCTTTGGGGTGGTCCAGGGGCTTGAGGTGGTCCTGGGGGGTCCCCTTTGGGGTGGTCCAGGGGCTTGTCGTGCCCTCCGGGGCTCCCCTTTGGGGTGGTCCAGGCGCGCGGGGCTCAGGCTTTGTCGCCCTCGGCCTCTTCGACGGAGCTGGTGGGCGAAGGCGGGAAGAAGGAGCGGATGAGGGCGGCGCTGTCGAAGAGGAGCTGGAGCTGGGGCTTGACCCGGTTGTAGACGCGGTGGGCGGCGTCGAGGGCCTGGCGGCGCTCCAGTTGGGCGGCCATCAAGGGCCCGCCGAGGCTGCTGCGGGCGGTCTCGGTGGCCTCGACGGCCTCGCGGGCGGCGTCGAGGGCGTCGCGGCGGGCGGAGAGGCTGGCGTAGTCGCCGTCGACGGCCATCGTGCGCAGAATGTGATGGATGTGCAGCGACTGAACCGGGCCGCCGACCGGCTTCACCAGCTCGGAGGGCGCGGTGGAGAAGAGCCGGGTCCAGCGCGGGTCTTTGAGGTTGCCGCCGACCAGCACGCGCAGCTCGCGGGCGAGGGAGGAGACCTCGGCGTCTTCGAGTCCGTCGAGGTAGGCGATCTCGGCGGTGAGGGCGGCGCTCCGCTCTTCGAGCTCGGCCTCGGCTTCGGCGGCGGCCCGAAGGCGCAGGCGGGCGGACTCGAGGGGGTCGGCGAGGCTGGCGGTGTCGGCGCGGGACTGGAGGCGGAGCCAGGTAAAGCGCAGGGCGCGCAGGGTGCTGGGGGTGCCGATGCGGGAGTGGAGGGTCAAAGACACAGGGGCTCCGGGGGCGTGTGGCTGGCCATGTTGGGGGTGTGGGTCTGTACAGGCGCCTGCCGCGGCGCCCTCCGGAGGCTAACGGCGGGGTTGTGGGCGGGGTAGCAGAAATTTTGCGCATGGCCCGGCTTGGGGGGAGCGGATCCGCCGGGTGGGGCGGCGACCTCAGCCCGCGGGGGCGAGCCAGCCCCGGGCGGCGAGGTGACCATAGGCCAGGGCGACCTGCGCCGGCAGGAACTGTTTTTTGCGTTCGTTCCAGTCGTGGAGCGCCTGGGTCGCCGCTTCAGGGCTTCGGGCGCCCTTTTGGGCTACCCAGTGGACCGAGGCGAGCAGCTCCATCCCAAAGGGCGTCTCGAAGCCCTCCACGAGGTCGACCACCTGCGCGAAGCGGGCGCGGGTCTCGGGCTGCTCTTGCAGGTAGCGCAGGGCCTCCTCGCGGGCCTGGGGGAGCAGCTCCAGCGGCTTGTCGGGTTGATCCCCGCCGTCGGCGTAGCCGGAGATGAAGTGCCCCTCGATGGCCACCAGCACATGACGCAGGTTCTCGGCGTAGGGCCCGAAGGGGGCCTGGACAAAGCGCAGCCGCAGGGGCTCGCCGGCCACCTGAGCGAAGTAGAGCAGCTTGTGGACCTCCAAGAGGCTGACCCAGGGCTCCATGAGCCCCCGCAGGTATTGGTCCATCAGGCCGATCAGCACCGCCCGCCCCGGGGTCATCCGGGGGCGCTCCAGGGCGACCGCGCGGGGCGGCGCGGCCCGGACGTCGGTGGGCTCGTAGAGGAGGACCTCCACCTCCGCCAGGTCGGCGAAGGCGCGCTCGATGCGCGGGCGCACCACGGCCCAGTCGAGCCCGCCCAGGCCGCAGCCCAGGGGTGGGATGGCGATCGCGCGGATGCCCAGGCGCTCCACCGCAGCCACCAGGGCGACGAGGCCGGCCGCGATGTCGTCGAGGCGGCTCTTGTCGCGCCAATGGCGCTTGGTGGGGAAGTTGATGATGTGGGTGGGGCCCGCGGGCTGGCCCGTGGCGTGGATGAACATCTGCCCGGGCACCACAGCGCCCTGCCGGCAGGCCTGCGCGTAGGCGCGGAAGTTGTCGGGGTAGGCCTGGCGGAACTGCAGGGCGATGCCGCGGCCCATGACGCCGACGCAATTGACGGTGTTGACGAGCGCCTGGGCGTTCGCCTGGAGGATGTCGCCTTGGCAGGAGGTCATCATGGCTGGGCCGAATAGTACCACGCCGGCAAGCGCTCCACGTGAGGTCGGTGGGGTCCCCCGGTAAGCGCCTGCGTAACCGCCTCTTGGATTGGGGTGGAATAGACGCCAATACGCCGAACCAGTGCGAAGGGAAAGCAGCCTTCGAGCAGAAACTCTGCTTGCTTGGCTTCTTTCACCGCGGGGTGTCGCCAATCGTGCGCACGGATGGCCGACCAATTCAGCTCATCAAGGAAAGAGAGGTGCGTGCGGAACTGGGCGTAGTTGGCGCTTGCATTGCCCAAGCTGAAGGCCCATCGTCGGCCCGCCCCGTTGGCCCAGGCTACGACCTCAACCAGGCTGGCCTCCAGATGCACGATCGGTGTCTGGCCGCCGTGGTAGTCCAGTTCGACGTGATTGCCGCGGTGCAGGAGGTACAACATGACAGAGCGTGGACAGAAGTAGAATGGCACGCAGTCGCCCACCCGCAGCCCGGGGTGGCCGGTGACTGGGGCCTTGCGGCGCCGCTGCTTGATGCTGGCCATGCCAACCGCGGCCTGGGGGCCGCCGCGGGCGGCGATGGCGGCGTCTGACCAGAGGCATTTGTCGGACGCGATTGTTCCCACGTTGGCGATGTGGGTGATGTGGTAAATCGTTGGCTGCATCGGATTTAGTGCGCTACCAGCCGTCCCAGGCTTTCGGAGAGGTGGGCGTCTTGGGTCGAGCGCGAGACGCACCTGAATTAGTTGTTGCGTCTCCCTTACCTTCCCCACTTTGTTAACTGTTGGGAGACATAGCCGATAAACCTGTCCTCGCTGTTGGATAAGCCATTGTGCAGTGGGAAAAGTTGAAAATGGGGCTGTGGTCTATTCTTTGGAGCGAGGTAGTTGCGGAGTTGCGGGTCGTCACCGTTTGTTGCGAAGGACGAAAAGACGAGGTCTCCGCAATCGTCGACGAGTCCGACAAATGTCCGCCCTAACGAAG